>VFSW01016422.1_pt1 | contig 10100 bp, 8 predicted proteins | sample 5358111 | NCBI WGS metagenome assembly VFSW01 (sample SAMN11554181, study PRJNA540505) | mine drainage metagenome | isolation source: sediment from site ElyBrook_90M | place: USA: Ely Copper Mine, Vershire, VT | collected 2017
ACTTTTTTATATTCAAAAAACCTGCGGTTTTTTGAATATAAAAAAGTGGATCCTTCTTATCCTTTCCTCCCTATTTTTTAGTTTCCATGCTATCATTATTAACATGGCACAACCAGCTCAAGACCGCATTCTGATTGTTGAAAATGACCCGATTATCAGCGATTTGATTGCACGGCAGGCGCTTCAGTCAGCCGGGTATCAAACCCAGGTCACCGGTGACGCCAATTCGGCGATTGCCCAGGCCATCCAGCAACCTCCCGACGTGATTATTGCCGACCTGAACCTGGCCGGATTAAGCGGTAAAGACCTGATGGTGGCGCTGTCTTCGCAGGGCATTCCTATCCCAATTATCGTGTTGACCCGCAAAGGCAACGAAGCCGACCTGGTCCAGGCCTTCCGCCTGGGCGCGGCCGACTACTTGCTTTGGCCGCTGCGAGAAGCCGAAGTAATCAATGTGGTAGAACGGGTGCTCAAGCAGGTACACGAACACACCGAGCGCGAAAAACTTTCCCACCAACTCCAGCAGGCCAACCAGGAATTGCAGCTGCGCGTGCGCGAGCTGACCACTATCTTTGCCATCGGCAAAGCGGTTACCTCCATCACCGACCAGTCGATCCTGTTCGAAAAGATCCTCGAAGGAGCCACCAAAGCCACTCAGGCCGACCTGGGCTGGTTCTCTCTGCGCGACGAAGCGCGCAAGGTTTTCATCCTGGTGGGGTCGCGCAATCTGCCCCCCGTCCTGGGTGACCGGCTCAACCAGCCCTGGGACGATGGGATTGGTTCGCTGGTCGCCATGTCGGGCGAATCGCTTTCCATCCATGGCGATGCGCTCAAGCGGTTCAAAATTACGACTCTCGGACAATCGGCCCTGATCGTGCCGGTCAAGGTGCAGAAGCAGGTGGTGGCTTTGCTGACGGTTATGCGCCGCCAGCCCACCCAATTCAATCCTTCCGAGCAGCACCTGCTAGAGGCTGTGGCCGACTACGCTTCGATTTCATTAGCCAACGCGCGCCTGTTTCGGGTGGTGGAAGAGCGGGCACGCGGCCAGCAAGTGCTGGCAGAAAATGCCCAGGCCGGTGAAAAGATAAACAACGAAATCCTGCTTAACGTGAAGGAGGAATTGCGTTCCCCTTTAGACACAACTCGCCACGCCGTCGACCGGATGGTGAAGGATCCCGGCGCACGCTGGACGGCAGAACAACGCCAGTCAATCATCGCCATACAAGACTCAGTGCAGAACCTGGGCCGGATCATCGAAGCGATCACGCCTTTACCCCTTGCATCCAGCCAGTCGGTTGGGCCAGCCGATCTAAATGATCTTATCCATAAAGCGGTTGAACGCTCACGGCGGTTCGCTCAACAAAACGAGCTAACCCTTTCGCTCGAAGCTCCGCTCCAGCCAGTACCTGTCCTGGCAGATGCGATGCAGATAGCCCAGGTTCTGGATGGGCTGTTGAGCAACGCCATAAAATTTAGCTTACCCAGTGGACATGTCACGGTGCGTCTTGAGAAAATGGCAGATGGAATAGCCCACGTCATCGTCAGCGATACAGGTATGGGAATCGACCCCCGCTATGCCGACCAGATATTTGAAGGGGTCAGCCATCCCCCGGCCACTCGCCGTTTTGGTGGATTGGGAATCCGTCTCAACCTGGTAAAAGAGATCGTAACTCACCACAAGGGGAAGGTCTGGCTGGAAAGTAAAACCGGCCAGGGCGCCAATTTCCATTTCACTCTGCCGACTCCGAAATCGTAACAGTCAATGTCAAATCCTACAGCTACTACTGATCCTATCATCATCATCAGTTCGGATTACCAGATAAACTTGATGCTGGACCGGATTTTAAAGGCGTTGGGATATCCCACCGCGGTTTTCCAGGATTGGACCACCGCTAACGAACAGTTCAGGGTGGTGAACCCCAGCCTGATCATCCTGGGCGAAAAGACCAAGGATGGCGACGGCCTGGAAACCGCCAAAGAACTGAGCTTGCAGTTGCCGGCTACTCCCATCCTGATGCTTTTCACGAAGGAATCCCCTGAAATGGTGAAACAGGCCATGCGCCTGGGAATGACGCATTACCTGCACTTGCCGCTGAAGGTCGAAGATATCGTCACCGCCGTCCAGGACAGCCTGATGCAAGCGAAACGCCGCAGAGAGTGGACGGTGCTGCAAATCAAACGCAGCACGACCACCTTGCAGCACCGCATCGACGAGTTGGAGGCGCTTACTCACCTGGGCAAATCAGTCATAAACTCACTCGATACGGATGGGGTATTGACGGCCATTGTAGACGCAGCGGTGGCGCTCACCAATGCCGAAGAAGGCAGCCTGATGCTGGTTGATGAGACCACCGGCGAGCTGTACATTCGCGCCTCCCGCAATTTCTCCGAAGAATTCGTGCGCACGTTTCGTGTGCCCATCCACGACACGCTGGCCGGTAGAGTGATAGCAACCGGCGAACCAACCGTGCTGGATGAAAAGACGCCTACCAAGATCAAAACCTCTTACCTGGTACACAGCCTGATCTACGTGCCGCTCAAAATCAAGGAAAAAGTGATCGGCGTGCTGGGGGTGGATAACCGCACCACTAAAATGCCGTTTAAGGAGCACGACGTCAGGCTGCTGCTGGCGTTGGCGGAATATGCGGTCATTGCGCTGGAAAACGCTAACCTGTACGAAAACGCTAACCAGGAACGCAACAAACTGGACACCATCCTGAGAAGTATCCAGGATGGCGTAATCGTGATTAACGAAGAACGTAAAATCCTGTTCGTCAACCAGGTAATCCTGTCGGCCTTCATGATAGAAAACAAATCACCCATCGGCCAGTCGATCGACGAAGTGTTTGGCACACCCGAGCTGATGGCGCTGGTCAATGCAATCAACCCGAGCCTGTTCAACCGCATCGAGCTGACCACGCCAGACGGGCGCTTTTTCAATGCGCAGATATCCACGATTTCCGGCATCGGTCAGGCGATCACCATTCACGACATCACCCACTTGAAAAAGCTCGACCGGATCAAGAGCGAATTTGTGAACACCGTCTCGCATGACCTGCGTTCACCGCTGACTGCCATCCTGGGCTACACCGAACTGGTCGAACGGGCCGGTCCGATCAACAGCCTGCAGCGTGATTTCATCCACCGCGTGCAGAACAGCGTGCAAAACATTACCGGGCTGGTCAACGACCTGCTCAACCTGGGGCGCATCGAAGCCGGCTTTGATTCCCACCGCGAGCCGGTCTATCTAAAACAGTTGATCGAATATTCGATCGATGGCTTGAAGATCTTAATGGAAAGCCGGCAGATGAAGCTGACGTGCCAGTTGCCGGACAATTTTCCGCCGATTTTTGCAAACCCGGTGCAAATGCGCCAGATGCTGGATAATTTATTGGACAACGCCCTGAAATATTCTCCCAACGAGGCCACCATATCGGTGAAGGCCGACGTCCAGCAAGACCAGGTGATTTTGCAGTTCAAGGATACAGGCATTGGCATCCCTTCGGCCGACCTGCCCTTTATCTTCGACAAGTTTTACCGTGCCAGCAATATCGAGAAGAACGCCAGCGGGTCAGGATTGGGACTGGCGATCGTCAAGTCAATCGTCGAAGCCCATCAGGGGCGTATCTGGGTCGATTCAAAAATGAACGAGGGGTCTACTTTCACGATCGTCTTCCCTCTGGTAGATAACAACCAGTAATTTAAAAAAACTCAAAATTTTTTAGTGGTCAGCGCACGTACGTACGCTGACCACTAAAAAATTTTGAGTTTAAATGCGTGCCTCCGCCTGATACGGTGAGGTAGTGTCGGGCGGAGGCATTCGCCAAAGGAGGAGACAGCGATGAGTATTGTAATTGTCTTACAATTGCTCGTGCATTAATAATACCTTATTCATATGCCAGTTGGCAAAGCCTAAAGTCATCGCTTTCGGATGACTTTGCTCACAAGGGCTAAGAACCTGTCCGAAAATCAGGTAACCACTTTTCTAAGTGATTCCGCAGCCAAGATCAGCCAAAAAATTGTGCACAATTTCTACAGCCTGAGCAATGCTGGTGTATTCGCGAACTACCATACCCGGGCTGGTATTGCCGGTAATCATCTTGGAGACCCTCTTCCCGGTCTGATAACAACATAAGACCGGCTTGTCCAGGCTGAGCGCCAGGGCAATTTCATATCCCACCCCATGGGAAGGCGTGCTGACTTCAGCGACCACGGCCTGGCAGTCGCGCACCCAGGCAACGTCACGCAGGTAGACCTCCTGGGGAAGAGCGGCTGCTTCCAGAGCCAGAACATCCGGGCTGGAAAGGTAAGCCGTCGGAACATCGTGCTGATTTTTTAGAAGGTAGTTGACCAGCGCCTGGTAAACCTCTTCATCCTTGCGCCCGCCGGTGATGGAACAGGAAAAATAAATATTCATAGTCTCCTCGATGATGTCAATAAAGGGTCACTTTTTCAGTATGTGAAAAGCTACGCTTTTCACATACTGAAAAAGTGACAATATTTGGCACGAGTGTTGCATCTAAATTTTTACTCTAATTAGCCAAAAATAACAAGGCTGTAAATAAAAAATACCGGTTCGCTTGACGCTTTTTGAGGGTTATGCTACTATCATTAAAATAATACGCCAATAGATCATCTGCTCTATTCACATTACCGTGGACAAGAATTGGTTCTTTGGGGATATTGGCAGTGAATGACCTTCCACAGTAATCCTAACGAACCCAAGTATCAGGGAAGGAGAAATTATCATGCATAGGAAGTCAACCGTCTTGCTTTTGACCGTATTTATATTAAGCCTTTCCCTTTCTGGTTGCCTCAAGTCCGCTTCCACTCCGCCCGCCTCAGCTCAATTGGGCACAACCCCGACCCAGGAAACCGCTTTCCCTCAGGCGACCCAGCAATCAGGAAACGTCCAAACTATTTTGAACCAAACGAAGACGGCTGCAGCGCTTAGCGGCACTCCCGCGGTAGAAGCTCAGGCAACCAGCACGAAGGAACCCAAAGCCGTTGCCACTGCCAAGCCCACTAAGACCAAAAAGCCGACCGAAAAGCCCAAACCCACAGAAGACCGCTCTTCGTTCCAACCTGACCTGAACCCCGAACGCCCGGCAACTTATACGCTCAAGGCTGGCGAGTTCCCGATCTGCATTGCCCGGCGGTATAACCTGGATGTAATTTCGCTGCTCACGCTTAATAATCTTTCGATGGATTCTCAGCCCAAGGCCGGCACCAAGCTGCGCATCCCGGAAACCGGCACCTGGAATTTGGGCAGCCGCGCCTTGCGCGATCACCCGACCCAATACACGGTGGTTAGCGGAGATACTTTCTATAAAATTGCCTGTTTGTATGGCAATCTGCTGCCAGCAGACATCGCCACCAAAAATGGCAAAGACGTTGACGACAAACTGAGCGCCGGGACCGTCCTGGATATCCCGTAATCTCCATTAAATAATGGACTTTACGATCTTAAACCGCAAAACCATCTACGAGGGGCGGGTTTTTGACGTCCAAAAAGTGCTGGCGCGCCTGCCGGATGGGCGCGAGCACGAATACGACCTGGTCAGCCACAGTGGGGCCGTGACGCTGGTGCCTGTCGACCAGGACGGAAATATGTGGTTCGTACGCCAGTTCCGGCTGGGAGCACTGCAAGAACTGCTGGAGTTGCCCGCCGGGGTGATGGAAAAGAACGAGCCGCCCGAGGTTTCAGCCGGGCGAGAGCTGCGCGAAGAAATCGGTATGGCAGCCGGAGAGCTGCGCGAGTTGGGGCAATTTTACATGGCCGCCGGATATTCGTCAGAGTATATGTATATCTACCTGGCAACCGGCCTGCACCCATCCCCGCTGGAGCAGGATGAAGACGAATTCTTGCAGGTCCAGGCCATCCCGGTCAAACAAGTATACGAGATGGTCCACGCCAACCAGGTCCACGACGGTAAAACCCTGGCGGCCTTGCTGCTGGCGGAACCGTTCCTTATGTAAATTCACTTTTGATGTGTGAAAAACGTAGTTTTTCACACATCAAAAGTGAATTCAGACGTGGTATTTCCCGCGCACTTCCTTCAAGAAGGATGGGGAATTCAGGCCGCGCTCTAACAGGTAGGTCATAAAGAACTGCAGTAGCGTTTCCATTTCAGCCTGCACGGCCGGGGTTAACTGCGCCCGGCAGGCGACGGCATAAGAGCTGCGCTGGAAGTGACGCATAAATTTCAGGGTGAGCATCGAAACCGGCCGGGTGGCAGGCGCATTCGTGCCACATTTAGGGCAGAGCACGCCGCCCTTCTCGGCCGAAAAGAACTGGTCCTGCGCCTTGATTTCGTTTCCACACTGGACACAGTTGACTAAATTGGGCCGGAAGCCAACGATATCCAGCAGGCGCATTTCGTAATAGCGCACGGATAAAAAGGGGTCCGGCTCCAGGGCCACGCGCTCGAGCGCATCCACCAGCAGGGAATACAGCGGGCGGTTTTCACCTTCCTCATACGTAAAGCGATCCAACAGCTCGATGACGTAAGCGGCATAGCCGGTGCGCACCAGGTCCTCGCGTAAAGGCTGGTAAGCATCCACCGTTTCAGCCTGAGTGATGATCCACAGGTCTCGGCCACGCGCCAGCATCAACGCCACCCGGGTGAAAGGCTCCAGGTGACCGGCCTTACGCGAGCGCAGGCGGCGCACCCCTTTGGCCACACTGCGCAGCTTGCCAGCCTCGCGGGTGAACAGGGACAGCAAACGGTCGGCTTCGCCCCAATCCGTGTGACGCAGCACTACCGCCTCGACGCGCAGGGTATGCTCGGACATAGACTCGCTAAACTGGTAAATCGTCGGGCCGGAAAGCTCCCGGCAGCAGCTCGGCAACCGTGGTCTCTTTAATCAAGCGCCCATCATCATCGGCGATCAGCACGAGCGTGTCGAGGCCAAACTCCGACAGCACCTGCCGGCAGCCCCCGCAGGGCATACCGCCGTTAGAGGTAACCACCGCGATGGCATCAAAGACGTGCTCACCTTCGGAGACAGCCTTGAAAACTGCCACGCGCTCGGCGCACATGGTGGAAGGGTAGGCGGCATTTTCGACATTGACTCCATCGTAGATCTTACCGTTAGGGGTCAGCACGGCCGCTCCGACCGCGTAATGAGAATAAGGGGCGTAGGCCCATCGCCTCACCTGGCGAGCAGCTTCAATCAACTGCTGGCGCATTTCATCATTCAGAGGCATCCTGTTCTTCCTCCTTTGATTCAGGATCCGGGCTCAAGCGGCGAGCGCGCACTTTACGGATGCGGCGCCCGCTGATCTGCTCGACGGTTAAAGTCCATCCTTCTACGGTGACGTGTTCTTCCCCGACCGGGACGCGTCCCATCTCTCCATAAATAAAGCCCCCTAATGTATCGGCGATTTCTTTTGAATAATGCGTTCCCAGCAGTTCATTGACATCGTCCAGGTCCATGCGGCCCTGGATTAGAAATTCATCCGGGCTGACCTGCTGGTAGAGATCTTCTTCACTCTGGTCGTATTCGTCACGGATTTCGCCGACGATCTCTTCCATGATATCTTCGAGGGTGACCAGGCCGGCCATCCCACCGTACTCGTCTACCACGATAGCCATGTGCATGCCATTATCTTGCATTTCACGCAGAAGTTCATCCACTTTTTTAGCCTCGGGCACAAAATAGGCCGGGCGTAATAACTCGCGAATCGAGGCGGAATCGCCGTTGTCGTGGCGGATGCGCAGCAGGTCCTTGGCGTACAGCACGCCGATGACGTTGTCGATGGTTTCCTCATATACGGGCAGGCGCGAATGGCCATATTTAATGATCTGCAGGACCGCCTCTTCGGCAGACACGTTCACGTCGAGAGCATTCACGTCGATGCGCGGCACCATGATCTCACGGCAGAGGGTATCGCCAAACTGGAAGATCGAATAGATCATCTTGCGCTCGGGTTTTTCCAGGCCGCCTTCTGGCTGTTCTTTCTCCAGCCAGGTGCGCAGGTCTTCATCGGTCACCGGGCTAAAGCTTCCACCTGACTGGTTGTTCGAGCCGATCAGGGCTATCAACAGGCGTGAGAATGGCCGCAGCAAGCCATCCAGAAAAGCGCCCAGCCCGCTTAGCCGTAACGCCCAGACCTCTTCCTTACGCAAGATACGACCTTCGAGGGCGAATTCCAGCATCAAGACCACCAGAGCAACCACAAGGATAACCAGGGTCGCCAATCCCAGCCTGAAAGACGCCGCAGCCAAAAACTGGAAGAGCAGTATGGCCGACCCGGCCAGTAAAAAGCGCACCAGCGCCAGGGCCAGGCGCATCGATACGCGCAGGCTTGGTTTTTCGAGTAAACGCACGGTGCGGTCGACGGCAGTAGGATGCTGTTCACGCAGGTCCATCAGGTTAGGCAGGCGCGCCTGGGTAAGGCTGGTGCGCACGGCGGTAATAACCAGGTCTAATAACAAGAAGAGGAGAAAACCGGCCAGCAAGGTATTAATGGTCACCTTTGTCCTGCTTCCGCAGCGGCCGGGCAGGCACGCCGACCACCGTTTCTCCGGGCGGCACGTCGTGGGTGACTACCGCTCCTGCGCCAGTGTGGGCGCCTTCGCCAAGCTTTACGGGGGCCACCAGCATGGTGTCGCTGCCGATGAAAACCTTGTTGCCAATCTCGGTCGGGTTCTTGTGAACGCCGTCGAAATTACAGGTGATCGTCCCGGCACCAATGTTGACATCCTCGCCAACGGTGGCGTCGCCCAGGTATGAAAAATGGCCCATCTTGGTTCCCGGACCCAGGTACGAATTTTTAACCTCGCCAAAATTGCCCATGTGGACGCCTTTGCCCAGGTGAGCGTTTTTGCGCAGGTGAGCGAATGGACCCATATCTACGCCGTCTTCGACGATGGCGCACTCCATCACGGCGGCCAGGATGGTGCACTCATTGCCCACCCGGCAGTCTTGCATGATCGTGTTTGGACCAATCGTGCAGCCGCTGCCGATCGTCGTTTTACCACGCAGGTAGGTGTTTGGCCAGATGGTGGTGTCGGCCCCGATTTGCACGCTCGCTTCGATATAGGTTTGGTCCGGGTTGACGATGGTCACTCCGGCCAGCATGTAAGTGGCGTTGATCCTGCGGCGCATAATCGCCTCCGCCTCGGCCAGGCGCACCCGATCGTTGACCCCCAGGGCCTCTTGGGCGTCTTCCACGGTCAGCGTCTCAACCACCAGGCCATCCGCCGCGGCCAGTTCGACCAGGCCGGTCAGGTAATACTCGCCGGCCGGCGAAACGGGCAGGCGCTGAAGCGCCTTCCATAACCAGTTCGCGGCAATGCAGAACACGCCAGCGTTCAGCTCCCGCCCGGCTAATATCTCAGGTGAGGCATGCTCCTTTTCGACCACAGCGCAGGCCCGGCCATCCGCAGTGCGCACGACCCGGCCCAGATCGCTGGTTCCATTGCCCATCACGGTCAGCAAACTCAGCGGGCCGCGGTTGCGTTTCTGAACCTCAACCAGGCGCTGCAGGGTTTCGACCCGCAGCAAGGGTGTATCGCTGTAGAGCACCAGCAGCGTATCAGCCTTGCCGGCCAGCAACGGTGCGACCATTTGCAGGGCATGGGCTGTACCGAGCAGTTGTTCCTGCTGGACAAAGAGCGGGCCTTCGCCGGCGGCTTTTCGCACGGCCTCGGCGCCGGCTCCAACTACCACCACAGGTGGTTCAGGGCTTATCGCAGTGGCGGCATCGAGAATGTAATGGATCATCGGTTTACCGGCCAGCGGGTGGAGCGCCTTGGGCAGGCTGGAATGCATGCGTGCGCCCTGTCCGGCGGCCAAAATTACGACAGCTAACCTGTCAGTCATGTTTTCCTCGGAGAGTAAGTACCTATCCAAAAAATTGGAAGGATCCACTTTTTCATATTCAAAAAACCTATGGTTTTTTGAATATGAAAAAGTGTATTCTGATTTTGCAACATCGATCTCATTGCAGACCGTTCACAGGCTGGGGCACCAGGATTCGAACCTAGATCCACAGCTCCAAAGGCTGGTGTGCTGCCATTGCACTATGCCCCAATGAACACCGTTGTAATCCGGCGTGGATAGTTATTTTATCATAACCTGGAGAAAGCGCA
>VFSW01016423.1_pt1 | contig 10100 bp, 10 predicted proteins | sample 5358111 | NCBI WGS metagenome assembly VFSW01 (sample SAMN11554181, study PRJNA540505) | mine drainage metagenome | isolation source: sediment from site ElyBrook_90M | place: USA: Ely Copper Mine, Vershire, VT | collected 2017
CGCCTCCCGGTCACTCTCCAGTGGGAGGCTCTACATGTCCGCCAATCGGCCCAACCCCCGGTTTCCCTTCTGTCTTCCTTTGTTTTAATTGTGGCCGCGCCCCGCCCCCTCGGCGGTTCCTGTGACCGACATCTTCGCCGGCATCGTCGTGGCGGCAACCGTCTACTACGCTCTATATCGGACCATGCATCATCAGCTTCAAGGCGACCATTTCATCATGTTCATGGGAGCCATGCTGATGGCCCAGCAGCCCGTGCGCAATCTCAGCCAGCTGTGGCCGATTGCGTCCAGCGGCATCAGCGCGGCGACGCGCGTCTTCCAGGTGATCGATGCCAAACCTGAGATCGTCGATACGACGGACGCAAATTCGCTCTCGGTCCAGCGTGCGCCATCGGGCGGCTCCGTGACATTCAAGAACGTCTCCTTCACCTACGCGGCCGACGCCAGCGCGCCCGCGGTTTGCGGCGTTGATCTCGACATCAAACCCGGCAGCAAGGTTGCCCTCGTCGGACCGTCCGGTTCCGGCAAGACCACAATCTTCAATCTGCTGCTGCGGTTCTATGATGTGGACAGCGGAGCGATCGAGATCGACGGCCATGACGTCCGTCATGTCACGTTGGAATCCCTGCGGCGCAACATCGCCCTGGTCACCCAGGAGCCGATCCTGTTCGACGAGAGCGTGGCGGACAACATCGCCCTCGGACGTCCCGGCGCCAGCCGCGAGGACATCGAGCGCGCCGCGCATAATGCGGCCGCCCATGAGTTCATCACGCTATTGCCGGAAGGCTATGACACGCGTGTCGGCGAAGGCGGCCTCAAGCTCTCCGGCGGCCAGAGGCAGCGTATCGCCATCGCCCGCGCCATGCTCCGCAATGCGCCGATCCTGCTGCTCGACGAGGCGACCTCGGCCCTCGACACCGAAAGCGAGCGGCAGGTTCAGGATGCCCTCAGCCGGTTGATGAAGGACCGCACCACCATCGTGATCGCCCATCGGTTGAGTACCGTGGCAGACGCCGACACCCTGTACGTGCTCGACCGGGGCCGCGTGGTGGAAGCCGGTACACATACGGAATTGATGGCCAAGAGCGGTCTGTATGCCAGGCTGTATCATCACGGCGAACACGGCGAGTCGGCGGCGATCGAGCAGGTCTGATGGCATCCTTCGGCATCACAGCCTATCGACTTGCAACCGCGGCGCTTGCGCCGGCCGCTCCAATCCTGCTGCACCGTCGCATCTTGCGCGGCAAGGAGCACATGGAGCGGACTGACGAGCGGCTCGGCAATTCCTCCAAGGCACGGCCTGACGGCACCCTCGTCTGGGTGCACGGCGCCAGTGTCGGCGAGTGCGTCGCCGCCTTGCCCTTGATCGATGCTCTTATGGACACGATCCACTGCAACGTACTCGTCACCAGCGGTACGGTGACCTCGGCAAAGGTGATGCATGACCGTCTGCCACCAAAGGCCATCCACCAGTTCGTGCCGATCGACACGCCCGCCGCTACCGCGCGCTTCCTCGATCACTGGAAGCCGCAAGTCGGCCTGTTTGTGGATTCGGACATCTGGCCCAATCTTATTCTCAACGCGCGCGAACGCGACGTGCGGCTGGCGCTGATCAACGCGCGCATGTCGGAGCGCTCCTTCAGGAGTTGGCGCTGGGTTCGTTCCGCGGCCGCCGATCTGCTTTCTTCTTTCAAGGTCTGCCTGGCACCGGACGAAGAGATCGGCGCACGCTTCCGCATGCTGGGATCGCCCGACGTCCGCGTCATCGGCAGCCTGAAGGCCGACGCGCCGGTGCTGCCCGCCGACACGGAAAAGCTCGATGCGCTGCGCGCGGCGATCGGCCCGCGTCCGGTGTTCCTCGCCTCGCAGACCCATGCCGGCGAGGAGGAAACACTCCTTCCAGCGCACGACGCGCTGCGCAAGAGCTTCCCGGATCTGTTGACGATCATCGTGCCCCGCCACCCCCAGCGCGGAGGTGATATCGCGATGCTCTGCGGCACGCGCCCCTGCAAGCGGCGTTCCGCCGGCGAACTTCCCGATGCGGCCACCGCCGTCTACATCGCCGACACGATGGGCGAACTGGGACTTTTCTACAGGCTCGCGCGCTTTTGTTTCGTCGGCGGCAGCCTGATTCGCCATGGCGGCCAGAACCCGCTCGAACCGGCAAAACTCGGCTGTGCCGTGCTCGCAGGCCCCCACACCTTCAATTTCACCACGGCGTACGAGGCAGTGTTCGCCGCGCAGGGCATCGGGCCGGTCAACAGCACGACCGATATCTGCAGTCTCTCGTGCAAACTTTTGGGCAATACCGCAGAGGCACAACGGCTCGGCCGTGCGGCGGCGGAAAGCGCCAGATCCCTTGGGGGTGCGGTCGCCAAGACGGTCGAGGTCGTCGTGAAGATGCTCGATGCGCGCGCCTGAATTCTGGGACAAGCAAGATCCCCTCTCGCAACTGGCGAGAGCCGCTCTCACCCCAATCGGCTCGCTTTACGGGGCGACGGTGCGTTGGAAGGCGCACCACGTCCGCCCCACGCGACCGGCCGTCCCTGTCATCTGCGTCGGCAACATCACTGTCGGCGGCACCGGCAAGACGCCCATCGCAGTCGCCATCGCCGATGCCGTCATCGCGCGCGGCAAGAACCCGTTCTTCCTCTCGCGCGGCTACGGCGGACGCTTCGCCGGCCCTGTCGTCGTCGGCAAGGAACACACCGCAGAGGACGTGGGAGACGAGCCGCTCATTCTGTCCCGCAGGGCGCCGACTGTCGTGTCGCGAGACCGGTGCGCGGGCGCGGGGCGTGCCGTGGAATGCGGTGCGGACGTCATCATAATGGATGACGGCCATCAGAACTTCTCGATCCGCAAGGATCTGTCAATCGTGGTGGTTGACGGAGAAACAGGATTCGGAAACGGGCGCGTCCTACCGGCCGGGCCGCTGCGGGAGTCGGTCCGCCAAGGACTCAAGCGCGCCGATGCCGTGATTGTGATGGGACCTGGCGCGCCGTCACTCGATGGCTATTCAGGACCGGTATTGAGTGCGGCACTGGAGCACCCGTCGGGCGGAGATTGGAGCGGACAGCGCGTCGTCGCCTTCGCGGGCATCGGAAGACCGGAAAAATTCTTCCGCTCCTTGCAGTCCCAAGGCGCTGATATTGTGAAGATGGTAGCGTTCCCAGACCATCATCCCTACACGCCTGCCGAACTCGCAGGCCTCAAAGCCAAGGCGCGCGACCAAAGGGCACAACTCATTACAACCGAGAAAGACTATGTGCGTCTTGCGGCTGCCGAACGCGAAGGTGTCGCCATGTTGCCGATCGGGGCGGTGATCGCGCCGGCGGACGCCCTGGATCGGCTGCTTGACAGCCTCACCGCACCACGATAGCCGCAGTTCCCGATGACGGCACCGGCTGCTTTATCGATCGGCAAGACCTTGCGCTATCTCGGGGAGGCAGCCCTCTTCTTCCCCTTCATGGCGCTGTTCAGGGTGATGGGCATCGATGCCGCCTCAGCCGCCGGTGGCTTCATCGGTCGCCACGTCTTCCGTCGGCTGCCGCCTGCGAACACGGCGCGCAACAATCTCAAGGCGGCGTTTCCGGAAAAGTCACCGGAAGAAATCGAACAGATCGTGCGGTCGATTTGCGAGAACCTTGGTCGTGTGGTCGGCGAATATCCCCATCTCGACAAGATGACTCTCGGTCCAGGGATGCGCATCGAAATCGACGGCACGGAGAATGCCGACCAGGCGATCGCGGCCGGCAAGGGCGTAATGTTCATCTCGGGTCATCTGGCGAACTGGGAGGTGATGCCGATCGCGGCGGCCCATCTCGGCTATCAAGGCGGGCTTGTCTATCGGCCGCCAAATAATCCGTACGTGGACAGGTGGATCTCGCGACAGCGCGGCAAGTTGGGTCCCCCAGAACAGATCAGCAAAGGTGCGCATGGTACGCGCCGGATATTCACACTGCTCCGCCGCGGCAAATGCATTTTCATGCTGGTAGATCAGAAAACCTACGAGGGCGTGCCGGCGCCCTTCTTTGGACGCGACGCCTTGACGACTTCGGCGCCGGCCACGCTGGCGCTGAAGATGGGATCAGCGCTTCTGCCGACGTCGTGCGAGCGCGTCAAAGGCGCGCATTTCCGGATGACGATCAATCCGCCGATCGAATTCGAGCCGAGCGGCAATTCTGAATCCGATGTGCTGGCGCTGACCGCAAAGATCAATGCCAGCATCGAAGCGATCGTGCGGCGACAGCCGAACCAATGGCTGTGGATCCACCGACGCTGGACGATGCCGCGCGATCTCATCAAGATGAAAAATCAGGGCGCCGGCGGTTCCGGCGTCCGCGTCGAGCGCGAAGGGTCGAGCTTGACCTGAAACCAGGCGAGCCCCCAATGCGTATGCGGCCCTGTCGCCCGCCCCGTCCTGCCGACAAGTCCGATCACGTCGCCGCGTTTGACCTTGTCGCCGGCCGCCACCTTGCGCGCGCTCTGGTGCAGGTAGCAGGTCGAGACACCGTGACCGTGATCGAGGAGCGTGAACCCACCCTCGATGTAGAAGTCGTCGGCAATCGACACAATGGCGTCCGCGGCGGCGTGAATCGGCGTTCCCTCCGGGGCCGCGATGTCGATACCCAGATGCGGCGCCATCGGTTTGCCGTTGAGAATGCGCCGGTTGCCGTACGGGCTTGAGATGATTCCGGCAAACGGCCACTCAAGTGGATTGACGAAATCCGTGCCGCTTGTCTCGAGCTTGCGTGCTTCCCATATCCGCTCGCGCTCATGGGCGATGCGCTCGGCGATCTCCGGCGGCGGCTCGACCATCTTCTCCGGCAATCCGTTAATGGCCTGCACCGTGTAATGGCGGGCCTGTGCCATCACGTCGCGCGTTTCCGAGCCGCCACCGGCGAATTGTGCGTCTACCCGAACCGGCTTCGAGGCATCATAGGCAAGGCCAATCGTGAAAATCCCCTCGGGCGAAACCAGTACGGGCGTGCCGTCCACCGTGACATGTGGCGCGTATGGGGCCAATCCGATCACCAGCCCGCCTTGCTCCAAAGAGCCTCGGAACGACAGCCGCGGTACATCACTAGAGCGTGCGTGCGGCATCAGCGCCAAAGCGCTGCCGGCACAGAGGAATGCACGCCGCGCGATCATTGAGGCGTCTTCCCGGTCTCCTGGAAACGCTTCATGGCCACGGCCGCTGTGGCATAGGCCTCCTGGAGGTCGACACTCCAGTAGCGCAAGGCGTCGACCGGGATGTGCACGCCGGTCACGGCGCAAACCACATACGATCCCGGACTGATCACACGATATTCGCCGTCGAGGTACTCCAGTTCCGCCTGGCCCTCCGGCCGCAAGTCCCGTTCCATCTTGTTCATGCGCTACCGCGAACGTCCTGGTTGCCGGCGCAGTTTTAGGCGCGCCGGGCGCTGGGCGCCATCAAAACAAATCACCTTGGTTGCCGGTGGGTTTTTTCGAGGCCGACCTTACCTTCGCGGGGGGCCCGTGGGCGCCCTCAGCGGCGAGCACGGGCACCGTTCCGTCCCCAAAGGTCAAGGAAAGGGATTCCCCGCGGACAATTTCGGCTGCATGCCGCCGCAACATACCGTCAGCCCCCCGCACCAGTGCGAAGCCCCTGGCCAGCACCGCCCGGTAGCTGACGCTGTCCAGCACTCGCACCAGTCCCTCCAGGCGCCCGCCAAGCTCGGACACCTTGCCCCGGTGGCTACGCTCGACGCGCAGGCCAAGCGCACGTGCCCGCTCCGTGAATTGCGCCATCCGCTGCAGCAGACCCGCGGGCCTCAACTGGGCGGCCGCCTCGATGTAAGTGCGGCGGTGTGCTTCGAGATTGCGACGCAAGGCGTTTCTCAGCCGCTCGGCAACCACATCGAAGCGCTGCCTCGGCTGGGCAAACAACTGATCGGCTCGCGGCAGCACGCGGGCGATGTGGCGAAGCATGTCACGCCGCCGATCCATCCCGACGCTGAAACTGCGCAACAACCGCCGCTGCAAATCGAGTGTCTGTCCCAGGAGTTCCAAGCGGACCGGCACGGCCATTTCCGCAGCCGCGGTGGGGGTAGGTGCCCGCATGTCGGCTGCGAAGTCGATCAGGGTGGTGTCGGTCTCATGGCCCACTGCCGAGATCACAGGAATCTCGCAATCAGCGACGGCCCGGACGACCACCTCTTCATTGAACGCCATCAGGTCTTCGATCGAGCCGCCACCGCGGGCAACGATCAGCACATCCGGGCGCGGCAGGCCGTCACGAGGAAACGTCCCAAAACCGCGGATGGCAGCGGCTATTTCGCCGGCCGCCCGCTCCCCTTGCACAGCAACGGGCCACAGCAGCACCCGGCGCGGGAAGCGCGCCTCGAGCCGGTGCATGATGTCGCGGATCACCGCACCCGTCGGTGAAGTCACCACGCCGATCACCGTCGGAAGAAACGGCAGCTTCTTCTTGCGGGCCGCATCGAACAGTCCTTCGGCGGACAGCTTCTTCTTGCGCTCCTCCAGCATGGCCATGAGGGCGCCGAGCCCGGCCAACTCGACCTGCTCGACGATCATCTGGTAGCGCGACGAGCCGGCGTAGGTGGAAACGCGCCCGGTGCAGATCACCTCGAGACCGGCTTCCGGGCGCACTTTCAGGCTGCGCACCGAGCCCTTCCAGATCACCGCATTCAGCACGCATTTCTCGTCCTTCAGGTCGAAATAAACGTGCCCCGAGGAGTGGAATTTGAGGCCGCTGACCTCGCCGCGGACGCGGACAAAGGGGAATGCGTCCTCGACGGTCCGCCTGAGGGCCGCGGAGATCTCGGAAACGCTGTATTCGGGCAGGTTGGCACGGTCGGACATGATTCACAGATCATATAGGACCTGCGCTTGAATCCAGCCACATCCTGGTGGACGGTCGGTCCCTGTTCTGAGGAAGCTCGGCATGAACGTCCTTCTCATCGGTTCCGGGGGCCGCGAGCACGCCCTGGCCTGGTCCCTGGCGGCAAGCCCGATCCTCGGGAAGCTTTATTGCGCCCCGGGCAACCCCGGCATCGAAGCTGTGGCGGAATGCATCCCCATCCCGGCCGGCGACGAGGCGGCCCTGGTGGCCTTCGCCAAGGAGAAGGATGTCGGTTTCGTCGTGATCGGGCCGGAGGTCCCGCTGGTGGCCGGCCTAGCCGACCGTTTCGAGGAAGCCGGGATCAAGGCTTTGGGCCCGAGCGCCCGCGGCGCCGTCCTGGAGGGCTCCAAAGGCTTCGTAAAGGACCTTTGCGAGGACTTTGGCATTCCGACGGCACGCTACCGGCGTTTCCAGGACTCCGCCCGTGCCAAGTTCTACGCCGCCACGCTGGGATTCCCCGTCGTGATCAAGGCGGACGGACTCGCAGCCGGCAAGGGCGTGATCATTGCGGACAGCAAGAGGGACGCAATCAAGGCCATCGATGACATGTTCGACGGCGCTTTCGGGACCGCCGGGCATGAAGTCGTTGTCGAGGAATTCCTTGACGGGGAGGAAGCCAGCTTCTTCGCGCTGACCGACGGCCAGCATGTCCTGCCGCTGGCCGGCGCACAGGATCACAAGCGCGCCTTCGACGGCGACAAAGGGCCGAACACCGGGGGCATGGGCGCCTACAGCCCCGCACCGATCCTCACATCGGATGTGATAGAGAAGACTATCGAGCAGATCCTGAAACCCACGGTGCGCGCCATGGCCGAGCGTGGACGGCGCTATGTCGGCGTTCTGTTTGCTGGCCTGATGATCAAGGATGGAGAGCCCAAGCTTATCGAGTTCAACTGCCGCTTCGGCGATCCCGAAACGCAAGTCTTGCTGCCCCGCCTGAAGTCAGACCTGCTGACAGCGCTTATGGCGGCTCGCGACGGCGTGCTCAACCAGATCGACCTGCGCTGGAGCGATGACGCCGCTCTGACCGTCGTGATGGCCACCAAAGGTTACCCCGGCGACTACCAGAAGGGTTCGGAAATCCGTGGACTTTATGAAGCCCAGCGCCTGCCGGGGGTGCAGATATTCCACGCGGGGACCGCACGCAAGGACGGCAAGATCATCGCCGCGGGCGGGCGCGTATTGAACATTACAGCCACCGGAAAAACTGTGCTCGAGGCGCAGCAGCGGGCCTATGCCGCCGTCGATGCCGTCGACTGGCCGGAAGGCTTCTGCCGCCGCGACATCGGCTGGCGGGCGATCACACGGGAAAGCTAAACGCAGCCCGCCTCCGTGGGCGGAGCAACCTTCAGAAGCTCAATCTCGAACACGAGAGTCTGATCGGGTGGAATGAGACCGTCGCCCGCTCCCGCGCTGCCATAGGCAAGACCGGGAGGAACGACGACGCGCCATTTATCGCCGACATGCATCATCTGAAGGACTTCGACCCAGCCCGGGATCAGACGTCCGGCCGGAAACACCGCAGGCTTTCCCGGCTCGGTCTTGTCGAACTCCTTCCCGTTGATCAGCGTGCCGCGGTAGTTGACCGTTACACAGTCACGGCGGCTCGGCTGCTCACCAGTCCCTTTCTGAAGCACCTCGTACTGGATTCCCGGGACGGAAATCACCCCCGGCTTTTTGGCGTTCTCGACAAGAAACGCATTGTTGGCTTCGGTGCTCAAAGCAGCCGGTGCGGGCTTGCTGTCGCAGGCGGACAGCGACAAGACGGCCACGGACAGGATGAAAGGTACTATCAGGCGCATGGATCCCCCCTCTAATCATATGCCGTTATACACGCATCTCTTTCGCCTGCCAGCAGGCGTTAAGCGCTCCTTAACAACTACCTAGAGTTCTGAGCAATGCTTGATTAACGCAGGGACGGTAAGTTTGAGCGTGGGCTAGGACCCAAGCTCGTGTGAGGATTGCCATGACCGCCGTAGCCGGGGACCAGGTGCGCGACAAGGCATTGTATGCGTATCGGTTATTGGCCGAAGAGACGTCGGACATCGTCATCGTTCGCGAGCCGAACGGTGAGATCTATTTCACCTCTCCGGCCTTGGAAAAAGTACTTGGCTGGAAGGCCCAAGACCTGGATCGCGCCAAATTCCTCGCCCTGATCCATCCGGACGATATGGAGCAGGCCTACGCGATCAATGCCGTGCCCCTGCGCGGCGAGATTTTCACTGCCCTGTTCCGCGCCCGCGATACCAACGGCCACTATGTCTGGCTTGAAACCACGGTGCGTGGGGTCTACGACCAGTCGACCGGCAAGCTTCGCAATATCCTGAGCGTCTCTCGCGATGTGACCCAGCGCGTGGTGCACGAGATTGAAGTGAAGGCCGCGCAGGAGCGTGCTGAATCCGCCAACAAGGCGAAATCGCGCTTCCTGGCCAACATGAGCCACGAACTGCGCACGCCGCTCAACGCCGTGATCGGCTTCACCGACATGATGCGCCAGCGCACCTTCGGGCCGCTGGGCAACGAGCGCTATGAGGAATACGCAACCCTGATCTACGACTCCGGCCAACTTCTGCTCGATCTGATCTCGGACATGCTGGACATGGCCAAGATCGAAGCGGGCCGGCTGGAACTCAATTTCGAGAACGTCGACTTCAACGGCTCGATCGAGGATTGCGTGCGCATGTTGCGCGACCGCGCCGAGAACTGCGGCCTCGAACTCGCCGTATCCCTGCCCAAGCAACCGCTGTTCGTGACCGCCGACAAGCGGGCGGTCAAGCAGATCATGCTCAACCTCTTGAGCAACGCCATCAAGTTCACACCGGCCGGCGGCAGCGTCGGCGTCGGCGCGACGATCCAGAACGGCTTCGCCACGATCACCGTGTCCGACACGGGCATTGGCATCTCTCGGACCGACCTGGACAGGCTGGGCAACCCGTTCGAGCAGGTGAACAGCGACCCGATGCTGACCAAGGGCGGACCGGGTCTGGGACTGGCACTCGTCAGGGCCCTGATCGAAAAGCACGGCGGCGTGCTCAAGATCGACAGCGAGGAAGGCATCGGCACCCAGGTGCAGGCCAGCTTCCCAATGAACGCGGGCAGCCGGGCCGCCGCCTAGCTCGCGACCTCTGGCCGATTTGACAGGACCGCCCCGCCGCGGCAAGCAGTCGCCATGTTTCTTCTGTGGGCCGGCCTGTTCTTCATCCTCCTCGGC
>VFSW01016424.1_pt1 | contig 10099 bp, 7 predicted proteins | sample 5358111 | NCBI WGS metagenome assembly VFSW01 (sample SAMN11554181, study PRJNA540505) | mine drainage metagenome | isolation source: sediment from site ElyBrook_90M | place: USA: Ely Copper Mine, Vershire, VT | collected 2017
ATGTTCTCGCGCTACAGCTTCCGCTCCTTGCCGATTACCGGCGAGGGGGACGTGATACTTGGCATCATTCCCCACCGGGACATCATGAAATTAAAGCACAGGTTTGTATAAACCCTGCCGCCCTCCGGCCGCTCCCGGCGCTCCTGTAGCAACGCGCGATAACTCAACCCTCAAAAATGCGATAACTCGCTTCCCAAAACCATTTGATACAGTCAAAAGAGATTTGATTATAATAGCCATTCCAGCCTAAAACCGCCCATAATAAACATCGTCCAGGCTCCCGTTCGTCTGTTCTGGGCGATTCTACGAGGCCGGTTTTGGAGGGGAAACCCTTAAAACAAGCAAATCCGCGCTCCTCGCCGTATCCTCCTTTCCGTTGGCTCGATTCCCAAGGACCGTCTAATACGGGATCGAAGTGTTCTTCCTAGACCAACCTTAATAATCGCCAAACGGCCAACGGCCATTCGCAGAGTCGTGCCCATCTGGAAAATTCTCTCTAAATACTTGATTTGCGATGTTCCGCATATCTCCTACCGCAACGCCCTTTCCTCCACTTTTGCCGTTGAGCTTCCCAAGCGCATCCGCCACCTCTTGGATTTTCGCGAGCGCTTCCGAGACGTCCAGCGTCATCTTTTTGCTGACCGGCAGGTCCTCTATCTTCGTTTTTATGGCGTCCAGCATTGCTACAGCCTGCGTTTTCACCTGCGTCCATAAACTGATCTCGCCCTGGATCGCGGTTTTCCGGCGCTCTTCCGCAGCCTCTATCTCGGCGCCCAACTGCTGCACCTGGTTAATCGCCGTCCCTTCCGCCGCAGCCGCCGAGACGATCGTATGCTTGCCATCCTTCACCCCGCCGCTCAATTGCGCCCATTCATGCTGCAATTCCTGGAGGTCTCTTATTTTCTGTTTTCCGTGCTCTCCCATGGCCATGGTGTGCCGGCGTTCCAGGTCCTGCGTCTCGGCATAATACCGTTGCGCGGGCGTCATATGCTTTTCCTCGATGCCCAGGACCAGTTCGTACGTTGTCTCCCTGGACTGGCCTATCTCATCTTCGATGCTTTTTAACTTTTCGCCGTATTTTGATAATTCGGAGGTGGCCTCCTTTTCGAGGGAGGTGAGTTCGCCATAAAACGGCTTTAATTTGGCGGACATTTCAGCCGCGGACTTCACGATGGCTTCCTGAGCGGCCGCTTGTTTCGCGGAGGCGGCTGCGGCCGCCTGTTGAAGAGGCGCCTCTTTCGCGGTTTCAGCCGCTATCTCGGCCTGCACAGCAAGCAATTTCTTGGCGTCCTCCGGGTGATACAGATCAACATAGTGTTGCTGCCATCTCGCGCTCGCCTCATCAACCTCTTTAGCCGCCCATTTGCCAGCATCGGCCACCCCGTTCAATCCCATCAATAAGCCTTTTCCTAAATCCTGAAACCCTTCCGTCCGCTTTGCGCGGCCCTTCTGCATCTTCTCGAAGTTGCTTTCGACTAAAGGCCCCTGCATCGCCATTTGCCGGTTGCCATCCGCGATCAGGGCGTTTACGGTCGCCTGCGTCCGTTCTTCCTCCGTCAAATCGCCCACGGCCACCCCGATGCTGGCCGCATATTGCCGGTACGCCTGCGTCTGGTCAATGATGAGGCCCAGGTGTTTCAGGCTCCACGTCATGCCGGTATTGACGGCCTTTTCTATCTCGGAATACGTCTGCTGCACCGTCTCGCCGGTCTGCCGCGCCTGGCTCCTGGCGATCTTCATCAGGGAGACGATCTGCCCCGCATTCAGGCCGTGCTGGAGTTCCTGGGCCGCATCGGCCATAAGCGTCGAGGTAACAATCGTGCCGTCAGACACCCTTTTCAGGCTGTCGACTATAGCCCCGGCGTCAACGTGGTAATGCGCCGCCACGGAGTCGAAGGCCGCTTCGCTCTGCTCTGCCTGCGCCCCTATGTTCATGAGGTGCCAGGCCTCTCTTGCCGCCATCGCGGCCGCGAAAACCGCCGTCCCTACTTGCAGCCAGTTCTTCCGGAACGCGGCCAGGCCCCGGCGTATGACGCTTCGGGACTTACCGAAGCTCGCCTCGTCAATCGCCGCGATCTTCTCCTGCATGGCCGCATGGGCTCGCGCTATCTCGTCGTCGGTCGCAAGGGCGGAATTTTTTATCGTTTCGTATGCGCCGATTATCTCCGCTTTCGCCGCCTCGATGCTTGCCGTGGTAGGCAGAAACCCAAGTGTGTCCCTGGCCGCTCTAAATTCCGCCTGGGCCGCGTTTTCCGCCTCCGCGAAGGCCGCTCCTGTCTCCGCGCCGGCCTCGGCCGCTTTCGGCGCTGATTGAGCGAGCCCGGCAGCGAAGATAGTCCCTGCCTCTTCTCCCGTTTCCCCGGCGCGCACAAGGATAGGGCTGTTTGGCCAGAGCGCCGCCGTGTCCTCGTCTCCCCCGAAAGAAGTTTTTACGCCGTCCCCAAAAGCGCTGCCCGCTTCCTCGCCGGCCTTTTCCGCGGCCGGGATGGCCGCCACGAAGGGCGCGGCTGGTGATTCATCCTCATCCAACGGTTTCCATCCCGGCGCGTTCCTCATCTGGTGGTTCATCATCCTGGACGCCTCGCCAGGCAGCGAATAGCCATGCTCGTCCAGGTGCGGACCCATCGCGTCTTTGTGCATCGCGGCCAATACGCCGGATGCCTCCATCGTCTCGCGCAATTCCTCAACTGGCGCTTGCCCGGCCGGAGCCACGATCGGCACGATATTTTCCGTCGCCGCCGTTGCTGCCGTTGCCGCCGCGTTTCCAGCCGAACCCTTAACCCCGTTCACGCGGTCCTGCAACGCTTGCAGGGGTCCCGAAGCCTCGTCCACCAGCCTCGCGATAAGCTTTATCTCGTAGCCTTGTTCACCCATTATTTTTTCTCTTCCTGGAAATGGTCCTCAATCGCCGCAAGCATCTGCAAATCCTCCAGGCTCGCCCCAGTCATCTTCAGCACCGTCCCGGCATCCACCAGCCCGTTCAGCCGCTTTAGCAGGTACTGCATCTCCAGGAGTCTTTCCGCCTCCTCCGACAGCGCAGGGATGGGACACCCCGCCGCCGTCTTGCACGCGGGCGGGATGCCGTCCTTCTTTTTTATGTCCTTGCAGTTTTGGCACGTTACCCCTGGACGGTCTGTGCGCCAGCGGACGTGCCCAATGAGTTTTTTACTTCCTCCTCCCGTTTCCGCACCTGCATTTTCATAAGCGTGCTGCATGTCGCGTTCACGAACTGCGCAAATTCGGCGGAATTCCTCATCAACAGCTCGCAGTTCTCCTTCGAGTACGGCAGCTCCTGGCCGTCCACCAAAAACCCGCGCCATCCGCGCACGGCCGCGTTTCCCAGCAATACGTCCCCCTCGATGCCGTCGTACCTCCGCGTTTCCTTCTCGTTTTCATCGAGGGTGACCTTCGTGGCCAGCTTGTATATCTCGCGTAATTCCTCCCGCGAGACAAAACGCAATGTGACGAAAGCCCCTCCCCCAAAGGGCACTTCGACCATCTGATCTCTCTTTACGGCTGCGGTAATGTCCAATTTTTTCTCCTTTTTATTTGTCCCATAGGCCCTATCAGACCTATGATTATTTTTAGCTCGCCAGCACGTTGGCTGACTGCTGATTCACCACGTTTATCCGGAACGGTTCCGTCGCCGTCATTCCAGCCGGCGCGGCCGGGCAGGCCAGAAGGACAAATTCCAACGGCGCTTCCATGATCCCGGCCTTTACCGGCAGGTCCGCCCCGCTTATCTGCGCGCAGGGCATCTGGATCTGGAAAACCCTGTTAAAGCCGCTCGTGCCGATCTGGAAGCCCGTAAACGTAAACTGCGCCTTCTTCTGCGTGGTCGCGTCCCAGTCGCTGAACCACTGCTGTATTGCGGGGTCGTACCTCGGGAATTTCATCGTCAGCTTCCCCTCGGGCCGCCCGTCGTTAGTGGGTTCGTCTATCTGGTTGAACCCTCCAACAACGTATTCTCCCTTCATCTTGCGCTTGTACGTCAGCGTAAACGCGCTCGGATATATCGCGTCCGTCGCGGCTAGCGCCCCGGCCGTCTGGTTATTGAGCAGGAAGACGCCCTGCGCGTAGATCACCCGGTTCCTCGTCTCCGGGTACGTCACGCCGGCAAATGTCACGGATGTGTTGATGACGGAGTCCGTAACACGATCGTACGCTTCGATGTAGAAAGTGATCTCAATCGGTTTCCCGATGTCGCCCTTGATCTCCAGGCCTGTAACCTTTATTGACGTGAACTCGTCAATGTTCACGGTGTTGTCCTGGCAGAAGGTGGCAAACAGGCCCTCCAGGCTGTTGGCGATGATGAAGCTCTGCTTATACGCGCTCCCTTTACCATTCGCCGGATACGCCGTCCCCGCCATCAGGCCGGTCGCAGGCTCCTCCCAGGGCGTGCCGATGGCGACAGGCGCGGCGTTTTGCAGCGTCTCGTCTCCGGAGGCCGTTCCCACGTAGATGTTATATCCGGTCGCCCCTGTCTGCGCGGCCGGGCTCGCCACTTCCAGCAAATCGTCCACCGCAACTGGCAGGCTCGCCTCCGGAGACGGCGCGCTCTCGCCGTTCGGCCCCGTGTACGTTGTCTTCACATAGTACGTGGCCGCGGCCAGAGTCCCTCCGGCCATGGACGAGAGCCCCGGCGCGGCCGAAGGCGCGGGGAGCGCGAAAACCGGCGTTCCGGCCACGCTTCCCATGGCCAGCGCGAAGAGCACGTCGAGGCCGTCGTAACGCAGATACAGAGGCAGGTTTCCTTTCACCTCGATCTCCGCGTTCACCGCGTCCTGAGGGTTGTAGGTCCCCAGGGAGTCGTCAATCAGCGACTTCCTGGTTTTCTTGATCGAATGCGGTTTGATGAGGAGGCCGTCCCCGGCCGCGCACGCCGCGGGGTTGCCCCAGCCCGGCACAGGCGATCCCGCGATCAGGCCGGTTGCCGGTTCGGCCCACACCGTCCCGATTGCGATAGGCGTGCTGTTTTGGAGCGCCTCAGCCCCAGCCGCGGTCCCGGCGTACACATTCCAGCCGGTCGCTCCGCTCACTCCGGAAGGCGACGCCACGGAAAGCAGGTTGTCCGCCGCTACCTGCAAACTGGTCTCCGCAGATGGCATGCTCTCGCCGGCCGCCCCCGTGTATGTTATGCGCACATAATACGTGGCCGCGGCCAACGCGCCTCCGGCCGCGCTCGATAAACCGGCTGCGGCCGGCGTCCCCAAACTGCTCGTCGTTGCCCGTGCCTTCCTTACTGCCGCTTGCAGCTCTACGCCAGTTACCGACATCTTTTATATCCTCCTTGTCCTTCCCGGATTAATTAACGAACAGCGACGTCGCCACGCTCATATTGCAGTAACGGTGGCTAATGCCCCCACCAGATTAACTTCACATGCACCTTAAACCACATCTGACCAGCAGGGCTTGACGCATAACTAGCGGTGTATACGGCAACATTACTACCAGATGACAGAACGAAGTCCGACACGCTAAATGTTGCAAATCCCATCTGGTTCTCGCTATTTCCGGGGTTCAAGTTATATTCGCGTACCGCCCCTGTATCACCGTCAACCATCTGAATGTTTATGCCTGGCAGTAGGCTACTGGCGCTCCCCGCGTTGATTATGTTGGTGTAGAGCAGCAGCCCGTATGTACCGCCATTGGCAGGAGGCACCGTGTATATCACGGTCGCTGGTATGTCGCTATTAGAGATCAGCGTTTGCGACGCCACAACCACCCCCTCGTTGCGGTCAGGCCCATAATGCACCGTATCGCCCCTCGCCTGCCACGCCAGGCCCAAGAGTACCAGGAGAACCATCCCCACCAACAACCCTATTGCCATTAAAAACGTTTTCATCCGTGCCTCCTGTTTGTCCTTTTATGCGTCATATTTGTCCTATTTGCCCTATTCGTTTTTCAGCGTCCCTGTGACCTTTGGTAACGGTTTATTGTCGTTTTCGACGACGCCCGGAAACGCCTCGCCGAGTATTACCTGGGGCTGGAGCCCTATCAAAAACGCCCTTATGTAGTCAAACGGCCTCTGGTCTTCCTGCGCCTCCAGGGCTTCCAGGAAGGGCGTCATACCCATCCCGTATTCCTCGTCAGCCGGCAGTACGATACCCTCATCTTTAAGCGCCTCGACAAAACTCGCGGCCGTGAGAAACTTCCTGTCATCCGCCTTGCTCATTCCATCCCCTTTGTCAGATAATTCGCTACGGTCAGCCCAATGTCCTCGATGTCGCCAGGCGTCAGCGTCAGATACGGCCGCGCCGGTATCCACACCAGGCGTCCGCGTCCGGCCCATCCGCCAAAATTCAGGATCGCCGCCCGCGGATCGTTAATCCCCACGAAAGCGCTTGTCGTCGTATTGCCCGCGTGCACCTTCCCTGCCAGGTCCCCGCTCCTCTGCAATATCGGATGCTTGCCTCCATACCCCTCCTTTTCCCTCTGCTTCACCGTGGCCGGCGCAAGCTCCTTCCACTTCGGCCGTCCCTCCTGCTCGAAGTTTTCCTCGACGGAGTGAAGCATATCGTGGGCGATCGCCTTCATCACCGGGCTCATGTCCTCCAGCCTGCCGCGCAGCCCCGCGATCATCTCCGTAAGCTCGCTATCGTCCACCGTGATGACTATTTCCATCGCCTCACCACCATCCCACCGCCTTTATGGTCGCCACGGCCGCGCTTCGCCGCGTAATGCTCTGGATGAAAAACAGCTTCCCGTTCCAAAGCTCGTTTGATATGGCTATGGTCTGCCCCAGCGCCAAATCGAAGTTCTCCCAAAACGTCTCAAACTCCACCACTAAATGCGGCGTCTTTCGCTCGATCAGGATGTGATTCAATACATTCTGCGCCGTGGCCGTGTCCCGGATCGTCTCAAATTGCAGGTTGTTCCTGGGCATCAACCCGTAAAGAGCCTGGCTTGCCGAGTCGGCAACCTCCAGGCTACCAAGCCAGTCGGAGTCCGCGATGTTAAGCCTGCTGTAAAGTTTGCAAAACTGGAGGCTTATATCGTTCCAGATGTGTCCCGTGGACGTATAGCTAAAGCGGAACATCGCGCCTTTGCCGGCCAGGTCCGCGCTCTCGATGGTCCGGACCGCTGCCGGCGCTAAGTCCGGGACCACGTTCAGGCGCCAGAGGCCGTCCCCTCCGTAATCCAAAACGCTCCGGGCCTCGAAGGCCAGCTTCTGCACAAACCGGCTCGGCTTTATCTCCTCCTGAATGACAAAGGCCATATTAAAGCCGGATGGCACCAGCCCGGCATATGCGCTCCCTGCCGCGTTGAAGGATGTCAGATCAAAATCCTCGTTCACGTTAAAAACCCCTCCGGTCGGCACGCACAAGAAGTGCTTCAGCACGTGTTGGGGCTGAGTGATGATCGCGCCCGGCGTGCCGGTGTACGTCCCGTTTGCATCGTCCGCGTAGCCGTTCACAACGGCGTGGAGACGCTCGATCATATGCGTCTCGATGACGGTCCCCACCTTCGATACCGTCCCGCTTTTAGCAACGTTAGAGAGCACCTTGTTGATGCTCGTCGCGGCGGTCGCCCGCACGGTGCAGGAATTTACAGTCAGGGTGCCCGTCATCGGCGTTCCGTCTACGGTAGACATCCCGACCTGCGCCCCCGTCAGCGCTGCCGACGCCAGTTCCCATTCGAAGGACTGCGTATACTGGCCCGCGGTGATCCAGATTTCCTCGTTCCCGGCCGCAAACCATACCTGCACGTTCCCTATATTCACCTGGCTGGACGGGTCCACCGAAATAGAAAATGATGCGTGATAAGTATACAGCGCCCCGGCAATCCCAGGCGGAAACGAAAGATCGAAATAAATTCCGGCGTCTCCCTCCTGATATTCCGTGGCCACATCAAAACTGGTGGTGTAATCGCTCTTCGCCGGGCTTGGCGTGTGCAGATGCCCATCATCGTTTATGCCTATCGTGTCGTCAACCCCGATATAATCCAGCAGTCCGTCCACCGTCAGATACTGCCCCATCGAGAGATGTGTAAACCCGCTTCCGTCCACATAACTGCTCACGCCGCTTTGCACAAGCCACAATTTCCCCTGGTACTCCGCAAAAATATAGATGATGTTCGCCAGCGGATGGGCCGCGATAATGCTGTCATACGCCGGCAGGTTCTGCCATACCGTCGCGCCGTTTCTGTGCGGTCCCGCGCCGCTGCCTGGCCATACGCCCCGCGTGAGTCCTGTCAGGTTGTTGTCCTGCTTGGCCGCGTAGGTGATGATCTCATGGTCAATGGCGATCTGCCCGCTATTGGGGAAGCGCCGCGTATCAGACAGCGAAATTTGCGTGTCTCCGGCCGCTACCGCATCGGCCAGCGTGGTCCTCGCGCCCCAGTCGGTCCGGACTGCCGGCAACAGCACCTGATGGCCGTAAACTATCGGCAGGTATTTGCCCGCATCCTCGAAGACGTTCGGGTAATTGTTGTAGGTAACCAGCGTCTGTTTCCAGCGCCGGTCCATCAGCCACGGCATCCTGCTCACCTTGCAGGTAAACGAAAAAAGATCCACGTCCTGCGGTTCGTTCAACGCCCCCTTGAAAACAATCGTCTGTTCGCTCTGCGTGCCGTTGAGGTCGTTTTCGTATATTTCGTTTATCGTGCATATCGCGCCCTGGAAGGGGTATGTGTCGCCGATCTGTATGAGGTATGCGTAGTTCTGGAACGCATCGTTTTTAAACGAAAGCGTCACGCCGGCGTCCCGTTCCTGGCTCGTCGCGCGCATTATCTCGTTTCCGATGCCTTCAACATCCTTCAGGTAACTCTCGTAGATTTGGCTCCCGACTGTGATATTCCGGTCAGAGAAATACAGCGTGGGGCCTCCGCCGTTCAGCGCGATCTGCACGAGATAAACGGGCTGTATCCTGGACGAGTCCCGCATCTGCGCCACGCTCGCCGGATTGTTGCCCGTCTTCCACTCGGAGTCAAACCCGTGGGCCGCGTCGGTCGCCGTCAGATGCGCCGTTAAACCGCCCGCATCGGCCGCTGCCGCCCCATCCTCGCACACCTGATGGACCGTTGCGGCCTCAGCCCCGGTTGCGGAGTCGGAGGCCGGGATGGTGGCCGACACGCTGGCCATGTCGTCAGCCGTCGCGTAATCTCGCCCGGTCGGGCTCTGGCTCCCCGGCTGGGTCGCGGTGTCATCCTCGGTCCCCGTCGCCCCATCTTGATAGGAGACACCGATTTTACTTTGCCGGTCGTCCGCCGCCGCGCCGTCCACCGCGGTCAGATAGACTACCCCGGCGTCCGTGGCCGTCGCGGAGTCCGTAACCGGCACACTGGCCGAGACAACCCCGGCATCAGCCGCCGTCGCGGAATCGCTCTGATGGTAAACAAATGCCCCTGGGACAAACGCCCCCAGAGGCGCAGACGCTAAAGGAAAGGCGCCAAACATTTAATTGGCAGGCTCCAGGCGTAGCAACATCACCGGTGCAAGCTGCGCAGCGGTTGCCGCGCCTGCTGCTGCGTTTAGCACATATATCGTATCTGTGCCCGCATCAACTATAAACATAAGCGTGACTGTATGCGCGGAGCCATCGCCGGTCAGAACGTACCGTATGTTAAACGGGGTTGAGCTCGTGTCTGCGGGACCCACCCTCACCGCCATTTCCACAGTCCCGTCTATCGCGAGTCCCAGTACGCCAGGACCACTCAAAATATAGGAGCTACCCGTAACATCTACCGACAGTTTTGCCCCCACGGGCACCGTGATAGAGGTCTCCAGATTCGTGGCATCAACCGGGGTCCAACTGGTGCTGCTCGTGGAGTAATTCCCAGCCCCGGAGCCGCGCAACTGAATCAGCGTCGGCACTGGCACGAGGTTATTGACCGATCCTGCCGTCAGGGCGTGCATGATGTTATCCCCGGCCTGCCAGGCATAGCCGCTCGTGCCCTCCTGCCCGCGCACGATGGTAAACGTGTCGGTCGCAACCGCCGTTACTTCCACTACTTCGGCATGAGGGTCCATATACGGCACGGAATACCCCGCGCCCCACAGCACGGCCATAAAGGGCGCAGCCGGGAATTTCGTCCCTGTCCCTCCCGCCACGCTCAGGGACGTAGCGCTGCCCGTTATCGCCGCAGCTACGGTGCTGAT
>VFSW01016425.1_pt1 | contig 10099 bp, 16 predicted proteins | sample 5358111 | NCBI WGS metagenome assembly VFSW01 (sample SAMN11554181, study PRJNA540505) | mine drainage metagenome | isolation source: sediment from site ElyBrook_90M | place: USA: Ely Copper Mine, Vershire, VT | collected 2017
GAGGCCGATGCCCGACGTCGAGCCGGTGATCAGGGCGACCTTTCCGGAGAGCATGTTTGCAATTTTGGCGCGGTTTGCGTCGCATCAGAGTTCACACTCCCCACTCGCGCATGCGGCCACTGTAGGACACGCTTCTCTCCTGGTGGGCGCTCTAAGCCTTCGCCAGCGGCGATAGTTGGCCGCTGGCGAATGACCGTCCTCTGGCGTCTCTGCCTCCTTTTTCGCCTCTGCATGCACGCGACGGAGTCGCCAGGAGGGTTGGAGAGGTGAGCAGTCGTGCAGTGACCTTGTTACACGACATGAGGATCCTCTGCCGACATGTGCATGACGACAGGTCGGAGGATGCTGAGAAGGACATGCACCGCCAGCGTGATGTCGCAGTAAACGCGGCGCTTCTCATGCATGCAGAGGCGCACTGGGATGAGTTTGGAATAAGGCTCCGAAGCGTCGCCTTCACCGAGGCGGTTCACAGGGCGGCCGTCTTGGTCACGCTTCCGCCGCCCCTGAACGACTATGGCCATCTCAAAGATGCGCATCTTACGCGCAGGTTTTGTACTGAGATGTCTAAACCATAAACCAGTCTTGCTTCACATCTCTTGTCACAACCGCAGAAAGCTTGTTCTAATCGCAATGGGAACCAAGCGTGTGTTTCAGACAGATGCCAAGGCAGGTTCCATCATTTTTTTCCATCAGGATCGTTGCAAGTTTAGCGACTGATGGATGCCTGCAGGTGTTTGCTGAAAATCTGAGCAAGCTGACCTTTGTCGACGCGAGAGGCAATGAGACCAACCTTGCCAGGCATTTGGTCCTGAGCGCGCTGGAGCGCAATGCCTTTGAAGAGTGCCACAACCTGCATCATTCCTTCGGAGTTCACTGTGTGGGTGTAGACGACCGCATTGCCGAAAGGGGCTGGGATTTTGCAAAACAAGTGTCTGATCTTTCAAACGTCGATCCCAGTTGGCGAGGTGATTAATTTGCCAGCAGCATCTTATGAGTTGCTAAAAGTTGCGGTAACCATGATGAATTGTAGGAGACCTTGAGGGCTTCAAGGCCAGGGTCAGTTACCACTCGACAGGATTCAACCGGATCAAGCTCATAATCGATGCCCTCTCCATGGGCTTGGACGTGCTCTTTCTAGACGTGGACCAGATCTTTTTCAGGAACCCGGTCCCCTATATCCTGCAGGTGTGCATCCGATGTGCATTCAGAATTGCGTGACCTCTGCCTGAATTCCCTCCCTCCCTGCCTCTAATGTCTGGTTGATTGTTTCAGAGGGACGGGGATCTGTTTGTCGCATCAGGCGATTGCTACCACCAGAATGACGACGACCGCGTAGGACGTGACAAGCTTCCTCCGGCAGGGAACAACAACATCGGAATGGTCTTCCTTAAGCACAGCCCTCTACTGCTCATGTGCGCTTTCAACTGGATGTATCACATGACATCGGTCACAAGAAGAGGAGGGTTGGCGTGGGATCAAGCCACGTTCGGCCCTTTGTTTGATCATTGCGCAAGCAGCGGATTTCCAGGCAGTCTCAAGATTGTCATGCTCAACGGGGTTCGTTTTCCCAATGGTTGCATGGGAATCTGCGGGTGCAACCTGACCAACGTTCCGGATGGGCAGATCAACAATTTGCCCATCTGGCAGATGAAAAATTTGCCGGAAAGATTAAATGTTTCAGAGGTGTGCCCAGTCTCATTGATGGAGGAGTGGTACGGCTTCCATTTCGCATGTGTATCACTTGAGAGGCAAGGGTTCCTGCTGAAGCACAAACTGATGGTTCATTACCTGGCCATGTATGAAGCTCGCATCGGATCAGTCGGCTCACGGCCATCGCTGACATCCCTTCGCTGACAAAGTGCTATGTAATTGTTAGTTTTTGAGCCAGTTATTTTACCTCCTAAGATGGACCCTTGTTAGGCGCGGACAAGGGACCTTGTCGAATTATGTTTGACTCACCTGTCTCGCTACGCGTTGCTCAAGGGTCGGTGGTGCGAACCCTACCACCCACCCCTCAAGCAGCAGCCACGTGGCACATGCGCCAGAGACTGAAGCATTCACCTATGAGAGTAGAATTTTGCTGGCAATGTGCGTACACATGCATCATTTAAGAGATCATTGATCGTGGAGGGGCAATTGTTAACGAATCCCCCGCTTCTCCACTAATACCCGCACGAGATGTCCGCCAAATCCTTCCCTTCAAACTCCTTGACGGTCTTGTGGACCAGCAGGAGGTCTGTGCTGGAGCTGCCCTGCTGGTAGATGACGGCGAGCGTGTTTTCCCCATCCTTGCCCTCCTTGATCTCGGCCATCTGCTGGCAGTCATAAACGCGGTACCCGTAGCCCCAAATGGTCTGCAGGAACTTGGCCGAGTCCTGATGGATGATGAGGAGGAGCAGACGGGGCACGTGAAGAAGTGAAGGGTGATCCAAGGGCATGCGTATTGAGGGCACGCACCACTTTGTTGGCCTTGAGGCGATTGGGGTTGTATTCTGTCACGACGAAAGGAGGAGGGGAGGCCTTGAAGAACGCTTCGCCCCCCTGGAACACGGCGTGTTCGTAGCCGAGCACGTCCATCTGGCGGGAGGGAACGTCGGTCGTAGAGGGACAGGGCAGCATTGGCCAAAGGACGGCGCTGCTTTAGGATCGATCGAACGTCCCGCCTCATCCCTGCTCTCGCAACCGTTTCTCAATGTGTGCATGTGTCTTCATCCCGCCCTCCCTCTCTTACCTTGATGAAGGCAACCTTGGCCTTGTTGAGCATGAACTCCCAATAGTGGTCCAGAGTCACCACCGTCGTCTTGAACGCCTGTTGCATGGAATTTCAAGGAGGATAGCAGGACGTGAATTACCCCCCCGCCCCTGAAGACTACGCAACATCAGATGTGAACTCACGTCTTCACACCACAGCTCGGGAGAGCCTGGCAGGGAGCTGGCCAAGATGGATTGGTGCGCAAGAGCGGCCATTGCAGGGATCACACTGGGAGCATGGGCGGACGGTGACGAGAGACCTCCTCAGCAGAAGACAAATGTGTGAACTTTGGCGCAGCCTCTTACTCGCCCGTCCTCCCGTCCGCCCAGATCCCGCGACTCACCACTGCTCCCCGACTTTGTTCCCGAGCGCCTCCGCGACCACCGTCATCTTGATCCCCTTGTTGGCGGCCGCGGTGCACCGCAGCATCACGGCGGCGTCCTTGAGCGGCTCAAACGCGTGCACCTGGCGGCGCGGGTGAGTCAGAGGTTATCATTGCGGGCAAGCAGAGGATATGTTCTCTCATGGACAGGGGTCATCGATGCCATCGTTCGGACGTAGAAATTCCATATTGCAGGAGATCAAATTTCCCACACACACCGAAAGGCCCAGTTTTGCCAGGACTAGAGCGTGGGTGCCCACGAACGCCCCTATGTCCAGAGCAATGCCGCCTGACAAGGGGTGAGGAGGGAGAGTGGAGGGCCCTCAGTCCCACCCGATGGTCAGGATGAGAAAACTCGCTACCGGTTGCGCACGCATCCGTCTTGTTGCACAAGAAGGAGCTGTAGAAGTCGTGGAACGCCGCCGCGCTCATGTCGGCCTGCGTTCGGGGTTCACGTCAGGGGAGGCAGCGGCATCGCCATCGCCATGCGCACCCTGCCCTCGCCATGCGCGATGACCTCTTGCGAGATGGGATCGTTGCCTGTCAATACAAACATGCTTGACTCCAGCGTCCCATCTCCCTGGGATCGTTGAGATCGTTCAAAGACCGAACGAACGAACGATCATAGCGATCCACCTTGTAGATCTGTATCAAGCTGAAGCTGCCAGGAGACGCCATCTCGCATGTCGGGTGCTGCCCGCCCAAGCCTCCGCCTCCAGCAGGGTTCAAGAAGACGGACGTGATGAGGTAGACTCCCAGACCTCCAAGCGCTGCCGCGAGAATGTAACGAACGGCGGTGCCCTGTTTGCTCGTCGCGCCGAGCCGCATCATTTTGGCTTAAAGAACAGCGATCTGTTTGAATGCGCGCAGGTTCGCGCAAGAAAAAAGTGTTTGCGCCCGCCATTTTCAAACCAGAGCCGATCGAAGCCGGCTCGTGGTTACAGGACCCGGAGTACCCATGTCTCAGGGCTAAGCATTGGCATGGGCGGCGGGCATCTTCAGCAAGTGCGTGATTGCTGCTGCAAGAGAATAGAAGGCTTTGCGACCTGTCTGATGGAGTCTAAAAGAAGTAGAGCATCGTCTTGCCATCGTCGCCAGAGGTCAGAACCCGATCGTCGCAAACGTTGATGGTCCTGACGGCGCTCTGCAGCAAGGAAGAGAGGCACAGACATCAGCAGAAACCCTATACCGCAGCCTCCCTCTGTTGGGGAAACCGCACCATCGCACGACTACTCAAGCACAAGAAACATGATCAAGGTCCGGCGCCGCTGGCCGCCCACCTTGTGGGCCCCGATGGCGTAAAGCGTGTCCCCCCTGCTGATGTCAATCACGTGCAGCGCGCCGTCGCCGCAGCCCACCACCGCCAAGCCGCCTGTTGAGGAGCGGGGCCAACATCACAATGGGGTGTTCCATCTGCTGACTAACCGAGACTTTGGCCAGACAGGGATAACGCAACCTGAACGCACCCGCTGCTGCCATGCTGTACGGGAAATTCGTCAGCTGCAGGCAGGCCACTTCCTGGAAGGACCGCCGGGGGTCAACGACGCGGCACGTGCCGTCGGCGCCCGAGGTCACGATCATGCCGCAAGCCGAGGGCCCCCCTGCCGCAGCAGTGACGACGAGGAGGTCAGAGTGAGAGGATGTTGGGCAACAGCGGTCACAGGGTGGGAGGACCGTACGTGGCAGGAGGCGGCCTCCCTCCCTCTCCTCCTCTCCGAGTCCCTCCACGCTCCCCACAGGTGTCCCACCTGCGCAGATCTGAGAGACCGCGCCGTGGCCCTGTTCGTTGACGTGCAGCTGCACCTTGGCCACGTTGGTGCGATTGCGGGGGTCCCACGCCCTCAGGTACCTTCAGGTGTGGGGAGTTCACATTCTCAGCTCTGGCTCTTATGTGATGAGCGCATGGGGAAATCGATGACACGGACGGCATAGATTCTAGCACTTGATACAGACCGCCGCCGCCTCCCTCCCTTCCACCAACGCAAATCCGACTTACCCGTCCTGCCCTCCCGATATGAAGAGGCCGGCGAGCCCCTGGTCGCCCTCGTCGCCCCAGGCCAGGGACGTGACGTGGCCCTTGTGGACGTTCTTCATCCGCCAGCCGATGTCGGCCGACCTCGTGTCCCAGAGGATGACGGTGCCGCTGCGGTCGCCTGAGGCAACGGGGAGGGGAGAGCAATCAGTGTCCCCAAGCTGGTGACACATGCCGTTCCGTACCTGTGACCAATTTGCCGTCGGAGATGTCGAGTTCCAACACGGGAGCATCGTGTCTGTGGTGAACAGGGTGAGCAGTAAAGCGCTGCGCGTAGTCCACGAGTCCCCCCCCAGCCCTTCAGATCATCTCACCCATTGAGACACCCTATCTCAGAGCCCCGCGAGCCCAGGCTCCACAGGCGCACCGTCTTGTCGTAGCTGCAACTCACGACTCCGCCCGTGCTTGCGTCGAATTCAACCTGGGGGTCGGAGGAGGAGGGCCACAATGTTCCCCTGCGATCTCACAGTCTTCCATTGGGCCAAATGACGTCAGAATAAACGCCCCCCCTTCACCTTGGAGACGGGGGCCGAGTGGCCCTCCATCTGAATGCCTCGCGTCGACCCCGTCGGCCACAGCCACATCTTTGCATCCATGCCTCCGGACACGATCCTCCCGTCGGGCAGGTACGTGACGCAAGACACCCATCTACGACCGAGCATCATTGACGATGGACGGCTAAAAAATAATTCCCACTCACTCTGAGTGGCCCGACGTCTTGTTGTACAGCGTCCTCTTTGTCGTGCCCTTTGTCGCATCAATGATGTAGAGGGCGTGGTCCGACGATCCCTTGGAGGGGGGTGCGGGAGCAGGGTGAGATGAGTGGCACTTGACTTCAAACTCTGGGGCATCGACAGCTAAGATTCTCTCACCACCACAACTTCGTTCCTCGCCCAGTTGGCCGAGGAGCACAAGCTGGGGAGGTGGCTGATATCGTTGAGAACACCTGCGACAGCATTGCCAACACGTGAGGAACGGCCACCAACACGAGATGAACCTCACGCACCCTCTGGGTTTGATGGACCCGTAAAAAACTGCTTGGTCACGTTTGAGGGATACTTTTGCCCGCACGGCATGTTTTGGGGCGGCGTCGTCGCTTGCGCCCAAGAGTTGAGGGGCCTCGACTTCCTGCGCACACATATGTCCTCGGGTGGACATCGCTGTTGCATGCAGAACCTCTGGCACTCACGGCTGCATGGTCAGCCCGTTCATCTCGTGCCACGCCTTGTCGAAATCATCCATGTACTTGTCGTTCTGAGTGAATGTGAGAGGGATGATGATGCCGCATGCGCGACCAAGCATGCTACCATGCAGAATCACCTGCACGTGCGAGGATGCGGCCGAGTGAGCTGGAGCTCTGGCCCTGTTTTTGTAGCCGGGGTGAAAGACGTCCAGAGGGTTCTCCCTCGGGTCCAGAGGCGGCGGCGGGCCCTTCCTGCCCTCCATCTTTGTGGTGAGCGCTCTGATGCGATAACGCCGGGGTTACGGCAGAAACCGTCGGCTCGGCTCGGCTCGGCTCCTCGGCTCCTGCCTCGTCCTCCTTCCTCCTGCATCCTGCCTCGTCCCGCCTTCCCCTGCGCCACGTCATGGAGGCAGACATTGAGACTGCCATGATCCGGCCCCTGCGCAGGCGGGGCACTGCCAAGACCTGCTGTCCCTCCGAGGTACCGAGGTTGGAGCTCGCGGGACAGCTCGGCGACGCGTGGAGGGACCAGGTGAGCGTCTGAGCGACCCAAGTTCAACAGAGCGAAGTAGCAACCCATGTCACCCGACCCTGCGCATGACCCAGATGGAACTCGCTCGAGAGGTGGCGAGAAAGCTGGCCAGGAAGGGTTTGTGTCGCATCGAGCACAAGAAGAAGAAGACGGACCCCGACGACCTGACGGCCAAAGGCCCGATGAGGCTCAGGGCAACGGACAAGCTCATGGACGCACGCGACGAGGAGGAAGACGAGGACGACGAGAACGAAGACCCGCTGGGAGGCGAGGCAGGCGGCGAGGCAGCTGACGCCAAAGGGAAAGGGCGTCGTCCCTCGGGGGCTGCCGCCTCCGCCGCCGAGGGAGGGGCAACTCCGAAGAAAGCCCGCAAGAAGTGAAGAGTCGTTGAGCAGGATGTGCGTGGAAAAGGTGCCCAATGATGATGACCAACGTTGACTGGATTTGACCAAACTCGTTGAAGCAGACCAAAGTTTCACCTCCTCACGTCTAAAGCGTTGCAGAGACAAACTGCTCGGCTGCTCGCAGCGCCTCTTGCACGTTGCCCGCGGCCTCCAGCTTGCCAGCGTCGCGCTTTCCCGCGCCAGCCGCTGTGTTGAGTGGGGTGATGAGATGGCAGGCGGCAAATTAATTGCTAATACTTCCATCCAACCAAAGCCGATGGGCTGGCGATCCGCACCTGTCCATCGGATCAGCGTCGGAAGCCTGTCGAGGTTGACGTCAGGGTCTTTCCTCAGAGGATGCGGCTTTGAGGCGTCCTTCCACGAGGCCTTTCCGATGTCGACCTGGAGCACGCTGCACGAGTGCTGCAATCATCAATGAGAGGGGCGGATGATTGGAGATCCAGAGTCGTCAGTGCGGGGCTTGTGAGTCAGGGTACTAGGACTGTGTGTGATCCGATACCTGCTCAATGACGCTCAGGGCGGCCGGCACTGCGAGCACGCAGTCAGGGCACCAAGGCTCGCCCGTCGACGGATCAGCGCTGGCGGTGAAGAGAACGTAGTGCGGCCCCGGAGCGGCCAGCAGCCTACATGGGCGAGAGATCGTTGCCGCGCATGGCAACATGGCGATGCGGCGACAACCTCTCTGCGCTCACTCTGATGTTGCGGCCTTAAATCCGGCAGCGCTGTACGTGATGGTGATGTGCCTGGGCAAGGATTTGTGTCTAGCTCGGGCTCGCGATCACAAGCTCGGGAGCCTCACAGCCCAACGGTACCTCTTTTCGTCTCTCTTCTTCTTATTCAATAATCGGGAAGCCGCGAAAGCTCCGAGCCCGACTCCAACGGCAGCGACTGTCGATAGGACGATTTTCCATGACATCGTGATAGCTCTGTCGCGCTGATCTCGAACAACGACCTCCAACCGCCCTATGGAAGAGCATGCATAAGAGTGTCTGAACTGCACCTATTATAATCACTAATCAGAGAGGCATCCGGCCCCCGCATCGCTACTGGATCGAAGAGTCTACTGCGGCGCGACAACCGTCTCCCACTGCTTCGCCCGGGGCGCCAGGCACCCCTTGAACAGCGCCTTGAAGAACCCCGTCGCCTTCTTGCGGTCAGAATCGTACTCTGAACCGCCGCCGCGAAGCACGTGCGTGACCACCACCGCCTGCTTCGGCGCCCCGACGTCAGCGCTCCACGTGATGGTCGCGCGCTGCTGCGTGGGCACGACGACGACAGTTGGGGCGCCCGGGCCCCTCTCCTTGCTGAGGGCCCTGGCCGTGGCGACGGGCGAGGCCTTCCTTTTGCCGTCCGCCATCTGCTGCTGCTGCTTCCAGATTGTGCGAGCCGACGGAACGGCGGCCTTCTCCTGCTGTCGGCCCCCAGCGACGCGCGTGATGAAGACATCGGCCAGCTGCAGCATCTTTTTGTCATCCGTCGTGTGAGCAGGTGCGCCGCCTTTGCCGGCGTCGACGGGAGCCGGTGGAGCTGCGGCTGCGAGAGTCTCCCCCTCTGCCTGGGCCACGGGCACCAACTCCTCCCACTCGGCCACCGAAGCCCCGACGTTGAGTGCGATCTCAGAGATCTCCACAGCCGCGCTGCTCTGCTGGTTTACCACCAGCCGGGGCTCCTCTTGGGCCTCTCCCTTCAGGAGCGCGTCCTTGTCCGCACTCTGAGATCCGGGAAGTGGGGTGGCGTCGGTCTCGACAGCAGCCGGCTCGGCAGCAGCAGACAAAGTTGAGTCGTCGGAGGGACAAAAGGGCAAGGAGATGAAGTCATGCTCTGACGTCATCTTGGCCCTCCAGTGGCCGTCGTCCTCGGGGAACACCTGAGCAGCGGGGAAAAGGACACAGGATGGACAACCTCTGACGAGAAGAAAGAGTGAAAAAGATGTCTATGCAGCAAGAAGGGGACGGAGCGTGTCCTCTCCATCGAATTTGAAGGGGCCGAATTGATCCCTCACCATGATGTCAGCCTTGCGCTTTCGGTGAGCGGACGCCACCGCTGGGCTGTCTTCCACCACAACTGCGCCAAGAGGCTGCTGGCCCGGCGGCGCCGTGGCAAAGGCCTCAGTGTCCGCCGCCCTTTCCACCTCGACGTGCGCAAAGTCCTTCTTGGGAGTGGCGGCCGAGACCTCAAAGGCGTTGCTCTCAAAGGGGGAGGCGACGGCGTGGCCCGCCAGGAAGCTGCCGACGGCTCCATCGATCGCGATGACCTCCGCTGGCAGGGCACAAAAGGTCGAATCGCCGCCTGGAGTGATCTCAGGCGTGACCTTCGCTTCGGACCCGGCGGCATGATCCACCTCCTCAGCCTCCAGCGAGTTGACGCCGATCTCGCCGCCGCCCAGAGACTCGGCCGATGAGTTGCTGCCTCCGGGAAGGCCCGGAGAAAGGCACAGCTCGGGCGAAGCGATGCCGCCCTCCGTCAGCCTCCTGGCGTCCGGCTCCTCGACGAACGCTTCCCCTTCGCCGGCCTCTTGCCTTGGACCCAGGGGCTCGCACCACAGCTGCTGCTGCGCCTCTGGCAGCGGCGGCGCCGGCTCCGCCTGAGCCGTCTTGACGGGGGTGCCGCGGTCGAGGACGGGGGCCGGGTTGGCGGTGTAGCCGGGCACGAGCTTCTTCACGACGCCCTCGAGTACTCCGTAGGCCTTGCCAGCCGGCGAGGACACGGCGGCAAAAGCCAGGGAGCTCTCTCCGACGGGCGCGCCGAAGGAGGGCACCGAGTCATGCGAGACCGGGTGCACCAGCGCGTCGGCGGCGGCAAACGGAGATAGCG
>VFSW01016426.1_pt1 | contig 10099 bp, 10 predicted proteins | sample 5358111 | NCBI WGS metagenome assembly VFSW01 (sample SAMN11554181, study PRJNA540505) | mine drainage metagenome | isolation source: sediment from site ElyBrook_90M | place: USA: Ely Copper Mine, Vershire, VT | collected 2017
GATTGGGGTTCGAGGTAGGGACGGTGAGGGGCAACTCGGCGCGATCTCTCGAGAGAACTTCACAAACTTCGACCCGAGAGCGCCTGCGGGCTTCGCCCCTTCGACTTCGCTCAGGGCAAGCTCAGCAGGGACAGCCGAGGCGGCTGTCTCTACGTGATTCGCGAGAATTTAGCGGCAGGAAGTCTACACCATGCAGCGCGAGGGATTGTAAAAGGAGTGTGACTGCGGACGCTGCGAAGATTGGCGAAACAAAACAGACGACGAATGTCTAGAAAAACCTGGTGACGCCTTCTTGCAGCACGAAAACGCGGTCTTCGATTCCGGCGGAGCGCGCTTCTTCGTCGAGCAGTTGTAACGGCTCGTCGATCGGTTCATGGGACAGGCGGAAGGTGCCGTAATGCATGGGGACCATCCAGCGGGAGTTGAGGTCGAGGAAGGCGCGAGTGGCGTCGGCGGGGTTGGCGTGGACGTTGCGGAACTGGGGCGGGTTGTAGGCGCCGATAGGCAGCAACGCCAGCTCGGGTGATAAGCGGCGTCCGATTTCGCGGAAGCCGGCAAAGTAAGCGGTGTCGCCGGCGTGATACACGGAATGCTTCCCTGCCTGCAGCACATAGCCGCCATAGCCGCGGTGCGAATCTTTCAGAATGCGGGCTCCCCAGTGCCGCGAGGGCACGTGCGTTACCTCGAGATCGCCGTCGTGGGAACTCTTCCACCAATCGAGTTCGATGATCTCGGAAAAACCCAGGTCGGACACCAGATCGGAGACGTGCGTGGGAACAATGATCGCCGGCGCGGTCCCGCTGGTGCGCAGGTTGTTCTGCACAATGGCGCGCAACGACGGCCGGTGGAGGTGGTCGAAATGCGCGTGCGTGACCAGAACCAGATCGATGGGTGGCAGATCGCGCACCCGCAAGCCGGGGCGGCGCAACCGCTTGAGCACGAAGAGCCAGCGCGCAAAGTTGGGATCAATGAGTACGCTGCGTCCGCCGATTTGCACGAAAAAGCTGGCGTGGCCGATAAACGTGACCCCCAGTTCACCGTTTCCGGCCAGCCGCGGCATGTGCGTTTCGCCGCACCGCGGAGTCACAGCCGAACGGCGCACCAGGCGCCCGAATTGGGTCGCGCGTTTGCGCAAGGCCGGATTGCGAAGTGTTTGTTTAAGCATTCTGCTGTGAAGCCTGGGGCTGGATCGGAAGATCGTCTCAGTCCCTTATACTAATCATCGAAGCTAATGCTTGCAGAGAGCCAAGCGGGATTCCCGCCACACTTTCGTAACTTCTGCTTCGTAGCTTCTGCCGTCACTTCCTTAGATGAGCAATTTAAGGTCAGCGGCTGTATTTTAGTTCATCGCAAGGGCCTTTTCGCCTCCGGCACAGAGGAAACACCAATAAACCACGAAGGACGCGAAGTATCACGACGGGCTTGGTGGGTAGGTTTCCTCGCGTGACTGCGAAAGCTTCGTGGGAAGGATGGTCAAGTTTGGAAGCGCGAGCAATTCGTTCCTTGGCTTGACCTTGATCGCTCAGGTCATATCTAATCCGAATCTGCTCTTTAATTTGTTCCTTGTTCGACGGGAGAAGTACGAATGCGAGTTGCTTTTCTGGGGTTGGGAATCATGGGGCACGCCATGGCCACGAATCTGGCGAAGGCGGGGCATGAGGTTACGGTGTGGAACCGCACGCCGGGCAAACTGGTGGAAGGTGCGGGAGTCGCTCCGACTCCGGCCGCCGCGGTGCAAGGCGCCGAGGTCGTCTGGCTTTGTGTTTCCGATACGGACGCGGTGGAGAGTGTTCTGTTCGGGGCGGACGGCGCGGAGGCATCGCTGACCGAGGGCATGATCATCGCGGATTCCAGCACTATTTCGCCGTCAGCCACACTGAAGTTCGCAGAGCGCGTGGCGAGCAAAGGCGTGGCCTGGGTGGACGCTCCCATGACCGGATCGAAGATCGGCGCGCAGAACGGGACGCTGGTGTTCATCGTGGGCGGAGACGAAGCGCAGATCGAGCGACTGAAGCCCCTGTTCGCCGCCATGGGCAAGAAAATCTTCCGCATGGGCGACACCAGCAAAGGGCAGGCGACCAAGCTGGCCATGAATTTGCAGATCGCGCTCATTTTCGAGGGCTTCGCCGAGGCGCTGACGCTGGCTACGAAACTGGGGGTCGACTCGCAACAGCTCATTCAACTGATTGAAGCGACCATGGTGAAATCGGGAGTGGTCGAGTATAAGGCTCCGTTTGTTCTGGCGCGCGACTTCACTCCGAATTTTCCGCTGCGGCTGATGCACAAAGACATTCGCCTGACGCTGGAGGCGGCGAAAGAAGCGCGGGTGAAGCTTCCCGCGCTCGAAACCGTGGAAGAAATCTACGAACTCGCCACCGAAGAGGGTCACCAGGATCTGGATTACGCCGCCACATTGACGCTGCTGGAAAAATGGGCGGGGGTGCAGGTGAAGGGGAAGGCCGCGTAGGAGGTTCCTGGCGCAGCAAGTCCGTCACTGAAGCAAGTCAATCCGTTAACAAGGAGAAGGATGCGCTGGTATCACTATCTGGCATACTTTTTCGGGGGCGCGTTCCTCGCGAACGCGCTACCCCATCTTGGCAACGGGATTTCGGGGCACGCCTTCCAGAGCCCCTTCGCATCGCCGCCTGGCGAAGGCTTGTCCTCTGCGATGGTCAACGTCGCATGGGGCCTCTTCAACCTTACAATTGGCTACCTGCTGGTCTGTCGTGTCGGCAGCTTCGATCTGCGCAAGACCCAGCACGCAAGACGAGGTAAACCACGGTTACGGCGAGGAACGGCAGAGTCTGGCGAAACGCGGAGACCATCCGATCTCGAAACTCCGTGCCGCTAGGCGTCGCCGCCACTTCGCGGCGAGCTTTGCCGAGCGGTTCTTCGCCGGCACCCATGACCAGCGTCATCGCAAAAAGCACGGCGGGCAACGCTACGGCCGTTTTTTTCGCCATCAGCGCGGCTAGGCAAGTCGCCACCGAGCCGATGATCCATGCCGCCGAACTGCCCGTCAACTGGCCAGGGAGTTGCTTGCGGGACTTTACTTTGAAATCTTCCAACCTGGAGCTGGTTGTCTGACGACCCTTGATCCGCGTACCTGAGGTCAGGAGCAGTGTGCCGAGCACCCCCGCCGACATCAGCGGATCGGGCACGGTAACCCATGCCACGGATTCGGTCTGCGCAGGATGCAGCGCCAACAAGGTGGCGGCAATCAGTGCGGCAACGCGATCCCGCAGCAACTTCCAGACCAGCAGTCCCAGCAAGACGGCTACTAACGCGTGCTTCGTGATGCTGAGCAGGTGCCATGCCCATGGAGACGCTCCACCGAGGATGAAATTCAGCCTCAGCCACAACACGAACACCGGTCGATAGAAACACAACGGCCCCCCGCGAGTTTGTGCCCACGCATAAGTCGTGAAGTACTCCCATAAGCGGCCGGGCGACTGCAGACGCGGGTCAGCAACGAAGCGGTGGTCGTCGAGGATAAATTGGAAATTTAATGCGGGCTGTAAGCGGCAAAGACAACCGCCACCAAGACGGCAGCCATAACGAAAGTCGTTGAAAGAGAAAGCAATTCCTCTGGACCCGGCGGCGGCGCTGAGGGCGAAGGCTTCTGCTGCCGAATGAAGATGGGCGTTTTCATTGCCGTTCTGTAGAGATTATCAGGTGTTCGTCTGGCAAGGCAGGTTTAGCCCCACGTCAATCCTGCAACACCCGCGCGAATACGTCGTGGTCCACGTTGCCGCCTGTGACTACGAGGCCTACGCGTTTTCCCCGTAGCGTTTGCTTCTCTTTCAAAGCGGCGGCTAGTCCCGCGGCGCCGGCTCCTTCCACTACGTTGTGCGTGTCGGTGAAATAGATTTTCATGGCCCGGGCGATTTCCTCTTCGCTCACCTGCAGCACGCGGTCGACGTTTTCGAGCACCACTTCGAGCGAGGCGTCATCGGGGACGCGGCAGTCCATGCCGTCGCCCAGCAGCGTGGTGACGGGAGCGGCGACTTTGCGTCCAGCTTCAAACGAGAGCGCGTAGGCGGGTGCGCCCTCCGGGACCACGCCCACGATTCTCGTCTTCAGATTCAGGCCGTTGCGAACCGCGCTGCACGAGCAGATGCCCGATCCCTGGCCGATGGGCACGTAAACCACATCCAGGTCTGCGACCGCGGAAAAGAACTCGAGCCAGTAGGTGGCCACGCCTTTCACAATGTCGTAGTGGTAAGACGGCACGAAATGCCATCCGTGGTCGGCCGCGAGTTTCTGCGCGTGCTCTTTGGATTCCTGAAAGTCGGCGCCAAACTCGATGAGATCGGCGCCTTGCGCGCACATGGCGGCATTTTTCTCCGCGCTGTTTCCCTGCGGCACCACTACGTGCGCCGGCACCTTGAACCGGCGCGCCGCCAGCGCCACCGACTGGCCATGATTGCCGCGCGTGGCCGTGACCAGGCCTTGGATGTTGTCCGATCCGCGAAACAGTTCCGCTGCATAAACTATGGCGGTGCGCGCCTTGAACGCGCCGATGGGTGTGTGGTTCTCATGTTTCACCCACCCTTCGGCGCCCAGCCGCTCGCAGAGCAAAGGCCAGACGATCTGCGGCGTTGGCGGCATCACCGCATACACCAGTTGCTGGGCAGCTTTAATTTCGTCGATGGTTGGTAAAGGCATTGTCGTCAATGGCGTTTCGACCAGGGATTGGTTCGTCATCGGAATGAAGGCCTCTGACTTCTGTTTTCTTTCTGATCGCTGTGCGTCTGCGACGGATTCAAATTAAGACAGGATTCACGCCGGGGAGTCGGGACCCGGCGAGCACGTCACCGTTACCACGGTAACGGCGCAAAATCCGCTATTACACAAGTATTACAGTCACTTGCGGCGGTCCCTGATAGCTTAGTGAAAGAGGAAATCAACGCCACAACGGGGAACGTCACTTGGATATGGAACTGCAAGATCTCGAAAAACCACAAGCCGGACGCGACGAAATTAATTGGGTTACGGCGATCTTCATGTCGCTGTTTCACGTTGGAGCCGTCGCCGCACTTTTCTTTTTTACCTGGAAAGCGCTTTTCGTTGCGATGTTCCTGTGGTGGGTTTCCGGCAGCCTCGGCATCGGCATGGCCTATCACCGCCTGCTCACGCACCGCGGCTATAAAACTCCGAAGTGGGTGGAATATTTTCTTACCGTTTGTGCCACGCTGGCTCTCGAAGGCGGCCCGATTTTCTGGGTGGCCACGCACCGCATTCATCATCAGCATTCCGACCAGGAAGGCGATCCACATTCTCCCATCGACGGCAAATGGTGGGCGCACATGGGCTGGATCTTGATGGGCAAGTCGATGCACCATGACACGACTACGCTGGCCCGCTACGTCCCCGACCTCGCCAAGGACAAGTTTCACGTCTGGATCACCAAGTATCACTACGTACCGCAGATTGTGCTCGGCGTTCTGCTGTTTGCTATCGGCGGATGGCCGTGGCTGTTGTGGGGAACGTTCCTGCGCACCGTGGTTGGGCTGCACGCTACCTGGCTGGTGAACTCAGCCACACATTCCTGGGGCACACGCCGTTTTGCCACGCGGGACCTTTCCACCAACAGCTGGTGGGTGGCCCTGCTGACTTTTGGCGAAGGCTGGCACAACAACCACCACGCACATCCGACCGCGGCACAGCACGGGTTTACCTGGTATGAAGTTGACATGAACTGGTACGGCATCTGGGCGCTGAAAACTCTGGGCTTGGCCTGGGACATCAAGCGCATCCGGCTGGACGAAGTGGAACGCGGTCTGGTGCCGACGCCGAATGGACGCCTGATCACTACATCCATGCCGGAAGGCGCCGTCGCAGGCGACTGAGCGCGAAGCATTTGCAAGATCTCTTATTAAGCAGGAAAGACCCGCCTCTTCGGCGGGTTTTTCCGTTGGAGCTTGGGACTCAACTGCGCCGCTAATGTTGAAAATGTAGAATGTTTGTAGATTATGCGGACGGTTTTAGACATCTTCGCGCAGATCTTTCGCAACCTGTGGGCGCACAAGCTGCGCTCGTTCCTGACCATGTTCGGGATTGCCTGGGGGGTGGGATCTTTACTGCTGCTGGTGGGAGTGGGCGAAGGCTTCCGCTCGGGCAACAAGCGCGAGATGGCCGAGTTCGGCAAGGACATCATGTTTATCTTTCCCGGACGCGCGCCGGCGGTGAAGGGGAACATGAGCTCCGCCCGTACCTATTTGCTTACCTATCAGGATTACCTGGATATCCGTAAGGAGGCCCCACATGTCCGCAATGCCTGCCCATTGCTTTCTCGCACCGACCTGCATGAGGTGCGCGAATTCGCCACTGCCGGGGTCGAAATTCTGGGCGTGGAGCCTCAACTCAACGAGATCAGTTATCTTCCCCTCAAGGAAGGACGCTGGCTTAATGAGATGGACGAAGCGCAGAGGCGCAATGTGATCGTCCTCGGGTATGAACTGCAGAAAACCTTGTTTCCCGGGCGACCGGCGGTGGGCGCATTCGTACTGCTGAACGGCCTCCGGTTCGAAGTGATCGGCAGCATGCCCCACCTCGGCCGCGGCAACAATACCTGGCTGAACATGCGGGGCTACATTCCTTTCCCGGTGATGGCCACGTACTTTCCGGTGAAGGGAGAAAACCACCAGAACTCCATTTCTTATATTGAATATCAACCGCGCGTGACCGGCGAGCACCTGTTGGCGCAGAGTGAGGTCCACAAGATCGTTGCCCGCAATCACGGATTCGATGCCAGCGATGAAAGCGCCTTTGACGAGTGGGATTCGATCCAGTCATCCAAGATGGTGGGGACGATTTTCGACGTGATGAATATGTTCCTGGGAGCGGTAGGCATGGTCACGCTGGCCCTGGGCGCCATCGGCGTCATTAACATTATGCTGGTCGCAGTCAGTGAACGCACGCATGAGATCGGATTGCGTAAGGCGCTGGGCGCCACCAACCGCAGCATTCTGTTTCATTTTTTCCTCGAAGGCATGCTGCTCACGCTGACCAGCGGACTGATCGGCATGGGCATGGCCGCCGGCTTGATGGCGATGATGGGAACGGTGCAGGGGCCGGGTGGGTTCGATCCGCCAAAACTTGTGCCCATGTCCGCCTTCCTGGCGATTGGCAGCCTTACGCTGGCCGGAGTCGTCGCCGGTCTCTATCCCGCGCGCAAAGCGGCGATGCTGCAACCCGTGGAAGCCCTTCGGCAGGAGGGATGATATGTTCCGTGACCTTCTCCAGGAAGCCTACGGCGCCATGCGGCACAACCGCCGCCGCACTGCGCTCACCATGCTGGGCATGGCCTGGGGTATCGCCACCGTGGTCATGCTGCTCGCTTATGGGGATGGTTTCGGCCAGGCCTGTGCGAACATCTTTGCCAATTTTGGCACCAAGCTCGTCATCGTGGCTCCGGGCCGTACTTCGATGCAGGCCGGTGGACAGAAAGCGGGCGTTCTCATCCGCTTTACTCTGGATGACGTAGACACACTTACTACCAATCTTCCCCAGATCACGCATATCACGCCCGAAGTCAGCAAGCAGGCCAGCGTCCAGTACGACACGCGGGTTTTCACCTGGTCTGTGACCGGCAATTATCCCAACGTGCTGGATGTCCGCTCCCTCAAGCTCGGCCAAGGCCGCTTCTACAATATGGAAGACCAGATGCAGCGCGCCCGCGTGGCCGTCCTCGGTTCGGAAGCCAGAGAAAAACTATTCTCCGGACGCAACGCTCTCGGTGAGCACGTCCGCGTCGACGGCCTCAGCTTCGAAGTCATCGGCGTCCTGCAACCCAAAATGCAGGAGGGCAATGACGATATAAACCGCGTGGTATACGTCCCTTTCACCACCATGAGCGACTTGAAGAATACTCATTACCTCGATTCCATCTGGTTCACTTATCAGACTCCCGAGTACGAAGCGCTGGAGCAATCGGTCCGCACCATCATGGCGACGGAGCACAAATTCAACCAGACCGACCGCCAGGCAGTGGAAGTTTTCAACCTCATGACTCAGGTCCACCAGTTCGAAATCATTACGATTGGGTTGAAGGTCCTGATGGGTTTCATCGGCACGCTCACTCTTGGCATCGGCGGCGTCGGCCTGATGAATATCATGCTGGTTTCAGTCACGCAACGCACCCGCGAGATTGGCGTGCAGAAGGCGCTGGGGGCGCCAAGGCGATATATCCTGATGCAGTTCCTCGCGGAAGCTCTCACCATTACTTTTATCGGCGGCGTGCTGGGAGTGATACTGGCTTATGCGGTCGCGCTCTCCGTGGGCCGGCTCACCTTGTATAGCGCTTTCGCCAAGAACGGAGAAGCCGGCGACATTCGCCTGATCATCGCACCGGGAACCCTGATCGCGTCCACGCTGATTCTCGGCTTCGTCGGACTCATCAGCGGCATGGTCCCGGCCTTCCACGCATCGCGCCTCGATCCGATCGAGGCTTTGCGACACGAATAGCGGCTGAAGAGACGAGTCGCAGTCGACCTTCGAACCTCCGCTTCTACGCATTGAGTGATAAAACGCGAGCAGCTTCTCAACCTTGACGGCAGAGGTCATTGGACAGTAAGGTCTCCACACCCGGGGGTGTGTCGGGGAGGTTCGCTGTGGGCTTTGTTTTGGATTTCGACGCGAAGAACAACGTCCTGCGCGTGACGTTAGACGGCCGAGTGACAGAGGCCATCATGTTGGATGCCTACGCAACCGTGGCGAGATATGTGGCGTCGCGTCCACCGTGTCGCGGCATTATTGACGTCACCAAGGTGACCAAGTTCGAAGTTTCGAGCAGCGCGATAAGGCAAATGGCAGAGAGTGCGCCTGCATTCCCGACGGCATACGTACGCGTCTTTGTCGCTTCGACAAGCTTCGTTTACGGAATGGCGCGCATGTTTCAGATGCTCGGCGAAAAAACCCGCCCTAACTTGCACATCGTCCGTACACTGGACGAGGCATACCATTTGCTCCAAGTGGACTCGCCAGAGTTTAGCCCCGTGATTGACTGTTGAGAGACCACCCGCTAAGGATTGAATCTCAATTCAATGCTTTCATGGGTCTCGTGAGCCGCCGGCTCCCATGTCCACTGGCGTACCGCGTCCTGGGCGGCTTGCCCCAGCAAGGGATGGCCGCCCTTTACTTCGACGGACTTCACCTTGCCGTTGGGAGCCACTAACACGTCCGCTTTTACGTTCCCTTGGATGCGCATGGAACGTGCGAGGCTGGGATATTGTGGAACCACTTTGATTACAACTTTACGGCTGCCTTCAGATTCCTGGGCAGGAGCGCGGTTCGCAGAGAACATCAGCATCAGAGCGAGAAAAAGCAAAACAACCGAAACCTGATTTTTCATGGGGGTGAAATGTCTGTATTCATAATAAGTGGGATGTAATCAAAGTCGTTAGATTACGTCGGTAATTCGCCCGGCAATCATCCGGTAGAGACACATGGAGCCGGACCAATCGCTCTGGGCTGCCGTTTTCGTAACGCCAGGCAACGAACGCGGTAAAATCGGCCTGAGCTGCCATGCGCATCACGAGCCGCCGCGGAACGATCGTCTTCTTCCTCTGCCTGGGCATTGGCCTGGTGGCGCTGGCGGTCGCGCTGAATGTGGGATGGATCATCCTTAACTGGCGCGAAGGCGTGCTGCTGTTCTTTGGAATCATCTTCTTCGCACTAATTATTGCCGGGATGATCGTGAACACCACGTTCCTGCTGCGGGAGATCCGGCGCAACGAGCAGCACGACAGCTTCATCAATGCCGTAACCCACGAGTTGAAGACGCCGGTGTCATCGATCCGGCTGCATCTGGAAACGCTGCAGCGCCGCGATCTGCCGGAACCGCAGCGGCAGGAATTCTACCGGCTGATGCTGCGCGATACCGACCGCCTCACCGATACTGTGGAGCAGGTTTTGCGCGCGGGCCGTGCCGGGGATAAGAAGGCGGGAAAAGAAAAGACTGAAGTCGACTTCCGGCAAGTGGTTCGGGACTGCGTGGAAGTGGCTCGCACCCGCCATCATCTGCCGCCGGAGGCGTTGCGCTATGAGGCAGTTGGGATTAGCGGATTTGATGCTGCGGAAGGAAACGGTGCGGAAG
>VFSW01016427.1_pt1 | contig 10098 bp, 7 predicted proteins | sample 5358111 | NCBI WGS metagenome assembly VFSW01 (sample SAMN11554181, study PRJNA540505) | mine drainage metagenome | isolation source: sediment from site ElyBrook_90M | place: USA: Ely Copper Mine, Vershire, VT | collected 2017
CATCCGCGACGTGATTCTGTTTCCGCATTTGCGGGCGGAGTAATCGGGTTTCCGGGCCACTGAGCTTCCCCCGAAATTTCGTCTTCCAAAGGTGATGTACAGTCACGATCAAATTGGGCGGATAGCTCGGTATGAGGAAAAGCTGGTAGCATGAAACCCCTCTCTTGGAAGACGAAAAACAAGCGGAACATCCGGTATCGGTCAGTGGCATTTTGGGGTAACTCCTTTTCAGATATTGGGGTTACCCCTGATAGTTACCCCAATAAATTCACGGCTTGTATTGGACAACAATTACCTCGGTTTGAACAATAAATCAATAAAAAACCCGCACTTAGGCGGGTTAAATGGATGTTGCTGGATGGTATTGGACGGGTAAATGGTGGGGCGGCGTCTACCGAATAGCCTGTGCAACCTATTATAAATGCTGAGTTTTTAATAAAATGCTTATCAAGTTGCCCCCAAAGTTGCCCCCACGTTTATTGGTTGGCCAAATCAGCGCTGGATGAAACAAGATCCATTTTACGTTTATTGTCCTTCGTCTTCAGAAAATGATAAAAAACTCGTGTGCCACACATGCAGTGAGGTGCGGTGTAAGCAGGTGTATGACTTACGCCCAGCCTTATACCCTTTGCCTGGCTTCTGTGGGAATTCGCGTATCAGATCGTTTATACTCTCGCATTAAATTAAACTGTTGGTCACATTCAGGGAATCCCGTATTTTATGGCAATCAAGAAATCCGAACTGTATGGCTCACTCTGGAAGGGTTGCGATGAACTGCGTGGCGGCATGGATGCCAGTCAGTATAAAGATTATGTATTGGTATTGTTGTTTGTCAAATACGTGTCCGACAAGTATGCAGGTCAGCCGGATGCGCTGATCGAGGTTCCCGAGGGCGGCAGTTTCAGCGATATGCTGGCCATGAAGGGTAACAAGGATATTGGCGAGCAGTTCAATATCATCATAGCCCGCCTTGCCGAGGCGAATGATCTCAAGGGTGTGATTGACGTTGCGGATTTCAATGATGCCGACAAACTGGGCAAGGGCAAGGAGATGGTGGATCGGCTGTCCAATCTGGTCAGCATCTTTGATTCACCCGGCCTGAATTTCAGCGGCAACCGCGCGGATGGCGATGATATTCTCGGTGATGCCTATGAATACCTGATGCGTCACTTTGCCACTGAGTCAGGCAAATCCAAAGGCCAGTTCTACACCCCGGCAGAAGTATCGCGCATTATGGCGAAAGTGATCGGGGTCAGTGCCGCGACCAGTCCAAGCCAGACCATTTATGACCCGACATGCGGCTCGGGTTCGCTGCTACTGAAAGCGGCGGACGAATCCACAACCGGGCTCACTATTTATGGTCAGGAAATGGACAACGCCACGGCAGCGTTGGCGAAGATGAACATGATTCTGCACAACAACCCGAGTGCGGAGATCTGGCAGGACAATACATTGTCCAGCCCGCATTTCAAGGAGAAAGACGGTAGCCTCAAGCTGCATGATTTTGTCGTCGCCAATCCACCGTTTTCTACCAAGGCATGGAGCAATGGCTTTGATCCGGTCAATGATCTGTATCAACGTTTTGCCGATGGTATTCCGCCAGCCAAGAACGGCGATTATGCTTTTTTGCTGCACATCATCCGTTCGCTCAAGAGTACCGGTAAAGGCGCGGTAATCTTGCCGCACGGGGTGCTGTTTCGCGGTAATGCAGAAGGGACTATTCGCAAGAACATCCTGCGCAAGGGCTATGTCAAAGGCATTATCGGTCTGCCCGCCAACCTGTTTTATGGCACCGGTATTCCGGCCTGCATCATCGTGCTCGACAAGGAAAACGCAGCCGGACGGACGGGAATATTCATGATCGACGCCAGCAAGGGCTTTGTCAAAGACGGTAACAAAAACCGTCTGCGTTACCAGGACATTCACAAAATTGTGGATGTCTTCAACAAGCAGATTGGTATTTCCGGCTACTCGCGCATGGTCAGCCTGGCCGATATCGAAGCCAACGATTACAACCTGAATATTCCGCGTTATATCGACAGCAGCGCGGCGGAAGACCTGCAAGACATTGATGCCCATTTGCATGGCGGCATCCCCGATGCGGATATTGCCGGGCTGTCGGCTTACTGGCAGGTGTTTCCACATTTGCAAACGGTGTTGTTCGAGCGTGGCACGCGTCCCGGCTACAGCCAGATGAAAGTGGCGGCCGGTGCGGCCAAATCCACCATCTTTGCGCAGAAAGAATTTTTTGCTTATACCCAAGCGGTCAGCGATTTGTTTCAACAATGGCGTGAGCTCCATATCGCCAGCCTGAAAGGTCTGGCCCAAGGCAGCCACCCCAAGGCAATGATCGAGCAATTGGCGGAAGATTTGCTGCAAGCGTTTGCCGATGTGCGCCTGATTGACCAATATGATGTGTACCAGCACCTGATGAGTTACTGGTCGGATACCATGCAGGATGATGCGTATTTGATCGCTGCCGAGGGTTGGCTGGCGGGCAGGGATGCCAGTAATGGGCTTATCCCGCAGGCTTTGATCGTTGCGCGTTATTTCGTCGCCGAACAGGAGCGTATTCAGCAACTGGAAAATGAGCGTGACGCCATGACCCGGCAAATGGAAGAACTGGACGAAGAACACGGCGGCGAAGAAGGTTTGCTGGCTGAAGCCAGGAATGACAAGGGCAAGCTCACCAAAGTCAGTGTCAATGCCCGGCTCAAGGACATCAAGCACGATGTGGATACCGCCGATGAACGCGCTTTACTGAATACCTGCCTCACCCTCATAGAACGGGAAGCCGCTGCCAACAAGCAGGTAAAAGACACACAAAAGCTAATGGATAAGCAAGTGGCGGCGCAATACGGCAAACTGAGCGAAGTTGAGATCAAGCGCCTGATCGTGGAAGACAAATGGCTGACCACGCTCGCTGCCGATGTGCAAACCGAGCTGAATCGCGTTTCGCAAGCCTTGACCGGGCGCATCAAACAACTGGCCGAACGCTATGCAGAGCCACTGCCGCAACTCTCCGCGCAAGTGGCAATGCTGAATGCCAAGGTCGAAGCGCATTTGATGAAAATGGGGTTCGAGTTATGATCAGGCCAACTCTTTCCAAAATGGAAGTAGTTCCCGCCCCAATGGGGTTCCGGCTATGAGCACAATCAAACCGCTACCGCTGGCGCAAGACATTGAAACCAAGGCAGTACTAAAAAAACTCGCTCGTGCGCATCAGGCACTGGCGGAGTTAAAAGGTGTGGTTGCCAGCATTCCTAACCAGAGCATCCTCATTAGCACACTGTCCTTGCAGGAAGCCCAAGACAGCTCCGCCATTGAAAATATCATCACCACGCACGACGACCTGTACCGCAGCGACAGCATTTCGCGGCAGTTTGTCACCGTGGCAGCGAAAGAAGTCCATAACTACGCCACTGCCCTGCGCAACGGCTTCGAGCAAGTCAAGCGTACCAGATTGCTTACCAATAACGACATACTGGAAATTCAAGCCAGCATTGAAGAGAGTCGCGCAGGCTTCCGTAAATTGCCTGGCACTGCCCTGAAAAACGACCTCACGGGCGCGACCGTTTACACCCCGCCGCAACACCCCGATGAAATCATCGCGCTGATGAGTAATCTGGAACGTTTCATCAATGAGGATGGCTTGTGCGATTGGGATACGCTCACCAAAATGGCCGTCATCCATCACCAGTTTGAAAGTATCCATCCGTTTTATGATGGCAACGGCAGAACTGGGCGCATCATCAACATTCTGTACTTGGTGCAGCATGGCTTGCTAGGCAGCCCGGTGCTGTATTTAAGCCGCTATATCAATCAAAACAAAGCAGATTACTACCGTCTGCTACAAGCAACCCGCGATACTGGCAACTGGGAGGACTGGTTGCTGTATATGCTGGATAGCGTAGAGCAAACCTCACGCCATACCACCGCCTTGATTACCGCTATTGTGGCATTGATGCAACAGCACAAAGAAAAACTAAGGGCTGAATTGCCCAAGATTTATAGCCAAGACCTGCTGAATAACCTGTTCCGTCACCCGTACACCAAAATAGAGTTTGTCATGGATGAACTGCAAGTGATACGCCAAACCGCTGCCCGCTATTTAGATGAAGTAGTTGCGCTTGGTTTACTGACCAAGCATAAGCTCGGTAAGGAAAATTACTATCTCAACGATGAACTGTACGCGTTGCTGGCTAACGTTAACGTGCTTCAGGGGGCGCAAGCATGAAGCGGGAAACGCGTTGCCGAAATGCTGATTTCACTAACATGACATCAGTAACGTGTTACCAAAACATGAATTTCATTAACGCGTTATGGGCAACGTGTTATCAAATTGGCGTTTCTGTTACCACGTCCGCCAACACATGCACACAAAAAGGCACTTTTCTGTGCATGACCGCTGTCGAGGGCGGTAGCCATGAATAAGCCGCTAACCGTTCAGGAAGTTCCGGCCAGCTACCAAGTGATGATGGACTCCCTACCGGTCAGGGCGGGATACAAACAGACCGAGGTGGGGGTGGTGCCGGAGGATTGGGATGCATGTAGTCTTGGGGATCATGTTCAGAAGGTCGGTAGCGGCATCACACCAACTGGGGGAGAACGAGTATATAAAAATGAAGGACGACCGTTCCTACGAAGTCAAAATGTTGGTTGGGGTCATCTTATATTAGACGATATTGCTTTCATCGATAACGTTACTCATGACTTATTTCAATCGACAGAAATTCAACTTGATGATGTGTTTTTGAATATCACGGGTGCATCAATCGGGCGAAGCGCTATTGCTAATGGGCGTGTGGTTGGGGGCAACGTAAATCAGCATGTTTGCATAATCCGAACAAATCCAGCACAGATTTATCCACGTTATTTAAACTATTTCCTGCTTTCTGAACAGGGTCAACAGCAAATTGATAGTTTTCAGGCAGGTGGAAACAGACAAGGGTTGAATTTTGGTCAAATAAGGTCATTTCGGTTTGCTTTACCATCAATCCACGAACAACGCGCCATTGCCACTGCCCTGTCCGATGCCGATGCCCTGCTGGCAGCACAAGACAAACTAATCGCCAAGAAACGCGACATCAAACAAGCCGCCATGCAACAACTCCTGACCGGCAAAACCCGATTGCCGGGGTTTAGTGGGGAGTGGAACAAAATTAGTATGGAAAAACACGCTTCGTTGAAAGCAAGAATTGGATGGCAAGCTCTAACCACCGAAGAATATCTAGATAGTGGCACACACTATTTAGTAACCGGAACAGATTTCATTGGCGGGAGGGTAAACTGGTCAACTTGCCATTTTGTTGATGAATGGCGTTATGGTCAAGACCGTAATATTCAACTTAGTGATGGTGATATTCTGCTGACCAAGGATGGAACGATTGGCAAAGTAGGTTATGTCGAGAATTTACATGGCCCGGCGACGTTAAATAGTGGGGTATTTGTAATCAGGGCATTGGGAATGGCATTTTCCCCTCTATTCTTGTTTTATGTTTTGACTTCAAAAATTTTTTATGAATTTCTTTCAAAAATTACTGCTGGTTCAACAATCATTCACTTATATCAGAAGGACTTTGTTACCTTCGAGTTTTCTGCACCCAGTACGGAGGAACAAACCGCCATCGCCAAAATTCTCTCTGACATGGACACCGAAATCACCGCGCTGGAACAGCAGCGCGACAAAACCCGCGCCCTCAAGCAAGGCATGATGCAGCAATTGCTGACAGGAAGAATACGTTTGGTATGATGCGTAAAAAAGGAGAATGAATATGGATCAACAGGAACAGGCCATCCGTTATCTGGAAGAACACATCCCTGATCTGGCTGAGGTGGCGATTACACAGGCATACTGGCAGGCGCTGGCTTCCGGTAGCAGTGTGTTGGAGCGTGAAAACGACAGTTTGGTTGAAGTGTTTCCCGACGGTAGCCGAAAAATAATCCGACCGTTATCGCCGCAAACGCCCACGCAAATCGGTCAGCGTTTGGAAATCGCATGAACGGGCAAGTGCCGAGACTGCGAATGTTTGCTGGTCCCAATGGCTCTGGCAAAAGCAGTATTCAATCTGTGATCGGTCGGGAGTTGTTGGGCGTGTATATTAACCCTGACGACATTGAAAAAAGCATGGATAAACGCGTGCTGGAAATGAAGACGGGACAGATGCCGCAATGGTTCAAACATGCTTTGTGGGATAAATTTTCTGCCAAACAATTGAAGGCTGATTCATGAGTGTCGGCCAAATCGAACGCGCCACCCAGCAGCGGGTGGTGAAGCTGTTCCGCGAGACGCTGGGCTACGACTATCTGGGCCACTGGATCGACCGCGCAGGCAATCGCAACATTGAAGATGAGTTGGCGCGGCAGTTCCTCAAGAAACAGGGTTATGACGATGCGCTGATCATCAAAGCCTTGCACCAGCTCAACAAGGTGGCGGGCGATCAGACCAAAAGCCTGTATGACAGCAACCAGGCAGTGTATGGCTTGCTGCGTTATGGCGTGAAGGTCAAGGCCGATGTGGGCGAAAACACGCAGACGGTGTGGCTGATCGACTGGAACAACCCGCTGAACAACCACTTTGCCATTGCCGAAGAAGTGACTGTCAAAGCTGCGGATGCCAAAGCCAACACCAAACGTCCGGATGTGGTGTTGTATGTGAACGGCATTGCGCTGGGTGTGCTGGAGCTGAAGCGCTCGACCGTATCGGTATCCGAAGGCATACGCCAGAATTTGGACAACCAGAAGAAAGTGTTCATCCAGCCGTTTTTTACCACCCTGCAATGGGTCATGGCGGGCAATGATACCGAAGGCGTGCGTTACGGTACGATAGCAACCCCGGAGAAGTATTACCTGACGTGGAAAGAACCGGGCGAGATAGAAAACCTGCTGGATCGCCATCTGAGCCAGTTGTGCGACAAGAAGCGTTTTCTCGAATTGATCCACGATTATGTGGTGTTTGATGCCGGGGTGAAAAAGCTCTGCCGCCACAATCAGTATTTTGGCGTCAAGGCTGCGCAAGACCATATCCGGCGGCGGGAAGGCGGCATCATCTGGCACACCCAGGGCAGCGGCAAGAGCCTGACCATGGTGTGGCTGGCGAAGTGGATACGCGAGCACGTGCAGGATGCGCGGGTGGTGGTGATTACCGACCGAACCGAACTCGATGCGCAAATCGAGAAGGTGTTTACAGGCGTGAATGAAGCCATACACCGTACCACCAGCGGCGCTGACCTGATCGAAAAGCTCAATGCGCCTTTGCCCTGGCTGATGGCCTCGCTGATCCACAAATTTGTCGGCAAGGAAGATGACGAACAGATTGGCGATATTGATGGCTTTATCAATGAGATGAAGCGTAATTTGCCCGCCGATTTCAAAGCGCGCGGCGATATTTATGTGTTTGTGGACGAATGTCATCGCACCCAGAGTGGCGATCTGCACAAGGCGATGAAGGCATTGCTGCCTAATGCCATGTTCATTGGTTTTACCGGCACGCCGCTGCTGAAAGCAGACAAGCAAAAAAGCATCGAGATTTTTGGCAGCTATATCCACACCTACAAATTTGATGAAGCGGTGAGCGACAAAGTGGTGCTGGACTTGCGCTATGAGGCGCGCGATATCGATCAGGACATTTCCTCACCGGCCAAAATCGACCAGTGGTTCAACGCTAAAACCAAGGGTCTGAACGATGTGGCATTGGCGCAGTTGAAGCAGAAATGGGGCAGCATGCAAAAGCTGCTCAGCTCCCGTTCGCGGCTGGAAAAAATCGTTGCCGATATCTTGATGGACATGGCAGAGAAAGACCGTCTGATGAGCGGTCGTGGTAACGCCATGCTGGTGACCAGCAGCATTTATGAGGCGTGCAAGTGCTATGAGCTGTTCGACAAAACCGAACTGGCGGGCAAATGCGCCATTGTGACCTCGTATGCGCCATCTCCTGCGGATATCAAGGGTGAAGAAACCGGTGAAGGTTTGACCGAGCGGCTGCGCAAATACGAGATTTACAACCAGATGCTGGCGGGGCAATCGGCGGAAGTATTTGAAACCGAGGTCAAGAAAAAATTCATCGAGCAACCCGGTCAGATGAAATTGCTGATTGTGGTGGATAAGTTGCTGACCGGTTTCGATGCGCCGCCCGCCACGTATTTGTATATCGACAAACAGATGCGCGACCATGGCCTGTTTCAGGCGATTTGTCGCGTCAACCGGCTGGATGGCGATGACAAGGAATACGGTTACATCGTCGATTACAAAGACCTGTTCAACAGCCTGGGCACGGCGATCCGCGATTACACCTCGGGTGCCTTGGATGGCTACGACAAGGAAGACGTAGCCGGTTTGCTGGGCGACCGGCTGAAAATGGCGCGGGAACGCTTGGAAGAAGCACGCGAAACCATCAAGGCGCTGTGTGAACCGGTGGCCGCGCCGCAAGACACCGCTGCCTATTTGCGTTATTTTTGTGCTGCGGATACCGCTGACAAGAACCAGCTCAAGGAAAACGAAGGCAAACGCATCCTGTTGTACAAGCTGACTGTGTCGCTGATTCGCGCCTATGCCGACATTGCCGGTGAAATGGCTGAAGCGGGCTACAGCGCAGACCAGACGGTAACGATTCAGCAGGAAGTGGATCATTTTGAAAAGGTTCGCACTGAAGTCAAAATGGCCAGTGGGGATTATATCGACTTGAAACTGTACGAACCCGCCATGCGCCATCTGATCGACACCTATTTGCGCGCCGAGGACAGCGAAAAGATCTCCGCTTTTGACAACATGAGTCTGGTGCAGATGATCGTCGAGCGGGGGCTGGATGCCATCAACGATTTACCCGAGGGGATACGCGATAATCATGAGGCTGTGGCGGAAACCATCGAGAACAATCTGCGCCGCGTCATCATCGATGAACAACCGATCAACCCAAAGTACTACGAAAAAATGTCCGAATTGCTGGATGGCCTGATACAGCAACGCCGGGATGCTGCAATAGCGTATGAACAATATCTGGCTGAATTGATGGCATTGGCCGGACAAATACAACAACCCGCCCGTTCAACCGCCTACCCGTCGTCATTGCACACGGGCGCCCAACGAGCTTTGTACGATAATCTCGACAAGGATGTGGAAATGGCGATGGCAGTGGATTATGCCGTAATGACCAGCAAGAAAGATGAATGGCGTGGTCACAAAGTGAAGGAAAAAGAAGTACGCTATGCTGTCAAGCAAGTCTTGCACGACGAGCTGCTGACCGACCGTGTGTTTGAATTGGTCAAGAACCAAAGTGATTACTGAGTACCACCAAATCAGGGTAAGCGGACTGACTGTGGATGTCGTGCGCAAAAATATCAAAAACCTGCATTTGGCAGTTTATCCGCCCATGGGTAGAGTGCGTGTGGCCGCACCCTTATTGGTTAGCGATGAGGCAGTGCGCTTGGCAGTGATCTCCAGACTGCCATGGATCAAGCGGCAAAAAAGCCGCTTTCAACGCCAGGCCAGGCAGTCTGAACGCCAGTTTGTAACCGGTGAATGCCACTATTTTCAGGGGCGACGTTACCGCCTGAATGTCATTTATCTGGACGGCCGATCCCAGGTCGTCATTCGGAATAAATCAACCATCGACCTGATTGTGCAGGAAGACGCAGATCAAACCTACCGGCAAAAAATCATGCTGGCATGGTATCGTCAACAATTGAAACAGATGATCCCGGAATTGATACAAAAATGGGAACCTGTTATCGGCGTTAAAGTGGCTGACTGGCGCATCAAACACATGAAAACCAAATGGGGCACCTGTAATATCGAAGCGCGGCGCATCTGGTTGAATTTGGAACTGATGAAGAAATCACCTCAGTGCCTGGAATACATCGTGGTGCATGAAATGGTGCACTTGCTGGAGCGCCACCACAACGAGCGGTTCACTGGAATGATGAATCAGTTCTTGCCTTTGTGGCGATTGCGCCGAGATGAGCTGAATGACTCTGCGTTGGGGCATGAGGAATGGGGGTATTGATTAAATTTGACTTTGCCTCATTTCGGTGGGCAGTTACCCCAGGACCTGCGTGATCTCAATAGGCCGTAGAGGGCGTAAATGGGCAAGAAAAAACCCGC
>VFSW01016428.1_pt1 | contig 10097 bp, 20 predicted proteins | sample 5358111 | NCBI WGS metagenome assembly VFSW01 (sample SAMN11554181, study PRJNA540505) | mine drainage metagenome | isolation source: sediment from site ElyBrook_90M | place: USA: Ely Copper Mine, Vershire, VT | collected 2017
GTCAAGGCACATGCTGTGATCCAACGCAAATTATCTGGACAAAAGTATAGGAACCGTGTTACAATCCTGTTGTGTGATCCAGATCGAATGAGGAGAGCAAGATGGCACGTCGGAGAGACACAGCGCCCTATGCGGCGTTTGCCGCGCAACTACGCGCGTGGATAGGCGAGTATCGCTATCGGCACGGCATGGCCTACGCGATCTCCACCAAAGAGCAAGCCGCCGCGCTGGACATCAACGAAAGCAGTTGGGGGCGCTATCTCAATGGGATCAAATTGCCGATCCTGGCGCATTGCCTGACCATCGCCCATGCGTTCGACGTGCCTCTTGAGGACGTGCTACGGGCGGCGGCCTATCCCACCGTCGATGATCTCATTCTCTTCATTCAGCGACTGCCCGACACGGTTGAGGGCGTGTCCGGCGACGATCCGTTCCGGCGCGAATATGCGTATCTCTGGCTGGAATACACGCGCCGCTCCAAAAAGTGGCCGGCGGCGGACTGGCGCACGGTCCCTCAAAAAGCGGCGGCTGAATTCGTGCTGACCCGCGCGGAATTGAGCCTACACGAGCGGGCATTATACTATGCCGATCAGGTGTTCAGCTGGTATAAGGCGACGAAAGGCCACACTGTTGAGCGCCAGACGCCCGCCCAGCTTCAGGCCACGCCGCTATGACGCCCGCGCGGCGGGCGGGTGCAGCCGCGCAATAGCATGGCTCAACTGGCGACGCGGAAACCAAGAGCAGCGGCGATCGGCACTCGTGGGAGGATCAATCGGGCGCAAATGATGCAATTGGATGGCATAGCGCACCTGATCGCGCGAGAGACCAAAAAGTACCACCGCGCCCTTGATGCTGATCGCCGTTTTCGTCGCGTTGCGTTCCATCATCCCACCCGCACTTTTCATTGTGTTGAGCATAGCGCACGTCAGGCGCGGCTGTCAACTAAGCGCGCGAGCAAGTCACGCTGTATCGCTACCACTTGACAGCCATGACGCAATATAGGTATACTCACGATCATGGAGAGGACAAACAGCATGGCCCGATTCCGTATCCGGCAACATGCGGAAGCGATTGGCATGAAGAATCCCACGGATCTGATGCGTGCGACCGGCATCAGTTATAGCCTCGCGCGCGAGATCTGGAAAGACGTGGATCTCAACCTCAACATCGACACGTTGCGTAAAATCGCCGCCGCGCTCCACGTCGCCGTGACGGATCTCATCGTCGATGAGCCAACGTCATAACACACGATCTTGACAAGCTGAGCAATTGCCTGTATGCTAATCACCGTTGCATGCAGCACGTTCCGAGACAAGCGAGCGGCCTACGGTAGGGCGGGCGGCCTGTCTCACGAGTCACGGCGCAAGCACCGGTAGGGATGTTACCAGCATCCCCACCGGGAGCCGACCCTGTAGTGGCAGGGGCGACCGTCTGCTAGCATAGCACGATTGTAGCCGGATAGCTACACTCTCTTTGCCATGATGGCAGATAGCCGGGGGCCGATGCCCCACACCCTGCACGAGCTGATATTCCGCAGGGTGTGGGGCGTCTTTGTGCCCTCACATCAGGCGGCCAGTCGCGTGAAAGGACGCGCTCTATGGCTGCACATCGACCCGATCCCGACGATGATACCTGTGTCATCGATGCCGCAACGACCCACGCTCGGCTCACTCAACAGCCCTACACGCCGCCGCTCTACCTCATGCCGGGCATCCGCGCGCCACTGCCCCCGCGCCGCATGCCGCCGTATGACGACGCGCCCACGCTGCCCACCACGCGCCGCACGCCGATGGACGTGCTCTCGGACGTGCTGACCGGCGCGGTGGTGGGCATGCTGGTGGCCTTCGCCGTCTTTGCGACGCTGATCGCGGTGGGGGTGATCCGATGATGGCACTCTTCGTCGTCATTGGCATGGCGGGTGGCATCGCGCTCCTGCTGGCGATCCTGGTGGCTCTGAGCGTCACGCATCCGCTCGACCGCACACTGCATCCGCGCGTGAGGCGCACGCTATGAGCGCGCCTGAAATCATCGGCGCGGTGCTCGTGGCGCTGCTCATCACCATCGGCGGGCTATTGTACATCCTGTCGTGCGGCAGCAACGACGACCCCTGGCAGGGGATGTAAGGAGAACAGAGGATGTCCGAGGACAGCGGCACATATCAGACGACGCCGCAAGACAGCCTGGGCGCGTGGATCAAGCGCGAGCGCACCCGCCGCCATTGGTCAATGGCCGTGCTGGCTGACAAGATCGGCGTCACGGTGCCCTATATCAGCCGCCTGGAATCAGGCGAGGCGCGCAATCCATCGCATGCCTATTTCGTGGCTCTTGAGCGCGAACTGGGACCCTATCTGCCCGACGCGCTCATACCTGAGCCAGGCCCCGCGCTGTCTCTCGTGGATGAGGTCCTGGCACGGCTTGCGGCGGCGCTACGACCTGCGATGTGCGCGGCGGTTGAGCACTACAGCCCAGCCACCGCATCGGCGATCCTGGCGCTGGCCACGCGGCGCATCGAGCTTGCGGCTTATGCGATCATCGAGCAGCCGATGTCGCTGCTGCCGCCCACGCCCGTGCCGCCGGACGATGAGCGCCTGACTGTGCAGACGCCAGAGGAGCGGCGCTTCCTGGCGGCGACGGGCTACCAGAGAGAGCCGGATGAGTGACAACGCGGGCGCGACGGGGCTGCCATCGCGCCCACCACGATACACAATTAGGAGTATGTATCGCATGTCCATTCTACCAAAGCGCGGCCTCGCGCCGGCGCTCATTCGCCCGGCGGGCCGCTCGGCCTGGGCTGAGGCGGCCATCCAGCCGGCCATCGTGCTCGGCTCGTCGATTCTGGTCTGCATCGGCTGCTTCGTGTTGGCGCAGCCGCAAATCGCCGCCCTGGCGTCGGGCAGCGGGTCCGGCCTGGATGTGGCCGTCGTGTTTCTCGTGGCGGGGCTGGGCATGCTCTTGGATCTAACGATGATCATCACCTCGACGCGCCTGCGCATGCACCTCGCGCGCGGCAAGCGCGATCGCGGCTGGGCGGCGGTGGTCGGCGTCATGCTGGCGCTGATCCTCACGGTCGAGGGCATGACGCTCTTGTATTTCGGCTACATCGTCGCGCCCGCCGCCGTGCCGCCGGGCATCGTCCCCACCATCCAGGGCATCCATAACATCCTCTTCTTCATCCGCTATGCGCTGCCCCCCTTCATTCTGGCCTTCCTCACCGCCGGCGTCTTGCCGCTGACCATCGAGCCGGACGATCGCGACCGCGCCACCAAAGCGACGACGAGCCAGGCCATCGCCGCCCTTGAGCACGAGCTGGTGCAGGTGGCGCTGGCACCCGACGCGACCCGCGCGGAACGCATCCAGGCGCTGGCCGATCAACTCGCCATTTTCGAGCACGCCAGCCACGCCACGCCCGACGAGATCGCGCGCAACGCCGAATTGATCCGCCGCCTCCGAGCGCAGACGGCCATCGCCCCTGATCAGTCTTGTGTAACATCCGATGCGAGAGACGGGAATGTTACACAAGAGAACGCGGCGCCGGATGAGGATGAGCCGCCGCTGGTGCCCGCGCTCAATGGCCATACCATCCGGCGCGGGCGGGCACCGCACGTGACCATTTCGAGCGACGCGCTCAGAGACAACGAGTGAGGATGGTGCATCCATGCCATCCAAGCAACCTATTCGGCGGGGCTTGCCTCGCCACATAGAAACGAGGCAACGCATGCCCAAGACCCTGCGATCGCCGCTGGTGCTGGCGGTCATCCAGCGCAAAGGCGGCGTCGGCAAGACGACCGTCATGCATCATCTGGCCGTCGGGCTGGCTCTGTCCGGCTATGATGTCCTGGCCATTGAGGCCGATGATAATCCGCGCTTGCGGGCCATCCTTGAGGGCATGCAAGCGAGCCAGCAGCATACCGACGCCGCGCAAACGACCTATGGCCTGCTCGCCAATCCAGAGTACGGGCTGGGCGGCTTCGCTCACACGGTCTATCTCGACCGGCTCTGGCAGGACATCCCGCACATCAACGCGGGCTATCTCGACGCCGTGCGCGGCGAGCGCCATTGGGCGCTGCCGGGCACGTTTCGTTACGTGCCCGGCAGCGAGAAGATCAAGGAGATCGAAAACCTCTTTGCCCGGCGCGCGCAATCAGCGGAAGAGGGCGACGTCGTCTTTCGCCCCTCACAGCAGCTTGCCCGCGCGCTCGAAGCGGAAACGCACCGGAATACCATCATCCTCATCGACGCGCCGCCGTCGCTCACCTATATCTGGTCTAACATCGTCTTTGCCGCGACGCACGTGATCGTGCCCGTCGATTTCGATTTCGCCAGCCCGGAGGATTTCGAGCGCACCTTCAACGCCTATCGCGACGCCCGCGCCAAAGGCGCGACGGCGCACATGCTGGGCGTGGCGCTCAACAAGTACAACGCGCGCAACGAGGATCACGTGGATCTCATGCGCGCCTACACCGAAGATCATCAGGAGATCGTCAATGGCCGCCTGACGCCCGCGCCGGCGCTACTGCGCACGACGCGCATTTTGGGCACCATTCCGCTGGAAAACGATTTGCTCAATCGCGCCGCGCGCCATAACCGAACGCTGCATCAATACGCGCCGCGCTCGGAATGCGGCCAGGCGCTCTGGCACCTGACGCAAAACGTCATGATTGCGCTGGGATTGGAGTCATAACGATGCTGGCGATGATCCCGTTTCAGCCGGAGCCGCCGGCCATCACTCCCACGCAGAGCGCCTATCGCACGAAGCTCATTGACGCCGCCAAGCTCTTCGATAGGACTGGCTGGGGCAATCAGGGCGACATTCAGGGTGTGGAAGAGGACGTGCCGATCCGCGAATTGCTCTGGAATCCCTACAACTACCTCGAATATACCAGGGAAGCGATCGACGCGATGGCCGGCAGCTTGCAAGCGATGGGTCAGCTTGAGGCCATCCAGGTGATTTATGTCGATCAGCCGGGGGTCGATGCCGAGGGCATGCCGCTGGGCCACAATCTCATCATCGACGGCGCGCTGCGCTATCTGGCGGCGCGTCAAATCGATTGGGATCACCTGCGCGTCAAAGCGCAGCCCTGGCAGACGCTCACTCAATCAATGCTGCAATTCGGCGTGGCGAAAGCCTCGGCACGCCCGCTCGCCACCTGGGAGCTAGGCGCGATCATCCTGAGCGTGCGCGCGGTCTATGAGCACGAGGTGCAATTCTATCAGCGCCAGGGGCAAAAGCATCCGCTCAAGCGGTTCTACACGCAAGCGGAGCTCGCCAAGCGCCTGGGCTGTGTGCAATCGACCGTGCATCGCTGGCTGCGACTGGCGACCCAGCCAGAGCCGATCATGGATCTCTTGCGCACCGGCGATCTGTCGCCCGCGCAAGCGATGGAGATTGTCGCGCGCTACGACGATCCCGCCGAGCGCGTGGCGATCGCCGCCGAGGTTGCCGAGCAGAGCCACGACGCGCCGGTGCCGTCGAAAGCCATCCGGGGCGGCGTGCTGCGGTTGGAGAATCCCCCACGGCCTCGCACGTCGCCGCCGATCCCCTCCACGCAGCAGGACGTGAGCTACCTGACCTTGTGGGCGCCGCGCTATATCACGCACACCGACGACGGCACGACGAACGGCACGTTTGCCCTTGCGTGTGCACTGCATGACAGCCTGACCCTCTTGGAACGGCTGAACCTGCCACATCCGGCGCTTGATCGTCTTTTGCGCGCGTTACAAGAGCCAGCGATTGCGCAATTCATCCAAGAAGGTGAGCGGTTCATCACGAAGCAGTAAAATTATGCGGTCCGCATAATTGTTCAAGTTTTGTTCTATACTGAAAGGAGCGCACGATGCCACATTCTGACGGCTGGCGCTTAGAATACTTCCTGGGGGAGCTTCCCCCGCAGCACATCGCACTCTTGTACGAGGTCAGCCTGCATATGCGAGCGCATCCAGAGTACGCCAGCGAGGCCATCGACTGGGTGCGCAATCTGCTCGCACCGCTCGAATTGACGTGGGACGAGGCACAAACGCTGCTGGCGCGCTATAGCGTGCTGATGAGCGAAAATGATGTTGAGGAAAGGAGCGCCTGAAATGGGAGCATGTACAACAACCATCAAGCGGGTGACGTTTGATGTGAGCGATCCGCAGGTCACGAGCGTTACGGTTGAGATCGATTTCGAGGGCGATTGCCCGATGGGGCTCAAGCGCCGCTATCAAAAGACGTTTCCGGCGCGACACTCGATGGTCGATCTCCTCACGATGCCAGGAGGCGTCACGGATTATCTAAGTTGGGACTAACAACCCAAAGGAGCGCCTGAGATGCAACGAGTGTACACGCTGGTCGTCTGCCAGGTGCGCGGCTGCACACGCGGTGCGCTGCCCAAGCGAGCGTGCCTGACCTGCGGCGGCTATTATTGCGATCTGCACGCCGCGCACCCGCACACCGACGACGGCGCACACGCCACGCCGCCGGATGAGAAGACGCTGGCCGACGAGCTGGTGCGCCAAACACGCGAACTCGCGGCGGTGTGAGCCGCCGGAAAGGACCAAACATCATGACCATGCAATCCCCCGTGTCGGGCGTCATGACCGCGCCCGCATCCCGCACCGCCGAGGTCAACACGAAAATCGCGGCGGCGCTCAGCACCATCAACGCGATCGAGTCGCTCATCCAAACGCTCTGCCAACAGCTTGAGGCGGCCACGTCAAGCGGCGCGGGCGGCCTCTTCGCGGCGTCGTCGCTCTATCACGTCATGGTGGGCACGCAACAAGACGGCAAGCTCCTGCAAGGCAACCTAGGGGCGCTGCGCGGCGACTTGGAAAAGGTCGAGCGCATCAGCGCGCTGGTGGCTCAGTTGGAAGCCCCGCCACCGGCGCTGACGTTCGCCGATGACGCCAACGACCCCAACGCCACCCATGCGCTGTTTGGCACCGTCGTACAGCATCCGAGCGCGCCCATCAATCCCACCGACGCGCCCCAGGCGGCCCCGGACACGCCCACCACGCTCCTGCCCGTTGTCGATGATGCCGCCGCGCCAGAGCCAGCCGCCAATGAGCCAGCGGCGTAAAGGAGCCGTCACCCGTCGCTCGTGCGGCGGTGGCGATAGATTGATCGTCCCTGTAGCGTGTCTCTCACGGAAAGGAAGAGCATCATGAAGCATGAGTATTGCATTCTCGTGCAGAGTATGCGCGGCCAGTTTTACAGTTTTCCTACACAGACGCTACCACCTGAGAGTAACAACAATCACGGTGAATCTGACGAAGAAGTACGCGCCTTAATGCTCAATGCGCTTGGAAAAGAAGGCTGGCAACTCGTTGCAGTCGGTAAAGCGCAAGGAGAGATGGTGCGCTACTATCTCATGCGGCCAGTTACCCACTGATCCTGAATCAGCGGTAATATGGATCTGATCGTCCCTGTAGCGCGTCCCCGTCTGACAAGCCACCAGCATAGCATTTCTCCCAAAGCGGAGCGCGTGATAACCGCGCTCCGCTGCGGACCACCTGCATACGAGGTGCCCCACATGTCCGATACTATCACGTCGCTAGCCGTCGCCACACCCAACGCGCGACCGGCATTGACCCCAGAGGTCCTGGCCGATTTTCGCGTGCTCACCGGCGGCGACTTCGATCCTGGCGCGGGCTACATCTGGCACGCCGTCACGCCCGCCCAGCGCGATGCGGCGGCGCGTCTCGTGGCTGGCGGCCACATCACCGCCGACGCGCGGCTTGTGGCATGCTATGATTACGATCCACCCATCTTGAGCAAGCGAGAGGAGAGCGAGCGATGAGTCCCAACGGCTGGGCCAACCTGACGATCAATCAGCAGCGGTGCGAGCACTGCGGCCAGCTCGTGGCCAGCGCCGATTATATCAGCATTGTACGCAACGCGCCCATCTATACTGGCTGCTATGCCTGCCTGTGGGGGCTGTGCCACGCGGGCGCCAGCCATCCGGCGCTCTTGCGGCGCGCGCTCGTGGCGCTGACCACGCCGATCGCGCTCGACGAGCATGAGCGGCTCTGCAACGACATCCAGGCGGCATTGTCCTAGCGTCTTGTGTGCGAGTTTTCGTGAGATCGGGAAATTGGTCTCAGATCCTCTTGACGAATGTAGTACAATGTAGTACAATATGAATGTCAGCAATGACGAGAACGAAAACGAAAGTGAGAATCCAAATCATGAAGAAATTCGCCGCTACTCTCACGAGCGCACAAGTCGCGTTCGCCCGCCGAGTCGAGGCCGCCGGCCTCGCATCGTACTCACAAGCCGTCAAAGCGCTCGAGCGCAACGAGACTGCGCGCATCGCTAAGTGGAAAGCCGCTCTTGCCGCGCGCGAGACGAACTAGCATGCCGCGCTCTGCTCCCACCTCCATCCGCCTGAGCCAGCAGATCCAACGTCTGCTGACTCAGATCCAGGAAAGGACCGGCGAGAGCCGCACCACCGTTATTGAGCGCGCCGTGCGCGCGCTCGCGAGAGAGGAACAAAGGATGCCTGATACGATTCCCATCTCATTCGATCCGGCAGCCGATCTGCCGGAATGGGCGCAAGGCAACGAAGCGATCATCGCTCGCGCGCGTCGCGATCTCGCGTTCCGCGCGGACGTGTGGCAAGCCGAGACAGAGCACTTGCGCGCGTTCCTGGCACGCGAGGCCGAGCGCCAGCATCCGGAGCGCGAATCATGATCCGCCTGGTGCGCACCTTCAGCGCGATCGTGCGCTGACACCCACACGGTTCGCTCGCTCCGCGCAAAAGCGAGCAGAAGAAAGGAAACAAGCGATGAATACACGCGACGCGGTCGCAGTGCGCGCACTACTCATCGGCGGTGACGCTCGCTGCCCGGTGTGCGGTGGCACCACCTACACCCTGCGCGGGTATGACGTGCACTGCGGTGCGCGCATGGCGCCACAGGCAGGCTGTGGATATCACGCGAAACTGGTGGAGACGACGAGCCGCCATCAGTACGAGTCCGAGGACGGTGCCACGCGCACCGAGACGACCATCGTTTTTGCGTGGGAGGGATGCCCTCCCACGTTCGAGGAAAAGGGGGATACAAGCATGGTCAAGTACACGTATCAAGAAGCCTACTTCCGCGTCGTCGATCTTGGTGAGACCGCCCGCGCGCGCGGCGAGGGCTATGATCTCACTCTCTCGCACACCGATCGCCTAACTGGTCGCCCGGAGCTTTCCGGCGTCTGGTTCGGCGAGACCATCAAGCGCACCGCGGTCGTCAACGAGCGCCGCCCGTTCGTTGACGTGGCGTGGACGTGCGAGCGCCAGCACTAGAGACGCCACAGCGCCCCGATCTCATGAGTGAGATCGGGGCGCTGTGTGTCGCTCAGGTGGCCGGCAACGGCGCGGGTGGCGCTGGCGCTGGCGTGACGACGGGCGCGGGTGTGGGTGCTGGCGCATGAGCCGCCAGGGTCGCTTCGGCGTCGCTCGTCAGGGCATCGGCCACAGCGGCCAGCGGCGGATCGCCAAACGCGCGGAAATACTTGTTGGCGGCCTGAAGCATGCTGACGAGAAACGCGATCGCCGCGACTGAGCCGGTACGCGCCCAGTCCACTGAGGCCAGCGAGCCCGTGCTGATGGTCGGATAGGCCGCCGTGAGCGCCGCCAGGGCCGCCGTCAGCACGACGCCCTCCACGACTTTCAGGAAGGCGCGCTCGCCAGGGGTCAGCGGCAGATTCGCCGAGGCGCGCGCGAAGAGGTTCACAGGTTGGCTCCTTTCAAGAGCGAGGTGGGACGATGCCAGGGAGAGAGGGATGAGGCACGAGTTTTCGCGAGATGGGAATATTGGTCACGAAAAGGCTTGACTTTATTTAAGTTCAATGCTATAATTGAATCAGAGATGAGAAGTGAAAGGAGACAACCATGCAATACGGAGATCACAGTTATCCAGTTGCCGCGCCAAGCGGCTATCAGCGCGACGTACTAGGCGAGCTTGGCATCAGCGAGCAGGGCTATTCGCAAGACGACGCGCTTGCCTTATTCAGTTATCTTGGCCTCTCGGTTGCCTATCGCCGAAGGAATCGCAAAATCGAGCCGGTCGTCACCATCCTGCCAGAGTGCAAGATCAACCCGACGCCGCTCATGGCCGACCCCGCCGATTAC
>VFSW01016429.1_pt1 | contig 10097 bp, 9 predicted proteins | sample 5358111 | NCBI WGS metagenome assembly VFSW01 (sample SAMN11554181, study PRJNA540505) | mine drainage metagenome | isolation source: sediment from site ElyBrook_90M | place: USA: Ely Copper Mine, Vershire, VT | collected 2017
ACGGGAGCGCCAACGAGCACCGAGAACATCTCGACAACCGGACTCTCCTCAAGCATGATCGGGTTCCTGCACATGGGCGATACGGGAGACAACGTCAAACTTCTCCAGACGATACTCGCGGCGGATCCGAGCGTTTACCCTGAGGGAGTTATTTCCGGGTTCTTCGGACCCCTAACCAGGAAAGCGCTCGAACGTTATCAGCGAAAGCATGGCCTTGCGCAGGTCGGCTTCATTGGCCCGATGACGCTAAAAGATCTCAATAGCGACTTGAGTGAAAACCCAATAGCGACCGAAAACAGCGATCAGAGCGCCTCATCGACGGAGAATATCGGCGAAGGAGCGCACGTCTTCTGCGCCATCGTGCCGCCTGGACACCTCATCGCTCCAGGATGGCTGCGCCATTACGGCGAGGATCGGCCCTTGGTACCGACGTGCCAGACGCTTCCGCCCGGCATCGCCGCACAGCTTGGCGGCACAACGACTACCCCGCCGACTTCAAGCACGACCGCTCCGGTCATTTCAGATATCTCCGTGAACGGCATTACGTCCTCCACCGCGACCATAGGCTGGGCAACCGACGAAAATTCGACGAGCGAGGTTGATTACGGAACGACCACGTCATACGGCTCCACTACCGCTGACACGGCACTAACGACAAATCACAGCGCGGCACTCTCCGGCCTCTCGGCGTCGACGCTCTACCACTTCCGCATCACCTCGACAGATGCGTCGGGCAACGTTGCGACCTCAAGCGACCAGACCTTCACGACGCTCGCCGCTCCTGACACGACACCGCCGGTTATCTCTGCGGTTTCAGTCGGATCAATCGCTTCAACCTCCGCGAGCGTCTCCTGGACGACGGACGAGCCGGCGACAAGCGAGGTTTATTTCGCCACCTCGACGCCGCTTGACCTTGCGACCGCGATGACGATCACGGGAAGCGGACTCGTGACAGCGCACTCCATGACGCTCTCCCCGCTTACTGCGAGCACGACGTATAACTACGTCGTCGAGTCGACGGACGCTTCGAACAACACTGCCACGACGAGCCAGGCTTCTTTCACAACCCTCTCATTATAGCGACAGCGTGGTGTTGCAAGACAAACCGCCCAATGGGCGGTTTGTCTATGCATAAGGGAATTTAGGGATCGGGTCGTAGCTAAACCTACTGACCAAATGCCTACAAATGCCGATTCTTTGAGAATCTAAAATGCCAAGAAATGCCAAAAGTTGGCGCACTCGGGCATCCATACGAATGATGAGTTATATAGAAAGTACGCCATCTTTAGTTACTTTTCGAATACCAATCTACTCCATCTTTTGGCATTTGAAACATGTACTACGAATGGGACATCTGGCACACCAAATGATGGTGTGCCGCCGTGTGCCATTCTCAAGGGTTTTTAAAACGCCGTACCAACTATGTCTTGTATATACGCCATACTCAGGCGAGCAAGAGAATGGCACAGGGTGTGGAACATGTGTTCCATTTGGCTAGCGCAAAACTAATGACCTATTATGATTTTGCGCGACTCGTACGCTTGGGCAGCACATTCTTTTTCTCATCCGCTGCACGCCATAGATACCACGACGCAATGGAGGCATGTTGTCGCCATGGTGTGGCGAGCTGTTCCATGCGTGCCGGTGTTGGGAGATCCTTGAGACGATAGACGATCTGGAACCCCTTGCGTATGCCAAGGTCGCCAGTTGGTAACACATCGGGACGATTGAGGGTAAAGATGAGGAGCATGTGCACGCTCCATATGCCTATGCCTTTTACGCGCGTGAGATGCCCGATGATCTCTTCATTGGATTTAGCTTGGAGTGAACGCGGCTTGATGGTACCGTCCAAAAACTTCTCTGCGATATCTTTGATATAGGAACATTTCTGAAGCGATAGTCCTGCCGAGCGCAGGTCAGCGAGTGGTATGGCACAGACCTGTGCGGGTGTAGGGAATTTCTTGCTTTCAAACAAATCGGTGAATCGACGATATATAGTCGCGGCTGCCTTTCCTGAAAGCTGCTGATGTATGACCGACCGGATGAGCGCTTGGAACAGATTCGTTCTGGGGCGAAGGTCCGGTGGCCCGTGTTTATCGATGAGAACGGCGAAGCGTGGGTCGCGCTTCAAGACGGCAAGTGAATCGGCGGCGTTCATATGAGGCACACCACCAGAGACTGAGTTATTGCGCCTGCTGGCTTTCCCGACCCGATGTTTTGAGGCGTTCAGACAGGAAACTTTATAAGTTCCGAAGTGGCATGCCATTGATATAATCGGCCTTGCCAATTGGAACGTTGTTCTTGCGCGCGAGTGCGTAGGCGATCACTACGTGAAAGAAAAAGTTTGGTATCGCGTATTCGCGAGCGTAGTCGCCGCCGTTCATATATTTATCGGGGAAATACGACAGGCTAATTCTTCGTTCTGCCGCTCCGTCAAACGCACTCTTGGGCACCGACCGCAAAAAATCTATCGTGTTATCGATACGTGTCTGGAGTTCGACGAGGCTACTTTCATTATCGTCAAACTTCGGTATTTCTATACCCGCAAGCCGCGCAGTTGCACCTTTGGCATTGTCGCATGCCACCTGTACTTGTCGCACGAATGGGAACATATCGGGCGCAAGACGGTCGTTGAGCAGTTTCTCTTCCTCAAGCTCGTGTTCGTGTGCTTTCTGGAGCACGATGCGAAGCCCTCCGAGCGTCTTGATAAAAACTGGAACGGTGTAATCGTAGACATGGTTCATAGGGGTAGAGTAGAGCCTAGGTTACCTATTGTCTACAGGCGTGAACGAAAGCTACTGCGCCTGCCAGATTTCAAAAGCGTCGTCGAGATCGACGCCGAGCTCATCAGCCATATCCTGTACTGCGTGTGTGGGAACACCAAATAAAGAACGGGGTTACCAACAAGAAAAGAAACCCGTTCGGGAGGTTAGGTGATAAAATATAGGCTGTGAGCAAAACTCAAAGTAAAAAATATCGCGCAATAGATCTGTTTGCCGGCATTGGAGGCATGCGACTTGGCTTCGAGCAGAGCGCGTTCGAGATCGTTTATTCGAACGACATAGATCGACAGGCATGCGTTACGTATCGCGCCAATTTTGGTGAAATCGACGAGAAGGATGTGCGCTCGGTTGACCCGTCAACGTTACCGGAATTTGATGTGCTTCTGGCAGGATTTCCTTGTCAGCCATTTTCCATGATTGGCAGACGTGACGGATTAAACGACCCGAGAGGCCAGTTGTTCAATGATGTCGTGCGTTTTCTGAATGTTCGTCGCCCACGAGCTTTCGTCTTGGAAAACGTTAAGAACCTCCTCAAACATGATAAGGGCGAGACTTACAAGTTTATCAAAGCGGCCCTTGAGAATGCTGCAGACGGCTATACAGTAACGGAACAAGTCTTGGATTCCAAGAATTTCGGAATACCGCAACATCGCGAACGCACTTACATCGTCGGCATAAGGAATCCCCATAAAGATTTTGTTTTTCCGCTAAAGTCAAAATCTCCAGGAAAACGAAAGGTTGCGGATATTCTGGAAAAGAACGTTGATGAAAAGTACTATCTTTCACAAAAATATTATGATGGTCTTATGGCTCACAAGGAACGTCACGCGGCGAAAGGCAGCGGATTCGGATGCGAAATCCTCGATTTGGAAGGCGTCTCGCATACTATCGTGTCTGGAAACATGGGGAGGGAGAGAAACTTGATACAAGATCGGCCAATATCAATCAAACGTCACGGAGTTCGTAAACTCACGGAAAGAGAGTGTGCAAGACTTCAGGGCTTCCCGGATTGGTTCAAATTTCCGGTTCCGGCCACTCAGGCATACAAACAATTCGGAAACGCGGTCTCAGTTCCTGTAGCCCGGCATGTCGCAAATGCGTTGAGGAAGTACCTTGAAGAACAAGACGGTCTGTCGAGAAATACCGTCACTGCCCCATCTTCTTCTTTCGCGGTCGATTCCCGAGCTGCTTACCGGTCATTGAAAGGAAATGCTCCCGACAGAATACCTGCTGTGATTTCGTAATGTAGAGGTCGCGACCGTATTTTCTGATGGCATCTCCGCGAGAGATACCGCAAACATCGCACCGATTCGAATGTGCGGCAATAATATTCTCTCGCCTCTCCCCGCGATATTGTCCGATGCACCGTTCGCAAAGACCGTCGCGCACGTGAGGGAATGCCGTGGAATTGCAGGACCTGCAAGCTGCATAGTAAGTACTCCAACCCTTTTCCTTCACTTTCTTGGGAGGCTTCTGTTTCTTTGCTTCTTGTACGCCCTTTCTTCTTTTTGCCTCCTCTTCCATAAGAACGTCGAGATCCATTACGATGCCTTTGGTGATGGACTCGTTCATCGCGAGAGTACGAATTGTCTTGACCACTATTTGCCGAATTCGTTCCCGTGAAAGGCTGAAAACCGACGCGATATTTTGCAGAGTTAATCCTTCACGATGCATTTCAAGCACCCTGAGATCCCTCTCCGGTATCACTTTCACTTTCGGCTTTGCCTTTACCACTTTTCCAGATTGCAGCAGCGCCGCAGCTTCCTTCCGAAGTTCTTCGTTCATTCCTCGGATCTCTTCTTCAATCAAGACTCTTCTTTTGCCGAGAGCTCTTGCGAGTGCGACAGGTCCGGCAAATTCTTCTAAGAAATGCGGATCTCTTCCCGCCTCCGCTTTAATTTTTGACCATGCGTGTATGGTCGTCGTATGATCGCGTTTTCCAATCAGGCGTCCGATTGCCGGGAAAGACATGCCGCCATACTCGCGCAGGAGATACATTATTATTTGCCTCGCTCTGGCGACTTCTTGTTTCCTGTTGCGCTCCTCAATTTCCCACTTTTCAAGACCAAAGAACCCGGCAAGAGCCGCGAGAACATCGTCCTCTCCCTCTTCTTTATTCAAGAGAGTCGCATCGTCAGGCAGAGAGCCATCTTTGAATGACCCGAGTTTTCTTCTGTTTTCGAGTTCATCCGGCATTGCTGTTTTCCGATTGCGGAACGGTGTACGTGCTCTCGAACAAAAACTGCTCAAGATCTTCGTTCGCGCTTTGGTGGACCTTTCTGATGACATCGGCTATTTTCTGATCGACGGCATCTGCCGTGAAGTTCTGCATGTCCTTTTTCTCTAGCTCATGAACGGCCTCTTTGATAAAGATGTCGACATATCTATCGAAAAGATAGTTTCTCCACTGCACGGAATCGAATTTGAATTTGTCGTAGATTTTCGAAGCCATGGGGCTCGATGTGTTGATCCAGTAGATATTTTCTTTGAAGTCCTGCGGTCTTTGGTAGACCACCGGATCTCGCTCTCCGAGAACAACGCTCGGTCCTCCGAGAGGATCTTCGTCATGACCCGAGAGTAATACTCGAGGAAATGACTTCCCAGAGTTATTCTCTTTCTTTTCAACAACCTTGACCTGAATCGATGCCTCGTGCTTTTTATCGGTTGCCGTGACCACAGCATCCACCCCGACCTCCAAACCTGTAACGGGGATATTCATGAACGCCACGTCCTTCCCGTCGTGCGTGGTTTTCAAATACTCGAACTTAACGTGACATTTCGGCTCAACGACAACTTTATCGGAAGTCGAGGAAATGAAGATGGTTGCACCCACCGGCAACGTCTCGGGAACACTGACTTTCAGCGTCAGTTTTTCTTGCTTTCCGACTTCCAGCTCCGCAAAAGGAAATTTAAAATCGAAACCGTTCGGAGGAGGAGTGACCTGAGTTTCCGCCCTTCCGCCATCCTCCGAACCTCGCCCTCCGCCATCGCCACCACCAAAGAGATCTGACATGATTTTGTTCATGTGTTTATTCTTCCACTCGTTGAGCACGTCATTGAATTTCGAAGTTATATCTTTCTGGTCCAATTTCTGCTTCTCCCGTTCAAGAGCGGCGATTTCTCCAGCGAAGTCGTCGACGTTTTTTGCTATCCACTCAATCAAGGCGTTGGTTTTATCATTCACGACGAGTTTTGATCGGTCGTTGGACACGCAATCGTTTTTCTCATCCTCGAGTATGGATGAATCTCCTTCATTGGCAGGGCCGAATTCTCCGTAAATGAAAGCGGCGGCCGGAAAGACGGTTACTCCCATTTCGTACAACGAGTACGATCCGATGACACCGATTTCCCCAAGAATGTCGATACGATTCAGTTCTCCCAAATGGCCGCCTCTTGCAAGCGGTTCTCTTGAAGTCCGTAAGACAAGCTTTCCTGGCGGGTATTTTGCATTTGCCATCTCGACTGTCACCAGTTCCGAACCAGAGCGAGTCGTTAATTGCGACGGAACCTCGATGATTCTGGGCTCCTCGAAATTCTCATGCGGCTCAAGCTCATTCGGTTTAAGAGGTGAATACAAAACATCGTCATTATGAATTACGGTCACCTTCGACCTCGTAATGATTCTCCTGGATTGAGGATGATTCCTGAGCCTCTCGATTTCGCGGGCTATTTTGAACTTTCCGCGCACGCCTTCTGGACCGACACCCTGCACGACTGTAAAACCGGTTATGCCGTCTTCGATTTTCTTCCTCACGTCTTTTGGTACAACGTTCCCGATTTCCGCAAAATCCAGTGCCTGCTTCAACGGCATCTTCTTTTCGTGATAACCGTCCGCGAAACCGTATTTCTTGTTCTCGCTGAAACCGAAGACATTAAGAATTCCGTTTTTATACGTTATAAAATAAGATTCCTTGAACATTTGACGCATGTAGAATTTTCCGCCGTTCCCGTGTCCGCCATAAAGTTTGTTTTTCGTCTTATTTCCACGCTTCGCAGCATTCGGATCGCCCCACCGCTTGAAGGATCCGTCTATGTCGACCTTTGTCATCCCGACGAAGTCGATACACTCGATGATTGGATTCGTCACTCCAAGGTCGGTGAATCTGAAGATGACATTCTGATCTTCTTGGCGGATATCGTTTCGGCGATAAGCGTCTACGGAGTTTTTGAGCCATTCGGCCATTCCCTTAACGTGATCGAATTTGAACTCGTTACCGATAATGTCCAAAAGGTGGTCGTCTATGACATTCGGGACTTCCTTTATGGTGATTCTCTTGTTGGAGGACATATCAGTTTGATTTAACGAAATAATCGATGACCGATCGATGTTTCTCGATCAAGTAATCGTGGTACGCGACTATTTTTAAAGAAAGAGGATCATCTTTGCGAGCGGCCAATTTTCGCGCCACATCACTCATAGTTTCGAGTCTCCCAATAAAGACGGGCTTGGGTGTACGAACAGTGACACCCAAGTAGGCATAGAGATCACTATCCGACAATTTGTTCTTGCTTCCTGCGGCAAACAATCCGAATCCTTCGAGATTCTTCACTCGCGCTGCCTCGGTTTCCACATCACGCGGCAACCGATCCTCCGAACCAGTCCTCGTGCCATTTTTCTTATCGACAAGGTGCCTCGCAGCCTCGATCCCGTGATCCGTCAATGCAAATATCTTATTCGCGGCATTTATATAACCCTTCTTTTTGAAATCATAGAGGGGTTTATGGATTATGTCGCCTGAGTCTGGATATTCCGTGTAGCCCTTCAAGTGGAAATCGTGAGGAAATTTCTTAAAGACGCCAACCACGATATCTTCATAGCGTACTTTCATAGACTTACCCTTCCCGTACTCATAAAGAAATACGAGTATTTTCTCGGCGCGACTCATGGTAGATATTTCCATAAATTAGAGTTTGAATTTCTCATCGCGCTTGGAGAAATGGAACTTTGATTTTGCCTCCTTTACCTTTTTCTCAATCTCCGAAAATATTTTCTCGATTTCTTTCTCGTCATACTCATAAAGCTGACGATTAGAACAATTACTCAAGACCTTAAGACGGTATAGCACCGCGTTTGTGCGGATTGTCGCCAGCCTCTTGAATCGTTCTTTTCTATTCTCCATATGCCTATTTTATAAATATGACGCCTGTGTAATATACAGTGCGTATATTACACCCGCGAATTTTTTACGCAAGCAGATTGCAGTGGATAGTTCTCGACTTATTGGACCTGGACTCCTGAAGGGCTTGGCGTCATCAATGTGGCTGTATGGAAAATACAGCCATTCGAGCGGACTTGGGGAGTATCGCGCCATTCCCCATCAAGACCCCGCCAAAGACCAGATACTGCCTGTACGCACGTAAAAGCACCGAATCCGAGGAGCGGCAGGTCCTATCCATAGACAGCCAGATCAAGGAGATGCTCGCCCTGGCCGAGCGTGAGGAGCTTGAGATAGTAGCCATGAAGCGCGAGAGCCACTCGGCCAAAGAGACGGGCCAACGGCCGGTGTTCAACGAGATCGTCGACGAGATAATCGCTGGCAAGTACAACGGTATCCTCACCTGGGCTCCCGACCGCATCTCGCGCAACGCCGGGGACCTAGGGCGAATCGTCGACCTCATGGACGCCGGGAAGCTGCAGGAGATACGGACATACGGTCAGAAGTTTTCCAACAACCCGAACGAGAAATTCCTCCTCATGATCCTCGGGAGTCAGGCGAAGCTTGAGAACGACAATCGCGGCGTGAACGTGCGGCGCGGATTGCGCATGCGCTGCGAGATGGGACTGCGGCCCGGAAGCACTTTAACCGGATACCTGAACGAACGACGGCTGGATCGTAAATGCGAGGTCGTCATCGACCCGGAACGCGGGCCGATCATACGGAAGATGTTCGAGAAGGTCGGATACGAGAAGTGGTCGGGACCGAAGCTCTATCACTGGCTCCGATTCGAGCTCAACTTCCAGACGCTCGGCAAGAAGCCGCTTGCGCTCGGGAACATGTACCGCATCCTCTCAAACCCCTTCTATTACGGCACCTTCGAATTCCCTAAGGGAAGCGGTAATTGGTATCAAGGGAAACACGAGCCGCTCGTGAGCAAAGAGCTCTTCGATAAGGTGCAGGATCAGCTGAAGCGCGACAACATACAACGCGAGAGCCACGAATTCGCCTTCACCAAGCTCATGATGTGCGGCAAATGCGGCTCTTGCATCAGCGCCGAGGAGAAATACAAACAGCGCAAGGATGGCTCCACTGCCCGTTATGTCTACTACGGCTGCGGTCGCACCAAAGACAAACTATGCAAGGGTAACACTTATCTCCGCGAAGAGGAGTTGGTGGAGCAACTGCTCAAAATTATCGACCAGATAGATCTCAATCAGCTAAGCGTACAGATGAAATTCGAGGAGGAGCTGAAACGGCACAACCGTTTCCAGAAGACCGTGCTCGGCCTCGCAGATCCTGACGCAAAACATGAAGAAGTCGATATCAAGACCTACGCGAAGTACATCCTGAAGGAAGGCACGAACGAGGAGAAGCGCGAACTGATGGGGTGCTTCAAATCGAAGCTGAAGGTGACGAATGGAACAATACTGATTGAGTAAACGTCTTTATTGGTGGACATTTGGTCCATTAACGTACTCGACTTGGATTTTCTGTGGTTCTGAAGGAGTGATTCGTTCAATACGCCAGGTTGCGAACCATATCAGCAACCCAACGAGTACTCCGATCCATATTTTCTGTGCAGGGCCACTCGTAAGCCACAAATAAGAGACCGCATAAACCTCGTTTCCCCGAGGAGATAGACATAGGTGATCAGAAATTCCATTGTTGCCCGTGGTCCTTCTTACCCACGCTGGTTCTATATGCTCGCAATCGTAAATTACATTCTTTATCTTTTGGTATAGCTGATCATGGCTCTTAACACGAAAGAAGAAATACCAGAACCTGTATTTCAAGTTACGAATGAACGGAGTCTTCCCCCAAGCAGAGTCTTTCCAAATATCTCCGCCGGCAATCCATTCGCACAGGTCGTGTTCAGGAATCCACACTTTCATGTCCCTGTGTCGCCCCAAATGATAGAGCGCGTTGGCAACCTTCCATCGCTGCAAGAATGTGAGCATTCACTTCAATATACTCCTAAAGTAGCAGTGCTCGAACTCTGAGGCTGCCTTTCCAATGCTTTCTACAAATATGCATGCTACCGATAAAAGTACTGCGCCCTACTGAAAGTTCGAATTCCCCGAGCCCTATCTTGTTTTTCTAAAACGCGTGCTGTAATCGTCGCGTAGAATAAGGCTCAACATAGCACCGATAAAAA
>VFSW01016430.1_pt1 | contig 10097 bp, 16 predicted proteins | sample 5358111 | NCBI WGS metagenome assembly VFSW01 (sample SAMN11554181, study PRJNA540505) | mine drainage metagenome | isolation source: sediment from site ElyBrook_90M | place: USA: Ely Copper Mine, Vershire, VT | collected 2017
TCCTGACCATGAGGGCCTCCACGAGAAAGCCCCACAGGCCCCTCCCAGCCCCGTGGAGCAGGCATCCGACGCCGAGTATAACCAGGGCTGGACACCCGAACGAGTCGCCGATGCCTACGAGCGCGACCTCAACAATGCGATCGACCGGGTCAATGTGAGCGTCCCACCGAACATCAGGGTGCAGGTCCCCCAACCAGACGGCACCACCCAGGACGTATACATCAACCTGAAGATCCGCGTCAGTGTGGAGGTGGTGCGATGACACGCGGCGACTACCAAACCCTGTGGTTTGCGATTGGCTTCATCGGCACGATCGTCATGCTGTTCGTCCTATTCCCCGTCAAGATCGCCCTCCTCGTGGTCTTTGCGGGGATCATGCTACTCGCACTCAAGGCAGGTGCCCAATGACCCGCCACACGCTCCGCCCCACCAGGGCCGAGGTCATCATGCTCGTGATCTGGACCGCCGCGCTCATCTGGCTGGTGCTCCAATGACTCGCGGCTACGCGGCCATCGGCCTCGTGAACCCTAAGACCCCAGCCAACCTCGGCTCTGTCCTACGGGCAGCCGGTTGCTATGGGGCCGCAATAGTCATGAGCATGGGCCAGCGCTTCAGCGCCAAGACCGGCACGAACACGAACATGACGCACAAGAAGATCCCCTACATCCAGGTCGATGACCTCATGGACGCGATCCCCTTCGACTGCGTGCCAGTCGTCGTCGAGCTCGAAGCTGGCGCGACGCCCATCCAGGATTTTACCCATCCCGAAAGAGCCTTCTACATCCTCGGCCCCGAAGATGGCGACGTCCCCACGCGCATCTCAACACGATGCAAGCACCACGTATACATCCCAACCGTGGGCTGCATGAATCTCGCCGCCACGGCGAACGTCATTCTATTTGACAGGATGATGAAACGACAAGAGTTCCTCTAACCCAACCCAAGGAGCCCCACATGAAGCGTTTGGTGAAAGTCGAAGAGATCGAAGGCGAAGGACTCATCGCCCTACTTGGTGAGCAGGTGATCCTGCTGTGCATGAACTACTTCTACGCCGGGAAGCTAGTTGGCGTGAATGACAAGGACGTCATGCTCGAAGACGGCGGCATCGTCTACGAGACCGGGAACTTCAACGACCCCGCCTGGAAGGATTTCCAGAAGATCCCCGGAACACTCTATGTCCGCACGGCTGCCATCGAAGCCTACGCCAAAGGGAAGTGACCCATGCGCGGGCGGGAACAAAAATACAGCAGGAGCGGGAGCTGTGGCAGGAGTGGGAGCGGCAGCGGGAGCTGTGGCTGGAGCGGGAGCGGGAGCGGCTGCTGGAGCGCGAGCGGGAGCTGGCGCTGGAGCGGGAGCTGGGGCTGGAGCGGGAGCGGGAGCTGTGGCTGGAGCGGGAGCGGCTTCTGGAGCGGGAGCGGGAGCCAATGACCACCACACCCACACCCCGCCTAGCCGCAGCCGCACCAGAGATGCGGGATGCCCTTCTAAATATTCTCACCCTAGTGAACCGAATAGCCTACTCCGAAGCTGACGAACAGAGGCGCATCCTCTGTAGTGATATTAGGTGGATGATCCACAAGGTCATCGCAAGAGCGGAGGGACTATGACTAAGGAGCCGGAATGCGCCAACTCGAACGAATGATTCGCGCCTTCAGCACGAGTCAACGACCCCACGCTGATATGGACGCCTTTAGAGCTGGCGATACCGTGATTGAGTTTGTCACCAATAGGATGACGACAGTGCAGTCGAGCTGTCTACGGAGCAACGACTGGCGATTGGTCAACACCCGAACCGGCCCAGAATACATGCAGATGCCCAGGCGTTGTATCGTCCGTATCACACCACCCGACGGAGCGATTGGACGCTGGGATCAGCACCGCCATCACACCCACGAACTCGTGCGGTGGTAGCATGGACGCCCGAGAGGTGGTGATTCCCTTGCTACATGATCCAAAGCGGCTCAAGGGTGGCGACATCATTAAAATGCTTTACCTTGAGCCTATGCTGCTCACGGATGACGTCAGACTTGAGATTGGCGAGCCAACCCGCATCCAAGAGGTGCGCAAGATGTCCAGGCTTAGTGCCAAGATAAACACAAGAGGTGCAAGGGTATGGAACCTCACAAGACCGCTCACCTACACCCACATCGCCGTAGTGAGCCTGCGCGGAACCAGCAAGATCCTCGATCTGCGCGACGCCCAGCTTGCCGAGTGAGTGTCGGCTCCTAAGCGCGGAGCCTTAACCCAACATTCAACCAGGACGCGGGTTCGCCGCGATCCTGTCCAGCAGCACCCACCTACCAACGAGTTACCAGGCCGTTGGTATAAACAATCGCTGATCCTGGGACCAGCCGATAAACACACAGGAGCCCTAGTGGCCACTATCCAGACCATCAAGAACATCCTCTCCGCCATCAAGAACTCTGCTCACAGCATCACGCAGCGCGAGATCTCGAACAGCGTGGAAGCCGCTGGCATTACCAGCACCGACGTCAGCAACGTTGTCAACCAGCTCGAAAGTGCTGGCTACGTGAAGCTGAATAGCACTGATCGCAACAGCTACTTCACCCGCCAGCCCAAGCGCGAGCTGATCCAGAGTTTCCTGGATGGCACCGCCACCCTGCCCGGCATTCACTTCGACGCCGACCCCAGCACGCCCGTGGCGCCCGAAGTGGCTGTGCGCAGCAGCGCCACGCTCATTAAGTCCATCCTCACTCAGATCAATAACGCCCCCGAGGCCCTCGATGGCGACGACCTGGAGATCCCCACTGGCTACACCCAGGATCAGCTCGACAACATGGTCACCAACCTCGCGGATGCCAAGGTGATCAAGGAAGACGAGAACAAGGACGACCACTGGTTCACCCGCAAGCCTATGCGCACCAAGATCGCGGGCTACCTCCAGGGCACCGTCAGTGAGGCGGACCTCTTCGACCCCGAGATCAAGAACCTCCCCGAGCCCGTGCAGGCCGCTACGGCGCCCGTGACCCCCAGCACGCCCGAGCCCACCACCCACGCCACTGCTCCCAGCCTCTGCGCCCCGAGCCCTGCGCCTGCTCCTGAGACGACTCCCGCACCCACTGAGGATGCGCCCAAGCCCAAGCGCAAGCATGTCCGCACTCGCCCGCTGGCGGTCACGCCCAGCTACATCCAGAATAAGTCGGTCACAGTCCGCAAGATTAAGAACGGGTTCGTGGCCGAGACCTATACCGAAACCGGTGAGGTCGCGATCTACGTCGAGACCCTCACCAACATCGTCGACGCTATCACCGAGTTGATGGCGTAGCAGCACAATAGGGGGGAGCCCACCAGCTTCCCCCTATTCGCATGGAGGAGGATCGTATGGATAGAACAACGATACACATGCAGATAGACAATAATACATTTTTCGGTGTGGATGCAGGATTTATCAGCTTCAGCGAGGCTACACAGGGGTGGCCAACATCACAATCCATCCGCAATGAGCTTTTACGGATGCAAACCGCTCGTATCCGCCAGATGCCACGCATGACTGCGATGGAGGAGGCGCTATATCGCTACGAATGGCACCCAGAGCCTGTTCCTGGTCGGATCGACGAGATGAATCGAAGGCTGGATAGCAACTATGTGCCACCAATCACACATCTCACCAGAGAGGAGCCCCATGTGGATCATCCCGAGCCTGATCGCGGTGAACATCTTCCTGTCGTGGAAGCTGTATCGCTGCCACAACCCGAGGCCGGTCAAGAAAGGCTTGCGACATTCGCGCAGGACGTTCTGGCCTCGCTGAGTAATATTCGCGTAGAGGATATCGAAGATAGTGAAGATTTCTCGGACGCTGAACTCGCTATCGTCATGGCCCCAGGGTTTCTACAACACCAGGATAAGCAAGTGGGTGACCAGACCATCATGGTCGCCTGGGATACCGAGATCATTCCGTTTGAGGGTAAGAAAAAACCCTGGATAGTTCTTCGCTATCTACAACGAGGTAAGTTCTACAGTGAGATGCATGGCCACAACCGCGTCCTGATCAATACCTGCTGCCAGATCGAAGGCGTCAAATATGAAGATTTCATCAGGAAAATACTAGGCCGAGAAGTCTGTCTCTATGGCGATTGGCCTGAGATGAACAACCCAGCCAACCGTGACAAGATCATGCGCCGCTGCCTGGAGATCATCAGCCGCGAGCACAGCACCCGGCCATGCGCACTCGATGCGCAGGCCACCTCGGTCTACATGTTATGAACGCCCTCGAAGAGATTCTCCGCGAGAAGATCATCACCATCATTGACGAAGGCGTGCCGTATAAGCTAGCCCGCCGACCCTACGACGAAGCGTTCGCCAAGGCGCATGGCATCACACTGGCCGACATCACCAGCCAGCGGTTCATCCCGTGCTTGTCGTGTGGAGTGGACGTCTCCCCCATGATTATGTTGGGCAGATTCACATCCAAACCAAACGTGTTTTGCTCCAAGGATTGCCGCACTGTCCATAGTTTTATGAGAATGAAGAAGATTGATTCTGGGACAGATGTTAATAAGTTTGCTGCAGCTCTGGTTGCCAAGGGCCTCGACATCACCATGGAAGCCCCAGTCAAGCGCATCCGCGCAGGCACGAAGCTTGAGACGGCAGCACTGCTGCTGGAAACCAACGCGCTCTTGCGCGATATCCTAAAGGAGTTGAAGGATGGCAATCGGCCAGCATGAGCCTCTCTACCGCTATCTAAAGAGCAAGGGGAACGGCGATCCTGTGTCTAATCTACTCAAGGATATCGAGGTCTTGGCGAAGGGTGGTTATGTTCGCAGCCGAGACGAGGGGATCTTGAGCGTCGTCTCAAATGCGGCTATCGAGAACGAGATCAAGGAGAAGCTCGCGGAGCACATGCCGGAACAGCCCATGTCGCACCACTGCTCCTATCAGGCAATCGGCAAGAAGATGTATATTAACCTGAGCCGCATCAACAAGTTCGTCAGCAAGACGGCGCTCGCGCTCGTGATCAACGAGAACGACTCGGTCGATGTTGATTGGCTGGAATACGACGCGATCTTCGGGAGGGAGTTGCTCGGCAAGAAGCTCTGGAACTCAATCTCCACAGTGGTGGAGGCCGCAGACGGGACCGTCAAGCGTGGGTTCCTGCGGGTTGAGACCCAGATCTTTGCGGGTGGTACAGATACCCTCGCGCTCAAAGCAGATTTCCGACTCAGTCGCACGGCGCCATTCTTCATCTCGATCGCGAACTGCAACACCGCCACCCCAACCGCCACCTTCGGCCCTGCGGCTAAGCTGGTGTTCGATCGACTGGAGTCTGAATGGACGGCCTAGACCAAGCAATTAACATGCTCGCAACCCTGAGTGCCAATCAGGACAGTATCGAAGTCGCCATCGTGGCGTATCGCCTGCGCCCCAAGGAGGGCGAGGACACCCCAGCCGCACAGATCCTCACCATCGGCCACGACGCCATCGCCATATTCGGGATTGGTGAACTGGTCAAGATGCAGTTGTTCGACCAGCTACCCAAGTAAACAAGCAAACAAGGAGTCACCTATGCCCTGCTGCCACGAAGGCTGTGGACTGGATGTCAACGCCGATGGATCGCCACTTCACGAGACCCAATACGGAGACGAGACGTTCGCCTACTGCGCGCTACACTGGTCTACCGACGTCTTCCACACCGCCAATGACCGGCATATCCCGAGCCAATACGAAGACCGGATCACCTACTGGGATGGGGGTTCCTGCATGAGGCACGCGGGTGGGGTGTACTACCAGTGGCCCGACCATCCCGATGAATCCTGGCGCTGCGACAGCTGCTCGTGCGCCTTCTACGGCGAAGGTGTCTATCTCGAGGACGATGAAGAAACCGTCTGTCTCCGTTGTGCCGAGGAGCACTGCTGTAGAGATGGCGACGACTGGTATCGCCGCGATCCGGATGGGCCGACCCATGAGCCAGCGCCCCGCAGACCGGCCGACAGCACAGCCAGCGTCAACGGCTTCCCCATCTTCAAGGGCGAGGCTACCGACCAGTTCATGGCCCAGCCCCTCGTGGGCATCGAGTTCGAGCACGCGCCCGTTCGCTACAAGGGCGCCAGCACGGACAGCAACGCGCTGTTTGATAACATTAGGAGCCGTGGATCTAACTATGAGCACATCACCTGTCACAGCGACGGCAGCATCGCCAATATGAGCGGCTACTCCAGCAAGGAGATCGTCACCATGCCCGCCAGCGGGGATAAGCTGGAGTTCGTGATCAACGAGTTCTACCGTCCATTCGCCGAGGGGGTATTCACTCCTGGCCCCGAGCATCATACCTGTGGATTTCATGTCCATGTCGGGAGCCGGTTTCTCTTCATGATACGAGGCGGCACACGATTTACTCAGATCCCGGTGGATGTCAAGCTCGCAGCGAAGGACATGCTCCGAGCCATGGCCACCATCGCCTCTGAATACGTCTCCTCAACCCGGCGCAGCAATCAGTTCTGCCGGGATCTCCCGAGCGTGCGAGACAAGTCACTCGAAAAAGCGGGGACCGATACGATGATCGATATCTTCGGTCGCACTTGCTACCCGTCGGTTGCCATCCGGACCATCGGCACCGTCGAGTTCCGGCTGTGGCCCAGCAGTAATATCATCCAGAATACCAAGGCCCGGGTGGAACTCAGCCAGCGCTTGGTGGACTACTGGGACCGCTGCCTGATGGATGGCAATGACCAGCCCGTGCTCGATGCAGAAGCGGCCAAGACCCTGTGCGACATGGCGAACCTGTGCCGTGGTGGTGAGCGTAAGAAGCTGACAGCAGCGCTGGCAGGTCTGCTTAGCCTCTCAGACACCGCTACCCAGACGCTTTCCGCCATGGCATCGAGGTTCAGCCCCTTCAGCCATCAGAAGACGACATTCCGGTTCTCGGAGTTGCAGATCGCATCGATGAAGGACGAAGATTCCACGGTATCTACCGATTATCTCCAGCCCGATAAATTCTCGTGCCACTCCGTCGGTGATACCACCATGCGAGGCAATATCGAAGGCCAGGGCGAGGAGGAGTTCATCTCGTTCAGCAAGGGGATCAAGTGCTACCCGGCACAGTCAAAGGGTGAACAGGTCGATGCGATCATGCAGTTTGCGAAGGGGGAGCTATAATGTGCGGCCTGTCTGGGGTAGTTGTCACGAAGCCCGAACTGATTCCGATGTCAATGGTTAAGGCGATCTTTTCGTTGTTAATGGAAGAGAATGACTCTCGCGGGGGCCACAGTTGGGGCGCCTGGGGATCTGGCATTGCGCCGCTCAAGGTGATGGGTAAATATTCGTCAGACTATACATCCTTGCACAAACACCTTGAAGGGTTTAGCTTCGAGACAGACGGAAGTCCCACTTTTCTGTTCGGCCACACGAGGTTCGGCACCCATGGCACCAACACGGTTGAAAACGCGCACCCTTTCACGGTTGGCAACCTCACCCTTGCCCACAACGGCGTGGTTGATGTGTATGGATACGACGCCAAAGACCATAGCGTCGATTCGGGTCGAATCGCCATGGCGATCGTCGAGCATGGCTGGAAAGACGGAATGGCAATGGTCGCTGGTTCTTGCGCGTTACTTGTGAATGTCGACAAGACGCCAATGATCTACCGGCACAACCAAGTACTCAACTATGCGACGTTCGATTGGGGCACGGTTATCTGCTCTACTGAATATGATCTTAAGAAGGTCCTGGTCAAGCGGTTGGGATTAACGCCGATCGAGGTCAAACAGCTTGATGAAGACGTATTCTGCCAGCCCGGATGGGGCTTGGTAATGGACGCCTGCCCAGCACAGAGGTCCAAGGGGTGCAGTGCAAATGATTGGCGTGCCCAGTTGGACGAGGATGAGGACGTCTACACTCGCTATAACACGGGCCGGACCTGGAATCACAAGGACCAGAGGTGGGACGAAGCTTCCCATGTCGGAGAAGTGTTCGGCAAGAACCCCGCCAACGGGGTATATGAGTGGTTTAAGCGTGCGCCATATGAGACCACTGGCTGGTCTGGCGACAGTGGCCTCAAGACGATCGACAAGACGTCCACTTCAGCCAAGCGCACCAAGCGGGAGAAGAAAGCCGCGAAGCAGGCTGCGCGGTCGGCGTCGGTCTTCCCCGCCAAGGAGGCTTACGACAACTACGAGGACGACTTAACTGATACCTGTGAAATGTGCGGACAACCCACGCCCATCATGGATCTCAGTCGAGCGCTGGTTGAATGGGACGACAAGGATGTTCTGATGTGCGTGGACTGCATTGTGGATGAGGTTATCCGTGTTCATAAGATCAACGTCATCGGCGACTACGGTCAGTTGCTCGAAGTATCTGATGCTGATATGACTGCCGACGATCGCGCTCAGTTCGAGGCGTATATGCAAACCACAGGAGTGAGAGATGTATAGATTCCATCAACTACTCAACGCCACGTTGAGTCCACACAAGGCGCTGGAAGTCAGGGAGCCATCGGCAGCGATGATCGGGGGCATCATGATGGAGGCGGCAGTCGCCACCAAGCTCGACTTCGAGCCGTGGCTACCCGACGGCATGACCTTCGGTGAAGACGAGATGAACCAGTACGACACCCAGGCCAACCGCGTGGTGGACATCCTCAAGGAAGAGCCGTTCGCGGGGCTGGTGTATCAGCCTGCGCTCAAGTGGGGAGACGAGGCCGAAGGCCATCCAGACTTCATTGAGTGGCTCGACAGCCACATCGTCGATCTCAAGACGACAGAATACCCGACGGAAGAGAAACTCAACACTCTGCTCCACTCGATCCAGATGGCTGCATATTGCGCTGCATTTATGCGCGAGTTCGAGAAGGCGCCCAAGCTGTCGATCATCCTGGCATCTCGGCTGGTCGAACCGGAGCCTGTCAAGTTCAACAAGAATGGGTCCGTCAGCCTCACTGGGCAGAACGCAGACCACTTTAAGCTCAAGGAGGCAGTGGAACTCATGGGTGGGGACGCGGATGACCGCCATTGGGCACTTGTTTACCGGGCGCCCATTTGGGCACCCGTATTGGTAGGCACCCTCAACCCCGAGCAATGCACAGAGATGGCCAAGGTCGGGGAGATCTTCCTGGATGCCGGGCTCGCAATCCTCGACACGGGGCTTGCGGACTCGGTGTTTAGGCCGTATATTAGCTAACCGGAATCCACCGGACGCAAACAAGGAGACACACATTGAAAATCATCAACAATGCAACACCCCAGACGCACAAGGCAAGGGCGCACATCTTGCAGCACGGGGAGAGCGGAGCGGGCAAGACGACCTTCGCGGTCACTGGCGGTAAGCCTGTTGTCGTCTGCTTCGAGAGCAAGGCTGAGTCGACCATCCTGTCGATCAACCCCAATGCCATCATCATCGTCCCTGAATCCATCGACGATCTACGTGCTACCGCCAAGGCTCTACGGGTCCCCAACGACCCCGAGTCTGTCAAAGCGTTCCCCGGGATTGACAAGGCCACTCGCATGGTCTTGGATTCATGGACTGAGATGACCACCATCGTTGGCGGGTTCATCAGTGGCGGCGCTCAGATGCAGTTGCAGCAATATGGCGACTTGCAAAAGATCGTCTTCGGGTTCCTCGGCATGGCGCAAGCTGGCCCCCTCCCGAGCATCATCATCGCCCGGTCGGAGGTCCAGGAGCAGGGCACTGGCGTCATGAAAGTCAGCAAGATCGTTCCCGCCAGCCTCGGCAAGAGCGTCGCTCAGCTCCCTGGCAAACTGGTCGCCACACTTCAGGCGGTCTCGGTCAACGACCAGGGCAACACCTTCACGATCGAGTCTGGCCCCAGCGACTCCGCTCGCCGGTCAGGCTTACCGTGGCTGAAGCCAAGCTGGGACCCGAAGGTCGATGGCGATGTGGACAAGCTGCTCGCCGTCATCGAAGCTGGCCCCAAGAAAGGAGCCTGATATGAGTAGGTTCTGGCGTTTTCTCGGGCCGGGTAACTACCGCGTGGAAGTCGCCACACCCGGCAACAGCCCCCTTGAAGAGCACATGATCTCCGCCCCCGAGATGGGGCGGGGGTCTTTCATGAAGATCGTCGACGAGAATGGCCTTGCCGTCTATGTCGATACTGACTCCTTCGACCGCACGGTCGAGGTACC
>VFSW01016431.1_pt1 | contig 10096 bp, 7 predicted proteins | sample 5358111 | NCBI WGS metagenome assembly VFSW01 (sample SAMN11554181, study PRJNA540505) | mine drainage metagenome | isolation source: sediment from site ElyBrook_90M | place: USA: Ely Copper Mine, Vershire, VT | collected 2017
CTGCGCGCGCCGGGGGTGTCTTGTGGGGCCTGGCGATCCTGAACTCTCGTTTGATGAAGTCGATCGAGGCACAGTCGCGGGTGTTCGTACTCAACGCCGCCCGCTGGCAAACCGCGGTCGGGGCTGGCGGATACAGCGCACGCGCCTGGTATATGGTGAGAATGCCGGTAAGCAGAGCGATGTTCGATGAGGCGGCAATGGACATCGGAGCGGCGCTTGCCGCAATTCACGGCAGGCAGCGAAAAGTGCTGATCATGCGGATGACGGATCTCATCTGGAGGGAAGCGCCCCAGGGTGACTTGTGCGCAGGGCCCTTCGAGCTTGCTTTCGAGTCATTCAGAGCAGCGCTCGTCATGCTTCACCGCAGGGGCGTAAAGCTCGGTGTCCTGGCGGATATCGGGCAGAGTGAATCCTTCGACAAGGGATCCGAGATCGCGGATATGAGCCTGGTAGGGCTGGATACTTCGATTGTTCAAGTTCCCCATGGCGAGGAGGCGGCGGGGGTGGATGCGCTGGCTGCGCGCTTCAATTGCGCCTTGGAATCCGTGGTTTACTTGGACGCGCGGGCCGAGGTGCGGTCGCGCGTTCAATCGATACTGCCAATGGTTCAGGTGCCGGAATGGCCGGTCGACAGACTGCTGTTTCCGAGCGCCCTGCATGGATTGCGCGACTTCGATGTTTCGCCCTCTGTCACAGATGGTCGGTATCTCGCGAATGGATGACGAAATGCGTCATAACGGTGCGGGCCGGTGAAGCGCTCCTTGAGCCGGATGCTGGCGAGGATCCGCCGGCATTCGATCGACCGAATCGATTGCGGCACCGTGATTTTGGGAAGACCGCATATCGCAAACGACGGGCTCATACAGATCGGCTCAAACTGCCTTATCAGTTCGAGCCCGATTCAGTCGCACATGCTGGTCATGCGCGATGCGAGCATACGCATCGGCGATCGGGTGACGATATCCTATGGTGCGGCAATATCCGCAAGGCGCGGCATTCGCATTGGTGATGACACCGGAATCGGGCCATTCTGCGTAATCTTGGACAACGATTTCCACGATGTGGGTAATTACGATGCTCCAGGCGCCGTCACGCCGATTGACATCGGGCGGAATGTGACGATTGGCGCCCGAGTGACAATACTGCGCGGATCGCGAATCGGCGACGGAGCGAAAGTGATGAGCGGGAGCACCGTCTCCGGCGTAATAGCAAGTGGCAGCGTGGTCTCGGGCGTGCCCGCCAAGATGGGAAACGATGGCTTGGTCCGCCGTATCGCCCCGGAAGTGATCTCGATCGTCGCCCGCGTGTTTCGATTGCCGAAGTTTCCGAGCTCGTTGGACGGACCAAATGGGATTGCCGAATGGAATTCCTCGGGATCGACTCGGCTATTGGTGGCGCTGGAGGAGGCGTTTGGCGTCGTGCTGTCGGTCGGGCAGATAGCAGGTGCGGACAACATCAAGCAGTTGTCGCAGGTCGTCGCACACGCAATCGCGCTTCCTGTTCGAGAAGCTATCTAGGTACCGGAGGCCGGTCGTCGAGCGCGCCGCGCGGCTCAGCGGCTATACAGCGCGATGAAATCTCCAAAGGTGACCGGAAAATGGGTGGCGTTCTCGAACGGATCGAATCCGAGCGAGTCTTCCAGGCGAGCCACTATCAACGCGAAACTGAGCGAATCCAATCCGGAGTCGATCAATTTCAGATCCTCCGACAGTGGCGCAAGTTTACGTTGCTGCTCGTTCGCGATTTCCTCGAATACCGTGATTACGGTGGCCTTTGCGCTCATTACTGACTCTCCGACAAACATGAAATCAGCGACCGCAACGCGGCCTGAAACTGAAGTTACAAAAATCGCGCGGGCCGATCAAAATGCCGGCACGCCGCGAACATAGATACTCCGCGCCCAACCGCCAAGGGCCAAGACGTGGCTTGGCTGACAACGAGCTTGGTGGCCGGCGGCAAGGTCAGGGAATTGTAGGCATCTCGGGCCGCAACGACCACCGGATCGTGCTCCAGCACTCAGTGCCGTGGCAGGCCAAAGTATGTCATGTCCCCCGGAACTGCATGCCCACACCATGCCAGATGCCGGCGAGGAACGACGTGATCAGAGTGGGAAACGCGATCTGTCTGCCGGTCGGCAGCCCTTGGTTCCTTTCGGCGTCAGGCAGCGGGCTGGCGTCATTTGTCAGCGCAGTAAAACTCCATAGCGGACGAGCACTTATACCCTGATTTGAAATTAAGCGGTAGCTTTGTGCCCAACAGGATACCGAGCCCGATCGCCATCGAGTAGGCGAGTGCGATGGACTCGATTCGCCAAAATCGCCACGCGCACCGTCAGCTACACCGCTTCTCATTACGCCTGGGAGATTGCTCCGGCATCTCTCAATTCCGGTCTCATCAAGAAGTGGTCTTTGCTGAGCAAATTCACTCCCGCTACGTGTTCTGTCGGCTTGTCATCGTCGAGACGAAGCCGCAGAACGCTACAGACGGTGATCAAGTGTATCTGCATCTCGATGCGAGCGAAGAATTCGCCGACGCAGTTGCGAGGACCCGCTCCAAACGGGCAATGCTTCAAGTTGCTCTCGCTCGATGCCTTTTCCAGTGCAAAGCGCTCCGGTTTGAAGGCCACGGGTTCATCCCAAAGCCCCGGATGTCGCTGCAGGAGGAACGGCGAGATGTAGATTTCAGTTCCGGCCGGAACGAAATACTCGCCTAATCGGTCCGGCTGTATTGCCCTTCGCGTCATCAGCCACAGCGGCGGATATAACCGCATGGCCTCCTCTATCACCTGCCGACTGTAGACGAACTGGGCCAATGTGTCGAAACTCAAAGGCGCCTGCGCGCATAGCGCGGTTATCTCGCGCGACAGCCGCGAATCGATCTGCGTATTCCTGGCGAGCAGGTACCATATCCAGTTAAGCACGCTGGAGGTCGTTTCGTGTCCGGCGATGACGAGCGTCAATATCTCCCGAGCGATTTGCTCATCCGGCATTGGTTTGCCTTCTTCTCTGGATCGGGCGCGCATCAACGTGCTCAAAATATCCTGCGCAGAGTCGTGATGGCGGGAACGGCGCGCCTTGATGAGTTCCACTATGACTCGGGTCAACTTGACGCAAGTCTGTGCAAATTCCAAATTGCGCGATTCGGTAGCCACGATTTCAAAGTGTGGCGCCATCTGCGCATAGTCGCTGCCGAAAAGTGCGGAGAGCGTGACTTCGAGGACCGTTAAACTGACGTCTTCAGTGACGTCCACACTCCTGCCCTCCGCGGCCGCGCGCCGCCAACGTTCCGTCAGCAGCACGCTGGGCTTCTGCATCACTGTAAACATCGCGCCCACCGACTCATGCGTGAATGCCGGTTGAATCATGCGTCTTTGATCGACCCAGAATTCACCGTTGCTTGAGATGAGCCCCCTGCCCAGGCTGAGCGCAATGCGCGTCACCGCTTGACCTTTGCGCAGATAGTTCTGCCAATTCCCCAGGAGGACGCGCTCGACGTATTCCGATGAGTTCAGAACGTAGACATTCCCACCATAGACCCTGGCTCTAAAGATGTCCCCGAAACGTCGGCAATTTGTCGACATCCATTCGAGGAGATCCTCGTTCGTTGCGTAACTCTCGGTAGGCCCCGGTGGGATCTTATCCGCTGAAGTCGCCATCCCTCGAGTTCTCCCTCTCGGGCACTATCCGAGATTGCAGTCGACCGTCCGGCTAGGTCCTTCGATCGATCAGCCGCGGTGACGGAAAATGCTAATCGCAAACTAGGCGGAATGCATCATCACCCTGGCGATGCACGGTAATGGGTCAATCCGAGTGAGCGTTCAGACGATGCGGTTGCCGATGAATGGCGCGATGCAACGCTCGCGGAGACATTCTCGCATGAGCCGGCTTTGAGGCGGGTTCCTGCCGCGCAGGCCGAGGTTAGAACTGAAAGTACAAAAATCGCGCGGGCCGATCAAAATGCTGACATGCTGCGAACATCAGCAATCCCAGCCCGACCGCCCACGGCCACGATGTGGTCCAATGCATCGCCCAAGCGAAGTTGGCCTTGACCTTGGTCAGGGCGGGGGAGTTCTCGCCCATGATCTGATAAATGTTCGGCGCACCGAACGCGATTGCCGCCATGACCAACGCCAATCCGAGATTGGTGGCCAGCGGCAAGGTCAGGGAATTGTAGGTTTCCCGGGCCGCAACGACCACCAGATCGTGTTCCAGGACCCAGTGCCGTGCCAAGCCGAAGTATGTCATGTCGCCCAGGGGCACCGGCAGGGGAAGCCCGCTACCGTGCAATCCGGCCATGCCGGCGATCAACGAGAGGGCATCGCCGGCGCTCTCCGCCCTGAAGAAAACCTGGGTCACCAACACCGCCAAGTACGTCAGCGCCACAGGCCATATCCGGGACCACATACCGGGCTCTTCGCCGGTGGACGCGGCTCTCGTGGCCGGAGGGTTCCAGGTGCGCCAAGCGTGATTGACGCACAGGTACAGTCCGAAGATCAGGCCATAGACGATGAATTGCATGCCCGCCCCATGCCAGATGCCGGCGAGGAACATGGTGATCAGGGTGGGAAAGGCGATCATGGATGCGAAGCCTGCGACGGTCGACGCAGCCTGCCTGCCTGTCGGCAGCCCTTGTTCTTTTCGGCGTCGGGCGATCCACAGCGACATCGGATTGTACAAAAGCAGCGTCAGGTAGCGGGTCAGCGTCATATGCCAGCGCTGCCAAAACTCTATTACTGATGAGGACTTATACGGCGAATTGAAATTGAGCGGTAGCTTTATGCCGAACAGGATACCGAGCCCGATCGCCATGTCCGAGTAGCCTGAAAAATCGAAGTAAAGTTGCATCGAGTAGGCGAGCGCGACGGACCAGGCCTCGAGGAAAGGCGTGCCTGCGACGTGCGAAAACCCATGCTCCGCCCATGGCGCAATCTGGTCCGCGAGCAGCACTTTTTTGATCAAGCCCACGCCGAAGAGGGTCAGGCCGCTTGCGATGTTCTCGATCTTGAAGCGATAGGTCGCCGAGTTCGCCAGCTGCGGCATCACCTCGCGGTGATGCAGGATGGGCCCGGCGATCAGGTGCGGGAAGAAGGTCACGAACAGCACGTAATGCAGCAAGCCGCGCTCGTGCACCAGTCCTTGGCGACAATCGACCAGGTATCCGATCTGGGTGAAGGTGAAGAACGATATACCGATCGGCAATATGATCGAACCGTGGTCCTCGCGGGTCAGGCCGAGCTGATGCAGGTAGTCGAGGAGGGGAAAGAGATACTTGTAATACACCAGCAGCGCGAGATTGAGCGCGATGCCGGCCGCCAGAAACCACGATTGCGTCTTCCCGGCCCCATCTTCGGTATCGGTGACGTACAGGCTCAAGACATAATTGAACGCGATGGATGCGACCAGCAGCAGCAGAAATGCCGGGTTCCACCATCCATAGAACACCAGCGAGGCCACGCACAACCAGGCCTTGGCGGTATCGACGCCCGCGCGCTCCCCGAGCAGATAGAAGCCCAGCACCACCGGAGGTAGAAAAGCGAAAAGAAAGACGTAGGAATTGAAGAGCATGTCGCTTCGACCCGGTCAGGTCGCTTTCTTCCTGGAGAGTTTGCGCTCGATGAGCTCCACCAATTCGCCCACGTTGCGCAGCTCTTCGATCTCGGCGGTATTGATCTTGATGCCGAAGTGCGACTCCACCGCCACCACGATATTGATGTGGTTGAACGAATCCCAGCCCTCGACGTCATCCGCGCGCGTCGAGGCATCGACCTTCAGATCGGGCTTCTCGAGGACTTCACTGATGATGTCGCGCACCTGCGAGTAAATCTCAACTTGCGTCACGTCGCACTCCTTTCAAGGCGGATGAAAGTATCGAAAGGCCGGTACGCCTCGAGGTCGAGCTCCCAGGTGCTCGAGCCGTCTTCGCCGGCCTCCGCCGCACGGAATCCGAGCTTCCGGTAGTGGTCGCGCACCATGCCGTTTTTCTTGGTCGCCAGGTATTCGCCCACCAGGCGCGATGCACCCAGGTGCTGCGCCTCCGCGGCGACGAGATTCATCGTCGCCTCCTCGACCTGGCGGCCGAGCACCCGGCAGCTCATCAGCCAGGTGTCCAAACGGATCGTGCTGCCGTCCGGCTTGCCGATGACCAGGCCGATGATCCCGTTGTCGCCGAAGGAATCTATCAGGCGCAGCTGCAGGGTGAGGGCGCCTGGCGTGCTCATGACCGACAATACCTCTGCCTCGGTATAACGCCGCGTGGTCAGATTGAACTGATTGGTCTTGTTGATGAGCTGCACGATGCGTTGCAGGCCGATTCGGTCGAAGGGCTGCCAGCGCAGCTCCATGTTCAGGCTGCGCAGGTACCCCTCGAGGTCCGTATGCGAGGCGCGCAGATCTTCGCGCGCGAGGTTCGCCCGGTATTGGCCCCCGCGCTCGAGCTCCTCCGCCGTGCCGCTCCAGGCCTCGAAGTAGCCGGCGTCGGCCACGCATTGCGCGTAAAAGGCCGCCTCCGCGGGTAGCTCCGGCACCAAGACCATGGGCAGCTCGCGGCGCACGATATTGCGCTCGAAAGGGTTGTCGTCGACGAACACCAGCGAGTCGATGCCGATGTTCAGCCGTTCGGCGATGTGGCGTAGATTGCCTGCCTTGTCGCTCCAGTTGGCGACGAAGCAGGCGATGTCCTCGAGCTTGAGCACCATCTCCGGGTGTCGCTCGAACGGCGACCGGGCGTTCTCGACATCGTTCTTGGAGCATACCGCCAGGATCACGCCGCGGCGCGCGAGCGCGCGCACATGGTTTTGGAAGGCCACGAAGGCCTCGCCGAGGGCGCTGCCCTGGCCGAGACGCAGGCCCTCGAGCCCGTCGTCGCCGATCACTCCGCCCCAGAGGGTATTGTCCAGATCGAGGACCAGGCACTTGGCCGAGCGGCCTTGCTGTGCGGCGACCAGGCGCATCGCGAGATCCCCGTACGCGGGCGCCGCGAGCGGCGAGATCTCCTGCTTCGCCCGGTGCCAAAGCACCGGGTCGTGCCAGGTGCTCAATCCGTCTCGCTGGATCGCGCCGCGCAAGTCGAGCAGATCCCCTCCGTTGTCGACGGCAAGCTCACCGAGGCGTGAATTCAACCGGTCGGTCAGCGCGGCGAGCGAGCCCGGCAGGCGGCGTTCGTTCATTCCGAGCAGCGGCGGGTTCACGGGCAGCACCGATTGCTGGAGAATCTGGCCCGAGATGCGCCGGCGGGCGAGTCGCCACAGACCGGCGATACGCTCTGCCGTCACCTCGACCAGGGCGGCGGCTTCGCTTCCCTGCAGCGCCGGGTCCTGGCCGCCGAACAGATGCTGCGCGTCGAAAGCGAACAGCAGCACGTCGGGGCCGAAGGCGTACAGTTCCGATTGCTCGTCCTGCAGGGACTGACGGTACATCCCGTAATCCCCGGCGTACGTGCGCAGGGCCAGGTTTCGGCGCAAGGCGGCGACTCGCAGCGCCGGCAGCAGATGATCGGCGGTCGAGGCGCTCAATACCGCGAAGTTGAGGTTGCGCCACGCGCCCTCCGAAGCGTTGCCGGCTTGCAAGGATCGACCCAGAATCCGGTCGAGACGGGTGGTTTGCACGAAGTCGAGTCGGGTGTTTGCCAACCGGGTCAAATCGCTCCAGGGTACGGACTTCTCGGCCGCGAGGCGGCGAAACTCCGCGCTCAGATCGGCAGCGGGGGGAGTCAGCCAGTAAAGATCGGCGACCCGCATGCTACGGGGCCTCCAGATTGGCGGCGGTCAGGCCGCCGCTGGGCACGCAGCGCCGCAGCACCGGCTCGAGTTGGCGCAAAAACGCGTCGGTCCAGCGCACGGCGCTCGCCGGAGTCAGGTGCGCACGATCGAAGGTCTCGAGTCCCGCCAGCCGCGGGACGATGACCGTTAGGCCGAGAGTCGTGCCCAGATAATCGGCGAGGCCGCCCAAGTCCTCGTCTGCCGGAACGTTGGTGATGACGATGCAGTTAGCGGGAATCTGCAGCCTGTCGATGAGCCGGCGAGCGGCGGCAAGGTATTTCGGATACAGCGCGACGCTCTCGTTCGGCTTTTCGCCCGTGGGAAACCGCGTTCGATCGTTGGGGACGTCGTGCCGGCCGATCCAAATGGTGTCGACGGAGTCCGGGAAAATCCAGTGCCCATCCACGCGCGAGCGATAGTAGGCGAAGTTGTGGCCGCAGGCCCACGGCAGGTGCTCGCATACTCGCTCGTGCCGGCTTTGGAATTCCTTCAGGCGCAGCACCGCCCGTTCGGAAGCCTTGGGATCCTCGAACACGGTCTGCTCGAACGGTCCGAGCTGCCCGGTAAAGTACGGGCTCGCGTCGAGCACCACGACCCGCGGGTGGGGGTGGAAGCGCTCGAGCAGGCGTTCGCCGAATCCGCTCTCCTCGGTCGGCAGCCCGAGCATGTACACGGGATAGCGGTGCGCGGCGAACCATCGACTCGCGCCCCCCAGGGACAGCGCATTCTGCAGATGACTGTCGCTCAAAGTCAGGATCTGGGCGGATTCGATCGCCGGCTGCACGTCCTCTTCGACCCGGTGCCAGATAGCCTCGACGTCGAAAACTCCATACCGCTTGGAGTTGCAGTAGGCGAGCCAGGCGTTCTGCCGATAGCCGCCCGCCCAACAGGTCCACTCCGCGCCGCGCTCGGCGAGCGCCACCCCGAGGGTCAGGCTCAGGAACACCGCCAGCAGGACGACACAATATCCCCTGACCGTAAGGCTCCCGAAGGCGGATTTGTCGTCGATCGATGCTGGAGTCATTGCGGCTGGCGGCCTCGGGGCTTCGAGCTGTCCTTTGGTCGTTCGATGGGGTGGCGATGAGAAACCCGCTGCGGCCTGGGGCGCCACGGGTACCTGTGGATTGCAACGGATGGGCGGACCCTTGTCAACGCCGCATGTCCGTTATTGTGAAGTCACCCCACCCGGGAAGGCGCGGCGAAATCGCTCCTCGAGCAGCGCCCGGGCGAGCGCGACCGTTGCGAGAGTCATGATGACGAAGTTGATCGCCGTACCCTGCAGCCACTCGGCCTCCGAGAGATTCTCGAGACCCTGTTGGAACAGCAGCACGAGAAACATGGCCCCCTGTGAGCGGTCTACACGCCAAATGTGCATCGACTGGCGCAGGTAAATCAGAATATAGCCGATCAGACATGCGAGCCCCACGAAGCCCAGGTCATTGGTGACCTCGAGATAGCCGTTGTGCGCGGAGCCCGCATAAAAGTAGATTGCGGTCACGAAAACGTAGGAGGCTGTGCCGGGAACCGGCCCGGTCCAATACGCTCCGTAGCCGATTCCGAGAAGGGGATGACGCGCGATCTCGGCCTTGATCAATGCCCAGATCGGTGCACGTCCGCTCGCTTCGGCGGCGTTCTTGCCGGTCGCCGCGGTGATCGGATCGAGAAGCGCCTTGAATATCGGCACGAGTCCGAGTGCGACACAGGAGTAAACCACCACGACGGCCACGAACATGCCGACGAAATAGGGCGTGAAGCGGCGCAGGTTCTGCGGCGAGCGCAGGGTGAGCAACAGAAATCCTATCGAGAAGGCGGCAGTGAGCAGCGAGGTCGAGCTGTGCGATAAGAATATGCAGGAAACCGAGACGGCAAGGCCCAGTGCGGCCTTGAGCGGCACCACTTCGTGGTCGAGCCAGGCATGCAGCCAGAGAATCACGCCGTAAGTGGCGATGCCGCCGAAAATGTTCTTCTGAAAAGTCAGGCCGTGCCAGGCGCCATGCAGTTCGCTTTGCAGGGATTGATGTATCGCAAGAGCGGGGAACAACAGTCCGTAAACGATCGATCCCGCCAGCAGAAAGGTGATCGGTGGGCGAAGCAGCGTTTGCAGGCGCCGCGGATGCCAACCCACCGCCATGAGCGCGAGGCAGCAGATCAGAATCGTGAGCACGCGTCGGAAGCGGTCGATGGTGATGGCGGGTGCCGCCGACCAAAGTACGCTCGCCAGCACCAGTACGAAAAAGACGCTGAACATCCAATTGAGCTCGCGAACCAGCGACAGCATGAGGCGAAGCCGCCACAGCACGATCACGGCCGCGACGAACAGCAACACCACCCAGAGAGTCG
>VFSW01016432.1_pt1 | contig 10096 bp, 6 predicted proteins | sample 5358111 | NCBI WGS metagenome assembly VFSW01 (sample SAMN11554181, study PRJNA540505) | mine drainage metagenome | isolation source: sediment from site ElyBrook_90M | place: USA: Ely Copper Mine, Vershire, VT | collected 2017
ATCTGATTCTGAATCGCCAGTTCCAGCGGCGTGTTGATACTGCCTTTTTCCTTATAGCCGCGCACATGGAAATTCTTGTGATTGGTACGGCGATAAGCGAGGCGGTGGATCAGCCAAGGATAGCCGTGAAAGTTGAACATCACCGGTTTGTCCAGCGTGAACAGGCCATCGAAATCGCGGTCGCTCAGGCCGTGCGGATGTTCACTGGAAGGAACAAGTTTGTACAGATCGACCACGTTGATAAAACGTATTTTGAGATTGGGGAAGTGTTCGCGAAGCAGCACGACTGCCGCCAATGCTTCCTTGGTTGGAATGTCGCCCGCGCTCGCCATCACCAGATCCGGCTCCCCATCCTGGTCGTTGCTCGCCCAATCCCAGATACCGATGCCTTTGGTGCAATGCTTGGTGGCGGCATCCATATCCAAAAACTGCAAGTGCTTCTGCTTGTCGCAGACGATGACGTTGATGTAGTTGGTGCTCTTCAGGCAATGGTCAGCAACCGACAGCAGACAGTTCACATCGGGCGGCAAATAGATGCGCGTTACCGCCGGACTCTTGTTCACTACCAAATCCAGAAAGCCGGGGTCTTGATGCGTGAAGCCGTTGTGGTCCTGCCGCCACACGGTCGAGGTGATGAGCAGGTTCAGCGACGACACAGGTGCACGCCACGGCACCTCTTTGGACATGGCAAGCCATTTGGCGTGCTGGTTAAACATCGAGTCGATGACGTGGACGAAAGCTTCGTATGTGGAGAAAAAGCCATGGCGGCCAGTGAGCAGATAGCCTTCCAACCAGCCTTCCAGCGTATGCTCGGAAAGCATTTCCATCACGCGACCGTCAGGCGACAACTCACCACCGCCCGCATCTTCCGGCAGGATGTCGGCCAACCAAGTCTTCTTGCTCACCTCATACACGTTGTCCAGCTTGTTCGAGCTGTTTTCATCCGGGCCGAACACGCGGAAGTTGTGCATATTGTCGCGCATGATGTCGCGCAGGAGTTTGCCCAAAGGGCGGGTGTTTTCGGCTGTGGTGGTGCCAGGTTTGGTCACGTCGATTGCATAGTCCTTGTGGTTTGGCATGTGCAATGCTTTGCGCAACAACCCGCCGTTGGCATGATAATTTGCACTCATGCGGCGATTGCCTTTAGGAGCCAACGCTTTCAGCTCAGGCAACAGCGCACCGTTTTCATCAAACAACTCGGACGTTTTATAACTCTTCAGCCATTCTTCCAGTTTGGCAAAATGCTCAGGTGCTTTTACGTCCCCAATAGGCACTTGGTGCGCGCGCCAAAAACCTTCCACTTTTTTGCCATCCACTTCTTTAGGGCCTGTCCAGCCCTTGGGAGAGCGCAGCACGATCATCGGCCAGCGTGGGCGTATCGGTTTGTCGCTGCTACGTGCTTCCTGTTGCACGCGACGAATTTCCAGCACGCATTGTTCCATCGTTGCAGCCATCGCCTGGTGCATCGTTTCCGGGTCGTTGCCTTCCACGAAATATGGTGTCCAGCCATAACCCTTGAACAGGTTCTCCAACTCATCGTGCGAGATGCGCGACAGAATGGTCGGGTTATTAATCTTGTAACCGTTGAGATGCAGGATTGGCAGCACCGCGCCATCGCGGATTGGGTTGAGGAATTTATTGGAGTGCCATGAAGTCGCCAGCGGCGCGGTTTCGGATTCGCCATCGCCTACCATCACGGTCACGATCAGATCAGGGTTGTCATACGCCGCACCAAACGCATGCGACACGCTGTAGCCAAGTTCGCCGCCTTCGTGAATCGACCCCGGCATCTCCGGCGTGCAATGACTGCCAATGCCGCCGGGAAAAGAGAATTCTTTGAAGAATTGACGCAGGCCATCTTCGTTTTCGCCCTTGTTTGGATACACCTCGCTGTAAGTACCTTCCAAGTACACAGGACCCAGCACGCCGGGCGCTCCGTGACCAGGACCTGCCATGAAAATCGCATTCAGATCGTATTTGTTGATCAGACGATTCATGTGTATGTAGGCAAAGGCCAAGCCCGGGCTGGAACCCCAGTGACCCAGCAGACGATTTTTGATGTGTTCGAGCTTGAGCGGCTCTTTGAGCAGCGGGTTGTCTCGCAGATAGATCATGCCTGCAGCGAGGTAGTTACAGGCGCGCCAGTAGGCATGGATGTGCTTGACTTCTTCGGGCGACAAGGGAGTGGATTGATGACTCATGGTGGTGATCCTCTTTGCGATTTTAAAATGAGGGAAAAGTGTTTGAAGTGAATGTTCAATTGTCCTTTGTGGGTATTGCAGAGGTGTTAATTACCCAGTCCATCTCATCGTCGCGGTAGGAATGCTGATTGCCCAACACCCCCCGCTCAGATCCGTACGGCGTTGTTGAATAAATCATTTCCGGCAAGGAAACGAATAATCGGTCATGGTTCGATGTCATGCTGAGCTCAGCGTAGACCATATAAACATAACGAGAGTCACCACCATAACATCATGATGACGCGTTACGGTGACGAACTGGCGTGAGTTAGCAAGGTTACCCTCTTAAACTCGATGCATTATTATCTTGACTGAGGGGTCCACTATAGAAATCAAGGAAACACAGTCCGCCATGTTACTGGAGGATATGATTGGCAAGTTCATATCCAGCGAGGCTAAGTAACAGAAGCTTGTGCCGGTTGTTATCGGAGTGTTTGATGTCAATCAAATGATCGTTTGTTGGACGGCGTTGTTGCATAAATCAAAATTAAGGTAAACCGAGGCATGTTTCTGCTGGGCACCGTGCTATCGCTTCACAACTTTTTCGGCCTAGCCCATCTGCCTTAACCGAGTTTTACGTTCCGCTGCTCCCTAAACACCGATGCTTAAGGCGCGGAAGTCTTGGTGTCCAGAATCATTGGAAAGTTTCCTTTACCGGCATCCAGAACAATGGTCTTGCTGTTGGGAGACTGGACCAATTTTTCAATGGCATCAATCTGTTTCCACTGAAGGAGCATTTCAGTTAACCCTTTGCCGATCAGTTGCTGATAATCGGCTATTCCACCGGCTTCAATCTTTTTACGCTCGGCTTCTTTTCTTTCCTTATCAAGAACAAACTGCATCGCGAGAGCCCTTTGCTCTTGCTGGAGTTTCAGTTCGATAGCTGCCTGGACAATTTTTGGAAGGTGAACATCCCGGATTAATATTGCATCCACCTGAACGTGTCTGGACTGAAGTTTCCGGTTGACCTCCGCGAATATTTCTCTTTCGACTTCTTCCCGTTTGGTCGAGTAAATTTCTTCCGGGCTGTAACGCCCGACAACTTTCCGAGCCCCGCTGCGGAGAAGCGGACCAAGGAGAATCCGATAATAGTCCGGCCCGAGTTCTGTCTGGAGAAGATAAAGTTCAGTTTGGACAGGCTTAAAAAGTATCGAGGTGTCGAGAGTAATGGAAAGACCGTTGTTAGCCAGAACATCAAGGCTCTCCTGGTGTTCCTGTTCTCTCAAGTCGTATTGGTAAATTTCACTGAAAGGGGAAACCACGTGGAAACCCTCTCCGATGGGCTCTTTCAATGTTCCACTGCCGGGAGTCCATTCGATGGCCCCCATTCCAGAACTGACAGTCGTGCAGGCCGACAATGAAAACACCGCACAACCCACAACTGCTGTTAGCCATAAATTTCTCATATGAAAATCGTATCATTCCATGTAAATCAAAGTCAAATACTATTCTTTCGTTCAGGAGTTGTAAGTCCAGCCCCCTCGAAATTCCTCTGACCCGTTTTTTTGGCCGAATAGCGTGAGCTGGTCGTGGTTGATTGCGGGCCAGTGCCATTGATTGCCAGCTCATTCGCAAAAAATGTTAGCCTGCACATTCCGTAGTCGCAATTAATTTTAGCTGGAAACTGCGCTGATTGCGAGATGGGACGATTTGGATTGCGAGCCACCACACCTAATTGCGTCCTGTGCCACTGCGTACCTGGAAAAGCACCCAAAAATCCAGCCGTGTTCAGCTAATGCAACAGAACCCCGTACCCAAAGCCGCTACGCGGCCCAATCACTGACCGGTACGCACTAACCGTACATAACCACTGCTGCCGCGGTCGCCGACGTAGCCATCGCTGACGTAACCGTCGCCGAAATCGACACCCCCGGCGTAGTTGGAGTAGACAGCATTGGGCGAGGCAGACCAAAACAAACCTGATGGCGTAGCCGGAAATGCCGCGGAATCAATCGCCAGGTGGCTAAAGCTTTTGTCGGCAATACTGGAAAGCTCCTTGACATTCGGCAAGCGCCAGGCGATGCCGGTGCTGCTAGCCTGGGCTGCGGCTTGCCGCAACGCGGCCTCATGGGTATATGTACGGGCTGTTCCCCTACAAGTTTCGCCGCTGTACACCATACCCTCTGGACAACGCCGCCAGATCAGACCCGTTTTTTGGTCGGCGACTTCGCTGCCATCAGTGGAAATCGCATAGGGCCGAGCAGACACTGCGATAGGCATGATGCCCAGCAGAAAAGTGACGCAGAGTATAGCAAGTTGTATAATTTTCATTATGGTTAGTGGACTTGGCATCGGATGACTGGTTGTGTATGCCCGTCCTTTAACGTTTGAGCCGCCATTACGCTGACTTGATTGTGAACATTATTTGATTTCTTCACCGGCTCTCAGTCCAGCTCGCCACTTTATTGAGCTTTCCATAAATCTTGAAATGTCCGCGGGTAATCGATGCTGGGAATGACGCAGTGGGTGGTATGACGATGTGCCGCTTGTTGAATAGACCAATTCAGACTAACATTAGTCCACTTAAATCAAATCGAGGTACGCCATGCAAACCGTCAACATCCATGAAGCCAAGACCCAATTTTCCCGCTTTGTCGATCAGGCCGAGGCGGGCGAAGAAATCGTCATTGCGCGCGCGGGTAAGCCGGTGGCGCGCTTGGTGGCATTGGCAAGTGCCGCCAATAAGTCGCGCAAGTTGGGATTGGGTAAGAAAAATTTTACCTTCCCCGAACAATTCGACAGCTTGAATGTCGACGATATTGCCGCCATGTTCGAGCAAGGCAAGTAAGTGACCGCGCATGTTTATTTGCTGGATACCAATGTATTGCTGGCGGCATTGCTTGTGCCAGAACGCTTGCCACCGGAGGTGGTTGCAGGTTTAACGGATTCGTCCAATACGGTATATTTCAGTGCGGCAAGTATCTGGGAGATTGCAATCAAGCGTTCACTGAACCGGGCGGATTTTGAGTTTTCGCCACAGGATATACATTGTCTGGCGCGGGATACGGGCTTTACCGAGTTGGTTGTGAAAAGCGAAGACTGTTATCCGATTGCGAGTTTGCCTTGGCATCACCGCGACCCGTTTGACCGTTTGCTGGTCGCACAGGCGCAATCGTTGCCTGCCTATTTACTCACCACCGACGGCGTATTGAGCCGATACTCAGAACTGGTGGTTCACCTGACCTTGAAGCCATGAGCACACTGCACAAAGAAAGCGAATTCGAGAACGACATCTGCACGCATCTTGCCAAGCATGGCTGGCTGTATGCCGAAAGCGACTTTGCGCAATACGACCATGCCCGCGCTGTGTTTCCCGCCGATGTTATTGCTTGGGTACAGACCACACAGCCCAAGACATGGGGAGCATTGAGTAATAACCACGGCGCGGCGACCGAAGCGGTGTTGCTGGATCGTATTCGCAAGCAGATGGATGACCCTGGCACGTTGGATGTGTTGCGCCACAGTGTGGATTTGTTGGGCTTGCGGCGGGGCAGCGCCGTTCCGCTGCATGTAGAAGGTTACCCTCTTAAACTCGATGCATTATTGTCTTAACTGAGAGGTCCATTACTATGGATGGATGATGGAATAGTCGGACTATTTCTAGTCTGATCCTTTGAAATTGTTAAACGGCGGGTTGTATGCACATTCTTATCACTGGCGGCACTGGGCTGATCGGTCGACAGCTCTGCAAAGCGTTGTTGGCGGCAGGGCACGAACTGACGGTGCTCAGCCGGAAACCCGCATCTGTTCCAGATAAATGCGGCACAGGGGTTCACGCGATCGCTACCTTGGGAGAGTGGCATCCGAGTCAGACTTTCGACGCGGTCATTAATCTTGCGGGTGAGCCGATTGCGGATGCGCGCTGGACGGATCAACGCAAGCGGATTTTGTGGGCGAGTCGTGTCAAACTCACGGAAAACCTTGTGCGGCATATTGCTTCTGCCGAGCACAAGCCAAAGGTACTGTTAAGCGGTTCGGCGGTCGGCTATTACGGTAGTCGCAGCGATGTTGCGTTGGACGAGGCTTCAAATGCCGGAGAAGATTTTGCCGCACGGTTGTGCAAAGCTTGGGAAGACGCGGCGCAGGGCGCAGCGCAAGTCGGGGTGCGTGTATGCCTGTTACGCACAGGTTTGGTGTTAGGCAACAACGGCGGTTTGCTGGGGCGCATGCTGCTGCCTTTCAAACTCGGTTTGGGCATACGTCTGGGTGACGGGAAACAATGGATGAGCTGGGTGCACATCGACGATTATGTTGAGACTGTACTCAGATTGTTGCACGACACCCAAGCAAGTGGACCCTATAACATGACAGCGCCGCAACCGGCCACCAATGCGGAATTCACTGCCACCTTGGCGAAAGTGCTGCATCGCCCTGCACTCTTCGTGGCATCCGCGCCGCTGCTGAAATTGGCGATGGGCGAACGTGCTTGCCTGTTACTCGAAGGACAACATGTATTGCCCGGCAAAATATCTGCTGCCGGTTATCGCTTTCAGTTTGCCAGTCTGGCCGATGCCCTCAGCAATTTGCTGCGCAAGTAACCTTTCGCTCTACACTCGTGTCCTTTGCGAGGATCTCGTACCAGAAGTCGCAATATTGGAAGACAAAAGGCAAGGTAAAACAGTGCATCCGAAACCGCTGCCAACCCTTTGTGGGTGTACCAGCTGAATGTGTCTGCGGTGACCAACACCGCGACGGTGGGGAGCTACGGCTATGTGGAGCGGGGAATCAGTGTCTCGATTGCGCAGTAATTATTGGGGGTTAGAAAAATGAAACGAACTAAGCATTGGTTGAACGTGTTGGGTTTGATCGCGCTGACGGGGTTTGCGCAGGGCGCGTGTGCGGCGACCTGCACCAGCATCAGTAGTGCCAGATGGGACAGTAACAATACATGGAGTTGTGGCCATGTCCCCGCATCTGCGGACACCGTGGTGATCGCATCCGGGTTTACGGTCAGTCTGAGAGGCACTTACAGTCCGATAGCCGCGCTCACCATCGATGCCGGCGGCATCATCGATGATCGGGGCAACAACCTGACGGTATCCAGCAACATCGTGGTCAATGGCCAGTTCGGCGTGGCGGGTGGAGGCGGGAGTTTGATCTCGACCGGCAACAGCACGATTTCCGGCACCGGGACATTCGAAGATTCCGTGCTGGAAATCTGGGGGAACGCTACCATCCCTGCCTCTTCCACACTGGCATTCACGCTGGGTGGCCAAATCGATATTGGCCCCAACGCACCGCCCAATGCTACGCTGGTCATCGACGGCACGATTTCCGGCGCGGGGCAACAAAACGGCAATAATATTATCAAAGTGCATAGCGGTTCCGCACTGACGCTCAACGGGCAGGTGAACGCTCCGCAGTCCAGTATAAAAATCAAGGGAAACGCGACGGTCACCAACAATGGCAGTGCCATCCTTCAGTCCGTGAAAGGCAAGAACGCCTCGTCAGTTTGGACGAATGCGGCCAACTCAAGCCTGACATTGGGCACAGCAGGATTCCAGGGCACGCTTAACGCATCGGCAAACGGCAACACCGTGACCTATCCGAACGGAATGGCACCGATCATCCCGTCGAACAGCACCTACTTCAACCTTTCAGGTCCGACCTGCGCTCAGGTTCAATCCGCCGTTCTGACTATTTTGGGTACCGGGCCGTGCGCTGGCGGTGGTGGTGGGACTGGCGGGTGTATCCCCACCACCATCAACGGCGTGCCAACGCCAGTTATGGGCGGGGCGGGACAGCTACAAATCGGCAACGGGAGCACTGTGAATGGCGGCAATGGAGCAGTGGCAATCACGGGCAGCAATAATACGGTGCCTGTCACTGGCGCAACGGTGGCGGCCACGCCCGTTTTGCCCGCACTGACACCCGCGACTTTTCCTGCGAACAACTCTAATACCAACACTTCAGCGACGACCATTGCTGCGGGTAGTTACAACAAAATCACGACAGGCACTGCCCCGACGACTTTTACGGGGGGCACCTATTACATTAACAAACTGAACGCTAACGGTCCGATTACTTTAGGGGCGGGAACTTACTATATTAACCAACTGAACCTGTACGCGAATCTGACCGTAACGGGTGCGGTGCAAATATTCATAGGCAATGGCTTCGATGTGAGAGCCAACAATGTTTCGGTCAATACGCCCGGTAATGTGGCGAATCTGCAAGTCAATTTTTATCCCAATGCCCAGTTGGATACGCACGGAAATGATGGGTTTTCTTTTACGGGGCTGATGTATGCGCCGGATTCCAGCACGCAATTGCAAATCGACGGCAACAATAACACCCTCACAGGTGTCTTGATCAGCGGCGGGCAAGTGCAATTGAATAACACCGCAATCATTTATGGCACGACCCAACAAAATCAGGTCGCTACGATGAATACCACGTGTACCGGTGGCGGGGGTGGCGCGACAGTCGGAGGCTTTAACGCATTTGAAACATCCACAGCGGCGAACGCCACCACCGGACTGCTCTACACCAAGCTGGCCGGCACGCCGTTCGGCTTCGATGTGGTTGCATTGCAAACTGGCGGCACGGCGGTAGCGAGCGGCTTTGCCGGTACGGTTAAAGTTGAGTTGGTGGACTATTCGGCCGCCCCCGCAACGTGCGCGGCCGCTCCTTTGATTCAGAGTGTGGGCACAGTCACTTTTGCCACGGTCAATGCGGGGCGGATGACGGCACCACAGGCGACAGTCGCCGCTGCATGGCCTAACGTGCGGGTGCGCATGACGACTCCCGCCACCGGCACGGCGACGGTAGTGGCTTGCTCCACCGACAATTTTGCGATCCGCCCCAGTAGCTTCACGGTCACGGCGAGTGCCGTGCCGGCATTGGGGGCGACCATCAAAGTGGGTAGCAATTTTAATTTCACGGCGACCAGCAATGTGAGCAGCGGATATACGGGCACACCCGCCATCGTGCCAGCCTCGGTCTTTGTTGATGGGACTACCACGCCCATCACCGCCACGAACCTGGTCGGCGCGTTTGCGGCTGCGACCGGTGCGGCTGCGACCGGCACGTTCCAGTACAACGAACTCGGCACCATCACCCTGAACACCGATGCGGTGCTCGACACGAGCTTTACCTCGCTGGACCAAGCCTCCGGTGGGTGCGTGCTGAACAGCACCTCGAATGCCTTAAGCGGTGGCAAATACGGTTGCAATATCGGCAGTGCGGTATTCGGTCCGTTGGGCCGATTCATTCCCGACCACTTCGACACGGTGGTGACACAGGGCTGCAACACCACCGGAACGGTGGCACAGATATTCACCTATTCCGGGCAACCCTTCACCGCGACCATCACGGCGCGCGGCGCGGCGACCGCTACTCCAGCCAATAAGCAGATGACCAAGTACGCCGGGACTTACGCCAAAAATACCGCGTTTGCTGTACCCGCAAATGGAGCGTTTTCGGTGTTGCAAGCTTTTAGTACGGATTTCGTGAGTGGCGTGGCGACCAAGAGTCTTAACTTCACCTTCACCACCTTGCCTTCGGTGCCGGCTACCATCACGATACGCGCGACCGACACCGACGGAGTCACCTCGCTCGGGGCCACAGAAGGTGCCGTCAATGCGCGCGCGGGGCGGTTCAGCGTCTCGAATGCGCTGGGCGCGGATCTGTATCCCTTGAGCGTGCCGTGGGCTGTCCAGTACTACGGCGCGAGCGGCTGGATCACCAATCCCGACGACACTTGCACGGCTGTACCCGCGACATCCGCTATCGGTTTGTCCAACTACAAAGGCGGTTTGACCAGCACTACGGTGACTGCGGTGACTTTGCTTACAGCAGCGCCTGCGACAGCCGGCAACGGTGCGGGCGTGATCACGCTCGCCAAGCCCAATCCA
>VFSW01016433.1_pt1 | contig 10095 bp, 10 predicted proteins | sample 5358111 | NCBI WGS metagenome assembly VFSW01 (sample SAMN11554181, study PRJNA540505) | mine drainage metagenome | isolation source: sediment from site ElyBrook_90M | place: USA: Ely Copper Mine, Vershire, VT | collected 2017
CCGCTCACGTGGTCGCTCGGGAAGCTCGCGTCGGCGGCGTGCGGGAAGAGCGGCGCCTGTCCGAGCAGCACGAACGGGCGGGTCTCGGGGAGCAGGAGCCCCGCCACGTGGGCGATCACGAGCGCGATGGCCACCGCCGCGATGCCGGGCGCGATGCGGATGCAGGTCGCGATCACTCGTTCGCGCGGCGTGCCCGAGGCAGCCCACAGAGCCCCCAGGCCCACCACGAGGATCGCCAGGACGATTCCGTACTGCGCGATCCCGGCGACCACGTGGCCGGCCACCGCCGGCGCCGTGGCGTCCCAGCGAAGGAACGTGGGCTCGATGGCGCGGCTGAGGGGATCGGGCATGGTGCTCCTCCTGCAGGACGGGGAACGCCAGTATCCCGCAGGCGGGTCGCGGGCCGGTGAGGATGCGGTGAAGTGTTCGCAACAGCTCCCGCCGTCACCGGCCCGCGAGAGTGGTCAGCGGCGCCGGGGCGCCGTCGAGAGGATCGTGCCGGCCACGATCGAGGCGGCACCGAGGCCCAGGATCAGGACGAGCAGCGGCGGCACCCCGCCCGGTCCTCCGTTGGTCTGGCCGCCCGCCGCACTGGTCGGCGGCAGTGACGCGCTTGCCGCCGGAGAGGCGCTCGGCGTGCTCGTGGCCACGGCCGCGGCCGCCAGCGCCACGTGCCACACCCCGCCGAGAGCGGCGATCCCCTCGCCGTTGGTCTGACCGGCGGCCGTGTCATGGGCGAAGTAGTAGACGGGGTGCCCGTCGTACGTGACCTGCGTGGTCCCGTCCGCGCGAACGAACGTGCCGAAGGTACCCGTCGCTCCCGCGGCGCCCGTCACCGACCCGCCCGGCGCCACCAGCAGCGGCGGCCAGTTCACGAGGCAGGGCCCGCTGCAGGCCGGCGCGGAGGTCGAGTCGGACGAGAGCGTGTAGAGGGCGTGCCCGCTGGGTCCGGTCAGGTACGCACCGAGCGTCGCGCTCGTGGCGACCCCGACCTGGATTCCGGACGGCGCGCCGGAGAGGGCCGCGACCTGCCAGATGCCTCCCAGGGCCTTGATCCCCTGTCCGTTGGTCTGGCCGGCGGACGCGTCCTTGCTGAAGTAGTAGAGCGGCCGGCCGTCGTAGGTGACCTGGGTCGCCCCGGTATCCGCGCGCGTGAAGGTCGAGAGTGTGCCGGTCGCGCCGGACGGGCCCGTCACGGTGCCTCCCGGAGCCACCAGGAGCGGGGGCCAGAAGGAAAGACACTGGCCGGTGCAGGCGCTGCCGCCGGTCGGGTCCGACGAGAGCGTGTACAGGGTGAGCCCGGACGGGCCGGTGAGGTAAGAGCCGAGCGTCGCGCTCGTGCCGGCACCCAGCTGCAGGCTGGACGGCACGGGCGTTACGGTCGGGGAAGCGCTCGGCGCCGGGCTGCCGTACGAGACGGCATCCACCCCGGCCGCCGACCAGGACGCGATGACGATGAGCAGGGACGCGAACAGCCCGGGCAGAGCCAGGCGACGGGTCCACCGGGAGTGGTGCATCGGGCGGGACTCCTCTGACCCTGCGGGCGGCCACACGGGACGTGGCAGCTCCGCCATGGCGGGCATACGTCGGCGCGGGGGAGGTCGGTTTCACCGGGCCACCACCGGCTTCGCGAAATGGCGCGGGCCGGGTACCATCGGCCGCACCATGAAAGCCCCCGACCGGCTCGTCTACACGGGCGACGACGAGGCCGACCGACTCCTTGCCCGCGACCCGCTGGCGCTGTTGATCGGGTTCACACTCGACCAGCAGGTTCCACTCCAGAAGGCGTTCATCGGCCCGTACGAACTGCAGCGGCGGCTGGGTGCCCCGCTGGACGCGGTCCGCATCGCGGGGATGGACCCTGGTGAGCTGGCGAGCGTGTTCGCCGAACGTCCCGCGCTGCACCGCTTTCCGGGCGCCATGGCGGCCCGGGTGCAGGCGCTCTGCTCCACCGTCGCGTCCTCCTACGGCGGCGATGTGGCGCGCGTCTGGCTGCAGGCTGCGGACGGCCCCGATCTGCGATCCCGGCTGCTGGGGCTGCCCGGCATCGGGGAGATGAAGGCCGGGACCATCGCGGCTGTGCTGGCCCGCCGCTTCGGACTGGAGCTTCCGGGGCTCGAGGCCGTGCTCCCCGACCACCCCACCCTGGGCGACGTCGATTCCCCCGAGGCGCTCGCCGCGTACCAGGCCGGGAAGCGGGCCCACAAGGCGGCCCTGCGGGCCGGCCTGCACGAGGGCGACGCGGGTCGCGCCGCGATGAGTTCCACGGACCGGCGCACAACTCCACCGCGGTCCCGGCCTCGTTCGGAATAGAGGCCGACCCCGGAGCTCCGAGCGAGCGCAGGAGCTCGGCCGCGCGCGGCGGGCAGGGATCGGGACCGCGCGCCGCGGACCGCGAGCGGTTTGGGCCGCGCCCGGCTACTCCAGGGGCTCGCCGATACCGGATCGCACCAGCTCGGAGAGCGACGCGATCGCCCCGGCCTCATCCTCGCCGTCCGCCGTGATGCGCACGAGGTGCCCCTGTTTCACGCCGGCCGCGAGCATGGTCAGGATGCTCTTGGCGTCCCCCGGCGCCGTGCCTCGGGTCAGGTTCTGGATCTGGACGCGCGAGCGGAACCCCGCCGCCGTCTTCACGAAGATCGACGCCGGGCGCGCGTGCAGCCCCGACGGGTTCCGGACTTCCAGCTCGACCGCCTCCACGTGCGTCCTCCCGGGGCCTGCCCCTGCTCGTCTCTGCGCGTTAGTGCGCACATGTCGCTTGAACTTGCGCAATACCGCTTGACATCTGCGCGGATCACGCTATCATGCGCATGACTGAGCGTCAATACGCAATCGCAGTGCTCGCCACGAGCAGATCCAGAGCGGGGAGGTTCCACCACGATGATGACCGCGGAACGCCGCCGGCAGATCCTGGACGTGCTCGCGACCGACGCACGCGCCGAGGTCCCGGCCCTGGCCCTCCGCTTCGGCGTCTCCGAATCCACCATCCGGCGCGACCTCCAGGTGCTCTCGCAGGATGGTGCGGTCGAGCGTACACGCGGAGGGGCCGTGCCATCCAGCCGCTTCGAGCCTTCCTTCGGGGAGAAGGAGACGGCGAACCGAGCGCAGAAGGTGTCGATCGCGCGGGCCGCCGCCGAGCTGGTGCAGCCCGGCCAGACCGTGTTCCTGGACGCAGGCACCAGCACCCTCGAGCTGGCCCGGGTCCTGCGCACGCGGACGGACGTGACGGTTGCCACCAACTCCATCCCGATCGCGGTCGAGCTCGCGCAGCACCTCCGGCTGGTCATCACCGGCGGCCAGGTGAAGGAGCGGACCCTGGCGCTGGTCGGACCGCTGGCCGAACGGGCGATCGAGCAGATGCATGTCGACATCGCCTTCCTCGGCATGAACGGTGTCGCCGCCGGGGCCGGGTTGACCACGCCCACCTGGGAGGAGGCCGCGACCAAGGCTCGCATGATCGCGGCCGGGCGCACGGCCATTGTGCTGGCCGACAGCAGCAAGCTCGGCGCCGTGAGCTTCGCCCGGGTCGCCGGCCTGGACGAGGTCGACCTCCTCGTGACCGACGAAGGCGCGCCGGCCGGCGAGGTCGAGGCGCTCCAGGCAGCCGGACTGCGGGTGCGGGCCGTGCCCGCGGGCGGCATCACGGCGACGGGCACGGCGCCCGGCCAGACTCGATCGGAGGAGGACGCGTGATGCGCTCCATCGTCACTGTCACGCTCAACCCGGCCATCGATCGGACCGTCTGGATCGACCGGCTCGAGCCGGGCGCGACGCACCGCACGTCGATGTCAAGGGCCGCGATCGGCGGCAAGGGGATCAACGTGGCACGTACCGCCGGCAGGCTCGGGGCCCCGGTGGTCGCGCTGGGCATCGCCGGCGAGGACCAGGCGGCCCGCATCGAGCAGCACCTGGCGGCTCGCGGGATCCGCGCGCGCTTCGTCGGGATCGAAGGGGAGACCCGGACCAACCTGAAGCTCATCGAGCAGACGGATGGCCGCATGACCGAGATCAACGGCACCGGGCCCGAGGTCGGCCCGGAGATCCTCGACGCACTCGCCGCCGACCTGTTCGAGACCGTGGCGCGCGAGCGCCCCGCCGTGGTGGTGATGGCGGGCAGCCTCCCGGCCGGGGTCCCCGTCGACATCTACGCCCGCTGGACGCGGGAATTGCGCCGGAGCGCCGGCGAGGTTGCGACCATCGTCGACGCCAGCGACGAGCCGCTGACGCGAGCCATCGGCGCCGGGCCGTTCCTGGTGAAACCCAACCGCCTGGAGGCCGAGACGATCCTGGGGCGCGCGATCGGCGGCGACGACGATGCCTGCCGGGCGGCCCTGGAGATCGTCGGGCGGGGCCCGCGGGCCGTGCTGCTCTCGCTCGGCGCGGACGGAGCGGTGGCGGCCCTGGGAAGCGCCGCACAGGCATTCGCGGCCGGGGCAATCGAGGCGGCCCCCGGGCGGCTCACGACGACGGTGGGCGCCGGCGACGCCATGGTGGCGCGCCTCGCCGTCGAGCTCGCCGGGAGAGACCCGGCCGAACCCATCGCCCCGGACGCATTCTTCGCCGCCTGCCGGCTCGCCGTCGAGCAAGCCGCGGCCCACATCGCCACAGGAGGTTGAAACCGATGCCCGACACCACCGTACGCGACCTGATCGGCCCGGAGTCGATCGTTCTCGAGCTCGCCGCGCGGGGCCGCGACGACGCGATCCTCGAACTGGCTCGTCGCCTCGAGGCCCTGGACGCGGTGGACGACGCGCGCCTCGTCGCCGAGGCCGCACTCGAGCGCGAGGCAATCGGGAGCACCAACATCGGCTTCGGGGTCGCGATCCCGCACGCGAAGAGCGCGCATGTGCTGCGGGCCGCGCTGGCATTCGGGCGTCGCAACGCCGGCGTGGAATGGCCCGGCGAGGCGGTGGCGGACGCCGGCGCGTCGCCCGACGCCGAACGCGAGGTGCACAGCGTGGACCTCATCTTCCTGATCACGAGCCCCGAGCACGCGAGCGACGACCACCTGCGCATGCTGGCCGCCCTCGCCCGGGCCCTGATGCACGACGACTTCCGCGACGCACTCCGCACCAGCACGACGGCCGATGCGGTGATGGAGCTGCTCACGGGAAGGCTGACCCTCGCCTCGTAGCACGACCTGCCGAACGCACGTCGGGATCACGCAGCACATCGGAAGGAGTCCGTCATGGCAGTCCAGCGCCTGGTCGCGATCACATCCTGCCCGACCGGGATCGCCCACACCTACATGGCCGCCGAGGCCCTCAGCAAGGCCGCGGCCGAGGCGGGCATCGCGATCAAGGTGGAGACCCAGGGGAGCATCGGCGCAGAGAACCGGATCACCGACGAGGAGGCGGCACAGGCAGACGCCGTCATCATCGCCGCGGACACCAACGTTGCCGAGGACCGGTTCGCCGGGAAGCCGATCGTGCATGCCTCCACGGGCGACGCAATCCGCAACGCCGCCGGGCTGATCGCGCAGGCGGCACAGCTCGCGAGCGCCGCGCCCGTGCCGGCCGCCGGGGGCGGCGCACAGCCCGCCGCGCAGGGCGAATACCTGGCCCGCATCTCGGCCGCGAAGGAGCAGCGGAAGTCGAGCCAGAAGGGCCCCTACAAGCACCTCATGAGCGGCGTCTCGTTCATGATCCCGTTCGTCGTCGCGGGCGGCATCCTGATCGCGCTCTCGTTCGCGTTCGGCATCCATGCCTACGAGCAGCAGGGCACCCTCGCCGCGGCGCTCTACCGGATCGGGGCGCAGTCGGCGTTCGCGCTCTTCGTGCCGATCCTGTCCGGGTACATCGCGTATTCGATCGCCGATCGCCCGGGTCTCGCGCCCGGGATGATCGGCGGGTTGATCTCGACCCAGGTCGGCGCCGGCTTTCTGGGGGGCATAATCGCGGGCTTCCTGGCCGGATACCTCGCGCTCTGGCTGGTCCGGACGATCCATCTCCCCAGGACCCTGCAGGGCCTGATGCCGGTCCTCATCGTGCCGCTCCTGACCTCCCTCGTCGTAGGGCTCGTGATGATCTACGTCGTCGGCGAGCCGATCAAGGCGGTCACCACCGACCTGACGACCTGGCTCAAGGGCCTGACCGGCGGCAGCGCGATCGTGCTCGGCCTGATCCTGGGCCTGATGATGGCGTTCGACATGGGCGGCCCGGTGAACAAGGCGGCCTACACCTTCGCCGTGGGCCTGCTGGCATCGAACGTCTACACGCCCATGGCCGCGGTCATGGCCGCCGGCATGGTGCCTCCGCTCGGGCTCGCGCTGGCCACCGTCATCGCCCCCCGCAAGTTCAACGCGGAGGAGAAGGAGGCCGGCGAGGCAGCCTGGGTGCTGGGCCTGTCGTTCATCACCGAGGGAGCCATCCCGTTCGCCGCGGCGGATCCCTTCCGGGTGATCCCCAGCATCATGACCGGCTCGGCGATCACGGCGGCGATGAGCATGGCCTTCGGGATCCAGCTCCGGGCACCGCACGGCGGCGTGTTCGTCCTCCCGATCCCGAACGTGCTCACGGACCTGCCGCTGTACGTCCTGTCGATCGTGGTGGGCACGGTGGTCACCGCCGTGGTGGTGTCGACGCTGAAGCGCCCCGTCGCGGAGGCAGAGCCGGCCGGCGTCCTGGCCGAGCCTGCGGCGGCCTGATATCCAGGGCCCGATACCCACGTAGTACTACCAGGACGGCCGTGGCCCGGCCCGGACGGGCTATTGAGCCGCGGCCGTCCGGATCCCATCCTTGCAGCGGACAACTCCGCAGCGAGCCGAACCGCGATGGGGGCCCCTCTCCACTGCATCTTCTGCGGCACCGCGAACGGTCCGGGCGACCGCTTCTGCCAGCTGTGCAGGCAACCGCTGGGATCGCTGACCGAGCCGCCGGCGACGGCCGCCGCGTCGGCACGCGACTCGAGCATGCGGAGTGGCGTGCGGAGTCACGCCGCTGCCCTCCTGGTCGCTGCCGGCATGGTCCTGGCCGCGTCCGCCACCGCCTTCGCCGCCCGCGGCCCGCTCCTCGACCTCGCCTCGCACGTGGTCCCGCAGTTCGCCCCGGCCCCCGCCAACGTCGAACCGCCCGTGCCGCTCGTGCCCGCCGCGACCGACACTCCGGCACACGCCCCTGCGGCCGCCCCCACCTGTGGTCCCGCGAGCGAGCACGGACAGGGCGTCGCCAAGGGGCGATCGCAGGCGGGGTGCACGCCGGTGGCGACGCCAAGGGCGCACGGACAACCCGAGCGAACGGCGAAGCCGCATGCGACCCCGGAGCCACAGGGCCTCGAGTCGGCACCGGGCCGCTCGTCGACCGACCGGCAGCCCAAGGCGACCACCGGAGCACAGCGGAACGGCGGGGCCGCGGGCCCTTCCAGCGATCACTGAGCCGCGTCCGCCCCCAGGGCTGGCGACCGCCCCAGGGCTGGCGACCGCCCACGCCCGGCGTCCGCACGGCGACGCTCAGAACTCCTCCGGGCACCACGGCGCCCGATCGACCGCGAACAGCGCGTCCGCGCGGCGCACCGCGCCCGGCCTCCCCTCCACTGCCCGGCCGGCCCGGGCCAGCCCACCGAAGGTGAACCCACCCAGGTAGCAGGACCCCAGGTCGGTCACGTCGAGCGCGATGTCCGCCGCGTCGCCCGTCCGCTCCACCACGCCGCGCAGAGACGGCCTCGACGAGGCCCGGACGTCCCCGTCGACCGCGAGCCTCCAGCGTCCCTCGTTCCACGGCGCGCCCGCGTCGGAGATGTCGAGCACGATCGAGCCGGCGGCCGCATAGCGCCGCCCCGACAGCGCGCCCGCCACGTCGACCAGCCGGACGAACAACCCGTCCCCCAGCGTGAGACCCAGGCGGCGCGGCTCCGAGAGCAGCAGGAGCAGCGGTGAATCGGCCGGCTGGTGCCGGGCGCGAATCCGCCCCACGAGATCCATCTCCAGGGCGAACCGCCAGAGCGCGCGCTCGGCCCGGCCGGTGGCGGCGACCAGCTCGCGCACCTCCAGGACGTTCTCGTGCCCGTGCGTCTCCCACGCGTGCCGCATCCGGTAGCGCAGGTAGCCCTCCGGTCCGTCCTCGCCTTCATGGACCGCCGTGAACGTGGGCTCCAGCCCCTCGCGGTCCTGCTCGCGTTCACGCAGCACCTGGAGCTCCCACCAGGCGGCGGTCCGGGTGACGAACCCGGGCCGGGCCGTCCTGGCCGCCTCGAAGACCCGCGGCAGCAACCCGCCCGCCTCGCCGACGTCGACCAGCCGAACGTGTCCGCCGGTCGCGGGAGCGGGACGGAGGACGCGCGCCGCTCCCGGGAGGTCGAACGAGGCATCCAGCGTCGCGAGGCCATACCCGAACCTCGGGTAGATGGCCGCCTCGGACGCCCAGAGCACCGCCACCGGCTCGTCCCGGGCCCGGACGTCGGCCAGGAGCCGGGCCATCATCGAGGTCAGGATCCCGCGTCGCCGGTGGCTGGGGATGACGCCGACCTCCGTGACGCCGGCCGCGGGAACCTCGGCCCCGGGCACGGTGAGGCGGAGCGACAGCGCCGCCGCCGTGCCCACGATCGCGTCCCCGTCGTACGCACAGAGCAACCGGTCGCGCTCCAGGATCCGCTCGTGGTCCCGGACGTACTCGTCCCGGACCGCGTAGGCGAACGGGATCTCGGCCGCGACGAGGAACGGACGCAGGTCATCGGCGCCGTACGGGCGGACCTCGACGGGCATGGCGGTCACCTCCTGAGCTGGACGCGGCCGCCATCGTACGGTGGCCGGGAACCCCCGGTCGCGCCCCGGAAGCCACGGGGGTAGGCTTGGCGCATGCTGTCGACGACCGGGCCCGCCCGACCCCGGGCGGTCACCGGTGCCCGGCGCGCCGGGGTCGCCCTGCGCCACCGCAACTTCCGCCTCTTCTTCTCGGGCCAGCTGATCTCGCTGATCGGGACCTGGATGCAGTCGCTGGCCCAGGGCTGGCTCGTGCTGCAGCTGACCCAGGACCCGTTCGTGCTCGGGGTCATCTCCGCGGTGCAGTTCCTGCCGATCATGGTGTTCGGGCTCTTCGGCGGGCTCATTGCCGACGCGCTGCCGAAGCGCACGACCATCATCGCGACGCAGACGGCCTCCATGATCCTGGCGCTGGTGCTGTTCTGGCTGACCTGGACGCACCAGGTCCAGCCCTGGCACATCGGCGTGCTCGCGCTGCTGCTCGGCTGCGTGAACACCATCGACATGCCCACCCGCCAGGCGTTCGTGGTCGAGATGGTGGGCCGGGACGACGTGGTGAACGCCGTGGCCCTGAACTCGGCCGTGTTCAACACCGCGCGGATCGTGGGCCCCGCCATCGCCGGCGTGGTGATCGGCTTGGTCGGCATCGCCAGCTGTTTCCTCCTCAACGGGGTCAGCTACATCGCGGTGATCATCGGGCTGTTCGCGATGCGCCCGTCGGAGCTGCACGCGCGCGGCGGCTACCGGTTCCAGAGGAGCGCCCGGGCGGTACTCGCGGACCTGGCCGAGGGACTGCGCTACGTCCGGGCCACGCCCGTGGTGCTGCTCGCCGTGGCCGTGGTGGGGCTGGTCTCCACCGTCGGGATGAACCTGAACGTCCTCGTGCCGGTTTACGCCGCCGACGTGCTCCACGCCGGGGCCACCGGCTTCGGGTTCCTCATGGCGGCCACCGGCATCGGCTCGCTGGTCGCCGCGCTGACGATCGCGTTCGCGGGCCGCTCGTCGCCCCGGGTGATGCTGGCGGGAGGGGCGATCCTGGGCCTGTTGCAGGCGGTGCTCGTCGCCGTGCACGCCATGCCGATCGCGCTCGCCTGCCTGTTCGGGGTGGGGTTCGGGAGCATCGCGATGACCGCAACGGCGAACACCTCGATCCAGCTCGCGGTTCCCGACGGCCTGCGGGGCCGGGTCCTCAGCGTCTACACGACGGTCTTCGCGGGCTCGACGCCGATCGGCGCCCTCTTCGCGGGCACGCTCGCGGCGCAGTTCGGGGCCGCCATGTCGTTCGGGGTGGGGGGCGCGACCTCGCTGGCGGTGGTCGTGGTCGCCTTCCTGCTCGCACGGCCGTGGCTGGCCCGGCAGCCGGTCCGCCGGATCGCATAGGGCCCAACCGACACATAGCT
>VFSW01016434.1_pt1 | contig 10095 bp, 7 predicted proteins | sample 5358111 | NCBI WGS metagenome assembly VFSW01 (sample SAMN11554181, study PRJNA540505) | mine drainage metagenome | isolation source: sediment from site ElyBrook_90M | place: USA: Ely Copper Mine, Vershire, VT | collected 2017
TTCTTATCTGTCTCACTAATATACCCACTACATCGATGTCGTAAATGGAGAAGGAATTAGCTTTAAGGGGGTTATCAGTTGCACTGTTCGTAATAATAACGATACTTGCAATGGGCTTCTCGATCTACATACTACTTAAGGTGAACACAGCCTACATGCTCGTTCTTGCCATACTTTTCCTCGCCCTCTCAATGGTCTCCGGATTCTTCAATGCATTTACATCGTACTGCTACTACCGGTCCTACCTTTACGACGAACACCTGAAGAGGATACAGGAAAGGCTCAGACCGCTGAGTTATATCCCGACAGTCGCACTTGCGATGCCTATCTACAATGAAGACCCGGCAACCGTAGAGAAAAATCTCTCAAGGTTAATGGAGATGAACTATCCGAAGGATAGGATAAACTACTACCTGCTTGACGACTCAACAGACTTAAAGATTCAAAAAGAGCTAAAGGCGTTCGCAGACAGCAGGGGAGTATCATACATACACAGAACCGACAGAACAGGATTCAAGGCAGGCGCCCTGAACAACTTCTCCATGCATGCAAGGGAGGAATTCCTGGCAATATTCGACTACGACGAGTATCTTGTCAACAAAGACTTCCTGCTAGAGACTCTTCCATACTTCCAAAGCAACAAGCGTCTTTCGTATGTGCAGACTGAGAAAAAGTTCGCAAAGGGCACTTTTTTTTCCGATACTGTTGATATATTCCATGCCTTCTTCTTCAGATTCATACAGCCGTCCAGGGCGCTGAACAACACCGGCATCTTTGCAGGATCCTGCGGTCTGATAAAGACCAAATTCCTGAAGAAGATGGGTGGTTTCCCAGAATACGTGACAGAGGACACGTTCTTCAGCTTCGAATCGGACGCGAACGGCTATGATAGCATTTATATCCCGAAGAACTACGCCCTTGGCGAACCCATAACACGCTTCACGCATCTCGCAAAGCAGCAATGGCGCTACAATTACGGGGACACGCAGTTCCTCAGCTACCTATTCAACAGGCTTTCAGGTAAGAAGTCTAAGAAGCCAAAGTCAAAACTTCTCATAGTGGATTATGTAACCCACGGGTTTGGCCTGAACTACATCTCCAGCGTACTCATACTGTTTACCGTTGTCTCGGTCCTGATAGTATTCTCCGGGCTTACAATTGCCCCAACCTTCACCATCGGAAGCATACTGAACGGGAACGACGCCAACCTGGGTTTCGAGATACTCGGGGTCTCGGCATTCCTCCTATCCCTTCTCACCCCGATGCTCGTCACAAAGATATACTTCAAGTCCCTCTCCAAGGGCTTCATGATGCTGGTCCTCAACTTCGCCCTCGCCTTCATAAGGACAAAGGCCGCAATAATGGCAGTATTCAGCGTCAAGGGCAAGAACAGCTGGACAGGAGCCTCATTTCTGAATTCTGAGAAGAAGATCTTCTTTGCTCTCAAGAATTCGGTAGTCGAGACTCTCTTCTCGGCAGCCCTCTTCGTGCTGGGCATAGCCGCGCTGGCCATAAATAACCTTTATGGGGGAATCTGGCTCATGGGCTATGGCATATTCTATATCTCAACAGCATACATGTTCTACCGATACAAGTGACGTGGCATCATGATCTACATAAAGATCCACACGACTCCGGAAGGAAAGATAGTGGCCATGTGTGACAGCGAGCTTCTGGGCAAGATATATGTGGAAGGCAAGCGCGAGCTCGACCTCTCGTCATACTCTGGATTCTATCGCGGCGAGCTCGCCGATGAGAAGGAGGTGGAATCGACACTGCCTGTTAGCGATTTCTATACGGCAAACATAGTGGGAGAGCGCTCTGTTGGCATATTCGTAAAGCGCGGCCTTGCCTCGCCTTCGCAGGCCCATAAGGTAAAGGGCGTACCGTATCTGCAGCTCTTCAGGGTTCTTTAGCCCTTAAGTTTCATTATCGCCTGCGCGATGTCTCCTTTCGATTCGGCAAGCGCCTTTTTTGCGGCCTCCTCACTCGCCCCAGTCTTCTCCCTGACTAGCTGGATGTCATCATCCGTTACCTCAACCGTTGCCGCCTCCTTCTGAGCCTCCCTCATCTCCCCTGTTATCTGAAAGCTCAGGTTTCCCTGCATCTCTATCATGGTCACGCTCGGGTTCTCTATTACGATGTCCTTCTCCCTTCCGAATATGATCACCTTGTCGGACTCTATCTCCGTGCTCTTCATGCCCATGCTATCCATCATGCGCTTCAGGGCTCTGGGGTCCATGTTTGGTATCATAAAAACGCCGATACCCATTCCCTTGCAAAATATAAATAAGCAACGGAAGCAATACTACTCATGAAAGGAAAATGCCTCTACAAGGTTCCGGGAGGAAAGCTCGTCGAAGTCAGGGCAGAATACGGCGAACGGATAGGGAAGGTCGAGATACTCGGCGATTTCTTCGTCTATCCCGAAGAGAATCTCGGTAAGATAGAATCTTCGCTTGCCGGCCTTCCTGTGGAAGAGGGCGAGGAATCGATCTCAGAAAAGATATCGGCTAAGGCCGCCGCGGACAAGACTGAGTTGATAGGAGTAACACCGGAAGCGATCGCACATGCACTCAGGCTTGCGGTGGGAAGATGAGGTGGAGGGTTGTAGGGCTAGAGTCCCACGATGCGTACTTCAACATGGCGATAGATGAAACACTGATGGAGAGGATCGCAGATAAACGTTCTCCTCCCACAATACGCTTCTACCGATGGTCTCCGAGCGCAGTCTCGGTAGGCCGTTTCCAGTCGATGGAGGGAGAGGTGGATGTCGAAAAATGCAGGGAGCTTGGCGTAGATTATGTAAGAAGGATAACCGGAGGCGGCGCGGTCTACCACGACTCCAACGGCGAGATAACCTACAGCATCGTAGCGCCCCAGTCCGAGTTTCCAGAAGGAATAAGGGAGAGCTACAAGTTGATATGCCAGTACATAATATCCGGGCTCTCATCGGTTGGCATAGCATCGGAGTTCGCACCAATAAACGACATAATAGCAGACGGCAAGAAGATCTCGGGGAATGCGCAGACGCGAAGGAACGGCATCCTGCTTCAGCACGGCACCATACTCTATTCACTAGACCTAAGGAAAATGTTCGCGCTCCTGAGGGTAAGCAAGGAGAAGATATCAGACAAGCTGATCAAAAATGCGGAGGAAAGGGTCACGTGCGTATCTAACTTCGGAGAGATCTCCATGAACCGGCTTTACGGCGCCCTCTTGGAAGGCTTCACAAGGGACAAGGAATACGAGTTCGGCATGTGGAGTGTGGAAGAGCTCAAACGTGCAGAAGAGCTAAGAATAGGGCTATACGGCACAAGAAAATGGAATTTTAGCAGATAGCTATCCCCGATGACCGCTCTCTTCCGATGCCGTCTTCCTGGTGAAATATTCCCCCGCCCTGTAAGAACTTCTCACAAACGGCCCGGAAGCGACATAGCGGAATCCGAGCCCCATGGCAATGTGCTTCAAGCGTGCAAATCTTTCCAAACTTACATATTCCTTTACCTCCAGATGGCTAGGGCTTGGCCTAAGATACTGGCCCACAGCAAGAAAATCTACGCCAATCTTGCGCAGATCCTCCATGGACTTTATTATTTCGTCATCAGTTTCGCCTATCCCTAGCATCATCGCCGATTTCGTGTATATACTGCCGTTCTCATCCTTTATTCCCTTCAGGACATCAAGCGATCTTCTATATGATGCCCGTCTGTCCCTAACTCCACAGGAAAGTCTTTCGACAGTTTCGATGTTATGGCCGATGACATCCGGCTTCGATTCTGTTATCCTTCTTATGCATTCTTTATCCCCTCTGAAGTCGGGTATAAGAAGCTCTATCATCGTGCTTGGACTCTCCTTCCTGATCTGCCCGACGCACCTGGCAAAGTGTGAAGAGCCCTGATCCGCCAGGTCATCCCTGCACACGGAGGTTATGACGACATATCTCAGGCCCCATTCTCTTATTGTCTGCGCAAGTTTTTGTGGCTCCTCCTGATCTATCGTTTCTCCTGCGGCCCTCTTCGGAACAGCGCAGAACCTGCACCCACGCGTACAGGTGTTTCCGAGAACCATGAAAGTCGCACTCCCGGCTCCCCAGCACTCCGTGATGTTCGGGCAGCGCGCCTCCTCGCATACGGTATGAAGCCCAAGCGAGGAGATCTTGTTCTTTACTGCTGCGTATTTCTCAGTAGACGCAGGCTTTATTACCATCCATTCAGGAAGAGGCAGTCGCCCTGCCTTGCCCGCGTTCATGGCGGAACCCCAAGCCCAACCGCCTGCCAGAAGCTTGCTGCTCCGGGGAAGTTGTATGTGGAATATGGATATGCAACATTCTGGCTTGCGACGCCCTCGTTGCCATTGCCGCTGTAGTCGTTCGAGTTGCCGTCAAGCGGCCACCATCCCACGAGATCCTGGCCGGAGAGAGGATTGCCTGCGATCCCTTCATGAAATATCTGCGATACCTGCAAAGCTGAGAGGGCGGTGCCATAGACTTGGAGGTTTGCTATCGAACCGTTGAAAAATGAGCCTCCTCCCCCGCCTATGCCCAAGTAAGAATTCGAGTCGAGTAAGCTTGGCGTCCCGGAGTAGGTGCCTGTGCCTACTTGCTGCCCGTTGAGGTACATCGTATAACTGCTAGTCGTGAAAGTTATTGTAAAGAGATACCAGGTGTTCTGAGAGAACGAGAAGGGATAATTGAGGCTCGTCGAAAGCCATGTTCCTGCCCCGTTTCCAACATTGCCGTGTAGTCCTGTTGACTGACCCCCGGCGTTGTTGCCTATCAATTGCATGTCAAATGTAGTATCAGTAGGCCATCTGGCGTCCACCATTTCAACGTCAAAGCTCGTTGTCGAAGGCAAACTGCTTGAGAACCACCAGCTTAGAGAAAACGAGCCTGTAACTGCAAGCGAAGAAGAATGGGGAATCTGAATAACGCTGTTTGCTCCGTTAAACGCGCCTGTCTGGAGCGCGGAAGTATTTGTTATTGGATAGTTACCCAGAAAGAGTGTGTGCGCCGAGCCGTTCAGGCACTCGTATGCGTTGTTGCACGATCCGATACCAGGAAGCGGGTAAAGGTCGGAATACTGGCTTGCAAGCAACGCGTCAGGGACTCCGCCGACGGCTTGTTCAAAGTTCACATTGGATCCTGTGCCTCCGTTTCCATTACCGCTATAATCGTCCAGATTCCCATTCAGCGGCCACCAACTCAGTATTCCCGCCCTCTCGACGGGTGCTCCTCCTATGCCCTCCCGATAGAGGGACATTATCTGAGCGCCGGATAGGGCCGTAGTATATGCCTGCACGTTAGCAATCTTTCCGGAAAAGTAGCTACTTACGCCAGTTGGCACAACACCGCTGACATATGTGGTCCAGTAATCAAAACTCCCTGATCCTGCATAGCTTCCGCTTCCGGTGCCTACCTCGTTTCCGTCAACATAGAAAACCTCAGTCCCAGATCCAGAAGGATTGTATGTTATTGAGACCATATACCATCCTGGGGCTGGCGCAGTATAACTTAGCGGAGTGTTGCCATTAACTCCCCATATCCATCCATAAACAGTAAGGCCCGCAGCACTGAGAAATGGCATATTCCAACCTCCCCCAGGCGGCGAGTCTGTTACTCCGAAGATAGGTCCGTTAGTCTGAGCAGTCAGATACACCCATGCGCTAGCCGTTAGCTGGTTATTCCCGCCAAAATAGGCATTCAGATTGCCATAAGCATAATCTCCTGCTCCTTCAAGCTGTGCGACTGATACAGTAGGAGATCCTGACGGAATCAAGATATATCCAGTACCGTATGCAGTACCGCTGTTCCCCTGGCCACTGTAGTCGTTTGCGTTGCCGTTGAGCGGCCACCATCCGACCAGTCCCCTGTTGCCAAGAGGCAGCCCTGCAAGGCCTCTCCTATAAAGCATGCTGACATTCGATGCGGGGATGGATGTGTTGTATATCTGCGCATTTGAGATCAGGCCGTTGAAGTAGTAGCCCCCGTACGCTCCTATGCTCGACGAAGACACAGATGTCGCAGGCATAGAAGAGAGTGTCATGGTCTGCTGCTGGCCGTCAAGATAAAGCGCAACGTAAATCGAGTTTGAAGTGTAGGTATAACCGACAAAGTGCCACGTGTTCGGCGAGACTACAAAAGAGCTCTGTAGGCTGGTTCCCTGGTCTGTGAAGATTAGGTTTCCAGAGGAGACTTCGAGCGCAGATTCCTCGCCTGCACCGGCGGTTCCCCAGCTGTCTATCGGGTAATTGCCTGAAAGCGAGTTACCCGTAAAGTATATCCATGCAAACATCGACCTGGAGGCATGTCCAGCAGGTAGATTGTTGGTGTTTGTAGCTATATAACTGGAGAAGCCGTTGAAGCTCGCCGCCTGCGTGTTGAATCCGGAAAGGGTGAATATGCCCTGGCCGGATGTGCCTTGGGCATTTCCGGAGGCCCTTCCGATATAAGACGCAGAAGCCTGCGCGGGAAAATAATATCCGTCTGAGACGGAGTTCCTCAGCCCTTCAATGTTAAATGCGGCAAGCTCTGGTCCGTAGAGCAGAATGCTTTCTCCCGGGACTATGCCTCCGGGAAGATTTACTCCTGGAGGATAGGCCAGGTATGGCACCTGGGGAATGCTCGTTATCGTGTTTGCAGTGGATATGAGCCCGGCGAAGCCGTTTTCGCACCCGCTTCCGGTTATCGTCATTGCATTTTCTGTCACTAGTATTATGGAATTGCTTAACGAAGCGCTAAAGCTCGGGCATCCTCCCGATGGCGCTACCACGTTTGCTGTGCCGTATGCAAAGTTATAATAGCTTCCCGTGCTGGCATACTCGCCAAATAGCTGCTTCGTAAGGCCGCCGAGGTTTGCGAAGGATATGGGTCTGTACGTTCCTTCCTGGGCGTAGAATAGGTCCGGCATGCCTGTAAGATTCAAGGTAGCATTTACCGGGAAGCTGTACCTGAAAGCCCCCGAGCTCGTATTCACGTAGACCTTCTCGAGATAGCTGACTGATATGGTGTAGGGACTGCTTTGGTATATGTCCGGCCTTGTCTCGTTTATCACCACCCTGCCTGCGGTGTTGTTAAAGCTTCTAAGAACGCTCTGATTATAGGCGCTTAGCGTAAGCCCCTCCATACCAGTCGAGATGGAATTGGATGCGAGCGCAGTGGCGTTAGGCATTACTCCGCTTACCATCAGGTTTGAGACATAAAAGCTAAAGTTGGAGACCATGTTGCCTTTTCTTAGGCTGGGGTTCTCTTCGTATGATGCAAGTATGTTTATCGATCCTTGAAGACTCTGTGCGGCAAAGTCGCGCGCTCCTGTGCTCAGGGACGATGCCATGTTCTGCGCGCCTGTTGAGACGGAGAGAGAGGATGAGAAATTGTTGTAATTTGTGTTGATGAGAACGAAGGCGAAAAGCTCCGCGAGCATCAGTACGAACATAAGCAGGACCGCGGAAGTCATCAACTGCGCCTTCATGCCCTTTAGCATATTACTGCCTATTTCCATGTCAAAATACCCACATTGTAAAGGTTGGAAGATCTAATATACGCAACATTGCTCGGGATCCCTTCGTTTCCATTGCCGCTGTAGTCGTTCGAGTTGCCGTCAAGCGGCCACCAGCCTGCAAGCGCGGCCCTTGCCGCAGGCAGTCCCTGGACGCCACGGCCATAAAGCGCAAGAATCTCAGACTGGGACAGAGCCGATCCGTAGATCTGCACGTCGGCTACCGACCCGTTAAAGTACTTGTACGCAGATGACGTGGGATTTTCACCTACCGTTATTCCGTACGTCGGGATTAAGGACGCACCAGTGACAAGGCTGCTTCCCACTAAGTTTCCGTTTACGTACAGTTTTTGCGTGTTGCCGTCGTAAGTGTCTGCAACGTAGTACCAGTTGTCCGTTTTCGCCATCGACGAGCTTGCTATATCGTTGGTAGCTGAGATGCTGCCCTCGAATGCGCCATTTGCCATCGCAAGAAGCGTATTAGATCCTCCTGCGAGTATCGCGCAGTTATTACCCACGCATAGACTGCCTGGATTGACCCATGCAGATATTGTAACAGGGTAATAGCCAAGGTTTGGCCCTGATGGCATGCTAACATGGCTGTTTGTCCCGTTGAAATACGCGTTTGTATACAGTATCGGCAGCACCGAGGAGGCCTTGGAAGTCGCAAACGAATCGGCAAAACCCTGCGGCACGTATCCGGTATACGAGTAACCTGTGTCTATAGAGTATCCAGTATTGCTTGCGTGCCCATAATCGTTAGCATCGCCGTCAAGTGGGTACCAGCTTATGAGCGAGGGTATATTTAATGGAGGCCCGTACTGGCCTTCCTGGTAGATTGCGATTATCTGGTTGGCGTCAAGGCTTGAACTGTACGTTTGCAAATCGGCTATCATCCCATTAAACGTTATGGATCCGCTGTTCGCGTATTTCCCTATGTCTGACGGATCATTGGCAGGTATTACTGTGCTAAGAGGAGCGTCAATGGGCAGGGCCAGGGTTTCGGAGTTTCCTCCTACATACAACGTTATGACATTGGAGTTGGAGGTATAGTTGTAGCCGACGAATTGCCATGAGTCCAGCACTATGTTTGATGAGTACTGTACGAAGTTGTCGCCTCCGGTGCTGAAATTGAGCCTTCCGTTTGCTATTATAAAATCTGCGCCTTCGCCGACCGTTCCGTCATTGCCGTAAGAGTATATCGGATACTTAGTTCCGGTGCCTGTACTGCCAGTAACATATATCCAGGCGAAGGCGGCGCGCCCGGAGCTCCCGGAGACAAGCCCTGCTCTGCCCGTAGTTATGTAGTTGCCCGCAAGCCCGTCGAATTTCGCTGCAAGCTGATAAGGCTCGATGGTGTTGTTTATTGATATGCTGTAGTTTGTCATCGCATATACTCTGTTAGCAAGATAATCTGCGCAGCTTTTGTCTCCGCTTAGATAAAGCCCGGAGACAATGGAGAGCAGTGAGACGTGGTTGCTCGCTTGGCAAGAACCGTATGCCAGGATGTTTCCAGATGCAGGAACATAAAGCATTCCGTACGCCAGGATGCTATTGCCCGCCGCTCCGTACGGTTCCTGGGTGGACCATGCCTGCGCGCCGCTGTTTGTGCCGTATGCGATTATATTGTCCGGCCACCAAGCAGAGTATACAAGTTTTGATGAAGCTAGCGGATAGCCGACAGCGCTTCCTGACGAGGATAATGTATTCCATAAGACTAAACCTGAAGAGGATACGGCGGCGAGCGAGTTTGTCGTTTGGTAAAATGCCGTGCTTGAGGTTGCCGCAAAACCCATGACGTTGCTTCCAACATTCTGGCAAAATTCACCCGCGCCGCTGGTAGTGATTGCACATGCATCCTGGCCGCTTCCGTATATTATCATGCCATCAAAAGTGCCTATTCCGGTGTCCGGCGGGTTTGGGGGAGTCTCATACCATAACATCCCTCCTTGCTCAGTAAAAAGCGCAATTTCTCCTGCAACTGAAGAGTCAGCAGCTATAGACCCGTTGACTATCGAGATGGAATTTGGAGAAAACGGTAGGAAGGCGCTGCGCCAAGCGGTAGTGCCATTGTTTGCGTATACTGAATTTAGATAATTGCCTGCAGCGTATAGTACCCTGCCGTCGTAAACCATTATTCTCGATGACGGAACCTGTGCCAGGGCGCTTTCCCATTCAACACTTCCGTTATCAGTATAAAGCGCGCCAAGGACATTTGAGGCAGAGTACAGGAGCATGTTATTATACTCTGCAATGCTGTTTATCGGATAGGCACCTACATCAGTGCCCCAAAGCCGAATTCCAGTGCTTGCGTTCACCGACTCTATGGAATTTGCAAAGGCAAAATATAACGAGGACTGGGCCGCTACAGGCGCTACGGCAATCGTGTTCTGAGCCATGACCATGTAGTCGAGGTATGGAGACTGTGGGCCGTAGGCGCTGAATGCACCCTTGCCAGGCCCTTGTTTATATTGTTCCCATAAGAGACCGGCAGATAGGCTCTGGTTAACCATCTGTCCTGCAATCTGGCTGCTATTTGCTATCTGGGAGAGATGGAGCGAGGCAAAACTGTCCAATATGGACTGTGTGCCTGAATAGC
>VFSW01016435.1_pt1 | contig 10095 bp, 7 predicted proteins | sample 5358111 | NCBI WGS metagenome assembly VFSW01 (sample SAMN11554181, study PRJNA540505) | mine drainage metagenome | isolation source: sediment from site ElyBrook_90M | place: USA: Ely Copper Mine, Vershire, VT | collected 2017
AACTTTGCAATCAAGAAAACTGCGAAAGCTACGATAATAAAATAGATTAATGCCAAATCCAATATTGTGAAAAGTATAACAAGGTTATCACATATATTATGAAAGGATGTCTGTTTGAATATATCTTCCACATTTACTACATTTGCGCCGTTTCTTCAGGGTCGCTAACAAAAAATTATGGATTTAAAGAGTGAAATAGAAAAAAGAAGGACATTTGCGATCATCAGCCATCCGGATGCCGGCAAGACAACACTTACCGAAAAGCTTTTGCTTTTCGGAGGCGCCATTCAGACAGCAGGAGCGGTAAGAAGCAATAAGATAAGGAAGACAACCACATCTGATTTCATGGAAATTGAAAAGCAGCGCGGCATCTCTGTCTCAACCTCTGTAATGGCATTTGATTACAACAATATCAGGGTTAATATACTGGATACTCCCGGGCATAAGGACTTTGCGGAAGATACCTTCCGCACCCTCTCTGCAGTTGACAGTGTTATCCTTGTGGTGGATTCTGTGAAGGGTGTGGAGGAACAGACCCGCAAGCTGATGGAGGTCTGCAGGATGCGGAACACCCCCATAATGATCTTTATTAACAAGATGGACAGGGAAGGGATAAACCCGTACGACTTGCTTGATGATCTTGAAAAGGAGCTAAAGATTGCCGTATGTCCTTATACATGGCCTATTGGAAACGGCAGGCAGTTCAAAGGCGTTTATAACATTTTTAAAAAGGATATTCAGCTTTTTGCACACGATAAAAGCAGTATCCCGGAAAGCCTGATAAGTACAAATGACATACACGATCCGAAACTGACGGATTACCTTGGAAGTGAAACATTGGAGAAATTATGGGAGGAGCTTGAGTTTGCAGGTGATATGTTTGAGACATTCAGCATGCCACTTTACAGGGAAGGTTACCTGGCTCCCCTGTTTTTTGGAAGTGCACTGAATAATTTCGGAGTGCTGGAATTGCTTGAAACCTTCCTGGAGATCGCACCTGCTCCGGGTATTATTCAGGCCTCTGAACGTAAGGTTGAGCCTGCGGAAGAGCAGATGACAGGTTTTATCTTTAAGATCCATGCCAATCTTGATCCGAACCACCGTGACAGGATAGCTTTTATGAGGATCTGTTCAGGACGGTTTGAAAGAAACAAGTTCTATTTTCATACACGGTCTGAGAAGAGGATCCGCTTTTCCTCCCCCGCCAGCTTTATGGCTAATAACAAGAGTATTGTTGAAGAAGCTTTCCCCGGTGATGTTGTAGGATTATATGACAGCGGAAATTTCAAGATAGGCGATACCCTGACTGAGGGCGAACTGCTTCATTTTAAAGACGTTCCCAGCTTTTCACCGGAGATATTGAAGGAAGTCATAAATCTCGATCCCATGAAAACCAAACAGCTGGATAAAGGTGTACGCCAGATGACAGACGAGGGGGTAGCCCAGCTGTTTATACAGCAACCCGGAAACAGAAAGATAATCGGTACTGTGGGAGAGCTTCAGTATGAGGTTATTAAGTTCAGGCTGGAGCATGAGTACGGGGCCAGGTGCAACTTTTCACATCTGCCTTTTGTTAAGGCAACCTGGGTAACATCCGATAATAAAAAGGAGCTTGATGCATTTTTATTAAGAAAAGCCCAGGCTATTGCATATGATAAGGAAAATAACCCGGTCTTTTTTGCCGAAAGCGAGTGGATGCTGAAAATGGCAATGGAAAACTTTCCTTCTGTCACATTTCATAAAACATCAGAGTTTAAGACCGGCAAAAGCACAATTAGCATCAATAAAGTCGCTTAAATCCACATCATCTCTATAACCGTGGATTTCTGAGGTTCACGGAAAGGATCCATCGGGAATTGAATTATGCTGTAATATTTCATGATGACTTGAACATCTTGGCTCATTTGCCGTTTATTCCTAAACGTTATCTTTCTAATTATTATTTAAATCTATTCCCATGGCTCAGAATGCTTCCGGTGCTTATCTTCCGAACAGGGACCTTTTTAAGGATTCATATATTTCCTCGATGGAGCAATACAAGAAACTCTATGACGACAGTATTAAGAATAATGCGGAATTCTGGGAGAAGAAAGCGAGAGAGCTTTTATTCTGGGAACATGATTTTCAGCTGGTCAGCGATTGTGACTTCTCTGAAGGACTTGTTTCCTGGTTCCTTGGAGGGAGACTTAACGCCTGTGAAAACTGTGTCGACAGACATGTAAAGGATAAGGGAGACCAGGTAGCAATTATCTGGGAGCAGGATGAGCCAGGGCATGAAGTGAGGATAACATACAGGGAGTTGCAGCGCAATGTATCGCGTCTTGCAAATGTTTTAAGACATAACGGAATCAATAAGCATGACCGTGTGGCGATATTTATGCCAATGATTCCTGAAGCAGTGTATGCCATGCTGGCATGTTCCCGCATAGGTGCTGTTCACTCGGTTATTTTTGCTGGTTTCAGTGCGGAATCATTGCGCGACAGGATTAACGATGCACAGTGCAAAGCTGTTGTAACTGCCGATGAAGCTGTAAGGGGCAGAAAGATAATTCCTCTGAAAAGGATGGCCGATGAAGCTGTAATGGCATGTCCAAGTGTAGAGCATGTTTTTATTGCAAAGAGGACTAATGTAAAGATCCCGTTCTATCCGCCGCGTGATATCTGGCTTGATGAAGCAATGGAGGGAGAACGTCCCTATTGCCCGATTGAACACATGGATTCTGAAGATACATTATTTCTTCTTTATACCTCCGGAAGCACCGGTAAACCGAAAGGGGTTTCCCATACCACCGCCGGCTACCTTCTCTTCACGGCAATGACACACAAATATGTTTTTGATTACAGAGAGGGGGAGATCTATGCCTGTGTGGCAGATATCGGCTGGATAACAGGGCATTCATATGTTGTATACGGGCCCCTGCTCAACGGCGCCACAACGGTTCTCTTCGAGAGCGTTCCGAATTATCCTGATGCCGGGAGGTACTGGGAAATGGTGGAGCGGTTGAAAATCAATCAGTTTTATACTGCACCGACAGCCCTGCGGGCTATACAGAGGATGGGTGATGATTTTGTCACGAAATACAACAGATCGAGTCTTCGTGTTCTGGGAACCGTCGGTGAGCCAATAAATCCTGATACATGGAAATGGTATTATGATGTGGTCGGGGAAAAAAGATGTTCAATTGTGGATACCTGGTGGCAGACTGAGACAGGCGGGATACTGATTTCCCCTTTACCTGGTGCAGTTCCAACAAAACCAGGATCTGCTACACTACCGTTTTTCGGAATCGAACCGGTAATACTGAGCACAGAAGGAGAAGAACTCAAGACAACTGTAGCTTCAGGATTACTCGCAATTAAAGGACCCTGGCCCAGTATGGCCAGAACGATACAGGGCGACCATATGAGGTTTTATGATACCTATCTCAAGCAGTTCAAGGGATACTATCTTACCGGTGATGGCGCCACGCGCGATGCAGACGGCTACTACTGGCTCACCGGACGTGTGGATGACGTGCTGAATGTTTCAGGACACAGGATAGGATCTGCCGAAATAGAGAGCGCCCTTGTATCGCACCCGTTCTGCTCAGAGGCAGCCGTGGTCGGCTACCCCCATGCAATAAAAGGAGAGGGGATCTTTGCATATGTAATCCTAAAGGATGGTTACGAAGCCGATGAAGAACTGGTAGGAGAATTAAGAAATGAGGTGAGACGACATATCGGGGCTTTTGCTACTCCTGATCAGATCCTGATAGCTCCGGGATTACCAAAAACCCGTTCTGGTAAAATAATGCGGCGTATTCTGAGAAAGGTTGCTGCAAATGAAACAGAAGACCTTGGAGATATTACAACCCTGGCTGAACCTTCAATTGTAAGCGCCCTGGTAGAGCTCAGATCAAAGCTCTGAACACAACCGTGATATCCCCGGAATTATTTATCTATCCACTTCTTAAAACCGGGTACTTTTTCCCTGCTTACAACAAGGTAATTTTCATTGATCGGCGGAATTCCTTCATTCAGCTTTAGTTGCAACCTGCTGGAGGAATAACTTATTATATCGCAGATTGAATTAATGTTCAGAAGACAATTCCTGTTGATCCGGAAGAATATCTCAGGATCAACGGTTTTCTGAATATAGTCCAGGGAGTTGTCACTGGAATATTCCCTTCCTGATAATGTCCTGATAAACACTGCCCTCTCAAGGATATAAAAACAACATATTTCATTTACCTGAACTGAACGGTAATGCAACCCTATTTTAACCAGAAAGCGGTTTTTATATTGTTTATTCAACTCACCAAAAAGATGCCTTAATGCCTCTCCGGTGAAATTATTATGAAATGTTCTGTATTTGTCAAGCGCTGTTCGCAAAGCTCCCTCTTCAACCGGCTTTAAAAGGTAATCGACACTGTTGACTTTAAAGGCTCGTAATGCATATTCGTTATATGCCGTAGTGAAAATTATCGGGATCTCTACTTTAATTATCTCAAATAACTCAAAACATATCCCGTCGTCGAGCTGGATATCCATTAACATCAGATCAGGGGAGGGATTGCCTTGCAGCCAGTTAACTGTATCCTCAACTGTTTCCGTCACTCCCGCTATGCAGATGTTCTCATCAATTTTTTTCAGCAAACGCGCAAGATTATCCGCAGCTGGCTTTTCGTTTTCCACTATAAGGACATTCATGACAATAAAGGAATTTTAACTTTATAATATTCTGCTGTTTCTTCAACAATGAGTTTTTCACCGGTTATCAGCCTGACGCGTTCAGAAAGATTTTTAAGCCCGATTTTTGTGGATGGGAATTGCACCGCCATTTTCTGAAGGTTGTTTTTGACAACAATGTGCCGGTTATCTATATAAATCGATATCTTCAGAGGGTTATCCCTCGTTGCCATATTATGTTTAATCGCATTCTCAAGAAGTATCTGCAAAGATACTGGTAGAATCTCATATTTGTCAGCATCAGGAGCAGATACGGTAAGCAATATTTTCTCTTCATCCCTTATTTTATGAAGATCGAAATAGTCGCTTATAAAGGCGAGTTCAGATCTGAGCGGTACTTTATCTTTATTGCCGTTATCCAGAATATACCTGTAGATTGATGATAACCTGGTGATAAGCATTTTTGTTGTATCCGGCTGCGAGTCGATAAGCGACGAGAGGGTGTTAAGACTGTTAAAAAGAAAATGGGGATTCACCTGGTTTTTGAGGGTTTCGTTCTGAAAGATAAGGTTCTGTTCCCTGAGTCTTTGTTCTCTTCTTAATGCCTCCTGCCAGAGAATCGTAATAAAAATAGCAGCTCCAAAAGCCAGTCCTCCCGTTGTTGCCTTAAGCCATGGGGTAAATGAATATTTTGTAAAATCAGTGAATACATTTGACAGATCACCTCCGGCTATTATCTGCCGGATATAAATATAACCGATAAATAAAATGAAAGCTGTCACCAGGCAAAAGGCCAGAAAAACGGCGAATCTCGATATGACAATCCTGGTTATCTCTCCGGGTGTTGTGCCGGGATTCATGTTCCTGAAAATCAGGTGAGCAATAAAGATGAAGGTTTCAATCTGGATGAATACCAGAAAAGTTACGCCGGCATAATCCTGCCACGATTTGATCCCGGATCCGATGTACATGTTTATGAATAACACAATTACAGAAACCAGGAGGATCATCAGATGGGTCAGCAACCGCTTCTGATTAAGGACATTCTCAATTTCAAGCTTTTTCATCAGAATATTACTTTGATATTAAAGGGAACCCCAAGTGATTGTAAGGTTTATTTATCCGCGTAAGTGATCGGGGACAATCACGCTGGTTTCATATAAGCAAATTTAAAGATTCTTTACTGAATTTTTTCTACACTCAGTTCCCTGATTGTCTTCACAAGAAATTTATTTTCGAGTCCGGGCACCTCAATCTCCTGCATTGTGCCCCCGTACATTTCAGCCTGCTCTATCTCTCTTGTTTTAAGTGATACCCATACGGTACCCCAGTACTGTTCGGTACCTTTTGTTTTTAGACCCTCGAGAGCCATTTCGAGCTTATTATCAAGTGCCCTGAATTCAATAACGGCACATAACTCACCATTAAAAGCTGATATACCTGTCCAGACTAACTGGATCCCTGCATGAGAATATGTTCCTATATCAGCCATGGCAAATTCCCCGGTTATTTCACGTATCCTGAAGGTCTTGTTCAATTCAAGCGAGTCAGGGTAATTCCAGGCAAATCCTTCAAGGGCCTGCATATCCCAGACCAGGTTTCTGGAAAAAACTGTTTCAGGATTTGGAGGGAAATTCTTAAAAGATCCCGCCTCCAGCATTTTTGGCGAAGGGATATATTCAAAGTTCTCAATATATTCCTGTTTTGTACCGGCAGGGAAAGGCTCTGAAAATTTATCCGAATTTGAGATCCAGACATTATTCCACTTTACCAATCCATTACCAAGACCCCTTGTATAATCACCTGTAACTTTTGTTTTTCCTGTAAACGCGCCGTATAGATCCCTGTTGGTGTAAACAGCTGTCATCCTGTATTTTTGCAGTTTGTTGCCAACAGGGTTGGCCGGAAGTTTTTTCAGATATCTGGCAATTACTGCTTCTTCACTCTGTCCCCGGGAAAGGGTTGGATGCATTGAGATCAGGATCATAAGGACTCCTGTCAGGACTGAATTAATTGGCTTTTTCATTGTCTTAAATTTAAGTTTAACATTAAATCAAGATCAAAGAAAATCCATAACGGGAAAAGTTAAAAATATAAGATGCAGAGTCGTTAAATATCAGGGATGGATAGTAAAATAGCCTGACCGGACCGGATCAGTACAATTTTTGAGCAGGTTGTAGCTTTCCCGTAACTTATCTGTTTATAGCCGGACTGTCATGCATGACTTCCATATTGGTAAGTGTGCAGATGGACCTGCCCGGAATTTTCAGAGAAATTTCTTTTTTATTATTGATGGTGAATTTGCCAACAGGATCCATTCTGAATCCCGGCCGGGTAACTTCATCCTCCGTAGCTCTGTAGAGGAAGAAATCCTTTTTAAATGTGCCGGTAATTCTTATTCTTATAGTTTGTTCTTCATCACCTTTATTCAGTATATAAGTGGTGAGCTCTCCCTTGGGACTTTTTAATGTTTGTGACATTATTCCCCGGTAGCTGACCGGTCCGGTACTGACGACAGATGAATTTTTTGTACAGAACCTTGTGATTATACCATAACCGTAAAAAGCAGCCGGTTCAGGATCAATCTTTTCATAATATTTTTTATTCTCCGTATCAAATGTCCTGATAAGCTGCCACTGACCATCGAGGTCTCCCCTGTTTGTGAAGCTCCAGCGGTTAAATGCACCAACCCCGGCATCCAGTCCTCTGAGGATGGATTCTGCGTTTGAGAGAGCGGCTTTAAAAGATTTCGGGCCGGGATTTGTATCCTTCCATCCCAGCTTCATATCTCCCAGCTCCGACAGAAACAGAGGTTTATTATGCCTGCCGGCCCATCTGGCCCATTCTTCCAGTATCTTCTGCTTTTCGTCATCTATTCCCTGGTAGGAGTGGATATCATATGCTCCGATAAACCTGTCAAAGTCTATTTTAGTGGAGTCAAATACAGGCAGATCGGTCCAGTCTGGACCTGACAGCTGAATATTCAGATTTTTCTGATCCAGAACTTTCCTGACCTCTTCCAGCGCAGGAGTAAGAGGTGCATCTTTTTCCCCGGTGCTCCACCACGATCCCCAGCTGCCTCCGGGAGGTTCATTTGTAATGCAGAGCCATTTTATGCATTTATATTTTTTAACTTTAAGAAGGTGTTCCGCCAGGTTTCCGATGCCTTCCGCAAAATCCGCAGTCGATCTGGGGGCGCTTAAAAGTGGCTGAACACCCGGATAAGCATTCCATTTGACATTGCTCCACATCTGTTGTAAAAATACATCGGCCCCGTTTGATTCAGCCCAGTCAAGTATCTTATATAAGGCTTTCATCTCTTCATTATCCCAGTCGAACCTGTTCCTTTCGGGTTCATACATTCTGGCGCTCAGCTCCACTCTTATCCAGGAAAACCCAAGCCAGCTGGCATGCCGGAAGATCTGTTCCCATGCAAGTGAGTCAGTAACAGGCGGATTTCCTCCCCAGGCGCTTCCCCTGGAGTTGGAATACCTCAACGCCCATTTGTACTCCGGTGATTCATCTATCGTGGCCTGACTTATTGCATGCCAGGAGGCTCCGATACCTCCGGCCATCGTGTATCTTTGCAGGTCAGGATTGATATCGATTGCTGATTGTTCCTTGCGGGTGCAATTAATTGTCAGAAAGGTCAGAATGAACAGGGAGGTGATCTTCAGAAGTTTCATTTTCCTGGAATATTGAGTAAAGTATTAATAAATTGTCATGCCTGTTCCGCTGGCTTGCTTTCCTTGCTGCCTTTCTTTTGAGGATAAGTACCAGGTAATATTACATTTATTAATTTTTTCCCCCACAATCCAAGCCTGATGCCTGCAGCAAGTGATAAGAAGCTGATTATAATAGTCAGGAGGAAATTTTTCTCATCCCTGGCAACGAAAAAAAGCAGAATTGATAAGGAGAGGATTATAAGGCTGAAAATTATTTTGACTCTCAACAGAGGAGTGGCAAGAGTTTTGAACCGGGTGAGACCGTCAATTATCCCGGTAATAATTGCCAGAAGCAGCGTAAAGGGGAAAACGAATACTGCAAATGTCAGAACATTTTTTATTATCTCAGGCTGGAACCGGCTGAAGAGGAAGGCAATCAAAGTCAGAAACGGTATGGTTATTACCAGTGTCTGTGATAGGTGGATGGCGATAGGATGCAGATCGAGGTTGAGCAGCATAAGCCTGTTAAGGGAAACCCTTTCCCGGTATGGTTCAAAAACTTTTCTCGGAAGTCCGCATGCCGGACATACATCGCCCAGTTTATCTGCTTCCATTACATATCCGCAGGGGCGGCAACGTACGAGTTCTTTCATAATTATTCATATAAATAGTTTGACTCTGCAATTTAAATATTTAAACTTATTGAATAACAATCTTGTGAAGTAATTGAAAGATGAGTATGATTTATCCATTGTGTGCCGGTTAATCAGGAAGGATGGATTTCATTTGCTTGGCGTTCCGGACTTTTATAACTTTATAACAAAGATTTATTGGCATGACAAGTCTGATTACAGGATATGAATATGATATCTTTATCAGTTACCGCCAGAAAGACAACAAACATGGTGGCTGGGTAACAGAGTTTGCCAGAAATCTGAATGGCGAACTTGAATCGACATTTAAGGAAGATATTTCCATTTACTTTGATGAAAATCCCCAGGATGGACTCTTAGAGACACACGATGTAGATGCTTCGGTGAAGGAGAAATTAAAATGCCTTGTTTTTATCCCGGTTATCTCACAGACATACTGCGATCCGAAGTCATTTGCATGGAAATGTGAGTTTAAAGCATTTATAGAACAAGCCCTGAATGACAGGTTTGGAATGAAGGTAACACTGCCCAATGGCAATGTAGCAAGCAGAGTACTTCCTGTACGTATTCATGACCTTGATACTTCTGATATAAAACTTTGTGAATCAATGTTAGGTGGAGTACTTCGTGGAGTTGATTTTATTTACAGAGAGCCAGGGGTAAATAGACCACTTACTCCTGAGGATGATGAAAAGAAAAATATATGGGGTACAAAATACCGGAATCAGATAAACAAGGTTGCCAATGCAATTAAAGAGATCATTACCGGGTTGAAATCAGGGCCTGTTATCTTTTCTTTGAAAGAAAACGATACTACAGGTGAGGCTCTTGAGAAAACCAGAAAAGAGAAGATAAACTCCAGCCTTTACAGTGATCCTGAGAAGACACAAATCGGACTCCAGCCGGATTATAACCCAAATGACGGGTATCCCGATAATATTGCAACAGTTTTTGACTCCGGCAAAACAATCGATATCAGCAAACTGGATCAGGAGTCGGGGGGATTAAAGGAATTTAAATTCAGACTTATAAAGGAAGATGATAACAGTGAAATAGAAATACAGTCACCTGATGAGCAGGAGGTCATATTAAACCGCAGTCACTTAGAT
>VFSW01016436.1_pt1 | contig 10095 bp, 6 predicted proteins | sample 5358111 | NCBI WGS metagenome assembly VFSW01 (sample SAMN11554181, study PRJNA540505) | mine drainage metagenome | isolation source: sediment from site ElyBrook_90M | place: USA: Ely Copper Mine, Vershire, VT | collected 2017
ACGCCGGTGACCACTTTCGCCGAGTCCGGCCAGACCGCGCCCGCCCTCACCCAGGCGTTAAGACCCTGAATTTCCGCATCTTTCAGCTTCCCGCCCATCGGCATCTTCACTTTGCCGGTCTGGCGGACGGCCACGATCAGCGTGCTTTTGTCGGGATCGCCCGGAACGATTACCTTCAAAACCGCTTCGCGCGAATCCAGGCGAACCCCTCCTAACTGCGAGTTCGTATGGCAGGCGAAACAGTTTGCCGCCAGAAGCGGCCGGATCCGCGTTTCGAAAAAATCCGGACTGTCAGGCGATGCGGCATGGACAACGGCGGCGGCGGCAAACAGGCAAACGAGTCTGGCGATTCGAGACATGGGAAACGCTTCACCAGTATACTGGTTTCCCGTGACCTCTCGATTGGTATCCATCGTTTATTTGTCGGTATTTGGCGTTCTTTACGCGCAGCCGCAGAGTCCGCCGAAACCCGGCGTCAAGATGCCCGGCGTGCAGATCCCGATGTCCCTGCTCAAGCCCGAGGCGGTATTTGAAGTGCCCGGCGCACCGGACTGGATCGCCGTCGAAGACTCCGTCTGGATCTCCAACTTTCCCAAGGACAACGTTACGCGGATCGATCCGAAAACCAACAAGGTGGCGGGGGTGATCGCCACCGGCAAGAAACCCTGCTCCGGCCTCGCTGTTGGATTCGGATCGCTGTGGGTGCCCAACTGCGGGGATCAGACGCTGACGCGCATCGATTTGAAAACAGGCAAGCGGACGGCGGCGTTTCCTATCCACATCGCGGATTCCGAGGGCGGCATTGCCGTGGGCGCCGAAAGCGTCTGGCTGCTGACCGACAAGAAGGGCACGCTCGCCCGCATCGATCCTTCAAATAACAAGGTTGTGGCCGAGATTTACGTCGCGCCAGACTCCTTCAGCGTGGCGTATGGAGAAAACGCGGTGTGGGTGACGGGAACGGAAAACAGCGTCCTGACCCGGATCGATCCCCATACGAATCTGATCGCCGCGACCATCCCGGTTGGCAGGAATCCGCGGTTCTTAGCCATCGGCGAGGGCGCGGTGTGGACGCTAAATCAGGGCGACGGCTCGGTTTCGCGGGTCGATCCGGCGACGAACAAGGTGATCGCGACCATCGAAGTGGGCGTTCCGGGCCCTGGAGGTGACATCGCCGCCGGGGAAGGCTCGGTGTGGGTGAGCTCCTTCGAGTTTCCCATTTCCCGCATCGATCCTGCGTCGAACAAGGTAGTCCAGCAGTTCAAGGGCCCGGGCGGCGACGCACTGCGCGTTGGCCTTGGTTCGGTGTGGCTGTCGAACGGCCGGCAAGGCACCGTCTGGCGGATCGATCCAAAGCGAATCGCGGCGACGCTCGCCGAGTGAGAGTTACTTCCCGCAATCCAGATCGGCAATCGGCTGCGGCACGGTGACCGGAGCGAGAGACTGCCGTGCGAGCGCCGCATTGAGCGCCGGAATATCGTGCACGCGGAGATCGGCCCAACGCCCGAGCGCGCTTTGCGCGTCCCGGCACATGCCGCCGAAGGCTTCGATCAGCGAACTCGCCGGCGGCGAATCGGATTGATCCACGGCGACCATCAGACGCGTCAGGTCGCGATTCATCGGCCCGAAGCCTGCGTGCGGCCCGGCGTCATCGGTCAACTTCCGGGCGTTGCCATCGAGCGTTTTCGCCGCCTCGACCGCCGTCAGCTTGGCCAGCTCGACGCGCAGGTGCGCGACCTGATTGTACGCCTGGTAGGTGGCGCCCATGCTCATCGCGATTTTTTGCGCCAGCTCCAACTGCCGCTGGAGCTCCTGGATGGATGAATGCAGCCGCGGGTCGAGCTTCACGGTAATCGGCTGCCGCAGCGTCTTACCGTTTGCCGTCAGCCGAACTTCGTATTGCCCCGGCACCACCATCGGCCCCTGCGGCTCATGCCACGGCGTGTTGTGAGGGATGGCGTGGTCGGCCAGCGTGTACTCGAAATAATCGACGTGGATGCCGAAGTAAGTGTAGAGAAGCTGCTCCGGATCGGGATAGCGGAGATCCCAGACGAACCGGTGCAGGCCCGGCTGTTTCGGCAACACCGGCGCGGGCGCGAGCCAATAATCCGGCACGTTCACCTTGTATCCCAGCGCCGCCGCGCCGTTGCTCGAATAGGCGCGCACCAGCTTGCCTTGGGAATCGAGGATTTCGAGCTTCACTTCTCCTTCGGCGGACGACTTCAGGTAATAGTCGATCACCGCGCCATCGGGCGGATTCTGCGCAGCCGGAAATTCCGGATTGAGGGGCGTGTCCGTGTAGGTGTCCCACTGCATGCGGGTCGCGGGCGCGGGCGCGAACAGGTAAGCGTCCGACGCCGCGATCTGCGCCGATTTGGATGCGAGTTCGCGCAGCGGGCTGATATCGTCGAGCGCCCAGATGGCACGTCCGTAGGTCGCAACCACCAGAGTGTTCTGCTCGATGGCCAGATCGCGGCACCAGGCGGCAGGGAGGTTCAGCTCGAGCGATTCCCAGACGTCCCCTCCATCGAAAGCGACGAACATGCCCGCGTCGAGCGCCGCGAAAATCAACTTTGGATTTTCGGAGTCCTCACGCACGGCCCAGGCCATGCTTGTCGGCAGGCCCGCGGTGATGACGTGCCAATGCTGTCCGTAATCGCTGGTCTTATAGATGCGCGGCGGATCGGTTGTGGCCGCGCCGCGCATCGCCCCGGGAACTCCCCCCGCGATGGCAAACGCTCGCGCCGCCTCGTTTGGCGAGGCTTCGATCATCAGCACGGATCGCGAGCCCAAGTCGCCTGGCGCAACGTTGATCCAATGCGCGCCATGGTCCCGCGTTAAGTGGATTTGGCCGTTACTGGTTCCCGCCCACATCGTGTTGGCGTCCTTCGGCGAAAACGCCAGCGCGCTGATCGCCGGACCGCCTCCCCGCCCTGCGCGTCGGCTATTGCTTTCATCGCCCGTCGCGCCTGCGGTCAGGTCCGGACTCACGGTTTCCCATGTCATGCCCTTGTCGCGCGTGGCCAGCAGATACTGCGTGGCCAGATAAAACGTTTTAGGATCGAAGGGCGAAAATCCCATTGGAGGCGAGCCGTTTTCGTGATACTTCGGCGTACGTTCGAAGATGTGCTGCGTCTGACCGGTGATTTTGTCGACGCGCAGAATCGAACCGTACCAGCCCGTCGCGTAGAGAAAGTTGGCATCGGCCGGATCGGGCACGATGCGCGCGGTTTCGAAGCCGTTGGTCGTGTACCAGTCGCGATAGGTGATCTGCCCGCCGCGTCCCGCGATGGGCGTCGCAATGGTGCCGCTATCCTGCTGCGCCGAGTACATGAAAAATGGAAAGCCGTGATCGGTTGTGACGTTGTACATCTGCCCAGTGGGCTGGTTGAACCAGGACGTGTACGTCAGTCCGCCGTTCATGCTCACCTCCGTGCCCTGATCCACGGCCAGGATCATGTATTTGTCGTTGGTCGGATCGATCCACACGTAATTGAAATCGGCCCCGCTGGGCGCTCCGGTGAAGGACTCCCAGGTCTTGCCCGCATCGATCGAACGATAGAGCGACGTCTGCGTCGCGAACAGAATATTGGCGTTCAACGGATCGACCAGAATGTCGTGGAACTGTCCGCCGCCGATCATGCGCGGATCGTCTGTGGCCCGGGTCCAATGGTCTCCTCCGTCGTCGGAGCGGAAAATCCCCTGCGCGACGTAATCGTAAACGCGCAGACCCTTCGTCCCCGGCGCGACCGCCAGGGAAATCGTCCCGAAGTTTCCGCCCGGCAAGCCGTCGGGGCTTGTCTTGGTCCACGTCGCGCCCTCGTCGCGAGAGCGGTAAATCTGCGAATCGGTAGCAGGCGTCGTCACCGGCGCAGCGCCCCGGCCGCCTCCGCCGCCGCGTCCGGCTTCGGGGATTGGCCGCGTCCCTGCGTAGACGTTGTGCGGATCGTCCGGATCGAACACCAGCCACACAGCGCCTACCTTTGCGTCAGGAAGCACGGAGGTCCAGGTATGTCCGCCGTCTGTGGTTCGCACGACGCCGCTATCCCCCGCCGCCGCCATCACGATTTTGGTGTCATGCGGATCGATCACGATGGAGCTGACCGGATGCCCTTCGAGCGCCACCTGCGTCCAATGCACGCCGGCGTCGCGCGAGCGATACAAGCCGGCGCTCGGGCCTGAGCCCGCCGCTCCCACGTAAACCGTATCGGGATGAGACGGCGCAACGGCCACTGCGTTCGTCGAGGTGAGCCGCGACAGATCGGTGACGCAGCTCCAGGTCTGCCCTCCGTCGGTGGTCTTCCAGACGCCGCTGCCCGCGGTTGCAAAGTAGTACACCGCTGGATTGCCCGGAACTCCCGCGGTCATTGTCGCCTTGCCGCCGCGGAATGGGCCGATCAGCCTCCACTGGAGGCCGGCGTAAAGTTGTGGGTCGACTCCCTGGGCGCGAAAAAGGACAGCGGTCAGGATGAATGTGGGCAGAAGGCAGGCGCGTTTCATGAGATTGCTTCTCATGATTATTACAGCCTCTGGAGCGTGACGGGATCTCCCTGGCCGTCGAAATACTTCTTCAGGGCCTGAACGAAGACTTGCTCGTCGGGCGCGGCGGCGGCAAACAGCGTCATCGAGGAGCGGAACTTCAGGTCGTCCGGATACCCGAAGATCTCACCGGCCGTGCGGCGTTCCACGAGATTCACCAGAGAGGCACATTCTCTCAAGCGTGGTCCCAGAACGGAGTGATTCAAATACGCTCGCGCTTCTTCTCGCGATGAGATTCCGTAGTGCGCCGCCATTTCGCTGTGCCCCAATCCCCGGAGCTGCGGAAACACGAACCACATCCAGTGCGATTGCTTGCGCCCGCGCCGTAATTCGCTGAGCACGCGGTCGTAGACCGGATCCTGCGCTTCCACGAAGCGACTTAAGCCGTAGGGATCGCTGCCGGCGCTCATGGAACCGCGACACGCTGCTGCCCGGCGTTCGCCCGGCGCGACGTCCACAGCCAAATCAACGAAACGAACCCAAAGCCCAGGATCGCAGCCACCACGGGAGTGCCGCTCAGGGAGCCGAACCAGCCTCCGGCAGCGTAACACCCCAAGGTCGCGATCGCCAGCCGCGCCGATTCCACGATCCAGAAATCGCGCCGCGCTTCGAGCAAACCTCCGAGAGTCACCAGCGTCAGCAGGATAAACCCGAAATACATCACGTTCAGCCGTTTGTCCTGCACCGGTAACAGGGCGAGAAACTGGCTGCTCATGGCCATCAAAATGAGAAACTGCGCAAGGATGTATACGCTGAGCGGCGCCGGACGCTCCGGGTCGAACTTCTGAAAGTCGCGACGCGGATCGTACTCCTTCTTGGGAAAGCGCGCGGCAACATCGGCAGGCCGCCATCCCGGATGCGCGAACCATACTTTCACCTTATCCAGCCAACTGGATGCGTGCCAGGAATCCTTCGCCATCGCCCAGTAGTAATGAAGATTGGCCCACACCGGATTCCAACTGAACAGTTGTCCCCGGATGCCGTAGATGCAGGGCTCTTCGTCCATCTCATCCTGGTACGTCCCGAAGATGTGATCCCAGATCATGAACACGCCGACGTAATTCTTGTCCAGATAAATACCGTTCTGCGCGTGGTGGACGCGATGGTTGGAGGGCGTCTGTACAAGCCGGTCGAACATTCCCATTTTGCCGATCAATTGGGTGTGAGGCCAGAACTGGTAAAACAATTGCGCGACGGCGACCACCAGATACACCGGGATCGGCACGCCGCACAGCGCCAGCGGCATGTAGAAGATCCAACCGAGAAAGTCGCCCGTGCCCGGCTGGCGCAGCGCGGTGGTCAGGTTGAATTCCTCACTCTGGTGATGGACCACGTGCGACGCCCAAAACAAACCAACGACATGTCCGGCGCGGTGGTACCAGTAATAGCAAAGGTCGTAGAGGACGAACGCGAAAATCCAGACGGCCCAGTTTCCCGCCGGGAGCTTCACTGGAGCCAGGTGCAGAAACACGTCCTCATAGAAAAAGAGCCCGATGAAGCCGAAAAAGACGCGCATGCCGGTGCTGGCGATGCCGCAGCTCAGGCTATTGATGGCATCGGCCAGACGATAGTAGCGCTTGCCCGCGATCCGGGCGGCGATCATTTCGATGACGATCAGAGCGACAAAAATCGGGACAGCGAAGGAGACGGCCTTGCCGTAGACGGAGTTCATATCGAGCCTGCTCTTTCGGATCTAGTCAACCACGGAATGGGCCTTCAATTCCAGCCCCCCGCCGGAACGTGCGCCGCGAGCGAGACGCCTGCGACAGAATCGCCAGAGGCCTGAGCGTTACTGGACCCGCGAGCGCGAGTCCCAAGACTCGGGGCAAATCTAATTAGATAGAATTGAGCTCGCAACAGCGTTGTCCAATGGCAGGGATTGCGCATTTGGGCCGGGCCTGCCGTCTATGGTAATCCGCAACGCGCGATCATGACGCGGCCCCTACCGAGATCCCAGCCAAATCACCGATTCGAAAGTACCAGTACCTGATTTGGTCTCTTTGCACTTCTGCGGGAACCTTGGAAGAAATTTGGCACTTTGCTCCCGCGGACGTGGGAAAATAGACGGTTAAGGAAGCGGGGAGGTTGGCCAACAAATTGCACCTTGAGTTGTGCCGTACCGTACCCGACGATCAATGATTCTTGTCCTCCATCGATACACCTCCCTGCGCGGACTCCTGCTGATGCTGACCGAGAGCATCCTGATTCTCTTGAGCCTATTAGCCGCAGCAAAACTGCGGTTCTGGAGCGATCCGGTGGCCCTGGATGCTTACCTCGGCTCATCCACCTTCGTCCTGCCGGCCCTCACGGTACTCGTTGTAATTCAAATCTGCTTTTATTACAACGACTTATATGATCTATCTGAACGAATTTCCCGAGGAGAAGAGGTCATTCGTCTCGGTCAGGCGCTCGGGGCAGCCTGCATGCTCCTGGGACTTCTCTATTTCGCGGCCCCTGGACTTCTGGTCGGCCGCGGCGTTCTGGTAATCGCGGTGTCTCTGATCCTGGCGAGCGTCACCGCCACCCGCTTTGGACTGGAGAGGGTATGGCAACTGACGGTACCCAAGAGCAAGGTAGCCGTGGTGGGGCAGGGCGCGCTCGCAACGGCGGTGATGGACGCGCTGGAGCACAGGCCGGACCTCGGATTTGAGTTGGCGGGAGCGGTCTCTTCCACTGGGGTCGCGGAGGACAACCGGAGACTGTTGGGCACCATCGAGGACCTGGCGGGAATCGTCTCAAAACACGATATTTCCAGAATTGTCGTGGCACTTGAGGACTCCCGGGGCGCTCTGCCGGTTCGGGAGCTGGTCCGCCTGCGGGTGCAAGGTCTCGTGATCGAAGACGCCCATACGGCTTTGGCGGCGCTCACCGGGAGGGTGTGGCTGGAAGCGGTACGCCCGAGTTGGTTCGTTTTCTCCGACGGCTTCCGGCGCCCCTTCCTCGTCGCGGTGATAAAGCGCGCGATCGACTTGGACTCCAGCGTTATCGGTCTGCTGCTGACTGCCCCGATCATGGCGCTCGTCGCCCTGGCGATCAAGCTCGACTCCAAGGGGCCGGTACTTTACAAGCAGACTCGCGTCGGGCTGGGCGACCGGCCCTTTGAACTCTTAAAGTTCCGGTCCATGCGCACCGATGCCGAAACCGCCAACGGAGCGCAGTGGGCGCAGGAATCGGACCCCCGGGTCACCCGCGTGGGACAGATTCTCCGCAAGTACCGCTTGGACGAGCTGCCGCAGTTCATCAACGTCCTCCGCGGGGACATGAGCCTCGTCGGTCCCCGGCCCGAGCGCCCCATTTTCGTCCGGCAGTTGCGCGAGCGGATTCCGTTTTACGATGAGCGCCATTCGGCGCGTCCGGGCGTCACCGGCTGGGCACAAGTGGAGTATAAGTATGGCTCCAGCATTGAGGACGCCTATCGCAAGCTCGAATATGACCTGTTCTATCTGAAGAACATGTCGATCCTGTTCGATGTCATGATCATTCTGCGGACGGTGGGCATCGTTTTGTTCGGCGCAGGCCGCTAGTCCCACTTTTTTTCCATCGGCGCAAGATGGGTGCCGAAGGAAGCTTGCTTGCATCCTATTGATCCGAAGATGTTTATATAAGATACCCCACTGATCTTCCCAGTACTATCGTCCCTCCCATTCGGAACTCTAGCCCTATGGATTTCACTCTTTCGAAAGAATATTCTCATATTTCGAAAAGAATCCCACAATGTCGGAAATCCATATGGTCCTCCAAGAAGAACAGAACGCGATCTCCCCGGAAAGCCGGAGCTGGCAGAACGACGTGGAACGCCTCTTAGGGCGCATTGCCCCGTCGGACATGCCGGTCCTGATTCAGGGCGAGACGGGCGCGGGAAAGGAAGTGATCGCGCGCAAGATCCACGAGAACTCCAACCGCCGCAACATGCCCTTCATCAAAATCAATTGCGCGGCGCTGCCCTCCGAGCTGATTGAGAGCGAACTGTTCGGCTATGAGAAGGGCGCCTTCACCGGCGCCATGAAGACCACGCCGGGCAAGTTCGCCCTGGCCAACCACGGCACGGTGTTCCTGGATGAAATCGGGGATATGGACTTCAAGCTCCAGGGCAAGCTGCTCCAGGTTCTTCAGGACCGCGAATATCTGCCGCTCGGCGCACGCGAAGTGGAAAAGGTAGACGTTCGGATCATCGCGGCGACCCATCGCGACCTTCGCAGTGACATTCAACGCGGCCGCTTCCGCGAAGATCTGTATTATCGGCTGGATGTGATCAACATCTACGTTCCGCCGCTGCGGGATCGCAAGGATGAAATTCTGCCGCTCGCCGCGCATTTCCTGGAAAAGCACGGCACGCTGGGCGAGGAACTGCTGCAGATTCCGCAGCAACTGGCGGATTCGCTCCTGAACCACGACTGGCCCGGCAATGTCCGCGAGCTCGAAAATGCCATGAAGCGCTATATCGTGTTCCGCGATCCGGAAGCGATCCGCCAACATGTGCTCGGATGCACGGAATACAGGCGTGAATCGCCCCGCGCGCAGAAAAGCGCGGACAGCGGGCCCGCCAAGGTCGTCGCGATGGCTCCTGAAACGCACCGGCCATCTTCCCTGCCCGCGCTCTCCGACGCCCTGAGCGAGCTGAAGCGCAGCCGTCAGTCGGAAGAGGCCGAGTTCATCCTGGGCGTCCTCGATCAGACGCGGTGGAACCGCAAAAAAGCCGCCGTCCTGCTGAACATGGAGTACAAGACGCTTCTGTACCGCATGAAGAAGCTCGGCATCGACGCCCAGCAGGCGGCTGCGAGTTAGAGTTAACCCTTCGGGAGGCTCCTTAGAGCCTCACGATGTTTGACTGCTTGAAGTGCTTGAACGCATTCCGCGTGTCAACGATCAACTTCGCTTTCGCGGCGACCATCTCGTAATCGAAGCTGGTGTGATCCGTGATCACCAGAACCGCGTCGGCGGCGGCCACTCCGGTTTCGAGAGGCATGGCGCGCAGCACCTCGCCATTTTCCTTGCGGAGCGACGGAACAAGCGGATCGCTGTACGTTACGGTGGCTCCGCGCTGTTCCAGCAGATGCATCACGTCCAGCGCCGGGGATTCGCGCAGATCGTCGATATCGCGCTTGTATGCCACGCCCATGACGTGAATCCGCGAGCCCTTCACCGGCTTCGCCCGATCATTGAGCGCCTGCTGCACCTTATCCACGGCGAAGTGCGGCATGTGACCGTTGATATAGCCCGCCAGCTCGATAAATCGCGCCTCCACGCCCGCCTGCTTGGACTTCCAGGACAGGTAGAACGGATCGATGGGGATGCAGTGCCCTCCCAGGCCGGGGCCCGGATAAAACGGCATGAAGCCGAAGGGCTTGGTGGCGGCCGCGTCGATCACTTCCCAAACGTCGATGTTCATGCGATCGCACATCAGCGCCATTTCATTCACCAGGCCGATGTTGATCATTCGGAACGTATTTTCGAGCAGCTTCACGGTTTCGGCGACGCGGGCGTTGCTCACCGGAACCACGGTTTCCAGCGCCTGGCTATAGAATCGCACCGCCATCTCCGTGCAGGCCGGCGTCACCC
>VFSW01016437.1_pt1 | contig 10095 bp, 7 predicted proteins | sample 5358111 | NCBI WGS metagenome assembly VFSW01 (sample SAMN11554181, study PRJNA540505) | mine drainage metagenome | isolation source: sediment from site ElyBrook_90M | place: USA: Ely Copper Mine, Vershire, VT | collected 2017
CGTAGTCTTCAACCTCTATTGGCTTACGGACTATATAGTAGAATATGTCATCAAGAGTAAGAGGGTTCATTGAGAACTTAACCCTCTTGCTTATCAGCTTCTTTGAAATGGAGTGCGCCTCGCTTTCTGTTGTCATTATCTGGTAATTTTCATCAATTCCCTTGACCAGTATTCCATGCTTGGGCTTTGTTATGTGCGTCTTTGATAGTATCTTTATGCTGTATGGGTACTTTACCTTCTTTCTTAGATCCTCAAGGGTTCCTAGAGCCCTAAGTTTTCCATCATCAAGTATGCCTATGTTGTCTGCAAGCCTTTCAGCCTCCTCAAGGTAGTGGGTTGTCAGGAATATAAAATGGTCTTTCTTCAAGGTCTTGAGTACGGCCCACAGCTCGCTTCTTGATATTGGGTCAAGTCCTGTTGTAGGCTCATCTAGAAAGAGTATTTTTGCATCTGATGCCATTACCATTGCAACAAGCACCTTGCGCTTCATTCCTCCTGAAAGCCTTTGGCACTGCTTGTTCATGAACTTTGTAAGACCCAGCTTCTCCAGAGAGTTCACAGCCTTCTTTGAAGCCTCTGAATAGTCAAATCCTCTCCAGAGCAGGTATGAAGTTATGAACTGCTTTGGCGTAACCCAGCCTACTGCTCTTGCCTCTTGAGGTACGCATGCAATTATCTCTCTGAGTTTTTCAGCCTCATCAACTACATCTATCCCGTTTATTGAGGCCTTGCCAGAGTTTGGCATGAGCTGGGTTGCAAGTATTCTTATCAGTGTAGTCTTGCCTGCACCGTTTCTGCCGATAAGAGCGAATATTCCACCGTTTGAAGGTATTGTGAATTTTACATCATGAAGAGCATACTTGCCTTTCTCGTAGTGCTTTGTTATGCCATTTACTTCTAGCTTGTCCATTTTTACATCCTTATTGTGTTTATGATATGTGGTGGCATATCCTTAGGTCGTTAGAGAAGCTGTCAAGTTCCTTTGGAATCTTTATTCCCTCTATTGGCGAATTAAGTGAAAGTCCCTTTTCTTTCTTTGCCTTCCATACAGTGGAATTGAACTCCGCAATTTTTTCTATAAGTGTGAGGTCAGATTTGCCCTTCTTTGCCTCAGGGAAATGCTGCTTCATCATGTCCATCCCATATTTCTCAGCAATGACTGAAGTAGCTTGTGGTATTATTGGGTAGGTGAGCAGTAGGAATCTCTCGAATATGAAATGTAGAGTGTAATGCGCAGATTCCTGCTCCTCTTTTGTGAACTTTCCATCGTTGTTGTATGCCCTGTCCTTGACCATCTCAAGATAATGAGAAGCAAATTCCTCCCACAGGAACGTCTTGAGCTTTGATGATGGGTGGTAGAAGTTGTAGTTTGCATATTCAGTGTCTGCATACTCAGTAAGCAGCTCAATCTTGTCAGTGAAGAGCTGGTCAAGAACAGTAACCTTTGCCGATTTTGGCTTCTTGAATTGGTTTATGAACCTTGCAACATTGAATATCTTGTTTATTGTCTTTAGTTCGCCTCTTATCTTGTCTTTTGAGCATGAAAGGTCCTGCTTTGACATGTCTCCCTCGCTTGCAGCCCAGAGCCTGAATGCCTCTGCCCCGTATTCCTTCATTATATCATTTGGATCTATCGTATTTCCAAGGGACTTTGACATCTTCACTCCCTTTTCATCAAGAACGTGCTGATGAATCCAGACATCCTTGAAGCATGCCTTATCCGTTTCGAGATAGCCCCTAAGTATAGTGTAGTATAGCCATGTTCTTACTATCTCTTTGCCCTGTGGCCTTAGTGATACGGGATATGCCATCTTGAATAGCGCTTCATCTGACTTGTACTTTGTAACAAAAAGCTCGGATATCGATGAGTCAAACCATGTATCGAAGACGCGGATCTCCCCGGTCCATTTTGCATCCTTGAAATCAGAGACCTTTCCGATTACTTTTCCACTCTTCATTACTTCCGCATCATCAGGAGCTGCCTCCTTCCATGGCTTGTAGTATCTTCCCGGCTTTGGAATTGCAACCATGTCTCCAGAGTACCATAGCGGGATCTCGGTTGCATAAAATCTTCTTCGTGATATTGGCCAGTCTATTGAAATTTCATCTATCCATGACTCAAGTATTCTGCGCGCCTCTTTGGGGTAGAAATCTATCTTCTCCTGCGTGCTGATTATTTCCTTCTTGAATTCAAGCTGTTTTAGATAGAACTCAGGCATAGCTATGAATTCAATTTCAGCCTTTGATCTCTCGGATATCGGAGTTCTGTGAAGTATCTTCTCCTGTTTTAGAAGCAGCCCTTTTTCCTGTAGTGTCTCGATCATCTTCTTCCTCGCATCCTTTACCTTGAGTCCCTTCAAAAATCCGGCATGCTCATTCATGGTTCCGTCTTTTTCTATGGCGATTACGACCTCAAGCCCCATCTCCCTAAAGAAGCGTATGTCAGTTAAGTCCCCTGCAGAGCACATCATGACAAGCCCTGTTCCCTTGTCAATCTGTGCAAATGGATGAGGCATTATCTTTACCTCCTTTCCAAATATTGGAGTTATTGCAATCTTTCCGTTTAGGTGCTTGTATCTGTCATCTTCTGGATTGTAGATTACCATTTTGCATGTTGCTATAAGCTCAGGCCTTGTTGTTGCAATTACTATCTTTTCTCCAGTCTCCTTAACCTTCCATTCGATCTGGTTGAATGTTGAATCAATGTCAACATAGTCTATCTCAGAGTCTGCAACGGTAGTCCTCAGCTTTGGATCCCAGTTGCTTACCCTGTTATCCTCGTAAATAAGGCCTTTCTTGTAAAGACCTATGAAGGTTGACTGTGTAAGTGCACGGTATTCTGGCGAGTCCGTAAAGTATACGGATCCGGGATTCTTGCTTACCTTGTATGATGTAAATGAGATTCCTAGTTTTGCGAAGCTGTCTATAGATTCAAGTGCAGTTTCTTGCAGGAGCTGCTCACATTTTGCAATGAATTCCTCCCTTCCTACCTTAAATGCGGAGATGTTGTACTTCTTCTCTGCTGCAATTGCTATCGGAAGTCCATTGCGATCAAGCCCAAGCGGAAAGAGTACCTCGTATCCTTTCATTCGCTTGTATCTAGCAAACATGTCCATGAATGAATATGTTGTTGCATGGCCGATGTGTATTGGCATGTTTATGTAAGGAGGAGGGGTGTCTATGGAGTATACCTTCTTCTTTGTCTTGACGTCAAATGGATAGGACTCTGCATCTCTCCACTCCTTTGTTATGGCCGTCTCTATCTCTGGCGACCAGTTCTTTACGTCATCAAATTTGATCATGATTTCGCCGTTTATTATGATTCGATAAGCATATCAAGACTAATAATCTTTGCAGGAAGGCATTGTACTCCCAAAGGAGTTATCCAGCTTTGTTGATTCAGCCTGCTTGCATGCGTCATAGATGCACGTATACATTGGATAGCCGACCTTTACGCCTTTCAGTGCGATAAGATTATTGCCCATATTAGTAATCCTGTAGTTAAAGTTTTATACTTTGCCAATAAGGAAAAATGACTACGTGGTTTCTTAGTTGCGACATATATTTGTCGCTTTTAAATGTTATCGTAGGGCTTTATATATGACAATAGATCTAAGGCTATCAGTAATTCAAGGTTAAGTCCATTAACTTGGAAAGCGTCGTATTGGCGGATTGGGCATTAGAAATTCAAACCGAAGATAGGTGTGGAAATGGAAACTAAAATGAGCAAGTTGAATGAAGCGAGAAGCACTACTACTCAGCCTCTTCGTCTGCAAATGCTTGCAGTAGATGCTGATTTTGAGGTCGTACGTACAGTTGCAGGGAATCTTAGAACTCCAGTAAAGACATTACAGAACCTTGCAGAGCATGGAGACAGGGAAACACAGCTTGCAGTTGCCGAAAATATAAGTGCTCCTCCCTTTGCACTCAGACATCTTGCTAGAAGTGGAGATGTTGAGACTAAGAAAGTAGTTGCTAGGAATCCAAGCACTCCGCCGTTTGTGCTTAGTGATCTCGCAAAAGACGACGAACAAGAAGTCAGGATGGAGGTTGCAAGGAATCCCAAGACAACAGTAGTAACTCTTAGTATATTGGCAAGGCATGACGTTGATGAGATAAAGGAAGAGGTCTTCAGGCACCCTAAGTGGAGCGACGCACTGCTCTAATTTTGTAGAATCGTATTTTAAGTCTGTTTGTCCACAAGGTAGAAATAGCATAATGTATAATTAATTTATCTGCATTACTTTTAGCAATCCATTAAGGGAGTGATTTTATGAACTCAAATAAAGGCACAATAAAGATAGGTGTTTTAGGGGGGATAGGTCCGGAGGCCACAAGCGAGTTTTACCTCAATCTAATAATAAAGTTGCAAAAGAGTGGGCTGATAAAGCACAATGAGGATTTTCCTCAGATAATAATAAACAGCATCCCTGCTCCAGAGCTGGTTTTTGATAGTGTAGCTGCAGAGAATCTGGTACCGTATAGTGAGGGTTTGAAACAGCTTGATGGGTTTGGAGTTGATTTTATAGTAATGGTGTGTAACACTGTGCACATCTTTTATGACAAACTCCAAGGACAGATAAGCACACCTATACTCGACTTACGTAAGGAGGTACATAAGGCAATGGAAAGCAGAAAGGTCGAATCCTTTCTTATCATAGGCACTCCTGCCACCATAGAGCAGAATCTTTACAGTTTCAATGGTATAAAGTGCGTGAAACCAAACCATGAGGAGGTGAAGATGCTATCGGATGCGATATTCAATTTCAATAAAGGCATGAAGAAAGATGCCCAGAAGAAGACAGTTGAGGATATTGCAAAAAAGTACCTTCAAAACAAGGAGGCTAACACAATTCTTATAGGATGCACGGAGCTTGGAGTGATGCTGTCACATGATGATTTCCATAAGATAGATACAATGGATGTCCTCGCCGATGCGACAGTGAGGAGGTTTGCAGAGCTCAAGAAGCAAAGAAGCGGAGTGTAATTTAGGATTCATCTCTTCTGACACTCTGCCTAAGGTATTCTACCTCTACTTCTATTGTAAGAGGTATTATCCTCTGAACGTAGAATTGCCCTATGAACTCAGGATCGAGCCCGTATCTTTGGCCCTTCTCTCTCACTCTATCAAATACTTCTGTCTCAACCTGCCTGTTTCTAAGGGCCTCCTCTACAGCCGACCAGTCTCCAGCAATGATGTGAGGTTCGAGTGCCTCTCTGTTGAACTTCCATTTGCTTGCTGCAACGAACTTTCCCAGATGTACCCTTGTTGATATCTCCTGAAGCGCAGATATATCCAGTACCGCGCAGTACCCATATTCATTGTCATCTCCAGGTTTGCAGATGTTCTTAACTGCCTCTATGTACATTGTCTTTATTTCGTCGTTCCGGTTTATCTTTACGGGCACCAGTTCCATGTCCTCGGTTATTCTTTCGACCTTGAGGTGAGGATGAACCTGGAAAAACGGCTGCTCACGAGGATCAAGATATCTTCCTGCAGTTGCATGTAGAGTCTCAGTTCCATTGAGCAGGTAATCAAGGAAGCTTCCCTTGAATCCTTCGATATGCATACTTTCAGAAGGTACATAGATGCTGTCATTTGAAAGATACTGGGATCTTCTAAACAGGCTGAAGATTATAGCGTCCTCCATCTGGCTTAATGTGTTTCGAACATCCTTGAGTTCAAGTGATTGTCTCATAATTACAACTCTTTTATCATCATATTTTTGCGCAAAGGAAAGCCATGTGAACTTCGTATATTAGCTCTGAGTTAGTTTCAATACTTTTTGTTCCTACCACACTAATCCCTAGTTTATAATTAACTTGTTGCTCCACGCACTATCTCTGTAGCTATCTGCGCGTATTCCTCACGCTTCTGCCTATGAAGTTCAAGTGCTTCCCTCGTAGATTCCTTCAATGCTGCCTTGTCAGCTCCGCACATGAGCGTTCCTGCCTTGCATGCTTCGAATGTTACTGAGACGAATTCATCTGAAGGATTGTTGAATCTGTGCATCTCGTAGATAGGACATACTTCAGGCCTACCCCCTAGTTCCTCCTGCTCTGCCTTTGTATTTCTGCCTCCTGTTATTGCATTTGCTATTGCACTCTCAAATTCGGCCTGATTTGCGCCTAGGAGCAATGCGGATCCAGGCTTGCTCTTTGACATCTTTTCTGAATAGTCTATAAGTGAAGGCATGTGTGCTAAATATAGAACGGATGGCGGTATGAAACTATATGTGCCCTTTGACCTGTTTGCAACCTCTTTTGTAAGGCGTATTATCGGCTTTTGATCTATGCCTACAGGAATGAGTGATGGAGCAGGCGTGCCGCTTATCTGCGGATAGAGGATATCTGCTATCTGCAGATAGACTGCGCTGTACTTTCCGGTGTCCTTGTGACCGAGTACATTTTCCATCATAGTGTACGGTATGATCTTTGATACCTCAAATGCGAAGGTGAAGTAGTCTGGAGATTGTCTGCTCTGCAGGTATATGTCCTCCCTAGGAACCCCCATGGCGAGTGCATCTGTTATATTGTCTATCGCATACCTACGCGCAGTTTCCAGGCTTGATATGCTTGTATCAGGCCTGCTCACATATGCATCTATGTCGCATACTGCAAAATAACCAGAACCTGCGGACTTCCTGAAGAAGTTGTACGTATCTATGACGACCTTATGCCCATAGTGAAATTCTCCTGAAGATGAGAATCCGCTTATCATTGTAAAATTGTCCTTGTACATCATCGCATCTACTATCCTGTCGAAGTCGGTGTGGCCTAGTGCTATCTCCCTTGTGAAAAGAGGAGTGCTGCTGCCAAAGAATTCCTTTATTTCCTGCGTTATGTCAGATATTACAAATCCTGCAGAGCGCTGCTCCTTGCCCAGCCTTTCGCCTCCCCATGGATTTATGTCAGGTACTAATGGAGCTGGAGGATATTCGTTTACAGCACTTGATGAAGTAGGAAGAATGTCAAGTATGTGCCTTTCAAGCTCTGAATATGTCCTTGCCTTGAGATCTGCAGGGTCAAGTTTCTTGTCGTAATATCTCTTGTAGACTGCATTTGCAAGATCGCTGTCAAATTGTCCTTCCATATGCTGCCTTGCAAGGTCTGCGGTCATTAAGATATCAAGAACTGGATTTGGCTTGGATCTTGCAGGCTCTATCTCTGTGTCATTAATCAATCGTACAACATCTTCCTTAGCCGTCCTCCCTATTATTATTCTGCTGTCAGCAAGCTGGCTGCTTCCTGCCTTGTAAGGTGTAAGCCCGTACTTTGCTATAGGGAGATTTATGTAGCTGCTATAAGGCATCCCTAGTGGGTATGTTTGTGTAAGATATACTGGAAGGAGAGGATCCACTCCGAAATGGGATAACATAGAGTTTGTGGCGTTGTCATATAATTGCTCCCTAGGAGGCCCTACCTTTATGTCTATACCAAGTATTGTTGCAATTTCTTCCATCGAGTAAATATAACCGTTCTTTGCTGATTCCTCCCTTCTATCAGGTGGAACAGTCGCTATTATCATCTGCATCAATGCGTCATCAGACCTGCTGACATCTCTTACCTTCTCAAGCCTGACCATAAATTCATCAGTAGTTGCTATGTCGCTTAGAAGCTTTACTTCAAAAGTGCCGTTGTAGGTTTCTCTGACGTTAGTTGCAAAATCCTGTCTGTCTTCAGCATATCCTCGCATCTCCCTTATCTGGTCAGGATAATTCCTAAATACGCCAAGATCAGCAACAAGTATAGTAGGTTCCACAGCTATCTCGTACTTGCTACCTATAAGCTTTGCAAGTTTGCTTGTAAATAGGTAGTACTTGACACTGTCAAGAGTGTTTCCCTGTTCATCAAATGTCTCTCCGTACAAGATCCTAAATGGCCTTCCATCTTCCCTGCACTTTTCTACACGCTGCTCGATGACATCAATGCGCGGAGCTGCAACTACCAAACCCTTTTGTGATAGAAGGGATGTAAGGTTGTCTGCACTCTTGCCTTTTGATGTATTCATTTTATCAATCGTTTTACAGCGTAAGTCGGTCCGCCACTTCTGCAATCATGCTGAACCATGACGTCTTAACCTTCTTCTTGTCCCCGGGAACGTATGCGTCTGAAGGAACCTCCCAGAAATCAGGTGCGTTTGCAGATCTGTTTTCATCAAAACCTGGAACTACTGTTTTTCCAGCTGCTGCAAGCTTCTCTATTTCAGCGTGGTCTCCCGTAGTCTCCCTAACATGCCTTATCGCGCTGAGCATTGCATACTCGAATATTTCTCTCCTCTTTACATGATGATCCTCTATGACCTCCTGGGTAAGAGCTTTGAATGTGTCAGCATCCATTCTCTCAGCTCCTGTAAACTCGCTAAACAGAGATTGCCTTCTTGTCATCGCCTCTGCTACCTTTTCTGGATCTATTGCACTGAACCTATCAACCTTCTCTTGCATGTCGGCTACTCTGTCATCAAGTGAGAGCTGATCTACGCGACCAAGAATCTTGCCTGTTGGAGTTTGCAGATATACGTTTCGTGAAGGACCAAGATATATCGTTGTGTCCGGTTCACTTGCGCTCTCCTTTCTTCCCTCCATATTGGATATGCTCCTTATGTAAAGGGATGAAGGAACAGTATTTACAAGCCGGGTGTAATCGGAATCTCCACTAGTGTATGATGCTATTATCTTCTTTGAGAGAGTGAGTGCCATTGCCATGTTTCCATCCTGGTCTGCGCCAGAAAGCATGAAGGAGTGCTGCTTACCAAAGTCAGGGTGCTGCGGCAAAAGTATGTCGCCAACCTGCGTAATACTTGCGAAAAGAAACTTCATCTCATCCACAAATGTCTCCCTTCCTAAAATATCTACTATTGTAGGCATCTCAAGGCCTCTTGCTGCAAGGTAACTTATGTTCATTACTCGCATCTCCTCAGACTGCAGATATACGTGCGCCGCATCCAGATTGAGCCCTGATGCGCCCCAGTCAAGAAGGTTGTCTGCTATGAAATATTTGTATTTTGATTCCTGCGTTATCTTTGGATCTAAGCTTGCCTCAGTGTCTGCTATAGGTATGAATGCCTGAACGCCATTCTTCTGGAAGAAGCTTATAGTCTCTATTACAAGCTTGTGGCCAAAGTGGCATGGACCGCTAGGCTTTCTTCCTGATGCTATTCCGTAGCTTTTTGGATCTGCGATGTATTTTAGCAGCTCTTCTGCATTACGCATACTGTCAAACTGCTCGGTAAGTATCATTGGAGTCCGGTTAGAGTATGCTGCGAGAGCAGAGTATACCTGAGGAGATACGGGGTCTGCAACATTGTCGTAAAGTACTGACTCATTTCCTGTTGGGCCCTGCTTTACGTCTCTCTGGACCTTGTCGAAAATAACTACATGCCCGTTTTCGGTGACTACTGCCTTTGCAACCTGTGCAGAATCAAGATCTTTTCTGCTTCCAAAAGAATCTATCGGCTCCCATAGGCCTTTGTTAAGCGCATATCTTCCTGGCTCGTTAAAACTAGCAGTATCATGAGTTTGTCCCAATTGCCTACCTCTTGTAACCATATATTACACCAAATACAAATAATGAACTAGCAGCGACTCTAATACTTCGATTTATCTTCATATTTATACTTTGCTGTGTTTTTTGTAAATTGCAGAGACACTTTAAAAAGCGTGCTTAAATACACATTAATTAAAGAATTGGCAAATTGGTTATGCGCTCTGTCTTAGAAGCGCATGTACATCGATCCTGTGCTGTTTTTTAGCATATTCATCTGCAAACCTTCCTACTACCTTGGAATGGGAGATTGCATCTATTAGGATTACAGTTCCTTTTTCAGTTACAAGTATGTTGTGATTGTAGGCGTCTCCGTGAAAGAGCCCTTTACTGTTCAGAGCTGAGATAAGTAGCTTGGCCTTTCTTACATATGACCTATACTGCCCTATCTTCTCAGGATCTCCGCTGCTCTTTGTTTCTTCGTATACGTGATCAAGGCGCCTTGAATTTGGAACGAACTTTGTTATGTATGCAATTGCATTTCCCTCATTGTCCCGAACAAGTGCAATAGGAATTGCGATGTTTAGTGGCTTTGCATCGTACATCCTAAGT
>VFSW01016438.1_pt1 | contig 10094 bp, 6 predicted proteins | sample 5358111 | NCBI WGS metagenome assembly VFSW01 (sample SAMN11554181, study PRJNA540505) | mine drainage metagenome | isolation source: sediment from site ElyBrook_90M | place: USA: Ely Copper Mine, Vershire, VT | collected 2017
GCCAGCCGTGGCGGCTGCCGACCGAGGCGGAATGGGAGAAAGCGGCGCGGGGCACCGACGGGCGCATCTACCCCTGGGGCAATCAGTGGGACAAGGCGCGGGCGAATACGAGCGAGGGTGGGCCAGGAACCACGACGCCGGTGGGGGCGTATGCGGACAAGGGGGACGCCAGCCCGTATGGCGCGCATGACCAGGCGGGGAACGTGTGGGAGTGGTGCAGCTCGCTCTACCAGTCGTATCCTTACAAATCAGACGACGGGCGAGAGAATCAGCAATCAACTGAAAATAGAGTGCTGCGTGGTGGCTCCTGGTACGTCACTCCCAGGTTCGCGCGCGCGGCCTACCGCTTCGACCTCGATCCGGTCAACCTCCTCTACACTGGGGGCTTCCGGCTCGCTCGTGGCGTGTGGGCTGGTTCATCATAGGTCAAAGATTCTAATTTCTATTTTCTCTTCACTCCCATGTGATACAAGCTTTGCCATCAGGCACGGATGTGCTGGTGTCGTGCCTTTCGCGCGCAGCGCGATCGAATTTTTTTTGATTGGAAGTGTAGCGTGGCGTGAGGCCGCCGGGGAGGGTGATCATAGGGAGTGAGCGTCATGCCGGGCGAGGCCCCGGTGGGAGAGTGATCGCAGGGCAGGGATTCAGCGCCGGGCGAGGCCGCCGGGGGAAGGGCGATCACGAAGGCGAGGATCGCGCCGGGCGAGGCCGCCGGGTTGCCCAGACGGCGTGAGCGAAGAGCCGGGGGTGCGCAGACACCATCCATGCGCCGGCGGCTGGAAGCCGCGCCTGTGGGCCCGCGGGCCGCAAAGCCCGCCTTCGCGGGCTAGGACAAGCAACATCCGATGCATCGATGATTCAAGATAATTTCGTATAAGATAACACAATCGGTACTTGTCGCGCAAAGACAATAAGCCGCTTATCCACGCTCGTCCATAATTCTCAGCGACAGAGCGGCGTGCGCATCCTTGACACATCGTCTCCGCATCGGCGACAATGAGACTAGAGCAAATGTGCGAGGCCTGTCAGGAACGGAGGGCATGGATGGACGACCTGGAGCACGCGCGCGAGGCCGCGCGCCAGGTGCGGCGCGAACAGATCGGCGACCGGACGCTGGCTCACCCCGGCGCGATCGACATCGACGCTGTGGCGCGGCGCCTGGGCTATGTGGTGGTCAGCTTTCAACCCGAAGCGCGCCCCGGCGTGCTCGGCTATCTCGAACCCAATCCCGGCGAGCCGCTTTTGTGGTTTCGCAAGGATCTGTCGCCGGTCGAGCGCCTCTTTACTCTGGCGCATGAGCTGGGCCACGCGCGGCTGCACGCCGACACGCTGGCGGCCGAGCGTGACGAGTGCGCCGCTGGCGACGTGACGGATGAATTCGAGCGGAATCACGGCCTGCTCTTGCGCCCGGACGAAGCGTACAGCCCGCGCAGCCGCCGCGAGCGCGAGGCGAATGCCTTCGCCACCGAGCTGCTGGCCCCACTGGACGGCGTGCGCGCGGCTTTTCTCGGCGAGGGGCGGCGCGCTCCGCTCGCCACAGCCGCCATCGCCCGCGCCTACGGTGTCTGGCCGTCGGTCGTCGTCAGCCAGCTCGCCCGCGCGCTCGTCGATGCGCCGCCCGCCGAGCGAGCGCCGGTCGCCCGCGCTGGCGTGCCGCCCACGCTGGATCCATCGCAGCGCGAGGCCGTCACGGTCGCGCCCCCCGCCCTGATCGTCGCCGGCCCCGGCACCGGCAAGACCAGCACGCTCGTCGCGCGCCTTTGCTGGCTCGTGACCGAGCAAGCCGTTGCCCCGCGCGCGATCCTCGCGCGGACCTTACGCCCCAACGGGGCGCGCGCGCGGCGCGTGCGCGTGACCGCCGCGCTCGATCTCGCGCCTGGCCGCGAGCCGACCGTCACCACGTTTCACAGCTTTGGCGCTGACCTGTTGCGCGGCTATGGGCATCTCGTCGGCCTGCGCCCCGATTTCGCGCTGGTGGATGACATCGCCGCCTTTTTGCTGCTGCGCGATCTGGGGCCACGGCTGCCGCTCGACCATTACACCCGCCTCGCCAGGCCGGCGCTCTATTTTGGCGATCTGCTCGGCGCCATCAGCACCGCCAAGGATGAATTAGCCGACCCCGCGCGCTATGCCTCTCTCGCTGAAGAGCAAGCCGCCCGCGCCACTACGACCGAAGAGGCGGCAGCCGCTGATAGAGCGCGCGAGGTCGCCGCCGTCTATGCCGTCTATCAGGCAGAGCTGGCGCGGCGCGGTGACGCCGATTACGGCGATCTCATCCGCCTGTCGGTGCGGCTGTGCGCGGAGCAGCCCCAGGTGCTGGCGGCGCTGCACGACAGATACGCGCACGTGCTGGTGGACGAGTTTCAGGACATCAACCGGGCGAATGGCGTCCTTTTGAAGTATCTGGCCGGCCCCGCCGGCAACATCTGGGCGGTGGGCGACGCGAATCAGTCGATCTATCGCTTTCGCGGGGCCTCGCCAGCGAATATCGCCAACTTTCACGAGGACTTCCCCGGCGCGCGGGTGGTGGCGCTGCGCTATAACTATCGCTCGCGCCCGGCCATCGTGGCGGCGGCGAATCGCTTCGCCGGCGGCGCCTTGCCGGGCAATGGCGATCGGGTGGATCTCGCGCCGGTGCGCCCTGACGACGGCGCGGCGGTCATCTTGCGCGAGGCGCCCGGCGCCGACGCCGAGATCGCGGCGATCGTGGACGACATCGGGCGACGGCAAGCTCTAGGCGCGACGCTGGGCGACCACGCCATCCTTTGTCGCACGCGCGCCCAGGGGCGCCGCGTGGCCGAGGCGCTCAGCGCGGCGGGGCTGGCGGCGTCGGCTGAGGAGGGTTTTTTCGAGAATGACGCGATCCGCGACCTGCTGGGGATCGGGCACGTGCTCTCCGGCGAGGCGGGCGGCCTGCTGCGCGCGGCCCGCGTGGGCGACCACGCGCTCAGCCACGCGACGGTCGAGCGGCTCTGCCGCGCCGCCGCCAATCTGCCCGACACGCCGCTCGACCGGGTTATCAATGATGAGCTGGCCCGCGACGACCTGCCGGCTGACGATCGCGCCCATCTCGCGCTGCTTCAGAGCGACCTCGCGGCTATGCTGCACGCGCCGAGCGTCGCCGCTGGCTATGCGCTCTATCTGTGCGACCTGACGGCGACGGTGCGCGACGCCCTTTCCGCGCGCGACGGGCGCGGCTCGCTCGTGGCCGGGCTGCTCTCGCTGGCCGCGCACTATGACGCGCACCAGCGCCTCAGCGCCGGCGACGCTCCCGATGTGCCAGCGAATCCGGATGAGCGCGCCCGCCGTCGCTGGCGCGATTTCTCGACATTCGCCCGGCTGGTGAGCGGCCTGCCGCACGGCTTCGACGCCGGAGCCGGCGACGATGTCGCCGCGGCCGCCCGCGTGCGTGTCTTGACGGTTCACGGCGCCAAGGGGCTGGAGTTTCCTGTCGTGTACGTGCCCTATCTGGGCAAGGGGCGCTTCCCCAACCGCTATCAGGGCGAGCGCGTGCCCCCGCCGCCAGGGCTGGTCGCCAGCGCCGAAAGCGATCCCAAAGTCGCCCATCTGATCGAAGAAGCATGCCTCTTTTACGTCGCCATGACCCGCGCTCGTGACATGCTGGTGCTCAGCCGCGCCGAGCGCTATAGCGCGAAGCAGCGATCGACTCCCAGCGAATTCCTGGCGCCGGTGCTGGCGAGCGGCGATGTGCGGCGTGAGGCGTGCGCGCCCGTCGCCGGCGTGACGACGGAGGGCGACGACGGCGATCTGGCCCCGCTCGCGCCCGATCCGCCAGATTTCGCGGAGGCGGAGGCCATCAAAGCCAGCGCGCTCGCTACCTATGACGAATGCCCGCGCCAGTACGCCTATCGCTATGGCTATCGCCTGCGCGGGCAGCGCGGCGGCTATTGGCGGCTGCGCCACGCTGTGGCGGCGGCGCTCGGCGACGTGGAGCGCGAGGCGATCGACGAGGCGGCTGCGGTCGCGCGCTTCGACGCCACCTGGCGTGAGGATTCCGAGCGGCTCGGCGCGGCGGCAAGCGATCCCTTTGACTCGCTCTATCGCGCGCGAGGCGCCCAATCGGTCGCGGCGGCGGCGCGCTATGTGCGGGCGCATGGCGAGGAGCGCGAGATTCGCTTCGCCCACGTGGTCGATATCGCCGTCGAAGAAGCGATCGTCAGCGTTGAGCTGGATCGCGTCGAGGTCGATCGCGCGCCGGGCAGCGACGGCGCGAATCCGCGACGCGCCGTGCGCCACCAGATCGATGCGCGCGCCGGCGATCCCAAAGCGAACGACCTGCGCTCCTATCTCGCTCTGTTGGCTGTGCGACAGATGACGGGTGAGCCGTCGCTGGGCGAGCTGGTCGAGCATCGCCTGGCCAGTGACGAGCAAACGCCGGTGCCCATGTCGGAAAAGATCGAGCAAACCTTGCGCCAACGGATGCGCTCCGCTCTCGCTGGCATCGGCGCGGGTGCGTTTTCCGCGCGACCCGATCCGTTCCGTTGCGCTTCGTGCGAATTCGCGCTCGTCTGCCCGGCGTGAGCGGGGTGCGCGTGGGCCGAGCACGCTCTCGATCAGCCGTTGAAGTGTGCTGTCTTGCCCCCACGACCACGGGCGTGGCGAGGAATCACCATGACCCCATACACGAAAGTCCTAAGAATGCCATAGGACTATTGGAGTATGTGTTCTATCTTGTGCATTTATTTATGGTACACTTGTATCAGTCCGGGCGCGCGACAGGAGCCAGTCTGCATAACAAACGTGAGACGCGCGGCGGCACGAGAGGAGCGTCATGCCTGACAAACAAGCCGTCGAGCAAGATCTGCTGAGCGCGTATAACGACCTGCAAAAGGCCCGTGAGCGCATGGTCGAGCTGCAACGTCAGATGCCACACGAGGCTGTGCCCGCCACGTACATCTTTCGCGGACCAAACGGCGCTGAGGCGACACTGGAGGACCTCTTCGAGGGTCGTCGCGATCTCATTGTGATCCACAACATGGGGGCGTCGTGCGCGTATTGCGCCATGTGGGCGGATGGCTTCAACGGCGTGTGGCCGCACCTGCGCGATCGCGCGGCATTCGTCGTCGTCTCACCTGATGCGCCCGAGACGCAGGCGCGCTTCGCGGCGTCGCGCGGCTGGCGCTTCCCCATGTGGTCCAGCCAGGGGACGACGTTTCGCGCCGACATGGGCTTTCAGCAAGATGACGAGATGCTGCCGGGGGTCTCGATCTTTCACCGCGAGGCCGACGGCGCGATCACCCATTACGCTCAGTCCCCGTTTGGCCCCGGCGACGATTTCTGCGTCACCTATTCCCTCTTTGACCTTTTGCCCGGCGGTACCGGCGACTGGGAGCCGCGCTTCACCTACGACCACACGCCGGCGAAAGCTGATCGATCTTCCTTCCACCATGAGGAGTTACGAACGTTGAAAGCACTCTCGCATGTGACAGTCTTGGTCAGCGACTATGATGAGGCGCTGGCCTTTTATACCGAAAAGCTCGGCTTCGTCAAGCGCGACGATATGGCGATGGGGCCGGATACGCGCTGGCTGACGGTGAGCCTGCCCGATCAGCCCGACCTCAAAATCGTGCTGCAAAAGCCAGTTCCAGCCATGCACGGTGAGGAAGGCGCGGCAGACATGCTGTCACGGATCGGCAAAGCAACGACCTGTGTCATCGCGACGGACGATTGCCAGGGCGACTACGAGCGCCTATCCGCGCGCGGCGTTGCCTTCGTCAGCCCGCCCCAAGCGCAGAGCTATGGCATCGAGGCGCTTTTCACCGATCTCTACGGCAACGTCTACGACCTGGTGCAGTCAGTGGAATAGTCCGGCGAGGAATCAGGCCCGAAATACGAAGAGTCGCGGAAGGTCACGGAAAACATCGTGCCTTTCGCTATTTTTCGTGACCCGCGTGTCTCTTCCTTCCAGGATCTAGACTTCGACAATGGTCGGGATGATGAGCGGGCGCAGATGCGTCTTTTGCCACATGAAGGTGCCCAGCACCTCTTTGGTGCGCTCGACCAGCTCGCCATATTCCGGGTGGCCCCGCGACTGGCGGTGCAACGATCGCTTGAGCTGCTCGACGCCACCCATGATGAAGCTCTCACCCTCCGACCCAATGACGCCGCGCCCCACGACCTCGGGGTCAGCCAGCAGCTCGCCGGTGTCGCGATCCACCACGATCGTCACCACCAGCACGCCGTCGGCGGCCAGGTGCAGCCGGTCGCGCAGCACCTCGCGCGAGACGTTGCCTACTGTCAGGCCATCCACCAGCACGGCGCCGGCGGCCACGTGCCCCACTTTTTTCGCCTGCTCTTGTGAAAATTCCACGATGTCGCCCAGCTCGGTGATGAAGATATGATCGGGGGTATAGCCTTCCTCTTGCGCCATCATGGCATAGAGCCACTGGTGACGATATTCGCCGTGCACGGGCGCGACGTAGCGCGGTCGCAGCGCGCGCAGCGCGTCGCGCAGCTCTTCACGGCTGGCGTGGCCGCTGACGTGAATGTGTGGCTCCATCGCGCCGTAAATTACACGGGCGCCGCGCCGGAAAAGATTGTCGATGGTGCGCGAGACCGTCTCAGTGTTGCCTGGCACCGGCTCGGCTGAGAGCACCACCGTGTCGCCGGTCTTGAGCGAGATCGTCGGGTGCATGCCCGACGCGATGCGCGCCAGCGCGGAAGTCGGCTCGCCCTGGCTGCCCGTCGTCAGCAAGATGATTTCGTTGTCGGGCATCCGGTTGGCTTCCTCGACCGAGACGACCGAGCCGGGCGGCAGGTGAATGTAGCCGAGCTCGGCGGCCACCGTCATGTTTTGATCCATGCTGCGACCGACGATGGCGGTCTTGCGGCCCAGCGCGTTCGCCGAGATGATGGCACGCTCCAGGCGAGGGATATTCGACGCGAACGTCGTGATGATGACGCGCCCTGTCGATTGCTCGATGATCCGCGCGACCGTCTCGAAAACGAGCGTCTCTTGCGGCGTGCGCCCGGGGCGCTCGATGCGCACGCAGTCAGTGAGCAGCGCGAGCACGCCCTCGCGACCGAGCGCGGCCAGGCGATCGCGATCGGTGTAGGTCGGCGCGTCAGGCGCCGAGTCGAATTTATAATCGCCGGTCACGACGACGGTGCCTGCCGTGGTGTGCAGCGCGAGCAAAAAGCTGCCGGGAATGCTGTGCGCCACCGGAACGAATTCGCACTCGATTTGCCCCAGCTTGGCGCGCTCGCCTGGCTCGACGGGAAAGAACTCGGCATAGTCCAGCGCGCGGCGCTCGCGCAGCTTGGCCTGCACCATGCCCAGCGTCAGCCGCGAGCCATAGAGCGGCACGCGCCAGCCGTCATGCGCCAGCTGCGGCAAGAGGAAAGGCAGCGCGCCGATGTGGTCTTCGTGGCCGTGCGTGAGCACGATGCCACGCAGCCGGCTGATGTGCTCGCGCAGATAGGACACGTCGGGAATGACGAGATCGATGCCGCGCTGTTCTTCTTCGGGGAATTTGACGCCGGCATCGACCAGCACAGTGTCGGAGCCACACTCGATAACGGTGGCGTTCTTGCCAACCTCACCCACGCCCCCCAGAGGAATCATCCGCACAGCGCTCTTGCCGCTTTGTTTGACGCTCGCGCCATCCTTTGATTTTGCCATGTACCAGAAACCTTTCGTTGAAAGACAAACACACCTTGCGCCCAGATCACATCAGGCGACAGAGATATGAACGTCGCATTGTTGGCCGCGCTCGTCCGCGCGTGCCCCATGAAGCACTCATCAGCAATGCGCCAGCGCGCGCGGTCACGCGCTTTTGCGGCGGCGCGCCCGTTCTTGCTATGCTTGAGGATATGGGCAGAGACACCTCACCGCCACAAACAGACTGGTGAGCATTGAAAGGAGCATCCACGCTATGAGCGACAAGACAGCGCAGCAGGTGGCACTCATCACGGGCGCCAGCAGCGGCATCGGCGCCGCGACGGCGGAAGCCTTCGCGCGTGCCGGTTGGGCTGTGGCGGGGGTGGCGCGGCGCGCCGACCTGCTGAGCGCGCTGGCCGAGCGCGTGACCGCAGCCGGCGGCACCATCACGACGCTCACCGCCGACGTCACCATTCCCGCCGATCGCGATCGCATCGTCAGCGAGACGGCGGCGCGGTTTGGCCGGATCGACGTGCTCGTCAACAATGCCGGTCGCGGCTCGTTTGCCAGCACTCTCCATCAAGATGAAGCCGATGTGCGCTATGTGTTCGAGCTGAATGTCATGGCCCCCGTGCTCTTGACGCAGCGCGCTCTGCCCGAATTGCTCAAGACGCGCGGCATGATCATCAACATCGCCTCGGTTGCCGGGCGCATCGGTCTGGCGGCGCTCAATATCTATAACGCGACAAAATTCGCGCTGATCGGCTGGTCAGAGGCGACACGCCGCGAGCTGGGCGCGCAGGGCGTGCGTGTCTGCATCGTGGACCCCGGACCTGTGGCGACAGAGTTCGAGAGCGCGATCGGCGGCAAAGAGCCGTCGGAATATCCCACACCCAGAGGCCTGCCGGTGAAAGTCGTCGCCCGTCGCATTGTCAATCTTACGCGCCATCCCCGGCGCGAGATCGTCGTGCCGCGCATCTATCGCGGCGCGATCGCCCTCAACCGCGTCGCACCAGGCGTGATCGATTGGGCGTTGGCGAGAGGTCGGAGTCGCGAGAGGCGGGCGCAAGAGCGCCAGGGCGCGCGTGACAGCGCCATGCCCGTCGAGAGCGCGCGCCATTGACTGGCGCTAGGCCTCGGGGCCGACATCGCCAGTCAGCGCCTTGAGCCGGTGCACCAGGCGCGACTTGCGGCGACTCGCGTTATTGCGGTGCAAGGCGCCTTTGGTCACGGCGCGATCGAGCTGGCTGATCGCTTCACGCACCGCTTCGACCGTTGTCGGATCGCTGGCGTCGGCATCGATCGCTTTGCGCGCTTTGACGACAAAGGTGCGCACTTTGGTCTTGATGGCGTGATTGCGCTCGCGCCGCTTCTTTTCCACGCGCACGCGCTTGATAGCGGACTTGGTATTCGGCATGGGTCGAGTTTTCCCTTTTTCACATGATGGTGGCGCGCCTCGCCGCTCTGGCTGGCGCGCCGCTCCGCGCAAAGCGTGTTGTCGTATCCTATCCGTTGAAGTATATCTTATGGCGGCGGCGATCGCAAGGTGTTTGTGACTGGTCAGCCTGTGGGCTCAGAGTCCAAACGAGATCTTCCGCTCTCCCAGGCGCGACTCTCAGTCGTCGCGGCAACGGAGCCTGCCCCGTCACCTCTGCGCGATTTGCGTGACTTTGACGGGGAGGAACCGGACGAGCAGATCCTCCACTGTGACGACATCGAACGGCTTGGGCAAAAAAGCGTCCGCACCGGCGGCGGCGAGCATGCGATGACGTAATGCCGACATCAACACGACCGGCGGAAGGGGCAGATGATTTTCAATGGCATAGTCACGCAGCGCCGCGATCAGCTCGCCGCCGTCCATCTGCGGCATCTGAAAGTCAATAAAGGCCATCGCGGGAAAGACTCGCCAGGCCAGTTCGAGCGCCCTCCTGCCGTCGAGAGCAAGCATCGGCATATAGCCTGCTTCCTCGATGACGCAGGCGAGCACCTGAGCGATTGGCTCTTCATCCTCGGCGATCAGCACGACGAGCCTGTTTGTTTTGGCGGCGCGTTTGCGCTGCGCGTAACGCTGCTTCGTCTTCACGTTTGACCTTCCTCGACAAGCGCTCGCTGGCAGCAGAAAACTTCCATATACTGCTGGCGTGAGCTTCCCCCACGAAGCCACCCCGCATGTTGCTTGCCACCAATACAGCCAGGCATCGGACAAGCGGCCGCGCGATCGCGTCTCACTGCATCCCACTGAGCCAGCATAAGTCGTGCCGCGCATTGTCACATGCCTGGCCGCTTGAGTGTCATACTCACTGAAAGTGCTGGCGGCAAACGATTTTACGGATTGACGCCCGGCCTTTCCCTTGGTACGATGCGGTGGCGGAATCTATTGGACTGTGCGTGCCTTGGTGTGTTGTTTTGCTGGTCAGATACCCTACGGCTGAAGCCGGGGGCTTGAGCGATCAAGCCTGGATCTGACCAGTCT
>VFSW01016439.1_pt1 | contig 10094 bp, 5 predicted proteins | sample 5358111 | NCBI WGS metagenome assembly VFSW01 (sample SAMN11554181, study PRJNA540505) | mine drainage metagenome | isolation source: sediment from site ElyBrook_90M | place: USA: Ely Copper Mine, Vershire, VT | collected 2017
CCGCAGGCGCGCAGGCGCTCCGCGCCGAGCACCTGCGAGTGGGGGCAACCCTACGCAGGCAGGTCGACCTGCTGGGACGCTACATCGTGGACTTCCTCGCGCCCGAGGTGCGCCTCGTCGTCGAAGTCGATGGCGGCTACCACGAGCGGCGAAGGGGCGCCGATGCTCGGCGCGACCGGTCGCTGGCTCACGCGGGATACACGGTGTTGCGCGTCGATGCCGAGGTCGTCATGCGGGACCTGGAGCGCAGGCCGTCGCACAAGTCGACGCCGAAGTCGATCGCCTCCGGTTGGCGAGCGAGTGAGGCTCCCAGCATCGACAGCAGCAGAATGGCTAGCTTGAGCAGGATCGCGGCGCGCGTGACGAAGGTACACCCCCGGGGGCACGTCGTCGGAGTGAGCGTGTGGTCATCGATGGACCGCGTACCCGGAGGGAGTCCCGGACATGGTTGCCGCTGTCCGGGGACAGGTCTCGGGTGCGTTTCGGGCGACTTTGAGTCCCTCCGACTGTGCCTTCCCCTGGATGTGAGAGTCTGCACTTGGCCACGGGCGTTCGCACACGAAGGTGTGGGTGCCGTCGGCGTCGACTACCGACTGAAGGCGGTCTCTCGTGGGCTCGTAGGTGTATGTTGTGAGAGCAGCGCGCCGGAGGAGGGCGCCACATATTCGCGAGCGAACGTCTCGAGGCGACCACCCTGATCGCGGGTGTAGATATCGCTAACTGATGAGGGGACCCACCGGATCTGTTCCGTAGCTACAGTTCCTCGGCGTTCATTCGCCGGGTTGCAGCGAGGATCTCCCCCTGGTGTGTCGGAACGCGCTCACACACCACCACGTCTCCTGGTTCAAACTCCCATCGCTCTACCGCCGGATCGTAAGGCTGTTCGATAATACGATAACGAGATTCACCGAGATCTTCGGCTTGGACGGGTCTCCAGACTTGAACGGCTTCGTCCGGGAGAGACACAAAGATGGTCCCAACCCCGGTCACGGCAAATCTCCCGACCCCGGACCGTATTGAAAGCCGGGGCCACCCACATGGATCACCTCGTTTGTAACGGTGTCGACCACGACGGATTGACCGGTCTTAGGGCAGATATATCGAACTGCCGCGTTGCCAGTTGCCCTGTTGATCGCCGGAAGCTGCTGGCCGGACCTAATAGCGTTAATGATCTGTTCCGGCGTCCATCCGCGTGGACCCATCTGCCTCGCGATCTTGTCCCCGATTATGGGCGCCCCCTCTACGCCAATGAGTGCGCCGCCGAGAGGAGCGAGCCCCACAGCCTCACTCAGAGTACCTCCGGCCGACAGTACTCCCAGGGTGGAGGCGCCGGCCCCAGCTACCGCCCCCGCCGCTCCATATTCGAGTCCTTGCCCCAAGGCATTTCCCAAGAACTGAATGGGCGACTGATTCACGGAGGCTGTCGCTGCGTACGAGATCGTACCGTAAAGGTATCCAGCAGCCCAGCCGACCGCAGCTCCGACACATGCCGGGCATCTTCCGCTCGGGTCGCTCCACTTCACCGGGTTTTGATTCCCCCACCCCCACAGCGTGGAATTCGAATCATGGAGGGCCAGCTCATCCACACTCAGGAACGCCCCCAACTGCGCGCTCCACCACCTCGCCCGCATATCGACCAGCCCCCCCGCTACCGGCACCGTCCACCGCGCCTTCCACGAGAGCCCCTGCGTCACGCTGGGCGCCGGCGTCGATGCATCCGCCGTCTCCACCTGCCCGAAGGCCGTGTACCGGAACCCCCCGAGATCCCCTCCGCTGCTGTCCCTCAGCCGTCTCACATTCCCCGCGAGATCGAGCTCGTAATAGACATTGGAGCCTCCCGCCTGCTTGAACCGCAGCGGCGCGTCCACCCCCTCGTAGAGGTAGCTCTCTTGCACCTGCGCCGAGGCGTTGAGGCGCGCGACGACGTTGGCGCCCTCGTAGACGTAGTACTCGGTGGTCCCTCCGAAGTCGCGGCGGTACCGGCGGAACTGGGGGTCGTAGTAGTACGTTTCGGTGCTGGTGCCCGCGGCCGCCGAGCGAAGCAGCCCTTGCTTATCGAAGGTGAGGTTCCAGCCATTGAGCGAGGTCACACGGCCCGCGGGGTCTACGGTTACAGCCCCCCCGTTGACGCTGGCCATGACGGGCGACGGCGCAGTGTCGGTGGGGCCCGACCCGCCGATGCGGACGCGCTGGTCGTTGAGCGCGATCCCCGTCGTCTCGGGCGCGTTCGTGAGGAGCGCGCCGATGGGATTGTAGCCGTACGACTCGACGATGTCCGCTTGCCCCGCCGTCTTCCGCGTGACTTGGGTGACGCGGTAGAGGTTGTCGTAGGCGATGACGTCCGAGCCTTCGGGGTCGGTCATCGTCGTGGGGTTGCCGACGGGGTCGTATTGCGCGGTGTAGCAGCGGTTCGCGGCGCCGCCGTCGTTCGGGTAGTTGTAGCAGCGTGAATACAGGCGTCCTTCGTGGTCGTACGACTGCACGCGTTCGTGGCCGTCGGGATAGACGAGGGTGTTGTTGCGCCCGACAGCGTCGTAGCCGAAGGTGTAGGTGCCTTCCCCCTGGATGGTGAGAGTCTGCACTTGGCCGCGGGCGTCGTACGCGAAGGTGTGCGTGCCGTCGGCGTCGACGACCGATTGAAGGCGGTCGCTCGTGGGCTCGTAGGTGTATGTTGTGAGCGGCGCGCTGGCGTAGGGGGACGTGACATATTCGCGAGCGAACGTGGCGAGGCGACCACCCGGATCGCGGGTGTAGGTATCGCTGACCACGTTGCTTACTTGGCCGTAGCCGCTGGCCGTTGCCAGATCGTAATACGTGCCGTAGGTCGCCGAAGCGTCTTCATAAGAAGATTGCGCCGGGTAATCGGACTCGATCACCGTTTGGACGGGAATGGGCAGGTCCGGCGTCCACGCGAAGAGTTTCTCTACGTACGCAGCGGATTGGCTGTTGGCCGGGTCGAGCACGGTCGAACTGGCGAAAGGGAGCCCGCTCCGGTCCGCCCATTTCGTCGTGCGGAGCGCGTCGTCGAATTGCCGGCCGTAGCTGACCTGCAGCGTGGCGTCCTGGTAGAACGCGACTTGCGGCACGTTCCGAGTCCCGTCTTGATACCCGGTACCCGCGGTCGCCGTCAGAAAGGCGTCTCCGGTCAGCGTCGTATTGCTTGCGACGAGGAAGGAATCGAAAACCTGCCCTCCGATTTGGTAGTCACCTGCCGACAGCGGCGTGCTGCCCATGGTGCTCGACGCGGGAACACTGCTTGCGCTGCCCGTGAGCATGTCGGCCCCGACGGGCTGTGCGGGGGTGGGCATCGCGTACGTGCGCTGGTGAATTCTTCCGAGGGCGTCGAGGATGCTGCTGACCCTCCCGAGCTGGTCATGGGTCGCGGTGGTCGTGTTGTCGAGCGCGTCCGTCAGCGTGTGCAGCTCACCGGTCGGCTCGTACGTAAATGACTGCGCGTGTCCGTCAGGGTCGACGAGCGTTGCGAGCCGCCCCTCGGGACCATAGGTCATCTGCCAGCTCTGGTTGGTCGGAAGGTCCGGCGTGTGGATCGACGTCACGAGCGAGCTTTGCGTGCAACCGCATCCCTGCTGGGTGTAGGCGAGCGTTGTCGTGTTCTGCTTTCCATCGACGACGTTCGTCAGGCGGTCGTTGTCGTCGTAGACGAAGGACCACTTCGCCTGCCCGTCGAAGAAGGCGGCTACGTTGCCGGCCGCGTCGTAGCCCGAGGTAGTCGTCCGTCCGAGACTGTCCGTCGTGCTGGACGGATTGCCCGTAGCCGGGTCGAAGCTCATGGTCGTCGTCACACCGTGCCGGGTGATCGTGTCCGCCTGGCCGTTGGGCCCATTCCACGTAAAGCGCTCCTCTTGCCCCGTCGCGTTCCCGAAGTAGTTCTGCCATATCCGCACAGCGCGCCCCGCGGCGTCGCGATCCACGTTGAAGCTGTCGTTGCCCGGGCCCCGGTAGAAGGCGCTCACTCGGCCGTTCGCATCGTACGATACGGTGCCGAGGGGGCCATAGATACCCGTTGCCTTCGTAAGTTGATCGGGTCGACCGAAATTATCGAATAGCGTCTCAACGCCGACCTGGAGAGAGTTCACCATCGTGAAAGAAACCCTCTCCATGAGGGTGTTCTTCACGGGGGAGATCTGTCCGTCGGAGCCCGCGAGGGACGGGTACTTGACATAATCCACGAGATACGACTGGCCGTTGGCCGTATAGCTGTCGCTGTCGATTTGACCTCGATGGTCCACCTGAATCGCGTGCGTGACTCCCCTGGGGTCGGTGTAGTTCCCCACGTGAATCGTGTTGCCTTGAGCGTCGCGCTGCGCCGGCTGCGAGTACGCGGCATTGATGACGTAGCTGTCTCCCGGCGCAGGCTTGGTGGTCGTGGCGACGGACCCGTCCGCCTGGTACGTGTACGCGGTCACGTCCCCATCGGGACTCTGCTTTTGTATCATCCGGTGGGCGTTGTACTGAAAGCTATAGGTCTCTCCGTCGGGCTCCGTGAGCGACTGAAGGTCGCCGGAGGGGTCGACGACGACGATTGTGGAGCGACCCGCTGCGTCGACTATCGTATGAAGATGTCCGTTGGAGTCGTAGGCGAAGGAGGTGGCGCTTCCCGCGGCGTCTACGATGCTGGCAAGATTGCCGGTGCCAGGCACGTAGGTCGCCGTCGAGATTGCCTCACCGGTCCTCTTCGCGAGCGACACCATGAGCCCGTGCGAATCGAACACCTCCACGGTATCTTCTGTCGTGTCGGTCAGCGTCGCGGAGAGCGAGCCGTCGAATGTCAATGTGCGGGTCGGGTCGTACTGGCTCGATAGCAAAGCGATGTTGATCTGAAAGATGTTTCCATCGATCGCCAGGAGCGAAGTGGGCCCTACGGGCACGTACGCCAGGGAGTTATTGATCCCTTCGAGGTTGTAGAGGAGCTCGCCCGTCGAGACGGTGCCATCGAAGAGCACGTATCGAGCGACGCGCGCCTCGGGGTGATAGAGGGCGAAGCCGAAGGGCACGCGGATCCAGAGCGCGCCGTCGGGACCTACGGTCAGCATCGAAGGCTGGTTGAGCGGGAATTGCGGCCCAGCGGCCCCATAGCCGAGGGGCGGCAAGAAGCGGGATGCGCCCTGTCCAACCGCGCGTGCGACAGGGCTCTCCTGACCGACCTCGCCGTTCGCCTAGGGCGCCGCGAGATACACGACATCCCGCTGGCGATCCGCAATGTAGAGCCCTTGGCCGCGGATGTACGCCAGCCCATGCGGATCCGCGAGCGTGAACTGAGACAGGGGAACCAGGGGATCGAGGGAGGGATCGCCGCCTGTGGTGAGCGTGATGGCCTGCGGGACAGGATTGGCGTCGCTCAGGCGGATGCTGTAGAGCGTCGGGTCCGAGGTGACTCCCGAGACGTAGAAAGCGAGGTCGTTGCTCGCCGCGACCCCCGGAACGAACGTAAACATCCGGTTGCCGGTCTCCCCCGCAATCGGAGCTCTCGGCATCAGCACCCTTTGGGTCGCGGTGGCGCCGTTCACGTCGACCAGCTCGGTGTCCAGGGCGACGACCATGTGCTGGACACCCGCCACGTACGTCACGGCCATGGCGAGCGGTGCGCTCGGGAAAGCGAGGCCCGGCACGACGGCCGATGTCGCACCCGACGTCGGATCGATCACGTCGATCTCGGTCTGTCGCGCGAGGAGTACCTGGCCGGTCACCGGATCGGTGGCAAGCGCGTAGTAGGCCCGCGGCAGGTTGTCGTTGGGCGCAATCGCAAGCGCTGCACGCGGGGAGAATGTTTCCTGGTCGCCGTTTCCATGGACGACCACAGCCAGGTCTGAGGGAGTCGCCGCGTAGAGTCGGTCCACCTGGTCGATTGCCCAGCCGGCTCCCACGGCAGAGGACTGGTTCTGGTGGATGAATACCTCTTCGTCCAGCGAGACGAGCGGACCCGGGACCTGATTGGTCTGCACGCTCGACGTACCCGAGGATGGCTCGTTGAATGCGCCCCCGAGCGAGACGCAGGTCGTCCCTGCCGTGTTGGAGATTTCGGTATGACGCGTCGCGAAGAACGGCGTCGCCACGCTGCCATTCGGCGCGAGCGGGAGGGCGCTGGGCTGCGAGAGCTCGACATCCAGTGCGCCGCCCGGCACCGAAATCGGCTGCGTCGGGCTCGCGAGTGAGCCGTTCCAGCTCGTCGATTGCCCGAGGCTCGTAAGCGGGACCGCGAGGCCGCCCCCCGTCGAGCACGTTCCGCCCAAGCAAGAGCCGTCGCTCTTCGAGACGACGGCATCGGCTTGCGACCGCGGTACGCACGAAACAGAGAGGACCCCGCTCCGCGCGAATGTCGTCGAGGCCGCCTGGGGGACGGCTTCGTACCCTCCTGCCGTCCCGCCCATGGTCGATCCAGCCGGCGGCGGCTCCCCCACTTGCTGGCTGTCGTACCCAAGAGAGACCACGTAGTTCGTGCCGAGGCGGGAGTACGAGGGCAGGGCGATGTCCTGCCGCAGGGTCCCGTTCGCCAAACCAACGGCGCTGCCCATCCCGCAGCGGTGGACGGAATTCGTGGAATCGCGGCCGGTATCGTAGGTGATGACCTCGATGCCGTTGGTGTTGTTATGATTCGCGTCGTACACGCAGAAGTGCGTCGTCTCGAAGCTGAATACGGCCCCGTTCCACTGGGCGGGGCTGATGTTTCTCCACACCGCGCCGCCGATGTCGGCATACGCGACGGGGATCGCCCCCGACGTCGGCAAGTTGCGCCAGTTCTTGAGGTTGACGGTAATCGGTGCCGCGAATTGCGTTCCGTCGGGCTCGAACGTCATCGCGTAGGTGGTCACCGTGGCGTCGGGGAGCTTGAACGGAACCTGGGCGCGCGTCAGGTGTGGCGTGATGACGATGGGCGTCGGCTGCGACAGCGCGCCCGCCGGAATTTGTACCTGAACGAACCCCTGCGAGTCCGTCGCCGTGCCGCCCGCGGGGCCGACGACGGTGACGTTGGGATCGCGAGCCTGAGCCATGATTGTGCCGAGGTCCACCGCTTGCCCTGCGTGCAGGTACGCCTCGCGGTAGACCGGTACGGTGGCGGCGCTGTGGATCGCGAGAATCAGGTGATGCGCCGGCGTTTGCGGCGGCTCGCTTCCCGGGATGCTCGTCAGACGCGCTCGAAAGGACCCGTCGGAGGCCTCGGACACGGAGACGTCGCTCCGTGGTCCACCAGGCAGATCCGTGACCGTAAGCGCATACCCGCTGAGCGGAGCGCCGCCCGTCGTGACGACGAGCCCCATGATCGACGCATTGGGCTCGAAGGGGTTGTCCGACGAGAGCGGCGTGCCGTCGCATCCCGTGATCGGCGTGTAGACGAACCCCGCTACCGGGTCGCAGGTCGTCGTGTAGCAGCGGTTTGGAGGCGTCGGCGTGGGCGGTGGCCCCTGCGTGCACTGCTGCTGGATGTTGCAAGTGAACGTCCCCGCACACGCGTTCGTGGTGTTGCCGCATGCCGTGCCGGACGGCGCCGCGGGGTTCGAGCACGTCCCGGTCGACGGGTCGCAGCTCCCCGGCTCGTGGCAGGCATCTTCTGCCGTGCAGACGACGGGGTTCGCTCCCGTGCACGTACCGCTCGCGCAGGCGTACGACTGGAAGCACGCGTTCGTTCCCGTGCAGGAGACCCCGTCCGCGACGGCCGGATTCGAGCACGTTCCCGAAGTCGGGTCGCACGTTCCAACGACGTGGCACTGGTCGCTGGCGGTACAGGTGACGGGGCCGGACCCGGAGCAGGTGCCGCTCGTGCAAGCGTAGCTCTGAAAGCACTTGTCCGAGCCGGTGCACGATGTTCCGTCGGTCACGGTGGGGTTCGAGCAGGCGCCGGTCGAAGGGTTGCACGCGCCTGCGACGTGGCACTGGTCCGAGGCCGTGCACACGACGGGGTTTGCCCCCTGGCAGGCGCCGCTTTGGCAGGAGTCCGACTGCGTGCAGGCGTTCCCGTCGTTGCAGCTCGTGCCGTTCGTCGCCGTCGGGTTGGAGCAACTCCCGGACGCGGGGTCGCAGGTGCCGGCCACATGGCACTGCTAGCTCGCGGTGCAGGTGCCGGGATTCGACCCGATGCATGCTCCGCTCGCGCAGGCGTACGACCGGAAGCAGGCGTTCGTTCCGGAGCATGACGTCCCATCGGCGGCCGGCGGGTTGGAGCACGTGCCGCTCGTGGGATCGCAGATGCCGGCCACGTGGCACGCGTCGCTGGCCGCGCACGTCACGGGGTTCGATCCGACGCAGGCTCCTGTTTGGCAGGTGTCGACCTGCGTACACGCGTTGCCGTCGTTGCACGTCGTGCCGTCGGAAGCGGCGGGGTTCGAGCACGCCCCCGTGCTCGGGTCGCAGGTCCCTGCGACGTGGCACTGGTCGCTCGCAGCGCACGTGATGGGATTGCTCCCCGTGCAAACGCCCGCCTGGCACGCGTAGGTCTGGTCGCAGAGGTTCGTGCCCGCAGGACACGTGCTGCCGTCTGCAACGGGGGTGTGGATGCACGTCCCGGCGGCGCACGCATCGGTCGTGCATGGGTTCCCGTCGTCGCACCCGCCCGTGCACTCTCCGCCGAGCGAGCCGAAGCCGTCCTGGCACGTCACGGTCGCGCCCGAGTTCATCACGACCTGCGCTGCCGCCAGCGCCCCCGTGAACTTGGACGTGTTCACGGTGACGCGCGCGTTCGTCGCGACCAAGAGCGCCTGGATCTGGGCGCCGCTGTTCAGGGACACCCCAGACGACGTGTCGAAGTACATCACGAGCGCCTTCGCCGTCAGCCCCGAGCCCGACACGGGGCCCGCGAACGAGCCGCTGTCGAAGCTCGCGTTGCCCGTGACCGAGAGGGTCGTCGCTGCCGTGACGGACATCGTCGCCCCGCTATGGAGCGCGCGCGACGAGAAGACGTAGGGGCCGCCTGTCAGCAAGAGCCGTGCGCCGGAGCTCACCGTCACGCTCCCGTACGCGCCCGCAGTCAGCGTCTTCGTCGCGTTTGAGTTGAGCGTCACGGACGTCGTCCCCGCGGTTGCTGCCGGCATGACAGGCGGCGGGGGCATCGCCGGGAACGTCGCGACGGGCCCGTGGCTCGCGCCGTGGTTGCTCGCGATGCTGTCCGTGTCGACGGGGCCGAGCGCTGCTCCGCTGTTGAGGAATGTGCTGGACGCGTAGAGCGTCTGGGTCGACTGGATGGTCGCGCCCGAGTTGAAGTACGCGGCAACGTTTCCGCCCAGAAACGGCCCTGTCGCGTTTTCCACGCCGACGTTGCAGCCCGTGACGAGGGCGCCCGAGTTCATCTCCAGGGCCTGCGTCGCATAGACGGCGAAGGACCCGATGCTCGGAGACGCGGGGCCGGCGTCAGCACCACTATCGGAAGAGAGGGCCGCGATGCTCGTCGCCACCGCCTCGCTGCCGCCGGCGGGCTTCTCGGCTTTCGAGCAGCCCGTTGCCGCGACGATCGCCCATAGACCCACCGCGACTTGCAAGACGCGGACTGCTCCCACCTTCATTTCCGACTCCCCGGCAAGCGATCCGACCAAGCAGCGCCATCACCACGCGCCAGGACGAACCAATCGTGAGCTCAGCTCGAAGTCAACGGCTTCGGCGCGGAAAAAAAACCGAGAGTTTTTGCCTCGGGCGTCGTCTTCCCCCCGAGAACGGCGAGGTTCGCCTCTCCGTCCTCTTTTCATCGATCGACACGGAAACATCGCTACGAAGAGGAGACGACCATCATGAGTACGAAAATGAAGAACAAGACCACCAAGGCAGCCCTCGCCGCGCAGCTCGCGGCGGGGGCGGCGAAGCACTTCCCGCCCGGCGCCCAGTTGCCGCTCGGGGGTGCGACGCTCACACTCGCCCAGGTCGAAGCGCAGCTCCACGGCTTCGCGTCGCTCCGAAGCGAGGTCGATGCCGCCCGAGCCGCCCTTCAGGCGAAGCTCGCCGCGGAGGCCCAGCAAGCGATCGCCATGACCGCGTTCCTCAACGCGTTCACGAAGGTCGTGCGTGGCAGCTTCGGTAGCCAGCCCGACGTCCTGGCCGACTTCGGCTTACCGCCGACGAAGGCCCGGACGCCGCTCACCGTCGAGCAGAAG
>VFSW01016440.1_pt1 | contig 10094 bp, 7 predicted proteins | sample 5358111 | NCBI WGS metagenome assembly VFSW01 (sample SAMN11554181, study PRJNA540505) | mine drainage metagenome | isolation source: sediment from site ElyBrook_90M | place: USA: Ely Copper Mine, Vershire, VT | collected 2017
TCATGGGGGTCTCCTGGGCGAGGCGGGGCATGGCCTGCACTCTAGGAAACCGTCTGCGTTCCCGCGTCCCCCGCGCTGGCGGCCCGCAGAGGGCGCCCGGCCGGGGTCCCCACGGCGGGGGGTGGCGCCTCAAATGTCCCGGATCAGCTGCCGGAAGGCGTCCACGTCCTCGAACTCGCGGTAGACCGAGGCGAAGCGCACGTAGGCGACCTTGTCGATGCGCTTCAACTCGCGCATCACCAGCTCACCCAGGCGCGTGCTGGGCACTTCGCGCGCGGCGGTGGCGATCAGCTTGTCCTGGATGCGCTCGATCGCCGCGTCGATCTGCTCCACGCTCACCGGCCGCTTGCGCAGCGCCAGCAGCATCGAGGCACGCAGCTTGGCTGTGTCGAACTCGGCCCGTGCGCCGTCCTTCTTCACCACCGCGGGCAGTGCGATCTCGGTGCGTTCGTAGGTGGTGAAGCGCTTCTCGCAGTGGGTGCAGCGGCGGCGCCGGCGGATGACGTCGCCTTCGTCGGACTCGCGCGTCTCGACGACCTGCGTCTCTTCGTGGGTGCAGTAAGGGCAGCGCATGCGCAGCCAGGCTGCCGCCTCAGCGGTAGACCGGAAAGTCGCGCGTCAGCGCCGCGACCTCGGCCCGCACGGCGGCGATGACGGCGTCATCGTGCGGGCGGTCCAGCACGTCGGCGATGAGCTGCGCCGTGCGGCGCGCCTGCGCTTCGCGGAAGCCGCGCGTGGTCAGCGCCGGCGTGCCCAGGCGGATGCCGCTGGTCACCATCGGCTTCTGCGGGTCGTTCGGGATGCCGTTCTTGTTGCAGGTCATGTGGGCCCGGCCCAGGATCGCCTCGGCGTCCTTGCCGGTCAGGCCCTTGGGGCGCAGGTCGACCAGCATCACGTGGCTCTCGGTGCCGCCGCTGACGATGCGCAGGCCGCGCTCGATCAGCGTGTTCGCCAGCACGCGGGCGTTGGCCACCACCTGCTGCTGGTAGGCCTTGAACTCGGGCGCCAGCGCCTCCTTGAAGGCCACCGCCTTGGCCGCGATCACGTGCATCAGCGGACCGCCCTGGATGCCGGGGAAGATCGCGCTGTTGATCTTCTTGGCGATCGCCTCGTCGTTGGTCACGATGATGCCGCCGCGCGGGCCGCGCAGGCTCTTGTGCGTGGTGGAGGTGACCACGTCCGCATGCGGCAGCGGGTTCGGATAGACGCCGGCGGCGATGAGGCCGGCGTAGTGCGCCATGTCGACCATCAGGTAGGCGCCCACCGCGCGGGCCACGCGCGCGAAGCGCTCGAAGTCGATGCGCAGGCTGTAGGCCGAGGCGCCGGCGATGATGAGCTTGGGCCGCGTCTCGTGCGCCAGCCGCTCCATCGCCTCGTAGTCGATGGCCTCTCGGGCGTCCAGGCCGTAGCTGACCACCTTGAACCACTTGCCACTCATGTTCAGCGGCATGCCGTGGGTCAGGTGGCCGCCTTCGGCCAGGCTCATGCCCATGACGGTGTCGCCCGGCTGCAGCAGGCCGAAGAAGACCGCCTGGTTGGCCTGCGACCCCGAGTTGGCCTGCACGTTGGCGTGGGCGGCGCCGAAGAGCTGCCGGCAGCGGTCGATGGCCAGCTGTTCGACCACGTCGACGTTCTCGCAGCCGCCGTAGTAGCGCTTGCCCGGGTAGCCCTCGGCGTACTTGTTGGTCAGCTGCGAGCCCTGGGCGGCCATCACGGCCGGCGAGGTGTAGTTCTCGCTGGCGATGAGTTCGATGTGGTCTTCCTGGCGCCGGTTCTCGGACTGGATCGCGGCCCAGATCTCGGGGTCCACCTGGGCGACGGTGGAAACGCTGCGGTCGAACATGGCAGTCCTCTTCGGGTGGAAGGGCCTTCGCGCCCCGGCCAGCGCGGTCTCGCGTGGCCGGAAATCCGAGGGCTGCCCAGGCGCACGGCTGACAACCGCCGCGCGAGTCCGCGGCAGCCTGCGCTTCCCGGTGGTCCTCCACCTCGGAGCCGCAAGGCCCCTATCGCCAGTCGCACAGAGAGCGCCAGTGTAGCTTCGCCGCGGCGGGTGGGGCCGGCGCGGGCCGCGGCCGGTGATCAGTGGGCCAGCGCCACGCGCTCCGAGCCGGCATGGGCCGACGAGGTCTCGGCGGTCGCCGGCGACACGGCGATCCCGGCCGCCGGGGCCGAGGTCTGCTGCAACCCGCCGGGCTGCGGCGCCTGCACGGCAGGTGCAGGCGGCGCGCCCGGCGTCACGATCGGCACGTTGACCGGCACGCGCTGGCCGTCGGCCACCGCACGCATGTGGGACTGCTCGGCCAGCACCCGGCTGACGTAGCCGCCGTCGTTGCCCAGCAGCGCCGCACCGACGTAGTAGCGCAGTCCTTCCTGCACGCTGCCGGCCTGCACGATGCAGTCGTGCAGCACCTGCACCCCTACGCGCAGGTTGCTGATGGGGTCGAAAGCCGCGCGCGCGCCGCCGAAGGCCTCGTACTTGTCGTCGTGCACGCGCGTCAGCACCTGCATCAGCCCCTGTGCGCCGACGGTGCTCTGGGCGAAGGGGTTGAAGCTGGACTCGATGGCCATGATGGCCAGGATCAGGGTGGGGTCGAGGTGGGCGCGCTGGCCCACCGACCAGGCTTCCCGCACCAGGGCGCCGATGGGCTCGGGCGCAACGCGATAACGGCGGGCGATCCAGTTCGCCAGGGTGGCCTGTTGGCGCGGCAGGTCGGCCAGGCTCGTGGCGGTGGCTCGGGTCACCCCGCTGGGGTCGGCCACGGTCGCCAGCACGTTGCCGGAGGCCAGGTCGCGCGCTTCCTGCCGGTTCTGCAGCCATTCGAGCGCCACCACTTCGGCCTGGTGGCGCAGGTCGGCGCGGCCGAGGGCGAACACGACCAGCCCCACCGCCAGCAGGCCGACCAGGGCCAGGGCGTTGTGGCTGACCTCGAACACGCCGCTGACCACATCGCGCGCGAACACGCGCAGCGACCCCGCGGTTTCGCGCTGGGCCCGGCGCAACAAGGCGATGGCTCGCATCAAGACTCTCCTCAGAACAACCGGCTGCAGCGCAACCCGACAGGGCGCGGCGGATGCCGCAGCAATAATCCCCGACCGACTTGCGGCGTTGAACGAAGCGGGCCACTGGCCGCAGACCCCGTTCCTTCGCTGCGCGTGACCGATGTCATCACTGCAGCGGGTAAACCCTGAATTTCAGGTGTGACCAAATTCTAGGAAGCGCTTCATACCTGGTCAAGAATATGAAATTAGAAGTTCATTATCTAAAGGTATGAAGTACCGGGACTTGCGCGATTTCATGGCTCAGCTCGAACGTGTCGGCGAGCTGCGAACCCTGGCTGAACCGGTGTCCCCGCGCCTGGAAATGACGGCAATCGGCGACAAGCTGCTGCGCGCCGGCGGCCCGGCGTTGCTTTGCAGCAACCCGGCGGGTTACAAAATTCCCTGCCTGATCAACCTGTTTGGTACCACCCGGCGGGTGGCGCTGGGCATGGGCGCGGAAGATCCCGCCGAGCTGCGGGCCATCGGCGCCCTGCTGGCCAGCCTCAAGGAGCCGGAGCCGCCGAAAGGCGTCAGGGACGCCGGCCGGCTGCTGCAAATGGCCAAGGCCCTGTGGGACATGAAGCCGGCCCTGCAGCGCAGCGGCCGTTGCCAGGAGGTGGTGATCGAAGGGTCGGAGATCGACCTGGCCCAGCTGCCCGTGCAGACCTGCTGGCCGGGAGACGCCGGGCCGCTGATCACCTGGGGCCTGGTCGTCACCCGGGGCCCGCAAGGTGTGGCCAATCCCCGGCAGCGGCAGAACCTGGGCATCTACCGCCAGCAGGTGATCGGACCGCGTTCGGTGATCATGCGCTGGCTGGCCCACCGCGGCGGAGCCCTCGACTTTCGCGAATTCGCGCGCGCCAACCCCGGCCAGCCATTCCCGCTGGCGGTGGCGCTGGGGGCCGACCCGGCAACGATCCTGGGCGCCGTGACGCCCGTGCCCGACACCTTGTCGGAGTACCAGTTCGCAGGTTTGCTGCGCGGCAGCCGTACCGAGGTGGTGGCGACCGGGGTCGGCGAAGGCGGCCTGCGGCTGCAGGTGCCGGCGAGCGCCGAGTTCGTGCTGGAGGGGCATATTCCGCCCGCTGCCCCGGGCTACGCCGGCGAGTCGGCGCATGGTGTGCGGCTGCGCGAGCAGGGGGGCTGGCTGCATGCGCTGGAAGGACCGTTCGGCGACCACACGGGTTACTACAACGAGCAGGACTGGTTCCCGGTGTTCGAGATCGAGCGCCTGACGCACCGGCGCGACCCGATCTACCACTCCACCTACACCGGCCAGCCCCCCGATGAGCCGGCCGTGCTGGGGCAGGCGCTGAACGAGGTGTTCGTGCCCATCCTGCAGAAGCAGTTTCCCGAGATCGTCGACTTCTACCTGCCGCCCGAAGGCTGCAGCTATCGCCTGGCGGTGATCTCCATCCGCAAGGCCTACCCGGGCCACGCCAAGCGCCTGATGTTCGGGCTGTGGAGCTTTCTGCGCCAGTTCATGTACACCAAGTTCATCGTCGTCACCGACGACGACGTCGACATCCGCGACTGGAAGCAGGTGGTGTGGGCGCTGACCACGCGCATGGATCCCGTGCGCGACACCACGCTGGTCGAGAACACCCCGATCGACTACCTCGACTTCGCCTCGCCCGTGAGCGGCCTGGGCGGCAAGATGGGCCTGGACGCGACCCACAAGTGGCCCGGCGAGACGCAGCGCGAATGGGGCCGCGCGATCCGCATGGATGCCGCGGTGGAGCGCCGGGCGGCCGATGTGCTGGCTCGGCTGCTGGCGTAACGATCGCCAGGTGCTGGACTGTCGACCTGGCTGACAGTCCGCTGCTGCCACGTCGGTCGCCGGCCCCGCACCTGCATTCGCGGGGATGACCTAAGCCCTTGATATCGCTTCAAATTTGGGGCTTGACGAAGTTGTGGCACGTTGGGTGCTTTCTGGATCGTCAGCGCAGTTACCTCGCTGCCACCACCCGCCCGGCACCAGGACGAGCATCGTCGCCGCAGGCCACAAGAACAGGAGAACTTCATGAAGTTGAAAAGCGCGTTGGGTTGGTTGCTGGCGGGGACGATGGCGGGGCCGGCGCTGGCGGCAACCGTGACGCTGACGTTTGATGAATCTGGTTTGGCATCAGCTGCGAGCACGTCTCCGGCCGTTGCGAACTTTTATGCCGGGGGCACCGTCGCGGGCGTTACCGGGCCCAGCTATGGGGCGACGTTCGGCTCTTACGCTCTGGCTCTGGCTCCGGCTTCAGGTTCGGCCGCCGACAACGGAACCGCAGGCGTGCTCTGGTTGCAGAACCGTTCGGTCGTGCAAGGTAGCCCGCAGAGCATCTCGTTGACTGTCGCGCCTGGGTTTTTGGGCCCCTTCGATTTCTCATGGAGCGCGCGCGATTCGTTCACCGTTTCCCTGTTCGATGGAGCCAACACACTTAGTCAAAGCTTCGCTCCGAGTGGTGTGTCCTCGGGTGCCTTCTCGGCCTGGACCACGGCCAGCCTGTCCACCGGCAGCATGTTGGTGACCAGTGTCACCTTCGCCGGCGGCTCCAACTCGCTGTTCCTCGACAACATCCGCTTCGATCTGCAGGGCCCGACGGGCGGCACGGTGCCCGAGCCCGGCTCGATGGCGCTGGCCGGCCTCGGATTGATGGCAGCCTGGGGCGCGAGCCGTCGCCGCCGGATGGGCTGAGGGTCCACCGCCCTGCAATCCAGCTTGCCAGCTTCGGCGCATTGATCTAAGGTTGCAGCGCCTGCTCGCAGGCAATCCGAGACGGCGCAGACTCTGCGCGTCAGGAGCCCCGGACCTCAATCCTCCGGAGCTCCAATGGTGGCTTGGCCACCCGCCCCTTCGGCCTTCACGGGCCGGAGGGGTTTGTCGTTTCAGGGGTGGCCGGCCGCGCGGTGCCGGCATCGGCTTCCAGGCGCGCGTCGGCCCGGATCATCGCCGCGGCCTTCTCGGCGATCATGATCGTGGGCGCGTTGGTGTTGCCCGAGACGATGCGCGGCATGATCGACGCGTCCACCACGCGCAGCCCCTGCAGCCCGTGCACGCGCAAGCGGGCATCCACCACGTCCTGCGGTCCGGGGCCCATGCGGCAGCTGCCCACGGGGTGGTAGATGGTGTCGGCGTGGTCGCGCACGAAGCGCTCGATCTGGGCGTCGGTCTGCGCGGCCGCCGAAGCCGGCAGCTCGCGCCCGCCCAGCGCCGCCAGTGCCGGCTGCTGCAGGATGTGGCGCATGCGCCTGAATCCGCGCACCAGCCGTGCCAGGTCGTCCTGTTCGCTCAGGAACGCCGGGTCGATGAGCGGCGCGGCGTCCGGGTCGGGCCCGGCCAGGTCGATCCGGCCCCGGCTGCGGGGCTGCAGCAGGCAGACATGGCAGGAGTAGCCGTGGCCGAAGACGGTCTTGCGGCCGTGGTCCACGAGCTTGCCGATGACGAAGTGCAGTTGCAGGTCGGGCGCCGGCTGGTCGTCGCTGCTGCGGATGAAGCCGCCCGCCTCGGCGAAGTTGGTCGTGAGCAGGCCGCTGCGCCGGCGCCGCCATTCGACGATGCCCTGCAGCACATGCCAGGCCCCGGCGGCCGACAGGCCGAACAGTTCCGTGAGGCCGGGCGTGTCGCCGACCTGGACGACGTCGACAAGGTCGTGCAGCTGCAGGCCCACGCCAGGCAGGTGGTGACGCAACGGGATGCCGTGCCGTTGCAGCTGCGCGCCGTCGCCGATGCCCGACAGCATCAGCAGCTGCGGTGACTGCAGCGCGCCGGCGCACAGCAGCACCTCGCGCCTGGCCTGCAGCCGGTGCAGCGCGCCGCCCTGGCGCATCTCGACCCCGGTCGCGCGCCGCGGCTCGCCCTCGCGCTCGAACAGCAGCCGCACGGCCTGCGCGCCGGTCAGCACCTGCAGGTTGCTGCGCTGGGCAAGGATCGGCGTCAGGTAGGCCTTGGCGGCGCTGTGGCGCTCGCCGTTGCGGTGCGTGACCTGGTACGGCCCCACGCCTTCCTGGGTGGCGCCGTTGAAGTCGGGGTTGAGGGCGTGGCCCGCCTGCTGTGCGGCCTGCACGAACAGGCCCCCGAAGCGGCTCGGGCTGCGCAGGTCCATCACGTTCAGCGGCCCGCCGCTGCCGTGCCAGGCGTCGGCGCCACGCTCGTTGTGCTCGGCGCGCTTGAAGTACGGCAGCACCTCGTTCCAGCCCCAGCCGGGGTTGCCCTGCGCCGCCCAGTGGTCGTAGTCGGCCGGCTGGCCGCGCAGGTAGATCATCGCGTTCACCGAGCTCGAGCCGCCCAGCACCTTGCCCCGAGGCTGGTAGCCGCGGCGGCCGTTCAGCCCCGGCTGCGGCACGGTCTGGAAGCCCCAGTTCGCCTGCCCGGTCTGTGCCAGCAAGGCCAGCCCGGCGGGGCAGTGGATCAGCACGCTGCGGTCGGGCGGACCGGCCTCGAGCAGCCCCACGCGCAGCGCCCGGTCTTCACTGAGCCGCGCCGCCAGCACCGCGCCGGCCGAGCCGCCGCCCACGATCAGATAGTCGAACATCGCCGCCCGTCTAGCGGGGCACCGGTGGTGCCCGGAACGCGCCGCATCATAGTGATCGGTGCTGCGCCGCGATTGGGGTGTTGCCTCTACGCGGCAGGCGGCACGCGCCATGCACCGATAATCCGCGGCCGCCTGTGCGGCAACGCACCTTCGCATCGGCCGCCAGTGCGCCGGGAGCCCTCTTGTTCAAGACCTTCGAGCGGCTCGTGCCGCCCTATCCGCCCGAGCTGCCGCCGCCGCTGCCGCGCCGCTTCTTCGCCTTCCTGTGGCTGTGCTCGAAGGGGCTGCGGCGCTACCTGGCGCTGGTGATGCTGTTCACCGCCGGCATCGGCGCGTTCGAGGCCCTGCTGTTCAGCATGATGGCGCACGTGGTGGACGTGCTGGGCCGCGTGCGCCCGGCCGATCTGTGGCACGAGCAGGGCCATGTGCTGGCGCTGCTGGCCGCGGTGCTGGTGGCCAGCATCGTCTTCGCCGCCCTGCAGGCGCTGTACAAGTACCAGGGCCTGTTCAGCAACTTTCCGATGCGGCTGCGCTGGAACTTCCACCGCCTGATGCTCGAGCAGAGCCTGGGCTTCTACCAGGACGAGTTCGCCGGCCGCATCGCCACCAAGGTGATGCAGACGGCGCTGGCGGTGCGCGACACCTGGCTCATCTTCACCGACATCCTGGTCTACGTGGTCATCTACTTCGTCACGCTGATCGCGGTGGTGGGCGGCTTCGACACCTGGCTCGTCGCGCCGTTCCTGGGCTGGCTGGCGCTGTACGCGCTGACGCTGTGGGTGTTCGTGCCGCGCCTGGGCCGGGTGGGGCAGGCGCAGGCCGATGCGCGCTCGCTCATGACCGGGCGCATCACCGACGCCTACACCAACATCGCCACGGTCAAGCTGTTCTCGCACTCCCAGCGCGAGGCGCAGTTCGCGCGCGGCGCCATGCAGGAGTTCATGACCACGGCCTACGGCCAGATGCGCCTGGTGACCGGCTTCGAGATCATCAACCAGACGCTGAGCGTGCTGCTGATCGCCAGCACCGCCGGCCTGAGCCTGCTGCTGTGGACGCAAGGCGCGGTGGGCGTGGGCGCGGTGGCCGCGGCCACCGCGATGGCCTTCCGCCTGAACGGCATCTCGCACTGGGTGATGTGGGAGCTGGCCACGCTGTTCGAGCACATCGGCACGGTGCACGACGGCATGGCCACGCTGTCGCGTGCGCGCAGCGTGCTCGACCGCCCGGGGGCCGCCACGCTGGCCGTGCCGCGCGGCGAGCTGCGCTTCGACGATGTCGTCTTCGCCTACGGCGGCCCGCGCAAGGTGGTCGACGGCTTCTCGCTGGTCGTGCGTCCGGGCGAGAAAATCGGACTGGTGGGTCGGTCGGGCGCCGGCAAGAGCACCATCGTCAACCTGCTGCTGCGCTTGTACGACCTCGAGTCGGGCCGGGTGCTGATCGACGGCCAGGACATCGCCGGCGTGACGCAGGAGAGCCTGCGCCGCCAGGTCGGCATGGTCACGCAGGACACCTCGCTGCTGCACCGCTCGGTGCGCGACAACATCGCCTACGGCCGGCCCGATGCCACCGATGCCGAGGTGCTGCGCGCGGCCGAGCGCGCCGAGGCGCATGACTTCATCGTGGGCCTCAGCGACGCCAAGGGCCGCCGCGGCTACGAGGCCCATGTGGGCGAGCGCGGCGTCAAGCTCAGCGGCGGCCAGCGCCAGCGCATCGCGATCGCCCGCGTGATGCTGAAGGACGCGCCGATCCTGCTGCTGGACGAAGCCACCAGCGCGCTCGACAGCGAAGTCGAGGCAGCGATCCAGCAAAGCCTGTACCGGTTGATGGAAGGCAAGACCGTGGTCGCCATCGCGCACCGGCTGTCCACCATCGCCGCGATGGACCGGCTGGTGGTGATGGACCGCGGCCGCATCGTCGAGATGGGCGACCATGCCAGCCTGCTGGCGGCCGGCGGTCTCTACGCGCGGCTGTGGGCGCACCAGAGCGGCGGCTTCCTGGGCGAAGAGCCCGATGTCGAAGGCGGCCGGGCCGCGGCGCCGGGCGCCGTGGTGCCGGCCTGAGCGAGGGCGACCGCTGGCCGCCGATCGCCGGGTGCGGCGGACCCTGGCCGCCAGCCTGGGTGTGTCGCGGCCGACTTCGGCCGAAGCTCAGTGTGTCGCGGCCGACTTCGGCCGCGGGGGCCCCGGTGCCGGCTCGCGCGCTCCCGGGCCCACCATCGGCTCGGTGTCGGTCCAGCCGGCCGGCGGGCGCGGCACGGGTTGTGCCATCCGGTCGAGGGCGCCGCCGAGCGCCTGGCGGCGGGCCCGCAGGTCTCCGCCGCCCGCAGCGGCGCCGTGCAGCGCCGGCGCCGGTTCGAGCTCGATGTCCACGCTGGCCGGCCGGGGTGGCGTGGCGGTGCCGGGCGCAACATCGCCCTCGGGAGCGCGGCGGCCCCGAAGCTGCTCCCATGAAGCGATCAGCACGGCCATCGCCAGCAGCGCGGCGCCGCCCGCCAAGACCCATTGCAATACGGCCTGCATGCAGGCCGTATTGCAA
>VFSW01016441.1_pt1 | contig 10094 bp, 10 predicted proteins | sample 5358111 | NCBI WGS metagenome assembly VFSW01 (sample SAMN11554181, study PRJNA540505) | mine drainage metagenome | isolation source: sediment from site ElyBrook_90M | place: USA: Ely Copper Mine, Vershire, VT | collected 2017
GGGCTTTGCGATCATCAACTTTGTGTGGTGGATCGGCATTGGCCACGCGGGCACGCTGATCTCCGCCATTCTTCTTCTGTTCAAGCAGAAGTGGCGCAACTCGATCAGCCGTTTTGCGGAGGCGATGACCATCTTCGCGGTGGTGTGCGCGGGGATGTTCCCGCTGATCCACGTGGGGCGTCCGTGGCTGGGGTACTGGCTGTTTCCGCTTCCGTTCACGATGACGGTGTGGCCGCAGTTCCGTTCGCCGCTGCTGTGGGACGTCTTTGCGGTGTCAACCTACGCGACCATCTCGGTAGTGTTCTGGTACGTGGGAATGGTTCCGGACTTCGGCACTTTCCGCGACCGCGCCAAGACGCGGTTTGCGCAATACGTATACGGCATTATCTCGCTGGGCTGGCGCGGATCGGTGCGCCACTGGGTGCGCTATGAGACGGCGTCGCTGCTGCTGGCGGGGCTGGCCACGCCGCTGGTGCTGAGCGTACACACTGTGATCAGCTTCGACTTTGCCGTGGCCACACTGCCGGGCTGGCATACGACGATTTTCCCGCCCTACTTCGTGGCCGGCGCTATCTATTCCGGGTTCGCTATGGTGCTGACGCTGGCTATCCCGCTGCGCAAGTTCTACCACCTGGAAGCGCTGGTCACCGAGCGCCACATCGACAACATGGGCAAGGTGATGCTGGCGACCGGATTCATCGTGGCTTACGGCTACGGCATGGAAGCGTTCATGGCGTGGTACTCGGCGTCGCACTGGGAATACTTCATGTTCTGGAATCGCGTGTTCGGGCCGATGGGGTGGTCGTACTGGGTGCTGGTCACGTGCAACCTGGCGATTCCGCTGACGACGTTATGGTCGCGCAAGCTGCGCACGAACATCACCTACATGTTCATTCTCTCGATCATTGTGAACACGGGGATGTGGTTCGAGCGGTTCGTCATCGTGGTGACGAGCCTTTATCGCGACTACCTGCCGTCCTCGTGGGGCACGTACCGCGCCACTAAGTGGGACTACATGACGTACGTGGGTACGCTGGGCTTGTTCACGACGCTGTTCCTGCTGTTTGTGCGATTCCTGCCCATGATTCCGATGAATGAAATTCGCATGATTCTGCCGGGGGCGAAAATCAAGCCCAAAGCGGTAGCTGGGAGTGGTCACTGATATGCCTCCTCGTGAAGGAACTTACGGCCTGCTGGCCGAATTCGACGATCCCGGCGAGCTGATCCGCGCGGCGCGCCAGGCGCGCCAGGATGGCTGGCGCCGGATGGACTGCTATTCGCCTTATCCGGTGGAAGAAGCGGCAGAGGCGATCGGCTTTCATCGCGACAAGGTGCCGCTGCTGACTCTGATCGGCGGGCTGATGGGGCTTACCGCGATGTTTCTGCTGGAGACGTGGATCAGCACGCTGGCGTACCCCTTGAACATTGGCGGGCGGCCGCTGTACTCGTGGCCGGCGTTCATGATTCCGGCCTACGAATGGACGATTCTCTGGGCGGGGCTCTCGGCTGCCTTCGGGATGTTTGCGCTGAACGGGCTGCCGTCGCTGTATCACCCGTTGTTCAATGCACCCAACTTTCGCGATGGCGCCACCTCGGACAAGTTCTTTCTTTGTCTCGAAGCGCTCGATCCCAAGTTCGACCTGATCGAAGCGCGGACGTATCTCGAGAGCTTCCAGCCGAACTCGGTGGTGGAGGTGGAGTACTGATGACCAGGGATCAAGGTTCAGGGATCAGGGGTCAGCGCCTCCGCCGCATGGTTGCCGCAGCAGGTTTCGGTGCGCTGGTGCTTGTCGCGGGCTGCCGGCAGGACATGCAGAACCAGCCGCGGATGTTTCCGCAGCGCGGGGCCGAATTTTTTGCGGATCATCGCGGAGCGCGGCCGCAGGTGGTGAACACGGTGGCGCGCGGGCAGCTTCGCGAGGACAGCTACTTTTACACCGGGGTGGTGCAGGGCGCGAACGGCTACCGCGAGGAGCGCGACCAGATGCCGTTTCCGGTGACGATGGAAGTGCTGGAGCGGGGCCAGGAGCGGTTCAACATTTACTGCACGCCGTGTCATTCGCGTGAGGGGAACGGCCTGGGCGAGATTGTGCAGCGCGGCTACAAGCCGGCGGCGAACCTTCAGGACCAGGTGCGGATGGCGCAGCCGCTGTCGCACTACTTTTACGTGATGACGCACGGTTACGGGGCGATGCCCGACTACTCGGCGCAACTGGAGCCAGTGGATCGCTGGGCGGTGGCGGCGTACATCCGGGCATTGCAGTTGAGCCAGAACGCGACCATGAGCGATGTGGCGGCTGGGGTGCAGGTGCAAACGCTGAAGGAAGTGACGGCGCAGGAGAACCTGCCCGGCCGGTTTGCGCAGCCGTGGTCGCTGCCGTCAACGGCGGTGTGGTCGAATCCGGCCAAAGGCCAGGGGCTGCCCGCGATGGCACCGGCCAACACGGCAGACCCGAAACAGATTGCGCCGGCGGGCAAGCTGCCGCCGGCAACGAAGTAAGGAAGCGAAGACAGAAGGAATGGGAATGGCTCACCAAACACACTCGAAGACGCTGCCCGCCGATCTCGGCGCCCCGCCCTTCGTGGACGCCTGGAAGACTCGCGCGCTCGTCATCGGCTCCGTCTTTGCAGTGGTCGCCGTCATCCTGGCGTTCCTCGGCCAGGCGCAGGACCAACTCGGCTGGGATCACCTGCTGCGCGCCTGGGACCTCGGCCTCATGATCACGTTCGGCTTTTCGGTCGGAGGGCTGGCGCTGCTCATGGTGCAGTACTGCTCCGGGGGCAAGTGGGGGCTGCTGCTGCGGCGTCCGCTGGAGGCAATGAGCCGCACGCTGCCGCTGGTGTTCCTTTTCTGGATTCCGATCGCGGTTCTGCAGGGCCACCTTTTCATGTGGGCGAACCACGGCATAGTGGACAAGGACGTGAAGGAAGGGCTGCTCAACCCGGCGCAGGTGGAAGCCATCAACCATGCGATCGCGTGGAAGCATCCCATGCTCAATCCACAGATGTTCTGGATTGCCGGCATCGTGTGCTTCGCGATCTGGGGGCTGTATACGTGGCGGCTGAATGCGCTGGCGCTGGAACGCGATCGTCAGCCGGCGGAAACGACGCCATTCTGGATCAAGAAGTTCGAGAACATCTCGGGGCCCGGCATCGTGGTGTACGCGCTGACCATGACCGCGGCCGCCATCTACTGGGTGATGTCGCTGGACGTGACGTGGTTCTCGTCCATCTACGGATTGCTGTTCCTGGTGGGCCAGGGGTACGCGGTGCTGGCGCTTTCGATCATTGTCGCCGTGAGCCTGAGCAGGGGAGAGCCGTTCGCCACGATCCTGCGCCAAACCGAGCAGCACGACCTGGGCAAGCTCACCTTCGCCTTCGTGATGCTGAATATCTATCTGGCGTTCGGACAGTTTCTGATCATCTGGTCGGGCAACCTGCCGGAGGAGATCAACTGGTATCTGGATCGCATTCGCGGGCACTGGGGCATCATCATCACACTCGATTTCATCTTCCATTGGGTGATTCCGTTTTCGATGCTGCTGTCGCGCGACATCAAGCGCAACAAGAAGCGGCTGGTGCGGCTGTGCCAGTGGATGATCTTTGCCCGCTGCTTCGACATGTTCTGGCTGATCGAGCCGAACTTCCGCGATGCTTCGCGGAACCTGCACTTCAGCTGGGGAATTCTTGAATACGCGGCGGTACCCGTCGCAATGGGCAGCTTGTGGGTGGCGTACTTCTGCATGCAGCTGAAGAGCCGGCCGCTGGTCCAAGTCAACGATCCGCACCTGGCGGAGATCCTGGAGCCCGAACATGCCGTTGCATGACGACAACAAACAGCCGGGACACGGTCCCGAAGGTCATGGCGAGATCGACGCCTCGCACGGCTACGAGCGCAGCGACATCGGCGTCACCGGCATTGTGGTCTTTCTCACCTCGCTGGGCATATTTGTTGCGGTGACGGGAGTGCTTTGCTACGGCATCGGCAAGGTGATCAACGCGGAGATGAACAAGGAAGACGGTCCCACCACGAAATGGGCCAAGACTGTGGACGTAAGGCAGTTGGGGAACTTTCCCAATAGCCCCGAGTTGCAGAACAAGGTGGCTTCGCTGGTGGCGGAGTTTCCCACGCCGCGCCTGCAGTCAGACGACGGCAACCAGGATATTACCGACCTTCACGCGCGGGAAGACCTGCTGCTCGACCACTACACGCGGATCGACGGCGATCAAGGCAAGGTGAGGATTCCGATCGAGCGGGCGATGGAGCTAATCGCGCAGCGCGGACTGCCGGTAGCGCCCGTGGTGCAGGAACAACCGTTGATGATGGGCGACAGCAGACCCACGGTGCAGGCTCCGCTCACCGATGGATTTGCACGCACCGCGTACGAGTTGGAGCAAAGGCGCGACGAGGGTCCGCATGCGGAGCGCCCGCCGAACCAGAAGTGAGTTTTTGCAACCAGAAACCGAGGGATTCAACCATGCAGTTCAATGGCACAATCCGGAAGACGTTGCGAACGGTGGCATTCATGGCCGCCGCCGCGATTGTGTTCGCGCCCATGCTGTCGGCGCAGGTATCGAGCTATGGCGACAAGGAGATGGGGCCGGCCAACCAGAAGTCCACGCTGCTGAGCAAGGTGGGCATTGCGCAGCATCTCAACTACCAGTTGCCGCTGAACCTGACGTTTACCGATGACGCCGGCAAGCAGGTGCAACTAGCCAGCTATTTCGGCAAGAAACCCGCAATTTTGGCGCTGGTCTACTACCAGTGCCCCATGCTCTGCTCAGAGGAGCTGAACGGCCTGACCAGCGCGCTGGAGATGGTGGACGAGGTTCCCGGGCGCGACTTCAACATCATCGTAGTCAGCATCGATCCCAGCGAAGGCACCGACCTGGCCGCGGCCAAGAAGCGCACTTACCTGAAGCGCTATGGCCATCCTGAAACCGCCAGCGGCTGGCATTTCCTCACCGGAACGCAATCCAACATCGACGCGCTGACCAGGACGGTTGGTTTCGACTATGTGAAGATCCCTGGCCCGGATGGCAGGCTGACGCAGTTTGCGCATGCCAGTTCCATCCAACTGGTTACGCCGGAGGGCAAGCTGGCGCAGTACTACCTGGGAGTCGAGTATTCGCCCAAGGATCTGCGGCTCGGCCTGGTCGAGTCTTCGCACAATCGCATCGGCTCGCCGGTGGACAACATTCTGACGTACTGCTATCACTACGATCCGGGGACCAACAAGCACTCGCTGATCGTGGCGCGCGTGGTGCAACTGGGCGGTCTGGTCACGATGGTGTCGCTGGGCGGATTCATGTTTGCGATGTTTCGCCGTGACTACGCGCAGGGGCACGCATCGGGAAAAAAGCAGGACACAGGAACGAAGGTGAACGGATAACGGAATGGATCACATCAGTCCAGTAATCTGGCAATTCCTCGTCAAATGGATGACGAACTTCGCGCTGTTTCCGCCGGAGGCGTCGAAGATCGCGCCGCAGATGGACGCGCTGTATTTTTTTATGGTGCTGGTCAGCCTGATCGGGCTCACGATCGTGGTTTTGCTGCTCGTCGCGTTCTCAGTGATGTACAGCAAGAAGCGCCATCCCGTTGCGGTGCAGATCGAGGGCTCCACCCTTCTCGAGGCGACGTGGACGATCATTCCGCTTGGTCTTTTTCTCATCATGTTTGTCTGGGGTTCGCTGATCTATTTCCGCGTGTACACGCCTCCTGCGAACGCCATGAACATTTACGTAGTGGGCAAGCAGTGGATGTGGAAGACCGAACATCCGGGCGGACAGCACGAGATCAACGCGCTGCACATCCCCATCGGCCGGCCCATCCAACTGACCATCATCTCGCAGGATGTGTTCCACAGTTTCTCCATTCCGGCATTCCGGGTAAAGCGCGAGGCGATTCCCGGGCGCTATACCAGTGTCTGGTTTGAGGCCACCCAAGTCGGCACCTTCCATCTTTTTTGCACGCAGTACTGCGGCACCAACCACTCGGCGATGATCGGCGACATTGTGGTGATGACTCCAGACGACTACAAGAAGTGGCTGGCCGAGTCGACGAATGGCATGAGCCTGGCGCAGAACGGCGAACGGCTGTTTGCGAGCCTGAGCTGCAACGCCTGCCATAACGGGCGGCCGGACGCCCGCGGGCCCAGCCTGGCCAATGTCTACGGTTCCAACCTTACCCTGACCAGCGGGCAAACCGCGCGCGTGGACGAAGCCTATCTTCGCGATGCAATTCTCAACCCGTCAGACCACGTGACCCAGGGCTTCAGCCCGATTATGCCAACCTACCAGGGTCAGATCAGTGAAGACGGCGTGATCTCCCTGGTGGAATACATCAAATCGTTGAACTCCGACTACCGCGTTCAGCAGACCCTCAACACAACCGCATTGCTGCCGGAAAGCGAAGGCAAGGCCGGGGCGACCGAGAAGTCCGCCGCGCAGCCTGCAGCAAAGCAGGGGATGGTGAAGCAATGAGCACCAACACAATCGTTCGTCTTCCCGACCAGTCCACAGCCAGGATTCCGAAGGTCAACTTTATTACCAAGGAGAACGGTCTCCTGAGCTGGCTGCTGACTGGCGACCATAAGCGCATCGCCACGCTGTATCTCATCTCGATTACGTTTTTCTTTGCCATTGGCGGCGCGCTGGCGGGGATGATCCGGCTGGAGCTGCTTACTCCCCAATCGGACCTGATGGCCACAGACACCTACAACAAGGTGTTCAGCATGCACGGCATCATCATGATCTTCCTTTTTCTGGTGCCGTCGGTTCCGGCCACGCTGGGGAACTTCCTGATGCCGCTGATGATCGGGGCCAAGGATCTGGCGCTGCCCAAGATCAACCTGCTGAGCTGGTATCTCTACATCATCGCGGGCACGATGGTGCTCTATTCGATGATTACGGGGGGCGTGGACTCAGGGTGGACGTTCACCGTGCCGCTCTCCACGCACTACCTGAACACCAACGTGGTGACTACGGGCATAGCGGTCTTCGTGGCGGGATTCAGTTCGGTGTTCACGGGGCTGAACTTCATTGTGACCATCCACAAGATGCGAGCCCCCGGGATGACCTGGTTCCGGCTGCCGCTGTTTGTGTGGTCCAACTACGCGGCCAGCATCCTGATGGTGCTGGGCACGCCGGTGCTGGCGATCACGCTGGTGCTGGTGGTACTGGAGAGGACGCTCGGCATCGGAGTGTTCGACCCAGCGAAGGGCGGCGACCCGATCCTGTTCCAGCACCTGTTCTGGTTCTATTCGCATCCGGCTGTCTACATCATGATTCTGCCCGGCATGGGAGTGATCTCCGAAGTGGTGTCGACATTCAGCCGCAAAAGGGTGTTCGGCTATACGGCGGTGGCGTTCAGTTCGGTGGCCATCGCGGTCTTCGCATTCTTTGTCTGGGAACACCACATGTTCATCATGGGAGTGTCGAACTACTCCACGCTGGTGTTCTCGCTGCTGACGATGCTGGTTGCGGTGCCGTCGGCCATCAAGATCTTCAACTGGACGTTCACGCTCTACAAGGGCTCCATCACGTTCGAGACGCCCATGCTGTACGCCTTCGGATTCATGGGCCTGTTCACGATCGGCGGGCTAACCGGCGTATTCCTGGCCTCGACCGGAACCGACATCCACCTGACCGAGACCTATTTCATCGTGGCTCACTTTCATTTCGTCATGGTGGGCGGACTGCTGATGGCATTCCTGTCGGGGATTCACTTCTGGTGGCCCAAGTGGACGGGGCGGATGTATCCGGAAAAGATCTCGCAACTGGCAGCGCTGTTCACGTTTATAGGGTTCAACTTCACCTTCTTCCCGCAGTTCATCCTGGGGACGCTGGGAATGCCGCGCCGCTATGCGGCCTATCCGCCGGAGTTTCAGGTACTGAACGTCTTCTCAACCGCGGGAGCGACCATTCTGGGCGTCGGGTACCTGCTTCCAATTCTCTACCTGACGTGGTCGTTGAAGTACGGCGAGATTGCGGGCTCGAATCCCTGGCAGGCGACGGGCCTGGAGTGGCAGGTCCAATCGCCGCCGCTGACCGAGAACTTCCCGGAGATTCCGATCATGGATCACGACGCGGACGACTATGAGTGGCTGGAGCGGAAGGAGAAAGAGGTAACCAGTGTCGGATAGCACCGTGACAGTGACGGGCGTGGGCGCGCACGAACACCCGCCCTACCAGCGCCACCATTTCGAAAGCATGGAACAGCAGGTGGACGCCACCAACTTTGCCATGTGGCTTTTCCTGCTGACGGAAATCATGTTTTTCGGCGGATTGTTCACCGCCTATATGATCTTCCGCAACTGGTATTATCCGGCGTTTGTGGTGGGATCGCACCAACTCAGCATCCTGTGGGGCACGCTGAACACGGGGGTGCTGATTACTTCAAGTTTTACCATGGCCATGGGTGTGTGGTGCGCGGAGCCGCGGCGCAAGGGGCTCCTGACGCTGTTCCTGGTGCTGACGTTCGTTCTGGGCCTGGCCTTTCTGGGCATCAAGAGCATCGAGTACACGGAAAAGATCGAGAAACACCACGTTCCCGGGATCCACTACAGCATGCGGTCGTTCACCGATCCGCAATCGGATCCTGAAGTCTACAAGGAGTATCACGACCAGGCGCTGGCTCCGGACATGGCACGGCACACGGAGCTTTATTTTTCGCTCTACTTTGCCATGACGGGCATGCACGCGCTGCACATGATTATCGGCATCTGCATCCTGGGGTTCATGATCGTGCGGGCCCGGGCCGGCGCGTACACAACGGGACATATCACGTTTGTGGAGAACTTCGGGCTGTACTGGCACTTTGTCGATATCGTCTGGATTTTCCTGTTTCCACTGCTTTACCTGATCAGCCGGCACGCGGATAGCTTCAAGTAGCGCGAGGCCGGCCCGGCGAGACATAAGAGGAGTCTAGAAATGAGCGCAGATACTCATCCTACGCACCAGGGGACGGGGCACGATCACGGACCCAACGAACAGGATGTTCACGATTCGCTGAACCATATTGTGAGCCCCTGGATCTACCTGGTCGTGGGGACGGCGCTGCTGATCCTGACCGGGACGACGGTATGGGTATCGTATCTCGATCTGGGAGTGTTCAACCCCATCATGGCGCTGTTCATCGCGGTGGTGAAGGCGAGCATCGTGGTGCTGTTTTTCATGCACGTAAAGTACAGCTCCAAGCTGACCAAGTTGACGGTATTCTCCGGCCTGTTTCTGTTTCTTGTGCTGATCGGGATGACGCTGTCGGACTACTTTACGCGGGCCTGGGGCAGGTGGTAAGGACCAGCTTCCAGCCACTAGCTTTTACTTCCAGAGGCCGCCTTTGGGCGGCCTTTGTCATGGGCGAGATGTGAAGAGGACCATCCAGTTGACTCCCGGTGAAGCTGCGACGCGTTTGCGCCACTCCGAAGGGCTGGGCGTACCGGCAAGGTAGGTGGGAAGCGCCTGGAGGATCGAATCCCATCCCGCCATCCTTTCATCGAGGATGACTACGTTGGCGGTATCTGTGACGGCAAGGCAGAGAATGCCCGGAGAAGGGGCGTCACACCTGAATGCGCCCACACGGGTGATGCCGCTCCAGCTCAAGGCCACGCCTTTCACCGATCCGTCGGTGAAGTGGGCGGTTCGGTGCAGTGCGGAGCCGTCGATGTGGATAATGGCGTGCCGCAGCTCGATTCTGCGCGGGGGCACGTCTTTGCTCTCAGGGGAATTTCCCATCCGGGTGCAGCATATCAGTGGACAGTGGACGGTGGACAGCGGGCAGTGGGCGGCGGACCAAGGGACTAAGGAAACAGGGGCCCTCGCGGCAACGCCTGGGCGGTTGGTATCAGGCTGCGGCTGCGGCGGCGAGCTTTCCTACTATGGCAATGTTGGGCAGAAGCTCGGGAGGAAAGCCGTGACGCCGGCGAAGATATTCCGGGTCATTCCAGGAGATAGAGACACGGCCGTCGGCGTCTTCGGCCACCAGGAGCTTGAGAGGCAGGTCAATGGCGCTGCTGGGAGCGGAGCGCATGAGGGGAGTGCCGGCGGCCGGGTTGCCGAAGATGAGGCGCCTGGTGGGGGACATGTGGAGA
>VFSW01016442.1_pt1 | contig 10094 bp, 8 predicted proteins | sample 5358111 | NCBI WGS metagenome assembly VFSW01 (sample SAMN11554181, study PRJNA540505) | mine drainage metagenome | isolation source: sediment from site ElyBrook_90M | place: USA: Ely Copper Mine, Vershire, VT | collected 2017
CGACGCTCGCTGGAAGACGCGGTACGCCGCGAGATCGCGGCCGAGGTGCGCCACGACGAGGAGCAGCGCATCCGGCAGGAACTCGAAGTCCAGCTCCGGCGCCAGATGATGTTCTCGACGCTAGGTCCGGGCATGGGCGATAGCTCGGTGTCCATCAGTGGCGCGGGCGTCGAGGTACGCCAGCAGACGCGACCGTCGCGCCAGGCGCAGGTAACGAACGAGCAGTCGCCCGAGACGTTGGAGGTCTTCCGGGAGGAGGCGCAGGAGCACCTGCAAACGATCACCTCCGGCATCGCCGACCTGGAACGCTCACCCGGCGACACCAACGCCATCCAGTCGGTGCGCCGCGCGATGCACACGCTCAAAGGCGCCGCCGGTATGATGGGCTTCGTGGTGATTCAGAGCCTCGCCCATGCGTCGGAAGATTTGCTTGAACAGCTCGCCGAGCACGGACGCGCGATGACACCTGAGGAGCTGAGCCTCGTCTTCGATACCGCGGAGACACTCGATCAACTCATCAGCGGCGCGATTCCCGGCCACCAGCAGCGCGAGACAGCGCAGGCGCTGATTGATCGCTACGGCGCGCTGACCGGCGCGACTGTGGTCAATCTGCTGGCTGATGACCAGCGCGAGGAGACTGAAGAAACCTTCGCAATTGACCTGGGCGCCGAGGAGAGCAATCCCCGCGCCAGCGAAGATCTCAGCGTGCGCATGAAGCTGAGCAAGCTCGACGAGCTGATCAATCGCTTCGGCGACATATTGGTAAACCGGTCCGTCTTCGAAGAGCGCATCGGGCGCATCTACCAGCTCGTCGGCGACTCGACGCAGGCGAGCGAGCGTCTGCGCGAGGTGGGCAGTCAACTGGAGACGCAGTTCGAGACGTACATGCTGCCCAGCGGCCAAAGCGGCATCCAGTCGCAGGGCGCGCCCGCCGCGCAAGGCTTCCGCTTCCCCTGGAGCAATCAGTCGCGCCAGGCCAACGGCGCCAATGGCGCGCACGGCGGCCCAGAGCACCTGAATGACTTCCACGAATTGGAGCTTGACCGCTACAACGAATTCCATCGCCTCTCGCGTATCCTGAGCGAGGCCGTCACTGATGTGCTTGCACTCGACCACGAGATGGAGACGCTCATACGCGAGATTCAGGTCTCATTCGCGCGTGAGACCCGCCTCAGCTCTGAGGTGCAGGATCGCCTACTCAAGGCGCGTCTGGTGCCGGTTAGCTCGCTTGTGCCACGACTCTATCGCGTGGCGCGCGCCTCCGCGCTCAAAGAGGGCAAAGAGGTTGAATTCTTCGTGGAGGGTGGTGACACCGAAGTTGACCGCAAGGTCATCGAGGAGGTCGAGGGTCCACTGCTGCATCTGGTGCGCAACGCCGTCAATCATGGCATCGAGCGGCCAGACGCGCGAGCGGCGGCAGGAAAGCCGCGCGCTGGCAAGATCACGCTCTCAGCCGCCTACGAGGGCAATCAGGTTGTCATCAACGTGCAGGATGATGGCGGCGGCATCGACCCGCAGCGCATCCGCCAGACGGCCATCGCCAAGGGCTGGGTGGACGGATACACCACGATGAGCGACCGCGAGGCGCTAAACCTCATCTTCCAGCCGGGCGTCTCTACTGCGGAGACACTTACCGAGGAAGCGGGGCGCGGCGTAGGGCTGGATGTCGTGCGCGACGCAGCCTTGCGGCTGAAAGGCTCAGTGGATGTCGATTCGACACCGGGCGTCGGCTCGACCTTCGCGTTGCGCTTCCCCATCAGCTTGCAGATCGCGCGCGCTGTGCTCGTCAAGGTCGGCGCGTACACCTACGCCATCCCTATTGCAGTCGTGGACCAAATCGGGAGGCTCGACTACTACGAACGCGTCGCTTCGCCCGCGCCTGCGGTCGTGGTGCGCAATGAGCGCTACACACTGGCGCGACTCTCCACCTATCTGCGCCTGCCAGCCGCGCCGCTGGCCGAACGCTCGTCGCTGCTGATCGTGAACGCCGGACGGCATAAAGTCGCGCTGGTAGTCGATGGCATCGTCAGCCAGCAGGAGATCGTGGCCAAGCCGCTCGGCGCGCATCTGCGTGATGTGCGCGGTGTGGCGGGCGCTACGGCGCTAGGCAATGGGCAGGTCGTCATCATCCTCGACCTGCTGGAGTTGCTCGCCCACCCGATGCAGGAGGCGATCAGCCTGCCAGTCCCTGGCCAACGCGACCAGACGCCAGCCGCCCCTGAGCGCCCGATGGCGCCTGCGGCTCCGCAAGCAAGTCGACCACGACCGCAGTCACCGCAGTCAGCGCCCGCAATGCCCGCCGCGCCGGTCTGGCCGCCTGCGCCAGCCGCCGCTCAGTCATACAGCGAGGCGCAATGGCAGCTACCTACCGGTAATCCAGCGGCGGCGCAGGTTGATCACTTGCCCACGGCGGCGTTGCCGAGCGCGCCCAAGATGCCCGCGATGCCCACTATTCCTGGCGCCGCCAGCCAGCCGCAGCGCCCACCGTGGGACACGCAGCCGGAGCCGACTGCTCCACAACAGGCGCAGCAGCTTCAGGCGCAGGTTCAGGGGCGCCCGACGCTCTCTGGTCAGCCAACGGCTTCAGCGCTGGGCAGCCAACGCGACTTCGTGGTGGCCGAGCGTAGCACTGTCAATAGCGGCTACCTCTACGACGCGCCAGAGAACGCTCGCCAGTCGTATCTGTTGGTGGTGGACGACAGCCCCAGTGTGCGCCGCGTCGTCGGTGGCATGTTGAAGTCGCACGGCTGGGAAACACAGACCGCGCGCGATGGTGTGGAGGCGCTGGATATCATTGCGCGCGAGCGTCCAGCGGCAGTGCTGCTCGACATCGAGATGCCTCGCATGGATGGCTACGAGTTGATGGCCACGTTGCGGAGTGACGCGCAGTATCGCAACCTGCCACTGATCGTGCTGACCTCGCGCGCGGCTGCCAAGCATCAACAACGCGCGACTCAGCTCGGGGCGAACGCCTACATTGTCAAACCCTATCAGGATGAGTTCCTGCTCAGCACCATCGCGGACCTCGTGCGGCGCAGCGGGAATAGCGCGCTCTGACCCAGCGCGAGGGAGGCCGAGCGGATGACATCAGGGCGTGAGCGTGGCGTGATGCTGTGGGATGCGCGCGCGAGCCTGCTCCGCGCGCGGATGGAGGCGACCCAGCGTGAACTAACACAGCTTGCCGAGATCGAGGAGCCTCCCACGCGCAAACGTCGCGAGCGCATGGGCGAGCTGGAAGTTGAGGCGCGCCGCAGTATGGTCGCTCTTGCGCAGCTCGGCCCCTCGCCACGCGCCAAGATGGGCTGAGCGCGACTGACGCTCTCAGCGGCAACGCACATTCACGAGACTGTATGGCCAGCGGCGCGCAGCGTCGCCAGCGCGGCATCGAGTGTCGCCGCGCGCACGAGCAGATAATCGGTGTCGTAGGTCGAGATGGCGAAGATGGCGATGCCCGCCTGCGCCAGCGGCGCCGCCAGCGAGGACAGCACACCCGTCAGGCTGAAGTCGAGCGGGCCAGCGACACGGAGCGCGCGCCAGCCCAGCTCGATCCTCGCGCCTGCTGGCGCCGCATCCTCTGGCGTCACCAGCGAGAGTTCATCTGGTGTGAGTGTCAGCGACACCAGTGAGGCGCCGAGCGGCAGCGGCGGCACAGGAGCATCTGGCGCCAGCCTGCACACGGCAAACGGCTCTGGTATGAGTGTGAGCGTTAATCCTGCCATACCTGCCGCCCTCCGAACTGATGACTTTCCGACAATCTCGTTCAGTCGCCCAGGATGCGCGCCACGACCGCTGCGCCCATCTCGCGCGTTGACACAGCTTGCTCGCCCGCGGCCGCGATGTCGGCTGTCCGGTAGCCTGCCGCCACGACCTGCCGCACCGCGCGCTCCACTGCCGCCGCTGCTCGTTTGAGGCCGAGCGAGTAGCGCAGCAGCAGCGCCACTGTCAGAATGGCGGCGAGCGGATTAGCCTTGCCCTGACCGGCGATGTCAGGCGCGGAGCCGTGAATCGGCTCGAAAAGGCCAAACTGGCCGTGGGCTGTCCGGCGGGCGCCCAGACTGGCGGAAGGTAGCATGCCGAGCGAGCCGGTCAGCATCGAGGCCTCGTCGGTCAGGATGTCGCCGAACATATTCTCCGTCACGACGACATCGAACTCGCGCGGGTTGCGGATCAGCGCCATCGAGCACGCATCAACCAGCATGTGCCGCAGCGTCACGTCGGGGTAGTCTGCGCTGCCGCGATCTCCCCCGCGCCGCCAGAGTCGCGAGCTGCGCGGCACGTGGGCCGTATCCACGGCGGTCAGGCGCGTGCGGCGGTCGCGCGCCAACTCGAAGGCATAGCGCGCGATGCGCTCGATCTCGGCCTCGGTGTAGATCAGCGTATCCACCGCCGACGCGCCGTTTGGCCCCTCGCGAATCTCACTGGGCTTGCCATAGTAGATGCCGCCGGTCAGCTCGCGCAGGACGAGCAGGTCTACTCCGCGCAGGGTGGCGCGCTTGAGTGTGGAGGAGCCGAGCAGCGCGGGCAGCGGACGCACGGGACGCACATTGGCGAACAGCTCCAGGTCTTTGCGCAGACGAAACAGCGAGTACATCGGCTCGGTGGGTGAGTTGGGATTGCCCACGCCCGTGCCGCCGACCGCGCCGAAGAGCACGGCGTCCACACGCTGGCAGAGCGCCATCGTCTGTTCGCTGATCGCCACGCCCTCGGCGTCTATCGCCGCCTGCCCGACCAGCGCCTCATGCAACGTGAAGCGCTGGCCGAAGCGCTGGCCGATGGCTTCGAGCGCGCGCACCGCCTCCGCCGTCACCTCCGGCCCGATGCCGTCGCCCCCCAACACCGCGATCTCGAATGCGCCCATGCGTTCTCCCTTGTCTCGCTGTCGTCAGCGACAGCCCCAGTTAGCCGAGCATCCAGGCTGAGTATAGTGGCGCGCGCCGCGCCCCGTCAAGCGTCAGCGCGCGACAGGAAGCCGCGCGCCGGCCTTGGCGGGAGGGGGATGGGGAGCGAGTACTAGGGGGCGAAGCTGGCGGGGCCGCCGAAGTTTGCGTCAATGCGGTCGCCGTAGCGGGCGAGGTAGGCGGGGTTCTGGTCGGCGCTGGGAGCGTCGGGCGCCTCATGCGCCTCACCGACGAAGACGATAATGTCGTTCCCATCTGCGTCGCTATTGAAGTGCAGCGCCACCAGTGGATTGCGCCGGATATGCCGCACACGCGCCGCGTCGGGCAGGCTGTAGATCAGGAAGCTGGAGGCATTCCAGACGTACCAGACAGGGTTGGGCTGCGGCGCGCCATCGGCCGCGGTCGTCACGATCCAGATGATACGCTCGTCACGCAGCCGCGCGGCGATACGCGCGCCGAAGTCGGTCGAGGGGTCGGGCAGGGCAAAGCTCATGGGGCAGCGTCTCCGGTTCGCTCGACGGTGGTTGCTGCGCCTATACTACCACAGACCGTCGCTCACGCTGGCTAGAACACAGGCGCCAGCGTTTGCCTCGTTCTTCTCTGATGCGGAGGGCAGTCACCATGAGCAATGTTCACATCAGGCGAGCGCGGATCGAGGACGCTCCAACGCTCGCGCGGATCAACACGCAGAGCTGGCGGCGAACCTATCGTGGCATCATTCCCGACGCCTTTCTGGACAGCATAGAGATGTCTCAGCGTGAGCAGGCCATGCGTGAGCGGCTGGCCGGAGAAGCGGCTGATGCTGGCGCGCTCGCGGCCACGTTCGTACTTGAAGATGAGCAACGGCAGGTCGTCGCCTATGCCTCGATGGGCGCCGCGCGAATCATGCTGAATGGAGCGATGCCGGCGGGCTACGACGCTGAGGTCTACGCGCTCTATACGGCGCCCGGTTACGAGCGGCGCGGGCTGGGGTCGCAGCTGCTCCATGCGGCCGCACGCCATCTGCGCGACAGAGGAAGGACCTCGCTCATCATCTGGGCGCTGAAGGAGAATCCGAACGCTGGCTTCTATCTGGCGCTTGGCGGCGTCACTGTCTACGAGCAGACCATCACCATTGGCGGCGCTGAACTGCAGGAGGTAGGCTTTGGCTGGCGTGATCTCGATGCGCTGATCGCCGCAAAGCAGCTGCCAGCCTAATCCAGCCTAGTCCATGATACGAAAGCGTAGCAGCGCCCAGATCGCGGCGAAGCCATCACGCCAGGTGATCTTCTTGCCCTCGGCGTAGTCGCGTCCAGCGTAATAGATCGGCACCTCATAGATGCGATAGCCGCGCTTGAGCACCTTCGCCGTGATCTCCGGCTCGAAGTCGAAGCGGTTGCTGCGGATGCGCAGCGACTTGATGATCGGCGCGCGGAAGGCCTTGTAACCAGTCTCCATATCGGTGAGCATGTTGTTGTAGAGCACGTTCGTGACGAGCGAGAGGAAGCGATTGCCCAGGTAGTGATGCAGCATGAAGGAGCGATGCGTGCCGAGAAAGCGCGAGCCGTACACAACGTCGGCGTCGCCCTCCAGAATTGGGCGCAGCACGACCGGGAAGTCCGAGGGATTGTATTCGAGATCGGCGTCCTGAATGATGATGATGTCCTTGGTCGCCGCCTGCACTCCCGTGCGGATACCCGCCCCCTTGCCCATGTTCTTCTCGTGGTAGAGCACATGGATATAGGGCGGGAAAGCGGTCCGCTGGAGCAGCTCGCGAGTGCCATCACGCGAACAGTCATCCACGATGACGATCTCGGTCACGTTGGGCTGGCTCGCGACCCGACGCACGACTTCCAGAATCGTCTTGACCTCGTTGTAGACTGGAACGATGACAGTGACTTCCTGTATCTGCACAGGGGGCTGGCCGCTTGCCGTCATGAGGATGCGCTCTCCCAATCGCTCGCGCGCGTCATGGCCGCCAGACGCGCTGTTCTCCTCGCGCCCTAGCGCCGCACTCCGCTCAATTCTGTCACGTTGGCGCGCTGGGCTGCCTGCTCGCGCCCATTTCTTCTCACTCCTTGACTTAGACGTAGCACAATCTGGGTAGCAACAGGAGGCAGGACGCCAAAACGAAAGCGAGCGCCGCACAAAGGCGACGCCCGCTCGTACAGGTGTCCAGATGACGACTCGGGTTAGTGCTCGGCGCCAGCTCCGACAAGCTCTGGCGCAGGCTCCGTCTCGTAATCCCCAGTAGCGGTCGCGTCCTGCCCAGCGGGGACGTGCACGACGTTGAAGATCAGCGAGAGGACAACGGTGACGACCAGGTTGACAATCAGCGCGTAGAACGCCGCATAGCCTGGGGCGACGAGCGAGCCCAGGTGCAACGGATACACCGATGAGCCGAAGTGGGCTGTCACCGGCGAAGACTGAGTATAGGCCATGTACGTGCCAGTCACCATGCCAGCCGCCCAGCCAATCAGCAGCGCATAGCGGTGCAGGAAGCGGGTGTAGAGGCCGATGACAACGGTGGGCAGGGTTTGCAGAATCCAGACGCCACCCAGCAACTGCAGGTTGATCGCGTTCTGTGTGCCAAGCGCGAAGATAAAGACCAGCGCGCCCAGCTTCACAATCAGCGAGACCAGCTTCGCCACGCTCGCCTCTTCAGTCGGCGAGGGATTGGGTCGGAAGTACTCGCGATAGATATTGCGAGTGAACAGATTGGCCGCCGCGATGGACATGATAGCCGCTGGCACCAGCGCGCCGATGGCGATAGCGGCAAATGCGATGCCCACGAACCAGCTTGGGAAGCTTTGCAAGATCAGCGCGGGCACCGCGAATGTACCGCCATACGCCTTGAATCCAGCGGCGAATGCCTTGTTGCTGGTGACGCCCGCAGCGATTGCCATGAAGCCGAGCAGCGCGATCAGCGCCAGCACGAACGAGTAGGCGGTGAGCAGCGCCGCGTTGCGCTTGATGACGTTGCGGCTATTCGAGGCCAGTACGCCTGTCACGGCATGCGGATAGAGGAACAGCGCCAGCGCCGAGCCAAGCGCAAGTGTCGAGAACGCACCGAACTGGCCCAGGCTCGCTGCAGTCGGCGGCGCCCGGATGGCGCCGCAGGGAGCGGGCGGCGTCGCGCCCGCCGCCTGCCCGCGCGTCCGCGCCTTGATCGCCGCCTGGTGCTGGAGTGCGGTCTGGAAGATCGCGCCGTAGCCACCAAGCTGGATCGGGATGATGATGACCGCCGCGATCACGGTGATGTAGATCAGGGCGTCTTTCACCAGCGCGATCATCGCGGGCGCGCGCAGGCCACTTGTGTAGGTGTAAGCGGCCAGGATGATGAACGCGAGGATCAGCGGCAAGTCGCTGAGTGGCAGTCCGAGCAACGTGCCGCTGAGCTGCAAGCCGAGCGCCGCCAGCACCACCTGGATGCCCACGAGCTGCAGCGCAATATACGGCATGGTAGCGAGGATGCCGGTGAGAGCGACGACCAGCGCGAGCGTGCTGCTGCCGTAGCGTCCGCGCACGAAATCCGCCGGAGTGACGTAGCCGTGCTTGCGCGAGACACTCCATAGGCGCGGCATCACGACGAAGGCGAAGGGAAACGCGATGATCGTATAGGGGACGGCAAAGAAGTTGATCGCGCCCGTGGCGAAGATGGCGGCTGGCACAGCGATGAAGGTATAGGCGGTGTAAAGGTCGCCACCCAGCAGGAACCAAGTCACAACGGTACCGAAGCGTCGGCCACCCAGGCCCCATTCATGGAGCTGGCTGAGATCACCTTGTCGCCATCGCGCTGCGAAGAAGCCGAGCACAGTGACGAGCAGAAATAAGACGATGAAGATGACGAGCGCCGTCACATTCACGTTCGACATGCGGTTCTCCTCTGAACTACGCACAGATGAGGACTGGCACGCGCCTTGGGCAACCACTGAGCGACAACATCAGGGCGGGACACTGCAATAAACACTTAGGGTCGTTCGAACGACGCGGCGCGTACAGCGCCCGGCGCTCCACGCAAACCGGGCGCCTCCGCCTCAACTACTCGCGCGTGAGCAGGTACACCGCGCCAGTGATGAGCGGGGTGAGAATGATCCAGAGGAACAGATACCAGTAGAAGAACGGGATGCCCATCCAGTAGGGCGTCAGCGAGTTGTAGAACGGTGGCCAGAGAGTCGCGATGAACGGGATGATGAGCAGGATATAGAGCCACTTCGCGGCTCCCCTCCCGCTGCCAGAGCCATTGTCCATGCAGTCGCTCCTTTCGATGAGCGCATGTGAGGACACCTGCCCCGCGGTGTGAGCTTGTCGCTAGCTCGGTCACTCTGCGCGCGCCGGGGAACACACCCTGTCACGCGCGGCGTTGACGTGATGGTACTAACATGCATGGTCGCTTGTCAATGCCTGTGAAGCGATCCATCGCAAACGTGGCTCATGCGCTTTGGCATGTCGTGCTACTGGCCAGTGCGCTGGACTCCAGATACGACCAAGCGGTGGAAGCGCCGCAACCAGCGTGCCACGAAGGCAGCGGGTGAAGCGAGCACTCACCCGCTACCCAACTCAATCTTGCGCTGGCGCGAGCAGGCGATCTATCGCCTCGAGGTCATCCGGCGTGAGCTTCCACTCGGCGGCGCGCACGTTGGCGCTGACCTGCTCTGGCGCGCGGACGCCCGCGATCACCGTCGAGACGGCGGGCTGCGCGATCAGCCAGGCCCGCGCTAGCTCGGCAACGCGGTGACCCCGCGCGCGCGACCAGGAATCTAGCCGCTGCACTGCCTCAAGTGTTTGCGGACGCAGGCGCGCGGCGAAGGCAGGATTGTTGTAGCCACGCGTGTTCTCCGGCGGAGGTTCGCCAGGCTTGTACTTCCCTGTCAGCACGCCTGCCGCTAGCGGAAAGAACGGGATGACGCCGACACCAAACTCCAGGCAGGCCGGTACCAGTTCGCGCTCTATGTCGCGCTGCAGCAGGTTGTACTCCGGCTGTACCGAGACGAACGCTGACCAGCCCCGCTTGTCGCTAATCCACAGCGACTGCGTCAGCCGCCAGGCCGGGTAGTTCGAGCAGCCGATGTAGCGCACATCGCCCGCGCGCGTTAGATCATCGAGCGCGCCGAGTGTCTCGTCCAGTGGCGTCTCCACGTCGAACGCATGAATCTGGAGCAGGTCAAGGTAGTCGGTATCGAGGCGGCGCAGACTGGCATGCACGCCGTCGATGAC
>VFSW01016444.1_pt1 | contig 10093 bp, 7 predicted proteins | sample 5358111 | NCBI WGS metagenome assembly VFSW01 (sample SAMN11554181, study PRJNA540505) | mine drainage metagenome | isolation source: sediment from site ElyBrook_90M | place: USA: Ely Copper Mine, Vershire, VT | collected 2017
ATATATTGTTTATCGTGACAAACCGCAATCAATAATCAAACCATGCTCAACTACTCGATAAATTGCCATATTGATGATAGCCGCGCGAGATTGACCCAGTTCACCCACCTTCGCAAGCAACGTTGGAGCAATGGTCAGGCTGATTTGCTGCTTGTTACCCTTCTTGACGCCCTTTGTCCGCGCAGCATCAGGCGCACCCGATATGAAAGTATCGGCCGCTGCTGAGGAATCCGGTATTTTTGTCTTCGGCTTCGTAATTGCCATTGCATGGATCAAATCGAAATGCTGTGGGACTTCCTCTGACGGTTTTCATAACAATGGACTCCTGTGGCCATACGCAATACAATTGCAATACAACTATCAGTATAAATAACATAAGTCAAGGCCTTGACGCCGATGCTTCGGGGAAATCAATGCAAATACGCCAAATCAAGGTCAGCCATTTCCGAGGCATCGCCTCCCTCGACTGGACACCTTCCCATACGTTCTGCTGCCTGATCGGGTCAGGCGACTCCGGCAAATCGACCGTGCTCGACGCTGTCGAGGCCCTGCTCTCCTCCCGATGGTTCGCGTTCACCGAACCCGACTTCCTTGGCTGCGACACTTCGACGCCAATTATCATAGAAGCCACCATTGGTGAACTGTCGCGCGCATTGAAGTCCGACGACCGATTCGGCCTATATATCCGAGGCTGGACCGCAGCCGGCGCGATTCGCGACGAACCCGAAGACGACGACGAAGTTGTCCTGACCTTAAGATTGACGGTGGACGCGACCATGGAGCCGGTTTGGGAATTGATATGCGACCGAGCCGACGATCCGCGCACGCTGTCCAATCGCGACCGAGCATTGTTCGGCCTAGTCCGATTGGCAGGCGAAGATGCCCGCCATCTCGCTTGGGGACAAGGATCGGTCCTCTCGCGCTTGACTGGCGACACCGAAGAAGCCGCCGGCCGCCTCGCGGAGGCCTATCGCACGGCGCGAGCCAGCGCGAAGCTCAACAAAATCGAATCGCTTGCCAATGCGGCCGAGGCCGCAGAAGGATTCGCCAAGGGTCTTGGCGCCTACGTCGACGGCTCATACGAACCAGGCCTTGAGCTCGGCCGTTCGGGCCTGTCGTCAGGATCGATCGCATTGCATGACAGCGGTGTGCCTCTGCGGCTCGCCGGACTTGGTTCGCGCCGGCTCGCAACGCTTGCCATCCAAAAATCCGCCGTCACCGAGGGGGCAATCGTCTTGGTTGACGAAATCGAGCACGGGTTGGAGCCGCATCGCATCATCGGCGCCATCGCCCAACTCAAAGGGGATCAAGCAAAAGCTGCGTCCGACAAGAAACCCATTGGCCATGTGCTGATGACCACGCATTCGGACGTGGCATTGGGCGAAGCTGGCGAAAAAAGCCTACATGTGGTAAAGATCTCACGGCCTGACCGCTCCGCCACAATATCCACTCCGGCAACGCCAGAATCGATTCGCCCATTGCTGCGGTTCACGCCAAGGGCGCTGTTCGCTAGGCGCATATTGGTCTGCGAAGGCTATACTGAAGTCGGGCTGCTTTTGGGACTGCGGGAATTTTGGCCCGCGCGGCATGGCAACAAGCCCATCGAGCAACTCGGCGCCGCGATCGCCGATGGAAACGGAGCTGAGTCCTGCGAGATGGCCTTGGCTCTCGCCAAACTTGGATACCGCACGGCGCTTTACCGCGACAGCGACGATCCCCTGTCCGCAGATCAGCAGGCCAAACTGATGGCGGCAGGCGTCCAGGTCTTCGAATATGGCGGCGGCCTTTACACCGAACTCGCAATATTCAGCGCCGCTACCGACGCCCGCGTCCAAGAACTTTTGCAACACGCCCGCGAAGAGCGCGGCGTCGACTTCATCGACAACAACCTCGCCGCCAAAATCGACGACCTCAAATTGGATGGTGTCCGCGCAGATTTCGATGTTTGGGAGTTGGTATCCGCCAAAAACGGCGCAGAACTTCGCATCGCGATATCCGAAGTCGCCGCATCCAAGGGCAAAGAGAAAAAAGACAAAAGGCCTTGGTTCAAGGATCAGCGGCTTGGACGAGGCCTCGCCAAAATCGTATGGGACATCGCCACCGAGGCGCCAGCATCCCCGCTGGCAGTGGTATTGGCAGCAGCGGAAGCTTGGCTTTATGACTGAGGCCGCCGACCTCATCGCGCTGGGCAATGCGGCGATAGTCGCTCCCGCCGGACATGGAAAGACAGAGATCATCGCCAACGTCGCGGCCAAGGGCCGACGCGCGCTCGTCCTGACTCACACCCATGCGGGAGTCCATGCCATCCGCTCGCGCATGAAACGATTGAAGGTCCATCATTCGGCCGTCGCTGTGGACACCATCGCCGGGTGGTGCATGCGGTATGCCCACGCTTTTCCAGGCGTCGCGAAGCCTCCGCCGGCTATGCCCAAGACAGGCGCGGAGTGGGAACAGCTCTACCTTGGCGCCGCATTGGCCTTGCAAGTTCCAGCCGTGCGCCAAGTCGTCGCGGCGTCCTACGATCGCATCCTGATCGACGAATACCAAGACTGCGGAGCGAGCCAACACACGCTGGCCATCGCCCTATCAGGGATCGTGCCGACGCTGATCTTCGGCGACCCCATGCAGGGCATCTTCGAATTCGCAGGAGCGACGCTCAAATGGGCTGGCGAAATCCATCCGCACTTTCCACTGGCCGGAACCCTCGACATGCCCCACCGATGGAACGGCAAAAATCCTGAGCTTGGGGAATGGATCGCCGAAACGAGGGGCAAGCTCATGAGAGGCGAGCTCATCGACCTGGCCGATCCGCGCATAACCTACCGGGAATCCGACGACGCCTTCGACATGGCCACTTTGTTCGACGGCATCGACGAAAAAGAAGGCAGCTTCGCCGCGATCCACTGCAACAAGCGCATCTGCTATGGGCTCGCGAAAGCGGCAAGCGGAGGGTATCAAGCCATCGAGGAGATCGCGGCGAACAGGCTCAACGAATTCGCGAGCGCATGGGATCGATCGATCACAGCCGAAGCGCGTCTACACGCCATCTCCGAATTGCTTTCGGACTGCTTTCAACACAAAGAACTTGCCGAAGGCGAAACGATCGATCCGTACGAGGATGAGATCAACGCGGCATTGAGAGAAATCGAGACAGGAATCGGAAACGGCAACGGCGCGGAGGCCGCAGCCCATTTCATTGGATTATTTCGAAAGCGGCCTCGCTGGAAACTCCATCGCAGCGAACTCTGGCGCGATGCCGAGCGCGCCGTAGCTGAGCTGGCGGCAGGACGGGCAGAAACGATGGTCGACGCGGCGGGAAGCATACGCCAGCGCGTCAGCAATTCTGGCCGCAAGCTGCCGAAGCGGACGGTGTCGACCCCGCTTCTGCTGAAAGGATTGGAGTTCGACCATGTCGTCGTTCCGGACGCCACCCATTTCGCGAAAGAGAGCAAAGCGCAGGCCAAACTTTTCTACGTCGCGATTTCACGCGCGACGAGATCATTGACGATCAGCTCTTCGAGCCGCTGGCTTACCCTGCCCATTCCAAATTCATGACCAAACAAAAATGGCGCACCAACCTCCATGGGCAATCGACACGCCCAAGCTCGCAGACTATTATTCCGCGATCCGCGCCAAGGTCATCAATGAGACTCTTGAGAGCAAGAACCTTTTCCTTGGTAACCCGAGTTTTCCACAATTTGCATTCGATGACCCAAGTACAAAAGATGCCCGACCGAAGAAAGGTCGCGTAGACGTCGATGTCATGTGTTGCGCGGGCACCAGGGACGCGAAAGTCAACTTGGGCATTACACCCAAGACGGCGAAATACTTCTGTAGTGGCCTCCCGATAGTCGTGCCAGGACGTATAGCTCATGCATCTCCCCTATGGTGCGGTGATCGTTGTTTTTTGTTTTTGCGTACCGTCTAGCTTGCGATGAATCAGCGAAACCAGCGTCAGCATGTCCAGTGCGTCCTGTTCGGAAATAGGCCAATTTTTCTTGGGCGCATGAGCCAACGGATTGCGTACCGCGCCGAATAAACCGAGCAGCAGGTTGGCAAACCCTTTCTGTTCGCTCTTTTCTGACTCGGTCGTGAGCAGCCCCAAGACCAGAACTGGCTGTTGTCCCATAAAAGCCTTGTTCACTAGGTCGGCGCCATCACTACTTAGACCCGACAATTGGCGAATCCGCTCCGCAACGCCCTTCGTCGCCTCGAAAACGGCATGAAAATAGTTCTCATCCAGAAATTCAACACGGCAATAATTCAATACTTCCACATGTACGGCTCGACTTTCCAGCGCGGCTTTGAGCCGCCCTGCGCGGGCGCGTGCCGCATCTAGCGTCGTTGCCTTATCTGCCTGTCCGACCTTGCCATCCTCTCGAACATAGAAACCAGAAAATGCCAAAACAACATTGAGTTCGTCACGCCGCCAAGCAAACGCCTGCGGCTCGCGGGCGTAATTCACTGGGTTCATCGCGCGATTGATGAACAGAATAAGATGATTGCCAACCTGATGCTGGTTCTGCGCACCTGCGAGCGCATTGAACAGTCGCTTCCACTTGGTCACGCCAGGCGATGTGTCGACAACCTTGATTTCTTGCAGCAATCGCTCGATCTGCGTACCGCTCAAGCCACGTTCGGTATCGGCGAGGACGCGGCAAACAGCCTCAAGATGTTGTGAGCTAAATAATGGTATACTTGTCATGAATTATCCAATCCTCATCCACGGTACCAAGGATCATTCCGCTGACTGTGGGCTAAGCTGGCAATTTTTCCAAGCCACCTTTCAGCCAAGCGCAGGTCAAGACCATTGAACATGGCAATGCCGATCATCTCTGGATGATGTCCATCCCCTCGATCTCGGCTGTGACCACCTCTGTACAGTTTACATAGTAAGTCCTAGGAGAGCCTCGTGTCCCAAGCCTGGAATTTCTGCAGGCCACGCAAAGATGTTGGCCTGCCCCAGCTTTGGTTATCATTTACATCATTTCTCTAAGCATCAGTCCTGCACTTGAATCGTTCCGGTTAATAATATTCATTGTAATCATTCGTAATCATCAGAAAATTCCCCAGCGAACAATCCGGTTGGGTCTTGGGCAGAAGTAACGGCATCACGCACATCCTTGCGCTTCAAATCCAGCGCGCGCAAGTTTCCCTTCACCTCTGCAACGGACTCGATCCGACGGTAAACATCGGCCTGGCTTTCTGCGTACGCCGCTAAGCCTTTTAGCTTGGGCAATGCGTCGGCCAAATGCAGACCATGTGGATCAACCAAGTCAACCGCCACCTTGCCGTCCTGCTCAACAAAAAACAGAAAGTCGGGACGAACAATTTTGTATTGCTCGCTCTCCACGTATGCAATGCCAAGCGAAGACTGTCCAGGCTGTTGTGGGTTTCGGTACCAGAATCGAAAACCTGTACGCTTCGATTCCACCTCAACAACTTCCCGCTCCCAGTCGTTCAATTCGGCAGGGTACTTACCAACCTTGTCACAAAGAAGATGGTTTTCCCAAGTCGCAAAAACGATCTCCTTGTTGTTTTCGCGTGCTTTGGTTGCTTCGTAGCGAGACTCGGGTTTAGCCAAATCAACACTCTGCGGCTCGGTGCTCATTTCGATGATCTGGCGATAGGACTCTTTCCGATCGTCGCTGAGCCCCTTGATCTCCGGCCCATAAGTCACGAGCCATGCCTTTGCCAGTTTGTCAGCCTCTGCGTCAAAATACGCCTGTACCTCAGTAACCAAACCCAAGCCGGCGACCGTGACACGGGCCTCAACGATGGCCTCCAGGTATTCCTCCGGATCGTCTTCCACACTCGCGACCTTCTGCGCAAGATGTTCGACGTAAGTACGAGCAATATCCGGGCTGAAGATGCGCGCTGCGCGCCGGTAAGCGTCGTCGATTACCGCCACGTCGGCATCTTCCCAAAATTCGTCGAAGCTCTTTGCCTTGCCCTTCATGTCTACGATTACGACTTTGCCGTCCACGGTCAGGATTGCCTTGCGCTTGGCCTCGATCTTCTCCATTTGATTGACAAGAAACGCGTCCAGCAATTTATGCATCTCGGCATGAGCAAGTTTGCCTGCATGAGGGAGGATGTTATCGGAAGCCAACTCATGCGCCAGCGCGGTCAATCGCTTTGCGGGCTTAGCACCGTGTTGAGGACGCGTCTGCGACGGCAGCGCTTCGAATGACTCCCAAACCGCTGTAGATGCGCCTTGGTGGGGTTTCACTTCTGCATAGTCGATAAGAATACGTCCAGACGGCAGTGCCGAATCGTCACCCCTCATCAAAGCTTCGACAACTTCTTCCACGGTCTTGCGGTTGAACTTTGGCAGCAGGCAATCCACAGCATTCAACCGATCATTACCGGGAATGCGACGAGCCAGCGGTGAACGCACCATGCGACCCAGCAACTGTGTGATGTGGGTACGGTCATTGGCGGCACGGAAGGACACCATTACTTCTGCGCGGGGACAATCCCAGCCAGTGCTAATGGCATCCTTGGCGATCAGCACCCGCACCCAAGCCGATTCCTGGACACACTGCGGTTCGATATAGGGCACGTCGCGGTTGCCAAAGCGCTGTGTAGTGTGTTCGCCAAGCACATGCGCTACGCTGGATGCGGGCAACTCGGGGTAGCGTCCAAAGACGGTGTCTAGCCAGCGCCCAATCTCGTTTGGGTCAGGTGTATTGGGTATTTGCAACACCATCAGCGGAACGACGACACGAGCCTCTTCCTGCTGCTTGGCGTACTCAGCCCAAGCGATGGTTGATTCCTTCAACTTATCGGTCGCACGCCGTACCAGCACGGTGTCGAAGTCGCCAATTTCGTCAGGAATATCGAGCAAGATCGTGTCTTTGATAAGGCCGGATTCCTGAACCTTGGCAGCATCTACGACCACGTTCGGCAGCTTGATGTGTTTACCTGCAAACTCAATGGCCTTGTTGAACCGCTCGACCGTTGCCGAGATACCCCAGACCGCCGGGATGCCGGGCACACCACCGGAACCATTGATGAGGCGCTGAACGATGGTACCTTTATCCTTCGGCACAGCACTACCCATGCCACGGTGCGCTTCATCCAGCACCAGATAAAGCGTTAGCCCTGGGTCTTCGATGGTGTTCTGGATGGTATCCCAGATCGTGTAGGCTCGCAGATCAGGGCGGGTTTCCGGTAACAAGTTACCCGCCTTGGCTTCCAGTTCTTCTTGGTCATGACCGCGCACCAGCAGGCTGTTCTTGCTTAGCTTCTGCGTGTTCAGGAAGTAAATTTTCCCGGCTTCGAATCTGGCGCGATTGAAGGTATTTTCCACCACCACCATGTCGGTGTGGTTGATGCGGTCACTCGCTTCCATCAAGCGGAAGCGGGTCTGCTCATTCAGCGATGGATCGTCGCTGAACCAAATCACCACCGCACCGGGGTCAGCATCAAAGTCGTACTCGTCATCACCATGAAAAAGCGCTTCAAATGCGGATGCGGCCATGACCGTCTTACCCGCGCCGGTCACGGCAGTAAGAGAGAATGCTGTTTTGTCAGACTCACCATGCCAGAGACGGCGGGCTTTTCTAAGATTGGACAAGGCATCACGCACCGCGTCGCGTTGATAGTCTTTGAGGGTGAACTTCATGCCTTATTCTCCGTTGGCGAAGCTGAAATTGGTCAGATAGGACTCATAGAGACGCACAGGCTCCACACCATCAGGCAATCGCTTGGCAATTGCCTGGAAGCGACGATCATCGTCGGTGACGATATAGGCGACGCGCAGGCTATCTGCTTTGCTCACAGCCTGGATAAACGGCGTGGCTTGATCCACATCGGTTAGCAAACCATAGGTGTCCGCAACCCCCCAACCACCCACAGGCAGTTTGTCGATGCGACGGCCACTCGCGCCAGCGCGCAACCACAACAAAGGGGCGATGCGGGCATAGGCCAGACTGTGGTTGACCGCGCTCTTGGCCTCGTAGGTCAGGGTGAAAAACTCGGCGTTTTCCTCGAAGCCGTCGGCCATCGGGAATTCATCTGTGAACTTGTAAGCGCCCTTGATCGGCTCCCCATCCGGCGTCTTGCCGGTAATGGCGGCGGCGACACGGGGCTTGGTGATGTAGTCACAAATGCCGTGCTTTTCCCATTCGGCATCGCCGGGGCGCAATCCCTTTTCGCGTAGAAATTTCTGTTCGTCTGCGGCAACTTCGTTGTTGGTGACGGAAATGCACTGGCGGAGACCACCATCCTGTCGATTCAGACGCATCACAGCATGCGCTGTGGTGCCCGAGCCAGAGAAGAAATCGAGGATGACGGCTTTGGGTTTAGTAGCGACGAAAAAACGCAAGGCGTCTTCGACTGCGTAGAGGGATTTTGGGAATGGGAAACGCCTACCAGACAAGAGCGAGCGAATGATGTTCGTTCCGTGGCTGCCGGCATCGTGTGGCGTCATATTCCATACGGTTTTTGGAGCAGTAGATCGGCTTCCATTGGCATACGTAATTTGCAATGAACCGTCGGGAGCGCGACCAGTGACTTCAATTTGACCTTCTTCGATCATTTGGAGCTGATTGAACGAAAGGTAATAGATAGGGACTGAATTGCGAGTCAGGTCCACGCGACCAATTCGGACTGCGCCACGAGACATCAATTCACGCAGAGTATCTGGGACAACAGACCAGCTGTACTGCTGCCCGTCGCTCGAAGGAGGCCAAACTGCGACCGTACCTTCAGGAAAATCGACTGAGTCATCGACACCTAGGGGCACAGTGTTTCCAACCGAGTGGATACCAGCCCCATCCGTTTTGACGTATATGGGGTACCAGGAGCCCGGGTTATGAGGCCGAAGTCCTTTTCGACCTGTTCGAGCAAGGCCGCGCCAACGGACATCGTCGTCCTCTGAATAATCTCGATCCGTCAACATATCGCGGCTCCAGCGCGTTAGCTTCGCCTCGCCTAACGTAACGAAAAAAATGTACTCGTCGATTCGAGAGAATTCGTTTGCCCGTGCCGTCCCTTTTGGGTTAATAACGCTACTGATCATCTGAACGCTTCCATCCGGAAACGTCTGCTCCAGCAGCAAGCCCAACCTCAGATATTCTTTTTCGTCGATGGTTACGATCAAAACTGAGTCTGCTGGATTCAACAATTGCCGCGCGATCAACAAGCGCCGCTCCATCATCGCCAACCATTTGCTGTGCCGGTAAAGATCATCGCCCTCAACGTAATCGTTGTTGTACTTCCAGTCTTTCGCGCCCGAGTTGTAAGGAGGGTCGATATAGATGGCGTCCACTTTGCCGCGGTGGGTGTAGGTCAAGGCCTTGAGCACGTGGTAGTTCTCACCATTGATGACGGTGTGGAATGGCTTGTTATCGCCACGCGTGACCTTGCCGGTACTGACCAAACCAGGATAGATTGTGTCTCGAAATTCAGCGACCACGACCAGATCCGCCAGCGCCACAGATTGCGTTTCGACCTTAGCCATACCCAGCAATTCCAGGTCTGCCACTTTCTTGCCCTTGTGGATGGCTTTCACTTGCCACAGCCTCTGGTCGCCTTTTTTGACTGAGCCGCGCTCCGGTAGCACGCGCACTTTGTCACCCTTGCGGACAGGGCGCAGAGGCAGTTCCACGGCCTCCGGGCTGTGCCTTTCGAAATTCAATCCGAAGGGCAATCGCGAGGACAAAATTTTAAATTCGTGATCTAAATCAATCCCCAATTTTTGGTCTTTTGCTTTTACCTGTGCGAGCAGGTCAGTCAATCTCGACACGATTAATCCTTGTTTTTGATTTTTTTCTGAATCTGTTTGGCAGAAACCACTTTAATTTTGGGAACGACTTATTCTGTCAATAACCAACCCATGCTCCACCGCGCGATAAATCGCCATATTGATTATGGCAGCTCGGGATTGGCCCAGTTCAGCCGCCAGTTCATCCACTTTTGCGAGCAGGGTTGGCGCAATCGTCAGACTGATTTGCTGTTTGTTGCCCTTTTTGACGCCCTTTGTCCGCACAGCATCAGGCGCGCCCGATATGAACGTATCGGCCGCTGCTGAGGAATCAGGTACTTTTGTTTTCGGCTTCGTAATTGCCATCGCATACCCTATCAA
>VFSW01016445.1_pt1 | contig 10093 bp, 11 predicted proteins | sample 5358111 | NCBI WGS metagenome assembly VFSW01 (sample SAMN11554181, study PRJNA540505) | mine drainage metagenome | isolation source: sediment from site ElyBrook_90M | place: USA: Ely Copper Mine, Vershire, VT | collected 2017
GGTTATCTCTCCCCCGTTTGTCCGTTTTCTTCCGACCCCCTATTACCGGATCGGGGGGCGGGGCGTGGGCCGGGGGCCCGACTCCGCTTACCAACGAGCAGCGGCGTTATGTCAACACCATGTTCGCCAACGGCAAGAGCTTGCTCGAACTGATCAACAACATCCTCGACCTCGCCAAGATCGAGAGCGGACGCCTTACTACGATGGAAGAGGAGTTCGACGTCGGCGAGTTGAGCGAGAGTATTGCCGAAAGCCTCGCTCTGCGCGCGCACGAAAAGAATCTCGAACTCACGGTTTGGATCGATCCGGAACTTCCGCCGGTGGTTATCGGCGATCCGATGCGGCTGCGGCAAATCATCATCAATCTGCTCGGCAACGCGGTGAAGTTCACCGAGTTCGGCGAAGTCTCGCTGTCGGTCGAGAAAGTTTCGCTGGATGAGAATCGCGCGGAAATCCGCTTTACCATCCGCGACACCGGTATCGGCATTCCCGAGGAAAAGATCGACGCGGTTTTCCAGGTTTTCACCCAACTCGATTCGGCCGCTTCGCGCCGGCTCGAGGGCAGCGGACTGGGTCTGACGATCGTCAACCGACTGCTCGAACTGATCGGCGGCACGCTGACGGTCAAGAGCGAGATTCTCAAGGGCAGCAGCTTCAGCGCGACGGTTCCATTCACGCTGCCAATCGCGTCATCCGAAAGCGTCGCCAAACAGGCCGACCTCAAGGGCGCCAGGGTCCTGATTGTCGATGACAACGCGGCCAGCCTCGCGATTCTCGTCCGGATGATTCGCTCGATCGGCGGTATCGCGGAGAGCAGCTCGTCGGCATCTGAAGCGGTTGCGGCGATACACGCAGCGCAAGCATCGGGCAATCGATTTTCGATCCTCATGGTCGACAGCAAAATGCCCAAGGTCGACGGCGCCGAGCTCTTGAAATCGCTGCGCGATCGAAACGACCAGACCCCGGCCATCCTGATGCTCACCTCTGACGAGCTGCATGCTCGCTTCGATCGCATGAAGGAAGCCGGCTTGCGCCACTACATCGTGAAACCGGCGAAGCGCTCCGAGCTGCCGCGCGTCTTGCTCGAGGCGATGGCGGGCGAGGTCGAGCATCCAAAGGTAGTGCGTACCGAGGTAGTCAAACCCAATGGCAAACCCGCTCCGGCGCAGACCAAAGCCGCGCGAATTCTTCTCGCCGAGGACAATCCCGGCAATCGGATGCTGGTGAAGGCGTTCCTCAAGGCCACCAACTACGAAATCGACGAGGCCGAGAACGGCGCGCTCGCCGTCAACAAATTTACCTCGGGCAAATACGCCGTCGTGCTGATGGACATGTATATGCCGGTCGTCGATGGTTACGAGGCGACCGCAGCCATTCGAAAATGGGAGCGCGAAAGCAACGTCGAGCGCACCCCCGTCGTCGCGCTGACCGCGGCGGCGATGGCTGGCGACCGCGAGCGCAGCCTCGATGCCGGGTGCGACTTCCATGTCACCAAGCCGGTTTCCAAAGCGGTGCTCCTGGAGTTGCTGGATTCGCTGGTCAGAGGCCGGCCCGAGGAAGCGCACTCATCCACGCCGTATGACATCGCGGCGGAACTCGATGATCCCGCATTGTTCGCCGAGGTCTCGGAGCTTTTTCTCAACGAGATGGATCGCCTCATCGGCACAATCGATGCGGCGTTTGCGGAGTCCGATTTCAAGAAACTCAAAGACTACGTTCATTCGCTAAAGGGCAGCGCCGCGATGGTCGGGGCCAATCCGATGGCGACGATCTGCAGGGAGATCGAGGCTCATATCGCGAGCGCCTCGTTGGACGGAGTCCGAGCAGGCCTGGCGAAGCTGCATGCGGAGCAGCCGCGCGCGCGTGAGGTATTCGGCAAGAAACCCGATGTCATCGCGCAGGCATCATGAGGGAACGACGAAATTAACTGCGCGGTCCACACGCGGATTGGATGACGGAAGGTCAGGAGGGGTTTTTATGGAAGCTCAAACCCGTATCAAAACTTTAATCGTGGAAGATTCCATGCCGACCCGCAGGATGCTGCGCGCGCGCCTGGAGACCCTGGGGTGCACCATCGTGGGCGAGGCCGAGAATTCTACTCAGGGTCTCAAACTGTTTCGCGATTTGGACCCACAAATCATTACCCTCGACATCGTCATGCCCCAGGTGGACGAACTCAATACCGAGGGTCTGTTCAAGATCATTCGCGCGGAGAAGCCTGGCGCGAGTGTCATCGTCATCAGCTCGAGTGCCAAGGCGCTGACCGCGATGAATTACCTTTCGTCCGGCGCCATCGCGTACCTGGAAAAACCGTTCGTCAACTTCGATCAGTTGCGCGAGAAGCTCGATGCCCTATATCCGCATCTGTCGTCGCGACGCGGCACCCGCGTGCCCGCATCGTCGAGCCTCTTGAGCAGATGACCTCGCGGCGGCGGCTTTAGTCTGTGCGCGTTGCTTCGATCTATTGATCTGACCAGATGCTGGTGAGAGATTTCTAGCTATGAAGGTGCGAATCAGAACCTTGCTCGTCGTTGCCGCCATCGGTGCGGGTGCGCTCGCGATGTCCATCTCGATGGCGAAGCCGGGATGCACCGCCGTCGAAGGCAAGGACGCGTTGGTGATTTCGGGCCACTTGCTCGACAAGGGAACAGCCAAGACCTTCTGTTATCGAGACGAGGCCGGCAAACAGCTCCGCTTTGTGCTCGCGCGCGGCACCGACGGCCAAGTCCGCTCAGTCATGGACGCCTGCTCGCAGTGCTACACTTATCACAAGGGTTTCGCCTATTCCGACGGCTACCTGATTTGCCGACTGTGCGGAAATCGCTATCCGATCGATCACATTCTCCAGGGCAAGGCCTCCTGCGTGCCGATCGCGGTGCCAAGCACCGAGGCGAACGGCAACGTCACCATCCGCACCGCCGATCTCAAGAAGATGGGGTGGCTGTTTTGAAGACTGCCCGCTTCGCGCTCGACACGCGGATTGCCACCGTCGCATTGGCGTTAGTGCTCGCGATGGTGAGCATGCCGATGGTGTGCGGTTCGCTGGTGGTGGATGCGCATTGCGCGGTCACGATGGACATTTGCCATCCGGCGCAATCGGCGGATGTCAGTAATGCAGCGTTGTTCGCTCCCGCGCCACGGCTCTTCTCGATGAATGACGGATGGGGCGACGCCGGCCGCGCGATCGCTGATGCATACGACTCGCTTGCTGGACGCCTCGGCGAGGCTCCCGCTCTCCCGCCGCCCGAAACTCTCGCCTAGCTCGGTCCCCTTCTCAGCTACCAGCGCAACGAACCGGACCGCCCGCGCGAAACTGCCGCGGGCAAGGGAGTCGTCGCTCGACTAGCGATAGCGTCGGCGACGAGAGTGAAATTGAAAAATCTGCTTGCGTTTATGGTCTTGGCGTCGATCTGCGCCCCGCCCGTGTCAGCCTGGGCACATGGCGTGGTCGGCGACTACGTGTTTCTGGAACCACTCGTGGCCGGCGATCCCACGCCGGCTAATGAGCTCGATATCGTCCAGCCCGGATGGACACGGACCAGCTCGGGCCGGACTTTTGCAATCGCGACTTCGATCGAAAAGGTGCTCGCGAAAGACAGCGAAGGGTTGCCACGCTTCAGCATCGGCGGCGGGACCAACTGGTCGTATCAGTCGCCGAACGAAGGCCCCACCGACAACGGCTTCGATGACCTGGGAGTTTTCGCCAAGTATGCGTTCCTGATCGTCCCGCAGCACGAATTCCTCTTGTCGATGCAGCTCAACGCCTCGATTCCCACCGGGAATCCCAAAATCGAAGCACAGCAGCACACCAGTTTGGGCCCGTCGCTCAACTGGGAAAAGGCGTTGGGCGATCTGCCGAACTGGCCGGCCATCAAGTATCTGCGGCCCTTTGGCTTTCAGGGGAACTTTGGATATCAGCCGACGCTGGGTGGACGGACCAGTCATCAGATGTTCGCGAATCAAGTGATCGAGTACTCGTTTCCGTATCTGAGCAACAATGTTCAGGACATTGGGCTTAAACCACCGTTCCGCAATCTGTTTTTGTTTAGCGAGTTCAACTATTCGCAATTTATTGCCGGGCCAAGTGGCCAGAGGTTCCCGCAGATTGTCATGACCCCGGGCATCGCCTATGTCAGCTATCATTTCGAATTGAGCGTCGGCACCCAGCTCGCGCTCAACAATGCCGCACGGCCCGACACTCACGCCGTGATTTTGGGACTGCTCGACATCTTTTATGATTCGATAATCCCGCAGGGCAACTGGACGCTTAACGATCTGTGGCGATGAGGACCACTACGATGACGTTGAAATTATCGCGGCTCGCAATCGCGATTGCGATTGTGCTCTCTGCTCTAGCGTGGGCTAGCAGTGAAGCGTGGGCGCATTCGTTTCCCGAGGAGCAACATCCTTCAGCCGGGCAAACCCTGACCGCGCCACCGACCGAGATCAAAATCAAATTCGATGCACCGATCGAGAAGTTGTTCGCGAAGCTGCAGGTGATCGGCGCCGATGGCAAGGATTACGCGGTCGGCGGCCCTCAAATCAGCGCCGACGGCATCGAGTTGACTTCGAAGGTTGATGCGCTGAAGCCCGGCGAATACACCGTCAAATGGGCCGTCGTGTGCGAGGACACTCATCATACCGAGGGCTCGTACTCGTTCACGGTTAGCGGTGGCGGAGCTTGATCGCAGGCCCCGCCATCTTCGCGTGGCCGGTATTGGTCGCGCAGCTGCTCATCTTCGGGACCGCGGCCTTCGCGCTGATGTTCGCACCGGCCGCGATCGGAGACTACGACCACGACGCCAGAATGCTGTGGCGCGGCCTCGCGATGCTCAACCTTGTGATGTCGCCGGCGGTCTTCATGCAGATCGCTTGCGGCATGGCGCAAACAAGCTGGCTCGAAGTGCTGCCCTTTGTGCCGCGCATCCTGCGCGAGACGGTCGCCGGCCGCGTCTGGATGTGGCGTTTCGTCGCGGTGGCGATCCTCGCGATCGTGGTCTGGATTTCCGCGCGCGCGACGCTGGTAGCCTTTGCGGCGCTCTCGCTCTCATCGATTCTGATCGTGCTCAACAGCCTTACCAGCCACGCTATCGACAAGGGTGCGCTGGTGGTCGGGATATATTCCATCCATCAGGCGGCGGCCGGGCTCTGGCTCGGCGCGCTGGTATCGCTGCTGATGAGTGCGCGGCGCGGTCCCGACGCGCTCGCAGCCTATACTCCGCGCGTCTCCACCGTATGCGCATGGTCAGTGGGCATCATGGTGATTTCCGGCCCGCTGATCGCGCTACGATGGCTCGGATGGAATCCGCACCTGCTGTTGGATTCGGCGTACGGGCGCACGCTGATGGTGAAGATCGTCATCGTTGCGCCGGCGCTGCTGCTCGGAGGGTATAACCGCTACTGGCAGGTGCCGGGGATCGCGAAGGCGAGTGTGCGTGCCGTGCTCATCCGCAGCGTCACCGCCGAATGCGTACTGCTGCTGGCGGTCTTCGCGTGGTCGGCAATCCTCGCGAATACTCCACCGCCTCATTGATAGAATTTCAGGAGAATCTGCATGAAGACGAAACGACTTTTGAGCCTCACGCTTGCGATTGTGGCTGGACTTCTGACGCCGATGACTCCGAGTGGCGCGCAATCGACACCCGCGTGCAAGTCGGGAGATTGTTGCAGCTTATGTCCCAGTCCATCGAAGGCCGCCGGTAGCAAAGCCGATCCGAAAAGCGCTAACGGCGTCACCCTCGATCCCAAACTGTTCGTGGGCCCGGTGCGGCAGGCCTACAGCATCGCGGAACAGAACCCGATGCTGCTCAAGCAACTGGACTGTTACTGCGGATGCTACAAGACCGACGGACATAAATCGCTGCTCGACTGCTATCGCAGCCGCCACGGCGCGACCTGTCAGATCTGCACCAATGAAGTCCTTGACGCGAGCCGGATGTTCGACAGCGGGATGACGCCGGAGCAAATCAAGGAAGCATTGCGGCGGCAGTATCAGGCCAACTGAGTCTGTAAGTCATCGCCGGGCCGCCGCGTCAAGCCAGGTCCGCGATTTGCAACCGGTGAGCTTTGGTTGAATCCACGAGACGTCGGCTGGCGACGCGATCACTAAGTGTCGCCAGCCGAGCAGTCTCGTGGGGAGGATCAGGACAAAACTTGCCTATGCCGCTTGGGCAGCCGTCGCGGGCGTTTCCGACGCGGGCCGGAACGCCTCCTCGAGCGAGGAAACCTTCTCTTCGAGTTGCACGATAGAATCCAGCGCGCCCATCAGCCGGTGAACCTTGTTTTGCAAGTCCTTTTGGAAGTCCTTGACCGGCGCGATTGCCGCGCCCGCTTCTTTAACGTTTCCATAGAGCGCGCGCATCACCTGGTCGAGTTGCGCATCCAGCCCTTTCATCGGTTCGAAGCTGGCCGACAGCGTCCTGACCTGCTCGGCGAAGGCCTTCACCGATTGGAAATTGGTGGCGAGACTCGACAGATGTTCCATCAGCGCCGTCATGCGCTTGAGTGCCTCTTCGGTCGATTGCGTCGCCGCACCGATGGGCCCCGTGAGCTGGTTCAGGTGTTCGAAGTGATCTCGAAACGCCTTGGCGGGCCCGGAAATCCGCTCGACGGAGTTGGATAGCATCGCCATCGGCTCGGCCGGTGGTGCGACGGGCGCCGCCATCGGTGCAGGAGGATTGCTGACCGCGGCGTTTTCAACCCGGACGCCATTGCCATTGGAGGACTTGCCATTCGCGGATTCGGCTTTCGCCGCGGTGATGCCCAACCGCGCCGCGATCTCGACCGGCGACAGGCTGGTCTCCCATTTGAGCTTGCTGGCCGCCTGACTCAGCGCAACCTCGGAGATTTGCGCCGGATCCGCGAGAGCTGAAATGTCGGCCGGTTTCGAGCGGAGCAGCAGTCGTTGTCTCAGTTCTTCCAGTTCCACGCAGATGAACCTCCTGGGTTCGCTCGCGTTCGCCGGGAACTGTTTCCGGGGATCTGGCCGCCGCGCGGGCGAAGCCAATCCGCCGAAGCAATCACCGGTAGCGATGTCTACATCTTGTAGAGTTTCTTGACAGCAGGCAAACGAAAGATGCTGATTTAACTTCTGCCAGGCATCATTGTGCGGGTCACGATGCGTGCTGACGTATTCCCGCACGCTGCCCGCTATTGAGTCTGGCTCGGCGTGACGTTCGGTAGCGAAGCCGCTGATTGCGCCGGCGATGCGACGCTTGAGGGTAGGGGAGCCCCGCCTTTTTCCAGATGCGCAGTTGCGGGCGCCTCGGTATTCATTATCGTGGGGCCAATACCCTCGCGCTCGAACGGACGCCGCACATCAAACGACGCGCCATCGGTGACGCGTCCGACATTCAGCTCGCTATCACCGACGACAATCTTCGATTTGACGATGAGCCCGCGCTCGGCGCGGAGATCATAGGTACCCGGCGGCAGGTCGCTCGCGAATGAACCGTCGCTGCCGGTACGCGCGAGGAAGATGTCTCCGCCGATGCGGTTTTCGAAATGGAGCTGATGGTCGGCCAGCGGTTTGCCGCCTTCGCGAGCGACGTAAACGCCGCTTACCGTGGCGGCCTCGGCACGCGCGGTAACCAGCATCAGCGCCCCGGCAATCGCAGCGCAAAGAACACGGCTAGCGGATTTCAACATCGATGCGTTCACCCTCCCGAGCGAATATCCATTCCTGAGCCGCGCAAGAAGTGCAAGGTTTGAGGCTGCGCCGTTCGCGGAATATGTTTGGATTGAGGAGCAAGGAAACATGGCGAAGCTGACACTGTATCATAACCAGGGCTGAGGGAATTCACGCGGCGCAGTGGAGCTCCTGCGCGAGCGCGGTGTCGAGTTCGACACTATCGAATATCTGAAGACTCCGCCCACCCGCGAGAGCCTGGAGAAAATCCTCACGATGCTTGAAGGTCCGCCGGCCGACCTGGTGCGCAAGGACAAACGCTTCAAGGAGTTGGCCCTCGATGCTGATGATTACCTCGAGCCAAAGAAAATCGTTACGCTGCTCCTCGCCCATCCGGAGCTGATGCAGCGTCCGATCGTAATTCGTGGCAATCGCGCGATCATCGCGCGCCCGCCGGAGAAGCTGGAGGTGTTGCTTTAGTCGCGCTGGATTGCCTGCGGAAGGATCGCCTGCGACAATCGCGGCCGAAGGTCTTGTCATGCCGGGCTTCCATCCCCGCGCGGTCCAGATCGCCTTCGGCATGGGAACCTGACCTTTCGCTGAAGGCAAAACCGCGACTTGGGACGATCTCATCGGAATCATGCCCTACAAGGGGCCGCGCAAGAGCATCCGAGAAAGGATGAGACTGTCCTGCGCGAAGCGCGCAAACACGGATGACGGCACTCGATACAAATGTGTTGGTGCGCACTATTGTGGATGACGACCTGCATCAGGTCGAGCGGGCACGAGCTTTTATTGCGGCTCAGGACCGAGTCTTAATCTTGCGAACAGTTCTTCTCGAACTGGCATGGGTCCTTGGCAGCCGCAGGTACAACTGACTCGAGAGAAGAGCCTTTCTTCGCTGCGTACGTTATCGAGGATCCCGAGCGTCGAGAGCGTTGCGGCGTGCCGCCCAACGGCTTGGGGTCGGGCGGGTCGTTACGATCTGACCAATCGGAACGCGCGCTACGCGACTTTCTGAATCTTCCCACTCCGCAGGCAGCGGGTGCAGACCATCATCCGCTTGACGCTGCCGCCGATCGATGCGCGAACCTCTTTCAGATTCGGATGCCATCGACGCTTGGTCTTGTTGTTCGCATGGCTGACGTTGTTGCCAACCGACTGATGCTTTTTGCAAATCGCGCAGTGCTGCATGATGCTTTAACTCTTCCGGTGCGTAATTCTTGCCGAGATGAACGTTCTAAGGTAGCCCGACTTCGGGTTGCGTGAAAGAGGGCTCGAAGCGCGCTTTCAGCAGCGCCGCGCCCGCGGTTTCCGATTCCAGCGTCGCGCTCGCGGCGCATCCGCACTTGATGCTCAGCAGCCATGCGCTGCGGCCGAGCGCGCGCGCGTAGGCATCCAGATGCGTCTTCAGTCCCTTCGGCGCGTCCTTGTCCAGCACGCTCGCCTCCGAGGCGCTGACGATCACTTCGTCCGGCGCGGTGCCGGTTTCATCTTTAAAGAGCTGTGTCAGCATCGCGACGAAGGCCGAATGATCGAGGCCGGGAACATCGCTGGTTATGAGCGAGGCGTACGGCGAGCGCGCTTCCTGATGCGGATAGTTGGCGAGCACGCGCTGGATCGCATCCACCCGCGCGGGTTGCGCGGCCGAGCTTTTCTCGTACGAGGCGAGCATCACCCCCGCCTGCTGCGGATTGTCACCCGCCATCGCGCCGAGCGTCCTACCGAGCCATTTGGCCGACTCGGCTTGCTTCAGTTTTCCTTCCGCCGCGGCCATCAACTGCTGCACGCGCGGATCGTTGACTCCGGCAGCCTTGAATACCGCCAGCGCCGTCTCGCCGTCGCCGCGATCGATCAGGGCCTGCGCGGTATCGAGCATATTGAGCGGACCGATTTGGCTCAGCGGCGCGCTCGCGAGGTAGAGTTTCGTCGCGGCGACCAGCTTCGCTTCAACACGCGCCTGCACCGATTGATAGGCCTGGTAGACGTTGCCCGAAATCAGCTTGCCGCCGCCTGCCGCCTGGCTCAGGAACTGCGCGGGGATGGTGAGTATGGCGGTGACGCCCCCGATCACCGGCTCGCGATCCTCGAAAGTGAACGCATGGCGATCTTCCGCGAGCGTCGACAGATTCAGCACCCAGATCTCATAGCTGCCACTGAAGGTCGCCTCGTTCTGATCGTTTTTAGTCTGGAACTTATCGGTCGGCAGGCTGACCACCATCAGTCCATCGAGGCGATCATCGGTCTCGCCGGCGACGAAGCGTTTCACGCATGCGTCGACATCGCCGGGCGGCACGATTGGGACCTCATGGACATTGGGCTGGGCGCCGACTAACTGCTCGACCTCGTACATCGCCTGGGGCGAGATAGGTCCCACGCTGCCGACGCCGATTCTGACTTCGTCAGCGATGGCGATACCGGCGATCGCCGCGAGCGCAATCGCCATCATCAGCGCGGCAATGGTTT
>VFSW01016446.1_pt1 | contig 10093 bp, 5 predicted proteins | sample 5358111 | NCBI WGS metagenome assembly VFSW01 (sample SAMN11554181, study PRJNA540505) | mine drainage metagenome | isolation source: sediment from site ElyBrook_90M | place: USA: Ely Copper Mine, Vershire, VT | collected 2017
CAGACCGGCCAGTGCACCACCATCAAGCAGGCCAAGGAAATGGTGGAGATGCAGGAGCCGGTGGTGTGGGACATCCTCGAAGAGGTCATCAAGGACCATCCCGTGCTGCTGAACCGCGCCCCAACCCTGCACCGTCTGGGCATTCAGGCCTTTGAGCCGGTGCTGGTGGAAGGCAAGGCCATCAAGATTCACCCGCTGGTCTGCACCGCCTTCAACGCCGACTTCGACGGCGACCAGATGGCCGTGCACATTCCTCTGTCGCCCGAGGCGCAGATTGAAGCCAGCGTGCTAATGCTGGCCTCGCACAACATTCTTTCGCCGGCGTCCGGCCAGCCCATCACCGTGCCTACGCAGGACATGGTGCTCGGTCTTTATTACCTGACCAAGGCCAAGAAGGGCGGTATTGGCGAGGGCCGTGTCTTCGCCAACACGGAAGAAATTCTGATGGCCCTTGAAGCCAGGGAAGTCGAGACCCTCACGCCGATCCGCCTGCGCTACACCGGCAAGGTGCTCGACATGACCACGGCCTACGACGACCAGGACCTGACGCACACCGAGGCGGTGGACTTTAACAAGGAGTACATCTCCACCACCGTGGGCCGCGTGATCTTCAACGATGCGTTGCCGTCGGGAATGCCGTTCGTCAACGGTCTGCTCAAGAAGAAGGGCATCGGTCAGTTGGTCAACTACTGTAACCAGAACCTCGGTCTTGAGGTAACGGTGGGCATGCTCGACCGCATCAAGTCGCTGGGCTTCAATTACGCCACAAAATCCGGCCTCTCCGTGGGCCTGGATGACATGGTGATTCCGGCCAGCAAGTACACTACCGTGGACGAAGCCGACAAGAAGGTGATCGAAGTCCAGAAGCAGTACATGGACGGTGCCATCACCAACGGCGAGCGTTCCAACAAGGTCATCCAGATGTGGTCTGCTGTGACAGACCAGGTGGCCGACGAGATGTTCGGCAACATGAAGAAGGCGGACGACGAAGGGGCCATGAACCCGATCTACATCATGGCCGACTCTGGCGCCCGTGGTTCAAAGCAGCAGATTCGCCAGCTTTCGGGCATGCGTGGATTGATGGCCAAGCCCTCGGGCGAAGTCATTGAGACACCCATTACCGCCAATTTCCGCGAGGGTTTGACGGTGCTCGAATACTTCATCTCGACCCACGGCGCACGTAAGGGCCTGGCCGATACGGCGCTCAAGACCGCCGACTCCGGCTACCTGACCCGCCGCCTGGTCGATGTGGCCCAGGACGTGATCGTCACCGAGTACGACTGCGGCACGAGCGAAGGCATCTACGTCGGGTCGATCGTTGAATCCGGCGAGATTATCGAGCCCATGAGGGACCGCATCATCGGCCGCGTTTCACTGGAGCGCATCAAGGACTACGACGGCAACGTGGTAGTGGATGTGAACCAGGGCATTGATGAGGACATCGCGTCTGCCATTCAGGGCGCAGGCGTCGAGAAGGTGAAAATCCGCTCGGTGCTTACCTGCGAGTCGCGCCGCGGCGTGTGCGCGCTGTGCTACGGGCGCAACCTCGGCTCCGGCCGCATGGTCGAGCTGGGCGAAACCTGCGGCGTCATTGCCGCGCAATCCATCGGCGAGCCAGGCACGCAGCTAACTATGCGCACCTTCCACGTTGGCGGTACGGCCAGCCGCGTGCAGGACAAGTCGCGCCTCGATGCCAAGAACAACGGCACCGTGCGCTTCATCAACCTGAGCTACGTTGAAAGCAGGGACGGCACACTGGTGGCGATGAACCGCTCCGGCTCCGTGGCCGTCATCGACGACCGTGGCCGCGAGAAGGAACGCTACCAGGTGGTTTATGGCGCGCGCCTGCGGGTAAAGGACGGCGAGCACGTAAAGCTGGGCCAGTTGCTGGCAGAGTGGGACCCCTACACCTACTCCATCCTTACGGAAATCGGCGGTACGGTGCAGTTCAAGGACCTGCAAGAAGGCATCACGCTCAACGAAGAAGTGGACGAAGTCACCGGCCTTTCGCGCTGGGTGGTAGCCGATGCTCCCGACGAGAAGCGGCAGCCGACCTTCGTGGTCAAGAACGCCAAGACGCATAAGCGGTATCTGCTTCCTCGTGGCTCTCACTTGATGATTCAGGACGGCGATGAGGTAGGTCCCGGCGACGTGCTGGCCAAGATTCCCAAGGAGAGCACGCGCACCAAGGACATCACCGGCGGTCTGCCCCGCGTGGTCGAGCTGTTCGAGGCCCGCAAGCCGCGTGAGACTGCCATCATCAGTGAGATCGATGGTGTGGTTCGCTTCGGTGAAGTGTCCAAGGGCCAACGCAAGATTTACGTGACCGCGGACAACGGCGACGAGAAGGAATACTCTGTGCCGCGCGGCATCCACGTGAACGTGCAGGAAGGCGAGCGTCTCAGTGCCGGCGATCCGCTGATGGATGGCCCATTGAACCCGCACGACATTCTGGCCGTGTTGGGCGAAAAGGCGTTGCAGGCTTACCTGGTGAACGAAATCCAGGAAGTCTACCGGCTGCAGGGTGTGGCCATCTCGGATAAACATATCGAGGTGATCGTGCGCCAGATGCTGCGCTGGGTCAGGATCGACGAAGTGGGCGACACCAACTTCCTGCTCGAACAGCAGGTTGACCGCTTCCGCTTCCGCGAAGAGAACGAGCGCGTACTCACGGCCGGGGGCCGTCCGGCCATCGGGCGTCCGCTGCTGCTGGGCATCACCAAGGCCTCGCTCTCGACTGACAGCTTCATCTCCGCGGCCAGTTTCCAGGAGACGACTCGTGTGCTCACTGAAGCCAGCATCAATGGCGCGATTGACAACCTGCGCGGTCTCAAGGAGAACGTGATCGTCGGGCGCCTCATTCCCGCCGGCACCGGCCTGGAGTACTACCGCAACGTCCAGCTCTCACCGGAGTTGGAGGAAGCTGCGGCACGCGTGCAGCAGGAAGTTACAGCCGAAATCGAAGCAGCCGAGCGCGAACTGGAGCTCATGCGCCAGGAAGGCGAAGCCGAAGAGATGGCGGCAGAGTAGGCACTGCGCAACACCGGCAGCACTGTTCGATCATGAGGCCCGGCAACACGCCGGGCCTCTTCTTTGATTAGCGCAGTTTCTGATGTGTTCCGCCATAATTGCGGATGCGGTATGAAGGCGCCGTAGCCGGGAGCGGTTCAGACGCCCGTCGCTCCGGCGGCGGTACGCGAGCGGGCGGGAGTGCCTGGGCGAGAAGCTATTCGAGTCCGTCGATCGACGGCAGGTCGTCCCATTGCAGGTCAGCGGATATGTTCTGGATAGGACGTCTTCTGTTCTTTACCGTGTACATGGAATCGTCGGCGGCGTTGAGCAGGGTGTCGCAAGTTGTGCCGTCCTCTGGATACAGTGCGATGCCAACGCTGGCCGAGCCAAGCAGCGTGTAGTCGCCCAGGGTAAACGGGGAGTCGAAGCAGTGCTCCAGGCGCAGCGCGATCTCCTTCACATCGGTGCGGCTGCGCACCACCGGAACCAGCACGGCAAACTCGTCCCCGCCCAGCCGGGCCAGCATGTCGCCTGTGCGCAGTTGATGCTTCATGCGCAGCGCCACCTCCTGCAGATACATGTCGCCCACGCGGTGGCCATACAGATCATTCACCTGTTTGAACTCATCCAGGTCCACATAGATAAGCCCGAAGATCGCTGCTTTCTCGCGCGACCTTTCGATCAACTCCTCCAGATGGCGGTCCAGAGAAAAGCGATTGTTCACATCAGTGAGCGGATCGAACTCCGAGCGATACACCAGGTCGGTGTAGAACCGGCGGGTTTCGATGGCCAGAGCCGTCAGCCGTGCTCCGTTGGCGAGCGCGCTGGACTCTTCCTGTTCCCGCGCCACCGGGGTGTTGCACCCCACAAAGATCGTCCCCAGCGGAGCTCCGGAGTGGGCGGTAATCTCCCGCTGGACGATGCGCAGGCCTTCAGTTTCAGCTGGGTATTGCCCCAGTCGCGCTCCGCCGGTCACATCACACCAGCAGGGTGCGCCGTTCAGGCTAAAGGACACCAACTCCGTGATCTGCTCCACAATTTCAGCCAGCGGCCGTGCACTGTTGACGCCCTCAAGAATCCGGCTGCGCCGTTGTTCGAGCTGGGCCATGCGCCGATCCTGCGCTGACTCCGCCTCAATGCGGGCGGACATCGCGCTTGCCTGCCGGCGCACCTTGCGTTCCAGGGTCCAGCCCCAGAAGCTCGCAATCACCACCAGCACGAGCAGCACGCCTACGAGCCGGATAAGGTTCTGCACACTGAGCAGGGGAGGACTGGCGATGACGGCAAGGTCGTCGTAGGAGCGCAGCAGGATATTGAACGGCACCTCTTCGTCAGGAACAATGGAATTGACGTCCGCAACGGTGCTAATGCCGGTGACGCGGACGCGCGAGCCGAGCGGGATTCGTATCATCGACGGGAGAGCGGTGCCTGTGCGCGGGTGGCGGTAGACGGCCGTGAAGAGGTGACCACCGGAGTCCATCACATACTCGTCCTGCGCGGCCGCCCGCACCTCCGTCACCACCCGCCCTTCAACGGAAACCAGGTCGTACAGGTGCCCGACGGGCAGGTTGCTGCTCCAAAAAGCAAGATCCTGCCACGACGCCGCCACCGGAGTAACCGGCGCCGGGATGTGGTTATCCCTAACAGTGCCGTCCCTCAGGGTTAAAAGACGATCGTGCGCGTCGGGAAACCCGGTTGCGTCTGCCTCGTCTCCCATCTGCAAAGGCTCGTGGGTATGGGTTGCAATCCACACGCTCTTGGTGCCGCTCTGCAACACAACCGCCTGACCGGGCTCGTAGTACGTAATGACTCCATGAACCCGCACCCGAGACGTCAGGTCGCGCACATGATAGCCGGCGAGAATGCGGTCCATCGGTGTGACCGGTAGCGACCACGGACTGACGCTGGCGCGCTGCAGAACCATCACGTTTGCCAGTTTTGAGACGTAGAGCACCACCCCGGTCTGCTGCATTTTGTCGTCAAACTTGCCCGCGACCACGCCGCTCACTTCCACATCGGCGTCCAGCAGGCGTTTCAGCGCGTTTTCGTCGGTGGTGTCAACGTTCGCTTCAACCGGGCCGCCCTCTGTTTGCAGTTGCAACCGGGCAGTGCGCACCGGGGCCATCGTACTCACCACCATGTCAGCTGCCCGAACCGTGGCCCGCACGCTCACCAACTGGCAGTCGTACCGGGCGCGAATCAATTCGCCGAAGGACGCGGGCAGAGGTTCAGGCGGGGAGCCGTGGTGGAGCAGGGTTACGTTGTCGCCCACCACAATGGGGCGGAAGCTCTCTTGTGTTTTCCCCAGGACGAGAACGCGGTCGCCTGGAACGAGGGCTGCTGTGTTGGCGGGCGGCCGCACAAAGACAGCTGCATCGCCGTCCTGCACAAAAAGCAGACCTTCATAGCCGCGCGCATACACAACGGTGGCATTAAAGGCGACCGGAATGGACTGGCGGGCTTGGGCGTTGGTGAGGGCGTGAACTGCGCGCAGAGAAGCAAGCGTGCCCGGTTCCGCAGCACAGGCCATCCCGGCCCATACAGCAGCTAGGGTAACCGCGGTCAGCAGTCTTCGCATGAGGAAGGTCCCATTCGAGCCTGCAGGGTGAAGCCTGGTTCCTCCAGCGTCCCCCATCTCTTGATCCTTCCAGACCCGCCCCAGTGAAGTCCGCGTACAAGGCCCGGTCCATCCACGGCAAACACCCTTGAACTTCTCAATACTGTGCTCCCTATCGTAACTCTTAACGAAATCTGTTTAAATACCCCTTTTGAGCAAGCGTATCAGGATCGAGCCGGTCCCAATTCTGGGGCGGGTTTCCGTCCCGTTTCGGGCCAGTGCTTCCGGGCCCGGGCTCTGAAGACCAGGGTACCTATCCACCGCAAGGAGGGCTCTTCGCATGGCAAACTCCCCTGACAACCAATCCACCGCGCCATCGTTCCCGCCTCATGGCACGCAGGCGCAGCCCGCCCGCCGCATCCGCGTCCTCGGCGTGCCCCTCGACCTCGGTGCCAGCCGCCGAGGGGTCGATATGGGACCCTCCGCCATGCGTGTGGCTGGTCTTGAAGCGCGGCTTGAGGCCCTGGGTCACCAGGTTGTCGATGGGGGCAACATTCGTGTTGAGATTGCTGAAACGCAGGCCTTTGGCGACCAAAAAGCCCGCTACCTGAAGCAGATTGCCGAAACCTGCACCCGCACTGCCGAGGCGGTGATCAAGACCCTGGAGGAGGACATGACACCGCTCGTGCTGGGCGGCGACCATTCGGTGGCCGTCGGCACGGTCTCCGGCGTGTCGGAGTTCTACCGCCGGCGCAACCAGAAGATCGGCATTCTCTGGATTGACGCCCACTCTGACATCAACACCCCTGAAACCTCGCCCTCGGGCAACGTGCACGGCATGCCGCTGGCCGCTCTGCTCGGCCTGGGACCGGAACCGCTCAGCAACCTCTTCGGCTACGCGCCCAAAATTGCCCCGGAAAATGCGGTGCTCATCGGCGTCCGCGACATTGACGCTGCCGAGCGTCAGAACATCCGCCGCGCCGGCGTGGCCGAGGTGTACACCATGCGCGACATTGACGAGCGCGGCATGAGGGCGGTGATGGAAGATGCATTGCGCGTCGCCAGTCGCGGGACGGCAGGCTACCACGTCTCGCTGGACATGGACTGGATCGATCCCGAGGACGCGCCCGGCGTGGGCACGCCCGTCCGTGGCGGCGCCACCTATCGCGAAGCCCACCTGGCCATGGAGATCATTGCTGACCACGGCCGCATGGTCAGCTTTGAAATGGTCGAGGTTAATCCCGTCATCGACGAGCACAACCGCACCGCCGACCTGGCCGTGCAACTGGCCTGCTCGGCATTTGGGAAGAAGATTCTGTGAGGGGTTCTACACTGGGTCAGTGCAGTATTTTTCGTACCCCAAGCGGTGACCAGGAAGGCAATGGCAAAAAGATTACGTGTAGGCATTCTCTTTGGCGGGCGCAGCGGCGAGCATGAGGTTTCGCTTCTGTCGGCCGCTTCGATTCTGAAGGCAATTGACCGCAGAAAATTCGACGTGGTGCCCATCGGCATCACCAAGACCGGACATTGGCTCACGGCAGGCGCGGCCCAGGGCCTGCTGGAAGGCAACGGCTCTGGCACAGCCGAGTTGGCTGCCGCGGCGGCCACGGATTCCCGTCCAATACCTGCGAAAAATCTGCGCGCAGGCGACCCGGCGGCCACTCCCGGCGCGCGCGTGCTGGCCGAGGGGCGCCCCACGCTGCTGGCGCCGGAGCCCTCCGCACCGGCTATTAGCAGTGACGCGGCCCTCGGCGGCCAGTCGCTCGACGTGGTCTTCCCCGTCCTCCACGGCACCTTTGGCGAGGACGGCACCATTCAGGGCCTCTTTGAGCTGGCCGGTATCGCCTATGTCGGCTCCGGCGTGCTGGGCTCAGCTGCGGGCATGGACAAGGACGTGATGAAGCGCCTGTTTGCGCAGGCCCGGCTGCCCATCGTCAGGCACGTCACCCTGCTGCGTGCCGATTGGGAAAAGTCCCCGCGCAAGGCCATCGCCCAGGTGGAGGCCGCGCTGCAATATCCGGTCTTCGTCAAGCCGGCCAATCTGGGCTCGTCGGTGGGCATCAGCAAAGCGCATGACCGCAAGGAGTTGGGCCCCGCGCTCACGCTCGCCGCCAGGTACGACCGCAAGCTGATCGTCGAGCAGGGCGTGGGCGGCAAAAAGTCCAAGGCCCGCGAGCTGGAAGTCGCCGTGCTCGGCAATGACTCCCCACAGGCCAGCGTGGTCGGCGAGATCATCCCCGGCAAGGAGTTCTACGACTACGAGGCCAAGTACCTTTCCGAGGGCTCGGTGCCGGTGATCCCGGCCAAGCTGACCCGCGCCGAGACAAAGCAGATCCGCGAGATGGCCGTGGCTGCCTTCCGCGCCTGCGACCTCTCCGGCCTGGCGCGTGTGGACTTCCTGATGGAGCCGGACGGCAAGCGCCGCATCTTTCTCAACGAAGTTAACACGCTGCCCGGCTTTACCCGCATCAGCATGTACCCCAAGCTGTGGGAGGCCACTGGAATCAAGTACCGCGATCTGATCACGCGGCTTATCGAGCTGGCTCTCGTGCGCCAGCAGGAAAAGGACCGGACGAGCTACAGCCGCGACGAGTAGGCAGGAGGCAGGGAACAGCCAGCCGCTAGCTGGTGTCTAAGCTAATGGGGATGCGAAAGTGGCAAAAATTCTTTGCTCCCAGTGCGATAGCGATTACTATTCTTTGGTCTCAGTTTCCAGTTTCTTGCCGTACCGTACGCTCAATAACGAGGAACCTGTGCGATGACTCTGCTCGACGCTCCTGTCTTTGACGAAGCTCGCGACCGCCGCCGCCGCGTGATGTTCTACAGCGGCGCGGGGCTGCTGCTGGTGCTGTTTCTGGGCTTTTGGCTGGTCTCGGGCAGGCCCGTTGACTGGCCCTGGAACTGGTGGAACCACCTGCGCGGCCGTATGACCGTGAACCATTTCCTCACGGCCGTGGAGCAGAACGACATGCAAAAGGCCTACGGCATCTGGATACACGACCCCAGTTGGCAGCAGCATCCCAATGCCAACGGCACCTACCCGTTCGCCCGCTTCCAGGACGATTGGAGCCCCACCAGCCCCGACAACGAATACGGCGTCATCAAGACCCACAAGATTGTGGCCGCGCGCATGTATGGCAATGTCCTTTTAACGGCAGTGCTGATCAACGGCCGCAAGAGCGGCGCGCTGGATCTGGATTACGACCCCAAGACGCACACCCTTACCTTCTCGCCGCCCGGCGTGGAAATCTATCTCGGGCCGTAGAGGCTGGCCAGTCGCCTGTTCGGCGTACGTTTCGGCATGAACGAGCGGATGGGCTCCATCCCCGGCGCGGAAACGCGGAGAGGATGGAGCCCATCCGCATTATTGGGTGACTCCGCCGGACAGCTCCGCCAGTGTCTTCTCTAGGCTGGCCGAGTCCTCCACATTCAGCGACTTCTGCGCCGGATCAATCTGGCGCAGCAAACCGCCGAGCACCTTGCCGGGTCCCACCTCAATAAAGGTGGTGGCTCCGGCCCCGACCAGCGCCTGCACGCAGTCCACCCAGCGTACCGCTCCAGTGACTTGCCGGATGAGCGCGTCGCGCGCAGCTTCGGCGGTTGTCACCAACCCCCCGGTCACGTTGGCGGCTACGGGAATGCGCGGGTCGGTCAGTGTCAGCCCTGCGAGCACATGCGCTACTTCTTCCTGCGCCGGCTGCATCAGCGCGCAATGGAAAGGCGCGCTCACCGGAAGCATCACCGCGCGGCGTGCGCCCTTGGCTTTGGCCAGAGCCGCGGCCTTTTCAACCGCCGCCAGTGCGCCTGAAATCACCGTCTGCCCGGGTGAGTTCAGATTGGCCGCGGCCACGGTCAACCCGGTCTCCTGCGCCGCCTCCCGGCAGGCCTCGGCCACCTGAGCAGCATCCAAGGACAGTACGGCGGCCATCGCGCCCTGTCCTGCCGGAACGGCCTGCTGCATGGCCCGGCCGCGCGCCTTCACCGCGCGCACCGCGTCGGCAAAGCTGAGCGTTCCAGCGGCCACGTGGGCCGACCACTCGCCCAGCGAGTGTCCTGCGGCCAGCGAGGGCTCCACGCCGTGAGCGGCCAGCACTCGCCATGCTGCCACGCTCACCGTTAGAATTGCGGGCTGTGTGTTTTCGGTCAGCTTCAGATCTTCTTCCGGTCCCTCAAAACACAGCCGCGAGAGCGGGAAGCCGCAGGCCTCGTCGGCCTCGGCAAAGGTGTCGGCGGCAACCGGAAAACGCAGGCTGAGTTCGCGGCCCATGCCAACGGCCTGTGAACCCTGCCCCGGAAAGAGGAATGCAAGTTTGATGGACATTTCAGAGAGGATTGTACCGTGCCACCCCGGCGGCAAAAGCCTCTCCGCGGCCGCCGCGCAAAAAGGGCCGCCGCAGCCCGATCAAAATGAAAGGGGCCAGGTTACCCCAGCCCCTCAAGAACAGAGGACTTGCAGTGAGTGAAGGCGCCTTAGCGGTGGCCACCACCACCGCCGCCGCCGTGGAAGCCGCCGCCGCCCATTCC
>VFSW01016447.1_pt1 | contig 10093 bp, 7 predicted proteins | sample 5358111 | NCBI WGS metagenome assembly VFSW01 (sample SAMN11554181, study PRJNA540505) | mine drainage metagenome | isolation source: sediment from site ElyBrook_90M | place: USA: Ely Copper Mine, Vershire, VT | collected 2017
GGAAGTTGATTACCATGCGGAGTGGGTGACCTTGAAGGGCTATGTCGCCTATGACGACAGCTTCAAGGGCAAGCGTCCCGCGGTTCTGGTGGTGCACGAGTGGTGGGGGCATAACGCGTATGCGAGGCATCGCGCCGACATGCTGGCAAAGTTAGGCTACACCGCGCTTGCAGTGGACATGTATGGAGATGGCAAGCAGGCGCATCATCCCGACGATGCGGCAAAGTTCGCGGCCGAGGTGAACAAGAACATGCCGGTGGCGCGCGCGCGATTCGAGGCGGGCATGAATCTCCTAAAGCAGGAGCCGACCGTCGATCCTTCCGAGATGGCGGCGATCGGCTACTGCTTCGGCGGCGGCATCGTTTTGAACATGGCGCGCGAGGGCGTGGATCTCAAGGGTGTTGCGAGTTTCCACGGCATGCTGGGAACCAGGGAGCCCGCAAAGCCCGGCGTGATCAAGGCGCGCATCATCTCGTTCTCGGGTGCGGAAGACCCGATGATCCCGGCTTCCAGCGTCGAAGCGTTCAGGAAGGAGATGGACGATGCGGGCGCGAATTACAAGGTCGTGGTCTATCCCGGCGCGCAGCATGCGTTCACCAATCCGGCGGCGGACAAGCTGGGAAAGGAATTCAAGCTGCCTCTGTCCTACAACGAGGATGCGGACAAGGATTCCTGGCAGCAGATGATCGTGTTCCTGCGCGAAATCTTTGCGAAGCAGCCTTCCTGATGTTGAAAGTCTCGCCGACCTTTGAGCGGATCGCATGGCGATGAATTATGCGTCGCTGATCGAGCAGTACGGTTACTTTGCACTGTTTGCCGGCGCGCTGCTCGAAGGCGAGACGATGCTGGTGCTCGCAGGGATCGCCGCATTCCGCGGCTATCTCGATCTGCACTGGGTGATCCTGATTGCGTTTTTGGGCGGATTCCTGGGCGATCAGGCCTATTTCTGGCTGGGAAGAAAACACGGCTCATGGGTGCTGTCGCAATTTCCGAGGCTGGCGCCGGTATTCGGGCGCTCAGACCTTCTGATCGCGCGCTACCATGAACTCCTGATCGTGGGCATCCGCTTCCTGTACGGCTTTCGCACCGTGGGGCCGATGGCTTTGGGCATGAGCAGCGTGCTTGCCTGGCGCTTCTTGCTGTTCAATGCGCTGGGAGCCGCGATCTGGGCGGTGGGTATAGGCGGCGCGGGCTATCTGTTCGGCAATGCGCTGACCCTGTTCTTCCACGACTTCAAGCGCATCGAAGAGACGCTGCTTGTCGCGATGCTGCTTCTGGGATTTGTCGTCTGGGGTATTCGGCGTTACCGGTTCAGGAAGAGATTCAAGTAGCGCGAACTATAAGCATGATGGGGAAATGGATTCAGAACCCCGTTTGAGGTATTCTTCGGTAAGACGGTGCGCTATACCAAACCACCGTCAGGTGTTGCACTTCAAAGTTGAATCCGCCCAAACAAATATGGGCGATTGCCTCATTCAAGGCCGACTTGCGGCGGTGATGCAGGCGCAGCTGGCGTTCTCACCAGAAACAGCAAGGGCAGCATGACGACGAAGTTGAGCGTGGCAAACCAGAAGCTTGCGATGAAGCCGATGTTCTGCGCTTCGTGGAGCACGGCGCCGGCGGCGATTGCAACGCCTTGATGGGTTTGGATGCCGAAATGCAGCGGTGCAAGATAGGCATGCAATGCGCCGCTGTAGATATTCACGTCGCCACGCAGCTGACTCCAGGCTTCTTCGGTATTGCGCGAAAAATAAGTCGTGAGTATTGAAATACCCAGCGCAGAGCCCAATGCGCGAATCAGACTGTAAATGCCCGCGGCTTCCGCAGCGATGGTTTTGGGCAGCGTCGTGAAGGCAAGTGTGGAGATCGGCACGAAGATCAGTCCCATGCCCAGACCTTGCAGCATCATCGGCAGGATCAGATCGTGCGCGGTGATCTCGCCCGTGAAACGCGTCATCAGATAGTTTCCCGCGATGCTTGCGATGATGCCGGCAAAGATAAAGACGCGCGGCTGTATTCTGCCGGAAAATTTGCCGACGATGCTCATCACCAGAAAGGAGGCCAGGCCGCGAGGCGCCATATACAGCCCGGCTTCAAAGGTGGGGTAACCGAGAAAGTCCTGCAGAAAGATTGAATTCAACAGCATGCCGCCGAAGAAGCCTATACCTATCGTGGTCATGATCAGGCTCGCAAACAGGAAATTGCGGTCCTTGAAGATGCGCAGATCGAACAGCGGATGGTGCTTTCCGGTCAGCGTGTAGATGAAGAAAAAGCTCAGCGCGAACACGCCCAGCAGCGCTGCGAGGGTCAGCATTTTTGAACTGAACCAGTCGTCCTGATTGCCGCGGTCGAGCACCAGCTGCAGTGCGCCGATTGCCAATGCCAAAGAAGAAAATCCCAGCCAGTCCATGCGCCGTTCTCTGACCTGGGTGTTTGGAACGTAGCGCATCGAGAGCAAAAAGGACAGGATGCCTACTGGAAGGTTGATGTAAAAAGTCCAGCGCCAGCTGACGACTTCAGTGAGCCAGCCGCCAAGCGTAGGTCCCAGTATCGGGGCGACCATCACGCCCATGCTCCAGATCGCCATTGCCTTGCCGCGCTGCTCGCCGGGAAACACCTGCAGCATGATGGACTGCGAAAGAGGCACGAGGGATGCGCCGAATATCCCCTGCAGGAAGCGGAAAAGCACCATCTCAAAGAGCGAGCCTGCCATGCCGCACAAGGCCGATGTGATGACGAATCCCGCGATGCTGATCAAAAGATAGCGATGCTGTCCAATGCGGTCGGTCAGGTAGCCGGTCAACGGCATGAAGATCGCGGAGGCGATCAGGTAGGAGGTCAGCACCCAGCTGATGTTGTCGGGCGTGGCATCGAGCTGTCCTGCCATGTCGGGCAAGGCGACATTGACGATGGTGGTGTCGAGCACCTGCATGATGGTTGCGGCCATCACGGCGATGCTGATCAGTATGCGCCTGCCTTCCATCGGGCTATTTCAGGTGCACGGTCACGGTCGCCGTCGCCCCGATGCGAAGCGCGCGATCCGTCGGTGAAAGCCTGATGCGCACCGGCACGCGCTGGGTGATCTTGACCCAGTTGCCTGTAGCATTCTGCGGAGGTAGCAATGAAAATGCGGTACCCGTGCTGCCGCCCAGACTCTCCACGGTTCCCGTGAAATGCTGTCCCGGATACATGTCGAATTCGATATCGACCTGCTGGCCCGGGCGTATGCCCGGCAATTCGGTCTCCTTGAAGTTGGCGTCGACATGGAAACTGTTTTTTTCGATCAGCGCAAAAAGCGGCGCACCTATGCCTACCATGGAGCCTGCGGTGAGCGTAAGATTGCTGATCTGTCCGTCATGCTCTGCCAGAACATGCGTGCGCTCGAGATCGAGATTCGCCTGGCTGATTGCAGCCTGGGCCTTCATCACATCGCCGCGCTCTTCGATTCTTGCCGGGGCGGAATGTGCGCTGTTCAGCCTTGCATGAGCTTCATCCACCGCGGCTTGCAGGCTCTTCATCCGGGTTTGCGCATCATCCAGAGCCTGCTGGGAAAGAAAATGCCGGGCCACGAGTTGCTTGTCGCGGGCGGCGATGCCGCGGGCATTCGCAAGGTCGCTTTCGCTCTGTGCTATCTGCGCGCGGGCGAGCTCGATTTCTGCGCGATCCTGGCGCGCGTTCTGCAAGGCTTGTGCAAGATCCGCCTGTGCATGCGAGAGCGCGATTCTGTAGGGCTCGGGGTCGACGTCAAACAGCGCATCGCCTTTCTTCACGAACTGATTCTCCAGCACATACACCTTGATCACTCGGCCTGAAACCTGGGATGCGACATTCACCACGTCCGCCTGAATATAGGCGTTCTCGGTGCTGCGCTCTGCATCGTGGTAGTGCTGATAGGCAAGCCATCCCAGCAGGACTGCCAATACCGTGATTGCGGCCCAGACTTTCGCATTGGCGATCTTCATGCAATGGCTCCCAGTTTGCTGCGTATCGTGTTCATCACATGCAGCGCATTTTCAATCTCATCATGGCCCAGGCCGGACAGCAGTTTGGTGCGAAGATCGGTGGCGCATGCGCGTATGCGCTCAACGCTGGCGATGCCGGTTTCCGAGAGACGCAAATGCTTGACGCGGCGGTCCGTCTCGCTGCTGCAGCGCTTGAGCAGCCCTTCCTTTTCCATGTGATCGACCAGTCTGACCAGCGTGGCGGCCTCGATCCCCATGCTCTGGGCCAGCTCCTTGTGCGTGCATCCGTCGTTGCGCGACAGATGCAGAAGCAATGTCCAGCGGGAAAGGGTGAATCCCTGCGGCCTAAGCTGGCGGTCCAGTGCGATGCGCCAGGCGTGCGTGGTCAGAAACATCGCTTCGGCGAACTGTTCGTTCAGTGTCTTCATTTTGTTGCGCTGCTAACGATTAGTATGCTAACAATTATGGCGATAAAATCGGCATTTGTCGACATGGCTTAAAGGAACCGGTCCAGCAGTTTGCGGCTGTGGGGATCCAGCGTTTCGATGTTGCGTAGCAGGAATGAAAGGCCGTAACCGTCCGAGATGAGCAATGCAGTGTGCGACAGGCGGCGAATGTGGTCTTCGGCCTTGAGCATAAGCTCGGTGTTGCCCCTGTCCGTTTCGACCTGCCAGATGCTGGGCGTTGCAAAACTCGACACGCTGACGATGCGGTATATTTCGGGCGTGAACTCGCGATAGGAAAGCTCGGCTGAGATCAGCGCGCGGGCCGCTTCGGGCAGGCTCTCCAGCGTTTCTATCAAGGCAAGCTCATGTCCGTCCTGTGCGACGAGCGAGATGCATTCATCGGGTGCGGCAATCGGGAAGGCGCGCACTGGAACCACGCCTTCATAGGTCTGGCCGTTGCAGTTGCAGACGAGCTGTCCCCCGGCATTGCGCGTCAGGTTGAAATCCGAAGAGCGGTTCGACTGCCTTCTGTCTGTCTGTTGAAAGCTCATGCGTTCACCTTGCCTTCGAGCCGCATGCGACGCCCGTCCATTTCCGTGTCCACGTTGCGCGCCTGAGCCTGATACAGACGGTAGTAGGCGCCGCCCTTTTCCATGAGTTCCTGGTGATTGCCGATCTCGACGATCTCCCCCTTGTCCAGCACGACCAGCCGGTTTGCCTTGTGCAGCGTGGAAAGCCGGTGGGCGATCGCGATGGTGGTGCGACCCTGCACGAGATTGTCCAGCGCCTTTTGAATTTCCTTTTCGGTTTCGGTGTCCACAGATGCGGTCGCCTCATCCAGTATCAGTATGCGCGGATCGATCAGCAGTGCGCGCGCGATCGAGATGCGCTGGCGCTCGCCACCCGAGAGGCCATGTCCGCGTTCGCCGACCAAAGAGTCATAACCGTGCGGCAGGCGCAAGATGAACTCGTGGGCGTGAGCGGCGCGTGCGGCAGCGACGATCTCGGCGCGCGTGGCATCGGGCTTTCCATAGGCGATGTTTTCTGCGATGCTGCCGAAGAACAGGAAGGGTTCCTGCAAAACCAGCCCGATATGGCGCCGATATTCCGGTATAGGCAGCGAACGGATGTTGACATTGTCCACGCTGATAGTGCCTTCGGTGACATCGTAGAAGCGGCACATCAGATTGACCAGCGTGCTTTTTCCCGAGCCGCTGTGGCCTACCAGGCCTATCATCTCGCCCGGTTCTATCACCAGATTCAGATTCCGGATCACCGCGCGATTGCCATAGCGAAATCCAGCATCAATAAATTCGACGCGGCCCTCTATTTTTTCCAGGTGAACCGGATGCGCGGGTTCGGGCACGCTTGAGACGTGATCGAGTATGTCGAAGATGCGTTTGGCGCCGGCGGCGGCTTTCTGCGTGACGGATACGATGCGGCTCATAGAATCCAGGCGCGAATAAAAACGGCTGATGTACGCGAGAAACGCGGTCAGCACGCCCACGGTGATCTGGTTTCTCGACACCTGCCAGATGCCGAAAGCCCATACCACGAGCAGCCCGATCTCGGTCAGCAGCGATACGCTGGGGGTGAATAAAGACCAGATCCGGTTGATGCGGTCGTTCACCTGCAGGTTGTGGGCGTTGGCGATGCGGAAGCGATCCGCCTCACGTTTCTCCTGGGCAAAGGCCTTGACGACGCGGATGCCGGGAATGGTGTCGGCCAGCACATTGCTTACTTCGGACCAGACGCGGTCGATTTTTTCGAAGCCGGTGCGCAGCCTGTCCCTGACATGGTGGATCATCCATCCGATGAAGGGCAGCGGCAGCAGGGTCACCAGAGCAAGCCAGGGATTGATCGAGAAGAGGATCGCGGAGGTCATCGCAATCATCAGCACGTCGGTTGCGAAATCGAGCAGGTGCAGGGACAGAAACACGCAGATCCTGTCCGACTCCGAGCCGATGCGGGACATCAGGTCGCCGGTGCGTTTCCCGCCAAAGTATTCGAGCGACAGGCGCAGCAGGTGTTCATAGGTCACGGTGCGCAGGTCGGCGCCGATTCTTTCGCTGACCAGCGCCAGGATATAGGTCTTGGCCCAGCCCAGCAGCCATGCCAGGAGCGCTGAACCCAGAAGGCCCGCAAGCAGCCAGGTCACGGTGATGAAGTCGATCGGCTTGCCGTTCTGGTAGGGGATCAGCACCTTGTCCATCAGCGGCATCGTGAGGTAGGGCGGCACCAGGGTTGCAGCGGTGGAGGCCAGCATCAGCAGAAATCCCGAGAGCAGTTGCCACTGATAGGGCTTTGCGAAACGCCAGAGTCGCAGCAGCGTCCAGGTCGAAGGAGGCGCGTTGATCGTGGCACTGCAGGTGGGGCATTCTCCCCGCACCAGTGGGGTTGCGCAGTCGGGGCAGAGTTCGGGCGCCTCCTCTGGGATCTCGATGCCAGTGAGGAAATGGCTTAACTGCTGCTCAAACTGTTTGACGAAGCTCGCCGCCTGGATATGGTATGCCAGCGTATAGAACCAGCGGACGAGGAGCTGTTCCTTGTCATACAGCTCGATTCTTCCAACGCCGCCGTGATCGTGACGCTGCAGGGTCATGCCCTGACGATACGGATATTCGTGCGCATTTTGTCCGTCGAGATGGAGCAGGCGCTGATTGGTTGCGATCAGCAGGCCGGAAGAAAAATTGAGGTTTCTGTCGAGATTGACGACGAGCTGGATCTGGATTTTTTCGCCATCGCCAAGCCGCGACTGTAGAGCGGCGCGCAGCGCATCATGGGCTTTGGATGACGGATGGGAAGAGGTGTTCACTGATGGGGATATTACTACATTAAAACACGCCGATAAACAGTTTTGCCGCGCGCTCTGGTAAACTTGGTAAAAAATGCGGGTAAACCAAAATCCCATGCGCTGCGTTAAACGCGCGAAGCCGCACAATTCACCAGGAAGGTTTGATGGAGTTTCTGAAAATTTTACCGCTGCGCGGTCCGAATATCTGGACTTATCGTCCGGTGCTTGAGGTGTGGGTGGACATAGGCGTGCTTGAAGACTCGCCTTCCAATACGATACCCGGATTTTACGAAAGACTTACCCACTGGTTGCCCACGCTGGTCGAGCATCGCTGCAGCGTGGGAGAGCGCGGCGGTTTCCTGCAACGCTTGCGCGATGGCACCTGGCCTGGCCACATACTCGAGCATGTCGCAATAGAGTTGCAAAATCTTGCGGGCATGCAGAGCGGATTTGGCAAGGCGCGGGAAACCCCGAAGCGCGGGGTATACAAGGTCGCGGTGCGCTCGCGCAACGAGGAAGTGAGCCGCGCGGCGCTGCATGCGGCGCGCGATCTGGTTCTTTGCGCGATGCAGGACAAGCCTTATGACGTGGCTTCGGTCGTGGCTAGACTGCGCGAGATGGTCGATGCGCTCTGTCTTGGCCCCAGCACCGCGTGCATCGTGGAGGCTGCAGCGGATAGGGGCATCCCCTTCATACGCCTGACCGGGGGCAATCTCGTGCAACTGGGCTACGGTGCAAGCCAGCATCGCATCTGGACTGCGGAGACGGATCAGACCAGCGCGATCGGCGAGAGCATCTCCAAGGACAAGGATCTGACCAAATCCCTGCTGCATGCCTGCGGCGTGCCCGTACCCGAGGGCCGCATCGTCGAAAGCGCTGTGGATGCCTGGGAGGCAGCTGAAGATATCGGGCTTCCGGTGGTGGTCAAGCCCTCGGACGGAAATCACGGGCGTGGGGTTTCGACCGAGCTCATGACGAAAGAGGAAGTCGAGGCTGCATACCGACTTGCGGAAGTGGAAGGCAGCGAAGTCATCGTCGAACGCTTCGTGCGCGGCAATGAGCACAGGCTGCTGGTGGTCGGAGGGCGCCTGGCTGCAGCGGTCAGGGGAGAATCGGTGTTTCTCCTGGCGGATGGAATTTTTTCGGTACGGAAGCTGATAGAAGATCAGGTCAACAGCGATCCGCGCCGCGGGGAAGCCGAAGAGTTTCCGCTGGATGTGATCGATATAGACAATAATCCTGCAGCCCGTTTTGAGCTGGAACGCCAGGGCTATACGGCCGAGTCGGTTCCGCTTGCCGAAACCCGGGTGCTGATACAGCGCAATGGCAATGTCGCCTTCGATGTCACGGATGAAGTGCATCCCGATGTGGCAGCGACTGCAGAGCTTGCCGCGCGCGTCGTGGGACTCGACATCGCCGGCATCGATCTGGTGGCCGTCGATATTTCACGCCCGCTTGAGGAGCAGGGCGGCGCGATCGTCGAGATCAATGCGGGCCCGGGTCTTTTGATGCATCTCAAACCCGCATCGGGCAAGCCTCGCCCGGTGGGGCTTGCGATCGTCGACAGTCTTTTTTCAAGGAACGAGAGTGGCCGCATCCCCGTGGTCGGCATCTGTGGCACGCACGGCATGGCAAGCGTAGCCCGCGTCGTTTCGCGTCTGTTGAAGCTGGCGGATTTTCATGTAGGCTGCGCGAGCAGCGAGGGACTTTATTTCGACAAGCGCGCGGTGGACAGAAGAAATTGCGCGAACTGGGCCTCCGCGCAGAAGGTGTTGCTGAACCGTTCAGTCAATGCCGCAGTCATCGAGAACAGCCTGGAGACGATACTGTCCGAGGGGCTGGGCTACGACCGATGCCAGATCGGCATCGTCACCAATCTTGAGCCTGCGCGCCATTTTGGCGAATACTATATCGAGACCATCGATCAAGTTTGCAATGTGGTTAGAACCCAGGTCGATGTGGTGCTTGCCGAAGGCGTTGCGGTGCTTAACGGTTCGGATCCTCTGGTCGCAGATCTTGCCAAGTATTGCGATGGCGAAGTCATTTTCTTTGCAGCACGGGACGAATTGCCTGAAATCGCCAAGCATCTGGAACAGGGCGGGCGCGCGGTGCTGGTGCGCAACGGACACGTGGTGCTCTACCAGGGCGAGAAGGAAACTTTGCTGTTCAAGCCATCCGCGATGCAGATCGAGGCGGCCAGACAGTCTCAGTTCGAATACATGCTGGCTGCGGTTGCCGCAGTCTGGGCGATGGGCGTCTCGCTCGATCTCATGCGAGCCGGAATCGCCACGTTTGAAGCGGCCGATGTCTTGGCCAGATAATTACAGGGAAGCTTGTCAATGGAAGTGTCACGCATACGCGCGCTGCGCGGCCCCAATCTGTGGGGCCGGCATACCGCCATCGAAGCCATCGTGTCCTGTTCGGAGAAGGAATGGGATATTGCCGGACTGACCGGTTTTGAGTCGCGGCTGCGCGCGAGCTTTCCGGAAATCGGCATGCTGCAGCTGCCGGGTCATACCGAGGCGATTGCGATGGCGCACATCCTCGAGATAGCCGCACTGGGTTTGCAGGCGCAGGCGGGATGCCCTGTCAGTTTCAGCCGAACCGCGGCGACAGTTGAACGCGGCGTGTTTCAGGTGGTGTTCGAGTACAGCGAAGAGGCGGTGGGGCGTCTAGCGTTCGAACTGGCGCAGAAGCTTTGCAACGCGGCGCTGGAAGATACCCCGTTTGATCTTGCCGATGCGTTGCACCAGCTGCGCGAACTGGATGAAGACGTGCGTCTTGGCCCCAGCACCGCGGCCATCGTCGAGGCGGCCGTGCGGCGCGGCATTCCCTTTCGTCGCCTGACCGCAGGCAGCCTGGTGCAATTGGGCTGGGGCAGCAAGCAGCGA
>VFSW01016448.1_pt1 | contig 10093 bp, 10 predicted proteins | sample 5358111 | NCBI WGS metagenome assembly VFSW01 (sample SAMN11554181, study PRJNA540505) | mine drainage metagenome | isolation source: sediment from site ElyBrook_90M | place: USA: Ely Copper Mine, Vershire, VT | collected 2017
AACACCTCACTTAGCTCGACGGTGGCGAACTCGTCGATCTTGAGCCGGCGTCAGGCAAGTCGCACGTGCTGGTGAGCCACGCCAAGCTGGCCGCAATCGCTGGTGCGGAAGGCTCGGAGCAGGATCGCGATCATCGTGAGCGCTACAAAATGGCCAGTTACCTGTGGGCTCCCGACTCCAACCATCTTCTCTTCGACTCCAGCGGGCGGAGCTGGCTCTATGACCTGCGCAGCGGCACCGGCGTGCACGGTGGGTACAGCGCCGCAGCCTCAGGCGCCGACCCCAAATTCTCGCCGAACGGCGAGTCCATCTCCTTCGTCCGCAATCACGGACTGACGGTGGTGCACGAGCGCGAATTCAGCAATCCCATGACAACCGTCGCCGGCGCCCCAATCCCGGCAATCCTCAATGGCGAAGTGGACTGGGTCTACTCAGAGGAACTGGACGTGCGGAGCAATTACTTCTGGGCTCCCGACTCGAAGAATCTCGCCTTCCTCCAGACCAACGAAACTCAGGTCACGGAATATCCCATCGTCGACTGGATCCCCACGCACGCCAAAAGTGTTCCGCAGTTCTACCCCCAGCCCGGCGACCTTAATCCCGACGTCCGCATCGGCGTGGTAGGCGCGGGGGGAACAAGGACCCAGTGGATCAAAATCCCCCTGCGCGCCGGACAGGATTACATTCCCCGTTTCGGCTGGGTCGATCACAGAACCCTGTGGGCCGAAGTGGTCACGCGAGACCACAAGCACCGGGACATCTACTTTGCCGACGCCGGCAGCGGACAGGTCCGCCTGGTGCTGGAAATCCTCGACGAGAAATTCATTGACGATAATTACGATGTCAGTGTGGGCGCGGGCCATATCATCCTGACCAACTGGACGGACGGCCACAACCACATCTATCTCTACTCATTCGACGGAGCCAATCCGGTAGCGGGCACAGCGAAGCTGGAAAAACAGTTGACCACCGGTGATTTTGACGTAAGCGCCGTGTCCACGGTCGACTGGTCGCGGAATCTGGTCTACTTCGCGTCCAACGAAGGCAACCCCCTGCAACAGCAGCTCTGGCAGGTGAGTTTCGACGCGGAGCGGAAAGCTCTTACGACAGCTCCCGGGTTTCACGACGGCAACTTCGCTCCCACTGGCGGCGCGTTCGTCGACACCTTTTCGACCCGCATGACGGCGCCCGTTTTGAGCCTGTGCCGGCCAGAAGGAAGTTGCGTGCCGTTCTGGTCCACACGCGCCCTCGAACCGTTGCACCTGCGGGCGCCAGAAGAGCTGGAGGCGAAGGCAAGCGACGGATCAACCCTTTACGCCACCCTGCAGTTGCCTGAGAACGCAACCGACGCCGCGAGCGTGCCGGTGATCGTGAATCCCTACGGCGGCCCCGCGCCTAACACGGTCGCTGACCGATGGAACTATTCTCTGCTGTTTGATGAACTGCTGGCCCAGCACGGTTTCGCTGTGCTGCACACTGACAATCGCGGAACAGGGATGAGAGGGCGCGCCTTCGCGCAGGCCGCATACCATAATTTCGGCCCCGTGCAGTTAGAAGATCAGCTCAAGGTGCTCGATGCCGCGCTCGATAAATATCCGCAGCTCGACAGGAAGCGGCTGGGCTGGTGGGGCTGGAGCTGGGGCGGGACGTTTACGCTCTATGCCATGTCGCACTCTGAACGTTTTCGCGCCGGTGTAGCGGTAGCGCCGGTAACGGACTGGCGCAATTACGACTCAATCTATACAGAACGCTATCTGAGCATGCCGTCGGACTTTCCCCAGGGCTATAAGGACTTCTCGGTGGTGAACTCCGCGGTTAATCTCAAGGGGCGGTTGCTGCTCGTGCATGGCACCGGCGACGATAACGTGCACATGGCGAACACGGTACAGTACATTCAGAAGCTGATTGAGTCGGGCATTCCCTATGACCTTCAGATCTTTCCGCGCAAGACTCACTCCATCGCCGGAAATGACGTTCGTACCGAATTATTCAGCAGAATATTGGCTCATTTTGAACAGTACCTCAAGCCCCCTCTAGAATAAGAATCACAAGAAGACACTATGGATATGCTGGCAGATCACTTACGTTCGTTCGAAGAGGCGCTCCTGCATCCAGCCGTGCGCAGGAATCGTCGACAAGTGGATACTCTGCTCTCCGAAGAATTCCAGGAATTCGGATCGTCTGGCACCGTTTGGTCGCGCGACCAGATCTTCGATCTTCTTGCGAATGAGACTTTCACCCCGGTGAGCATTGAAGACTTTCACTGTGCTCTGCTGTCGGAAGGAGTCGCGCTGGCGACCTATCGCGCCGTTCGCACGGATAAAGATACCGGCAAAGAAATCAGAACTTTGCGTAGCTCTATATGGATTAAAGAATCAGAAACCTGGCGTCTGCGCTTCCACCAGGGAACGCGCACTTAGTCCACGGCCGGGTGGCCGGTTCTAGACTTCGTGACGGCTGAAGATTTCGTCCTTCTCACGGCACGGACATTTCGAGCAGCCCAGGCAACACACCAGCAGTACCGCAACTCCGGCTGTTACCACCAGGGCTGGCAGGCTTCCGCTCGTCATCAGCCAATGTAGCAAACTATGCATAAGGCACCACTCAAGGCTTACTAAGAATTAAGATGCAGAATCCCTCAACGGTGAAAGTCCCCGGGGGTGAAACAGGGTTTCTGAATGCACACAGTGTACCATCGCCAAAATTGTGTTGACCATGACTAAAAAGTATTGCTGCAAAGCGAAGAAAAGACGAATATAGACGCAGAATGGATTCACCCTTAAAAATCGTCGGCGAGTGGGTTGAAGACATTACCGCGCCGCGCCCGCTGCAGGAGCCCGTCCAACTGCCTCATGCGCCCGCCCAAGGCCCCGCAGTTAACTGGCTGTTTGTCGATCTGAACTCCTATTTCGCTTCGGTCGAGCAACAGGATCGACCGGAATTGCGCGGCAAGCCGGTCGGGGTCGTGCCCATGCTGGCGGATACAACCTGTTGCATCGCCGCGAGTTACGAGGCCAAGGCCCATGGCGTTCGAACCGGAACCATCGTCGCTGACGCTAAGCGCCTGTGCCCCGAAATCACCCTGGTCGAAGCGCGCCACGAACTCTATGTGCAGTACCACCACCGTGTGGTGGAGGCTGTGGAGAGCTGCCTGCCTGTGACAGCCGTCTGCTCGATCGACGAGATGGCCTGCCGCCTGATGGGGCGCGAAAGACCGCTGCTGGCGGCGATGGAACTGGGACGCAAAGTGAAAATGCGCATTCGCGAGCATGCCGGCGAGTGGCTGCGGAGTTCCGTGGGACTGGCAACCAACCGGTATCTTGCCAAAGTGGCCAGCGACATGGAAAAGCCCGACGGGCTCGTGGCGCTCCCCCTCGACCTGCTGCCCGCCGCCCTGCGCTCGCTCACCCTCCGTGACCTGCCGGGAATCGGCGCGAAGACGGAAAAGCGGCTCAACGAACGCGGCATCCACTCCATGGATGACCTGATGACACTCGATTGTGAACAGGCGGGCCAGCTATGGGGATCGGTGTGGGGGGAGCGGCTGTGGCACTGGCTCAAGGGCGAGGACTTCGATATGTCGGAGACCGAGCACCTGAAGTCGATCAGCCACCAGCATGTGCTGGCTCCCGAGATGCGCTCGCAGGAGAAGGCCTGGGCCGTCGCGCACAAATTGCTGCACAAGGCAGCCATGCGGCTGCGGGCGGGCGGACTGTGGGCCAGCAATATCGGGCTGGCAGTAGGCTTCGCGGTGCCGCGTTCAGAGAACGTACCCGTGAGTCGCTTCGGCGTTCCCTCGCGCGGTTGGCATGGCGAGATCAAGCTCAGCGAGTGCCAGGACAATCAGACGCTGATCGCAGCGCTGCGCCGTTTGTGGACCTCGCAGCCGCAGGGCACTGAAACCGCCCATCCGTTCTTTGTAGGCGTGACCCTGGGAGGGCTGGTACCCGACCGGCTCCATACCCTGAGCCTGTTTGACAAGCTCGACGGGGAACAAAGCCGCGCACGCCTGCTGGCCGCGATGGATGAGCTGAACAACAAGTACGGCATGAGCACGCTGGCCCCGGCGACGATGCTCAGCGCGTACAAGGCGGCTCCGACGCGCATTGCGTTCCACAGCATTCCGGATCTTTTTTAAGCGTCGCGGCTCCAGCGGTGCAACCGGTGCTCTGACTCATTCTTTCGCCCTGAACTTTTTTTCTGTATTCGCGTAACTCTCTGCATCCCCGGCCGCGCTTCCCTGCGGTTAAGAGAGTAGACACGAAACTAATGGCCCATGACTGGCAGCCGGATTTTGAAAAACTCGTGGACGAGCACCAGTCGATGGTGTTTTCGCTGGCGCTGCGCATGACCGGCGACCGCGGACTGGCCGAGGAGATCGCGCAGGATGTATTCCTGCAGATGGACAGAAATCTCGGCAAGTTGAAGGGACCGGAGCACGCGCTCTTCTGGCTGCGTCGCGTCGCCATCAGCCGCTCTGCTGACGCGCTGCGACGCAAGCGGGTGCGGGGCACGGATCTGTGGGTGGAGATCGAGGAAGCTCATGGCGCCACCGGGCCGCAAATGGTAGAGGTGGCAACGCCGCTGGGCGCGCGGCTTGAGCAATTGCTGCTCACGCTGCCCGAGGCGCAGCGAGCCGCACTGGTGCTTCGCTACGGCGAAGACATGCTGCCGGAAGAGATCGCCTCAGCGCTGGATGCGCCGGTGGCTACGATCAAGAGCCACCTGCAACGAGGGTTAAAGCTGTTACGGGCCAAGGCCACGAGCAATCTGAAGGAGTACATCCGTGGATCCTGAGGTGATGGACGATTTTGAAAAGGAATTACGGCAGGGGCTGCAACGCCGGCCGGCGCCCCCCAGTTTCAAGCGCAAGCTGATGGCGCGGCGGGCGCTGGAGACGCACGAGCGACGGCGCAGCCGGTTCTTTGTATGGCAGAGCATGGCGGCGTCCATCGTATTGGCCGCGGTGCTGGCCGGAACCGCCGAGTGGCAGTTGCACAAGGCCGAAGACCACCGCAAAGGGGAAGAGGCGCGACGGCAGGTGCTGACCGCCCTCCGCATTACCGGTCACGCACTCAACGAAGTGAACGCACGTCTGGCGGCACACGACCACGACGGGGATGAGTAAGGGAGAGTTCCAATGAAAAACCGAAGCATCTGCATTGCACTTGGCTCGCTGTTCATGGCGGCTGCGACAGTGGTGACGGCGGGGGCACAGAGTTCGCAGTTGCCGCTGCCGCCACCGGTGGAGAAAGAGCTCGCCGCCCGGGCTTCAAACGTGACCGAGGTAACGCTGGGCAAGAACATGCTGTCCTTCGCGGCGAAGTTCATGAACGGCAAGGACGGAGACGAGGCCTCCACGCGCCGTCTCATCGAAGGTCTGGATGGCATCTACGTTCGCGAGTATGAGTTCGACAAGGAAGGCGAATACTCAATGGCGGACATTGAGAAACTGCGCCAGTATTTTGAAACCAGCGAATGGTCGCCCATCGTAAGGGAACACGAGCGCAAGACCGGCGAGACCACCGATGTCATGGTCAAGCTCGTGAATAACGAGACGCATGGCATGTTCATCCTCTCGGTGGAGCCCAAGGAACTGACGATCGTTTTGATCCTGGGACCGGTAAAGATGGATGACCTCGGCAAGCTCAAGGGCATCGGCGGGTTGGGCGCGCTTGGAGATCTCAACCAGGACTCGCATGGCAAGGATAAAGGCAAGATCAAGAAGGGCGGCGACCAATGAGGCGATACTTGTTTGTGCCCGTATGCTTTGTTTCGCTCCTCGTGCCGGTCGTCGTGCTGGCTGGCGGTGCGGATGGATTCGATGGAGTGGTTAGCACCATCGAGACGAAATATCACGCGCACGCCACGCGCATTCCCTTTCTCGGGCTGGTAAGCATGATCTCCCACCAGGCCACGGAAGCAGGGGTAAGCAACCTGCACGTCGCCGAGTTCGATGATTTCAGCGCGAACATGGACGGAGAGGAACTGAACCGCCTGGTCGAATCGAAGTTAGGCCAGGGATGGGAGCGGGTCATTCGCGAGACCAGCCGCAACGGCAAGTCGCAGACGCTGATCTTCATGCATCCCGAAGGCAGCCGCATGGGAATGTTCGTTCTGGATGCCGACGGTCATGAACTGAACGTGGTGCAGATTTCGGTCGATCCCGATCACCTGGCCGAGAACATTCAACACTACAGTCATCATTCAGACGATGACAAGGATGCAGACGAATAGGGGCGAAAGGGTCCGCGCCTCGACTGTTGTCCTGATCGTTTTCATTCATGGCCCTCTCGCGATTTCCATCCTTCTATACCCATTCCCCGGTCGCCAACAGCTCAAGAACCAAAACCGCTATATGCCCCACGTTTGCACCTCACTAAAATAAGTGCGAACGTGGCCAGCATGATTCCATTACCGGTGTCGGACTATCGGGGCAGGATTGCTCCTTCGCCCACCGGCTATCTGCATGTCGGCCATGCGCGTACCTTCTGGACAGCATGGCAGCGCGCCCGCGATGCCGGCGGCAAAATGATCATGCGCATGGAAGATCTGGATCCCGACCGCAGCCGTCCCATCTACGCTGAGGCTGCGTACGAAGACCTGCGCTGGCTGGGGATTCGGTGGCACGAGGGACCGGACAAGGGCGGCCCGCACGCACCCTATGTGCAGAGCAAGCGGCGCAGCATCTATCTGGATGTTTGGCGCAGGCTGCTGCGCGGCGGGTTTCTGTTTGCATGCAGTTGTTCACGCAAGGATCTTGAAGCGGCCTCAGGCGCCCCGCACGAAAGCAGTTCACGCCAGGCGCCAGGACAACAGGCGGGCACGCTCGAGCCACTCGATGATGAGCCCATCTATCCGGGAACGTGCCGATGGAATCTCGCAAATGCGCCGCAACTGCCGGGGCCGACGGGCGTCGACGCCGACACCCCGGAAGGAGCGAACTGGCGCTTTCGCGTTCCTGATGGAGAAGTTATCGAGTTCAACGATGTGAACCTCGGGCCGCAGCGATTCATCGCCGGCGTCGATTTTGGCGATTTCGTCGTCTGGCGGCGCGACGGCGTGCCCAGCTACCAGCTGGCCTGCGTGGCAGACGATGCGGAGATGGGCATTACCGAAGTCGTGCGTGGCGCTGATCTGCTGAAGTCAACAGCGCGCCAGATATTGCTTAATCGAGCCTTGGGATTAAAAGATCCGCAGTGGTTTCATTGCCGGCTGATCGTGGATCACAACGGGAGACGGCTGGCCAAGCGTCACGATGCCCTGAGCCTGCGCGCCTTGCGCCAGCGCGGACTGACGCCTATGAATGTGCTTTCCGCGGACCTGCCACTGGCAAAATGAAGCAGGCGGCCTGCTCCAAGAAGAAGCCGGCCGCCAACAGGTCTTACCGGTGCTTGATGAACTTGCCGCTCTGCAATTCGTTCATGGCGGTGCGCAGTTCAGCCTGGGTGTTCATGACGATGGGACCGTACCACGCCACCGGCTCTTCCAGCGGTTTGCCTGAGACCAGCAGGAAGCGAATGCCTTCTGGACCAGCCTGCACGACGATCTCGTCTCCCCGATCAAATAGAACCAGCGAGTGGTTCCTGGCGTCGTAGACGGGGGGCGCGTTGGGATCGGCGCCGGACTCTGTCAGTACAGCCTGAGGATCGGAAGCGTCGCGAAACGTGCCGGCTCCCGCAAAGACATACGCGAACGCGTTCCGCGTGGTCTCCACCTGGATGCGCCGCCGCTTGCCGGGCGGCACCGAGATATCGACGTAGCGCGGGTCGGCAGCCACGCCCTCGCCCGGACCTGTTGTGCCCCAGGACTCGCCGCTGATGATGCGCGCATGCGTACCGTCGTCCTCGGTGACTTCGGGGATGGCGCTGGCCGGAATGTCCTGGTAGCGCGGGTCGGTCATTTTGAGGGCTGCGGGCAGATTGGCCCACAACTGAAAGCCGTGCATCCGCCCATTGGCGTCACCCTTGGGCATCTCTTGGTGGAGAATGCCGCTGCCCGCGGTCATCCACTGCACGTCGCCGGCGGTCATGCGGCCTTTGTTGCCCAGGCTGTCGCCATGAGCAACTTCGCCGGCCAGCACGTAGGTGATGGTCTCAATGCCGCGATGGGGGTGCCAGGGGAAGCCTGCCAGGTAATCCGCTGGTTTCTCGTTGCGGAAGTCATCCAGCAAGAGAAATGGATCAAACTCCTTGGTTTTCCCGAATCCGAAGGCACGTTGCAGCTTGACGCCGGCCCCTTCGATGGTCGGCGTGGTTTCAATGATGTCCTTGACTGGACGGAGAGACATGGGTTGGACCTCCTTGCCCTGTGGTGCCCTGTACTGCATTTGATTCACGAGAGAGATATTCGTTGCAACAACTATATTGCCGCAAAGAGTTGCCACGGATACAACACCGCCTATCCGTCCCGGGGCTGGGTAGCCATCCCCGGGGCAGGCAAGCCGGAGACTTTGGGTTAGCCCTTGATGAACTGAGCATCAAGCGTAATATGGACGTCTTCGCCGACCAGGAAACCACCGGTCTCGAGGGCGGCGTTCCAGGTTAGTCCAAAATCCTTGCGATTGATCTTGGTGGTCGTCGAGATGCCTATGCGAGTGTTGCCCCAGGGGTCCTTGCCCGGCGCGCTGGGCCCTTCGACGGCAAAAATCACGGACTTGGTGACGCCATGGATGGTCAGGTCGCCGGTCACGGCATATTCGTCTTCGGCCTTCCGGACAACCTTGGTGGATTTGAAAGTCATGGTCGGGTATTTCTCGGCCTCGAAGAAGTCGGCGCTCTTGAGGTGCCCGTCGCGCTGGGCATCGCCGGTGCTGAGGGTGTTGACGTCAACGGTCGCCTCCACCGCGGAGAGCGACGGTTCGGTGGTGTTTTCGGTCAGCGTCCCGGTGAGGCCGGTCAGGCTGCCCTTCACGTTGGAAATCATCATGTGCTTCACCTTGAATTCGACGGCAGAGTGGGCCGGATCGAGTTTCCAGGTGGTCACGGAAGTGGGAGTCGTGGTGCTGGTTGCCATGGGGTCTGGCTCCTTTCACTGTTTTGGATGCGGCAGGAACATATTCGTTGCAACAAGTATTTTTCCCGCGGTTGCGAATCGCCCGGGACTTCGCGCCCGGCCGCCTCGGCCATCATCTTCTGCCATCATCCTAAGAATCAACAATCTCCGAAGTCATCGCCAAAGAACGGCCCCGCCTGCGTAATTTCATTCGCCAGGCCCTATGGACATTGAACCCTGAGCATTGCCGGTCCTGCCGCGTCGTGAATTTTAAAAAAAATCCACGGTCAGCGCAGAAATTTCCTGCTACTCCTCGAAGATGACAAGGGAGTTATACGCTGGCCAAAGGACTTCACTGAAGCTTACCGGGTCTGCACGGGACTGACGGCCACCGAGAAGCCCTTCAATGTGATGTATTTCAACCCCGGCACGCAAGACCTCGCACGACAAGTTTGAATCCTGGTCGACGAACTAACTATGACTTATCGGCATTCCTTTAAAATTAAAACTGCTCATAACTATCGTTCTGAGCAAACAATCACTTATACCTTCGAGGGAATTTGCAATTTCCTCATTTTTGTAATCTCCTCACTTCAAAGCCTGTGCATCTAGCCCACGGCGGGTCGACTTCCCGGAGACAAACAGGCCCCACAAGAGGAGACGCAATGAGAGTCAATCGAATAACGAGAGTTGGCATCGCTCTCGCGATGTGTGCGCTCACGCAGGCAGTTTGCCATTCCTCAGACGAGAACAAGGCTTACGTTCTCGGTATCGAAACCAACGTCGGCACCGGATATAACTGCGGCCGGGTCAGTTCGCCGCTGTATTGTTACGGGATTCCCGTAAAAGTCGGGACAACGGCTGCCGGTAGCGGCAGCTTATGGCTTGACACGTACACCTCCGGTTACAACGCGGGTAAAGGTTTCGTTGTCTTCTACCACGTTGCAGATCTGGGTCAGGCAACGGTCACCAGCAATGTAAAGACGCTCAACAGCCTCAACCAAATCACAAAGCTTGTTGTAAACCTCAAAGGCACGACCAACGATGGAGACAAGGGCGCCTATATTGGAACCATGACCCTTACCTTCAAGTACTACTA
>VFSW01016449.1_pt1 | contig 10092 bp, 20 predicted proteins | sample 5358111 | NCBI WGS metagenome assembly VFSW01 (sample SAMN11554181, study PRJNA540505) | mine drainage metagenome | isolation source: sediment from site ElyBrook_90M | place: USA: Ely Copper Mine, Vershire, VT | collected 2017
ATAATATCGCCAGCTATTCGCTTAAACGCTTGATGATATTTTGGCGCCGTCCGCATCTGCGAAGCCTAATTCATATTGAGGATTCACTGCGCAGTTTCCATTGGCATTTGGCTAAGTCTCGGCGCTGCGATCGTCCGGTGCTCCCATGACCACCCCGGCCCCCGAGACGATCAAGTTCCTCCGTGGTCTGACAGCCGATCAATTACGTGCGGTGCTGCACTATGATCCAGACACGGGCATATTTACACGCTTAATCCCGCACGCTGGACTTAAGCAGGGCGACAGGGCCGGCGGGTTGCGGACAGATGGTTACGTGGTAATTCGCGTGCGCGGCGAGATGTTCAAAGCTCATCGCCTTGCATGGCTTTATATGACCGGAGAGTGGCCGGACGGATATATTGACCACATCAACATGGTCAGGGCCGACAACAGATGGTCAAATCTTCGGCTCGCAACATGGGCACAAAATCAACAAAACACCGCGCGACGTTCCGACAACAGGTCGGGTTTCAAGGGCGTCGGCTGGCATAAAGACACCGGAAAGTGGTGCGCTCGCATCAAGCTTGGTGGCAGGACTAAACACATCGGTCTCTTCGCCACACCCGAAGAGGCGCATGCGGCTTATTGTAGAGCTGCAGAAGAACGCGGCGAGTTTGGGAGGACAGGTTGACCACCCCATCCGAACAGACCGTCAAGCGCGAACAGGGCAAGCTCTACCTGAGCGATGCCGAGCTGATCCGTCGCCTCGGCGTGCCGGAGAAGCACATGCGCAAGATCCTGCCGGGACTGGAGAAACATGGCTTCCCGCGGAAGCAACCACTTTTCGGGGATAGGCGCTATTGGCCAGCGGTGAAGATGTGGCTGGACAAGCGCAACGGCCTTATAATTCCGCCGTCAGGGAGGGCAACCAATGACTGATCGAACACCGCCGCGCATTGAAAACGCACCAGGCTTGATCTGGCGCGAACGTAAAAAGACATGGGTAGCCTACTGGCAGGCCCGCAGCGATTTGGTGAAGAAGGGCTACGCCCCCGGCGCCGTGCGCTTGTGGGAAGGTGCCGAGCTGGAAGAGATCGACGCGCTGGAGATCGCCTCTCAGTGCAACGAATATCAGTCGGTGATGCTGGTCTGGAGCCGCGAGCGCGACGCGGGCGGCAAGCTGTTCCCCCTGGTCACCATCAGCAACCTGATCGAGAAATACCAAAACGACCCGGATTCAGCTTTCCACAAGAAGCGGTACGAGGCCCGGCAGGGCAAGGCTGCCCTACTGAAGCGAATCGATAAGCGATTTGGGGACGTGATGCTGGCCGAGATCACCGGCCGCATGATCCTGTCCTGGTACAAGGAATGGAGCGACAACGGCCAGAAGGTATCGGCGGGTGGGGCGTTCATTGCGACCCTGCGCACCCTGTTCCGGTTCGGCGCCGGCCTGCTAGATGACGCGGAATGCTCCCGCCTCGCCGGCACGCTGTCCAGCCAGAGCTACAAAGGCACCAAGCCGCGGGAGGTCGCCCTATCGGCTGAGCAGGCCACAGCCATTCGGGAGAAGGCCCACGAGCGCGGCTGGCCGTTTATCGCCCTCGCCCAAGCTATCCAGTTCGAATGCACCCTGCGGCAGCGCGACGTCATCGGGGAATGGGTTCCCGTCAAGGAGCCAGGCATGTCTGATGTCGTCCAGACGAAGACGTACAAGGGCCAGAAGAAGACGAAGAAGTGGATCACCGGCCTGCGCTGGGAACGGATCGATGAGAACCTGATCCTGCGCCACGTCACCAGCAAGCGGAACAAGAAGATCGAGATCGACCTGAAGCTGGCACCAATGGTGATGGAGGAGTTCCAAAGCATGTTCGGGTCGACCGATCGGGCGGCCATGCCCGCCTCTGGCCCGGTCATCCTGTGCGAGGTCAATGCCTGGCCCTACTACAACACCGAATTCCGCAGGAAGTGGCGGAAGGTGGCGACCGCAGCCGGCGTGCCCAAGGGCGTCAAGAACATGGACACCAGGAGCGGCGCGATTACTGAGGCCGCCGAGGCCGGTGCCGATATGGAGATGGTTAGGAAGGCCGCGACCCATAGCAACGTCGCGCAAACACAGAACTATTCCCGGAACGATGCCAAGGCTACGGCCGAGGTTATGGCCCTGCGAGTAGCGCGTAGAAACAAACCAGCTACGGAATAACGGACGGATCGCGGACGGATTTTTAAGTGATTGGTTTCGTTAGAGAATAGACGAGGCCCGGAGTGCCTAGGTGACCAAAGCGACTTTGCCTAAGTCATTATAGACAATCAGAAATCACCAAAATCCGTCCGCGATCCAGAAGATTAGAAGCCGCATTGGGCGGCGCATAGAAACCCGAAGGGCACTGGCTTAGATGCAAGGGAAGATCGGTCGCGCACCACGGCAGGACGATAAGCGGTCTGCCGCTCCGAGACTGGTAGGCGCTGGCTCACCATGGCCGGCGAGAAGGTTGGCTTTTCCCCGGCGGGCTTTGGCCGGTGATCGCGTCAAGGGTCAACCAGCACAGCGAAGGTTGCGAACCCCGGCATCCTGGTCCCTTCGGGCTACCACATCCGAAACATTTTATGGAGGGAACGATGGATATCACGTCACTTGAGTGGGAGGCCGACAGCAAAGGCAACCCAAAGATTTCTGTTTGGGCTAAGTGCCACACGGTCGAGGACGTTGAGGACATCATCGCTTGGCTTCACTTGGCCAAGGATATGATGCGGAAGTGGGAAAAGATTCGCGAGAAGCGTGGCTCCCCATCTGGAACGCGCCCGGGTAACAAGCGTTCCGGCGCCCCCGTTCCAGATGGGGAAATGGACACTGCTGAGCAGGCCACAGGTAACACTCGTGTATCAAACTTAGTGCCGGACCGCAACTCGTCCAGCGGCTTTCGCGTCGCCTAAAGTTTCGATCATTCAAACAGTCCGCCACATGAACAGGAGAGAGACGATGAGCGATAACCACGAACACATTAAGGGCCTGATGCACAACGGCCGCCGTTGGGATGTTGTCCGCATCAGCGGAAGCTATTTCGCGCGATGCTACGGACAAGGTGAGTACGCTGGCCGCCCCAGCGACACCGGCCCGTATAGCACGCGGGAACAGGCCGAAGAGTTCATTACGGCAATCCGTCCGTAAGCCCGGTCTGGCCGGCAGTAGGAAAGAGCGAATGGAGAACGCAATGACGGTAGAAGACGTGAGCAGGTTAGCCCTCAATGGTCACGGCCAATATCGCGACAAGACGCGCGAGGATTTAGAGCGCGCTGTTCTAACAGACCAGCGGAAGCTTGATGCCGTCGTCCATGTCCTAGGCATCGAGGATTCGGAGGACGACCCGTCCGAAGTTTGTAGACAAATTATTGACGAAAACGAAAAACTACGTTCAGCTTTGTCTCTGCTTTGGGCAGAAGTTGTCGCCAGCGGCAATGCTGCCGCCACGGATTTCGGATGGCCGAAGGCATGCGCAGCTACTCTCGACGCCCTCCGTCTCCCTGCGACGATGCCGAATTTGGGATGATACGATGAAGATCGAAGCCGGGAAACTTTATTATAATGGTCGTGGTGACCTTATCGGGCCGATGGTCGATGGTGGTATCGGCTATTTTATCGATCAACATAACCGAGTTTATTATCCGAACGGGCGGCAATGGGGCCATCATCCTGATAGCACGGGCAATATTATCCGCACAATCGATGAGAGCGCCGCAATAGCAGCTGGAGCTAGGGCCATGGTCCGACTTTGCCAAGAGCATAGGTCCGCTGGAAAGCCATTGCCTTCCCGGTCAGATGAGGCGCGTGCGTGTCTCGCGGCGGCCGGGAGAATAGATTCGACGCGCTCTTAAGAGCATAAAAACTGAGTTTTAGAGCCCTTAATAGGAGAGACAGATGAGTATGATTGAACGCTTGGAAAACGCCTACCAATTCGAATGCGAAGCAGGGCCGCTCAAGAACTGTGTCGAATGGCAGAAGCTGCGGGATGGCATTGCGACCGCGATTGCAGCCCTCGAAAAGACCAAGGCTGAGTTCCATACCGCAGGTAAGCCAGCCGGTTATGTCGGAACCATCTACATTGATACCGCTCTTGCCGCACTCCTGGACTCTTGATCACCCTAGCGATCAGGCCGGCTGTCCGAAACAGTAAAGGAGAACGAACGTGAGCCTCAATGAGGAACAGAAAGGTTACATGCGCTATCTGGCAACCGTGCCGGCAGAAAAGAAATGCTGGTGCGCGTGGTACATGGCGGATGAATGCCCGAACTGCAAAGGTCGTGGGACGCTGGAGCAGCGGCTCAAGGTGCAATGCCCCTCCCCTATGTGCCGCAACTATCCGCCCGTGGAGGATCAGACGCGGCCGATCGTTCACAACATCAAGTGCACCACGCCCGATTGGCAGCCGGTATCATGACTCGCTTCATCAATTGCGAAACCTGCCAGACCGAAGGCCGCATCCTTACGAATGACGGCGGCCCCGATGATGTAGATCACGGCGTCTGCCCCGCCTGCAACGGGGAGCGCGTGGTCGAGGTCGAGACACGACCATGCGAGTTTCTTGAGGAATGTCCGTCGTGCAAGCAGATGTATGAAAATGGCGGCCAGTGTGCTGCGCCGGTCATGCGGGGTGGATGCCCAATGGGCGGCGATTTTTAAAGCCCGGAGTGGCAAGGTATCTGGCAGATGAACGGAGGGAAAACGTGATTAGGCTGACCTACATTCACTGGCACGACGGCAGGACCGGAGCGATGCTGCTCAATCCGACTGCGACGCTCGCCATTACGCCGTCCGAGCGCGATGGTCGCTCGTATTCACAGATCGCGGTGCAGGGCTACGTCTACTCCGTGACGGAGACCATCGACGAGATTGAGACCCTGATAAAAGTTTCGGTCACGAATGGGGAGCGCCATGAAGAAGCCTAAGAAGGGAAAGTATCGGTCATCATACAGCCGGCCTCCAGGCAAGCCCCGCAAGGGCAAATACCGACCGCGCCGGACATGACCGAAGATCGAGGTAGACGATGAGAGACGCCTTTGACGATTGGATCGAAGAATGGTTCGGCGAAGACTGCCCACCGTGGACGTGGCCGCTGGTAATTGGTGGCCCCATGATAGCAGCGGCGGTTGTCATACTGTTGCGTAGTTGACTGATGATCTCGAGAGCACAAGAATTGCGAGAACGCCTTGAGACACATCGCGCGCTGAAGGAAGCATCTCCGGGCTTTCATTTGAGTGACGATGACATTGATATTCTGATCGAAGCCCTTCGCCATATGGAGATTGAAAATGGAACCTGATGCTATAGCTCAAAGCGCGGAGCCTGTTGACGCCGAAGAGCGCATGGTGTGGATCAAGGGATGTGTGGAAGCTGCCCGGGCCAAAGGCCTAACATTTTTCCGGGCTTCATATAACGAAGAGCATAATCTGACGCTGCTCGAATGCTGGAAGGAGAGGCCAGACGATCAGGGCGAGCCAAGGTTCCAAATGGTTTCACGATCTTGAGCAGAACTGGAAAGTGAGAATATGGCCTGGATAGCAGCAATTATTCTTGTCGCTGGCGGCGTGTTCCTTGTCTGCATCTCGCTCGGAGAGTTATTGCCGAAGGTCGGATACATCGTGATGCTCGGGCTTGGGCTTTATGGATGCCTCTTAGGTGCCTACGGAATTTCGGATCTGAGCGGCCATCCGTGGCACTGATTAATCCGCCGAATGGGCCTGCTTGCAGTTATGCAGTCGAATGGAGTGCGCGACAATGGATGAAAAGCTAACAAAGTTTCTCACCTTGGTTCCCAACGCGAATTGGCGCGGGAATACGCCGCAGACTTGGAGTATTCAATTGCGGCAATCGCTAAGTGACGGGCTTGTGGCCGTTGGGTTCGGCGGCGTCCTGATGCTGACCGATGCTGGCCGGGAGGCTGCAAAACTCGGCTACCGGCTCGATGGCAGTCAGCAGCGGCAGAGTTGACCAGACTACGCGAGGCATCTGGCGATGCGCACCGTCCGATCAATTTCGATTGAGGTATCTCAGGATACGGGACGTTCAGCGGTTGGGTTCGATTCCCGGCCCTCGCTCCACAGTTTCGGATATGGCCAAAGTCTGGACTAGACGGGCAACGTGGGGTAGTGGTGGGGGATGACAATCCTAGACGCAATCCGGCTTCTCTGGTGCCTCTACGCCCCCTGGCATAAATGGGTGAAGCGGGAGCCGATCGGCAGCGTCGAGCGGGTGACGTGCTCCTGTGGTCGGACATACAGCCTCAACCACCGCCTGCAGTCATTCTCGTGACCGAACCCTTGCAACGATCGTACTACGAGGCCACGGCCAGCCACTACGATGACCTGCACGGCGAAGACCCGGCACATAATTTTGCCCTATCGTTTCTCGCCTGTACGCTTGACCAGTTCCAGATTGGGTCTGTGCTTGACGTCGGCGCCGGCACTGGCCGCGTAGGGGCTTACCTGCAGAAGGCTCGCCCTCAAACTCGCGTTATGGGGGTTGAGCCTGTCGCAGAACTGCGTGAGCAAGGACACCTAAAGGGCGTGCCGCGGAGCGGTCTAATAGAAGGCGATGCACACTCGTTACCGTTCGACGACAAGTCATTCGATCTTGTCTGCGCGTTCGGGGTGATGCACCACCTAACAGACCCGGAGAAAGCCGCCATGGAAATGGTTCGGGTGGCGCGACGCGCAATCTTCATCTCGGATCATAATGACTATGGCCGCGGCAGCGCCCTGACCACCACATTGAAGCAGGCGGCGAAAGAGACCGGGCTGTGGTGGCTCTATCGGCTTCTGATCACGCGCGGCAAAGGCTATCGCATCACAGATGACGACGGCCTTTGGTATCCATACTCGATTTTTGACACTCACAAAGCGATCTTGCCGCATTGTGCCAAAGTTCATTTTCTAGGAACGTCTGGATCGGGGCCTAACCTTTATCGCGGCTCGTCGCATGTCGCGATGCTGGCAATCCTTTAAAGTGTCCAGTTCTGAAACGGTGTGTGAGCCGGCAGCGCTGATTGCGTCGTGAACATGGAGTTGCCTGTACAGGCAACCATCGTCAGGTCAGCGCAGGGATGACCGGCAATTTTCCACGGAGAGGATTTGCCATTAATCGTTGACGGTACTGGGAATGGAAGATTGGTGGTGACGTAAGTTCTTCCACCAGATTGGCTAACATCCGCAATTTGAAACGACCGAGCCCAGCCGTTGCTGCTATCGACCAGGATAGCGTTCCCACCGGGGACGGCCCAATAATGAGTCGGAGCATTAACCGAGCCCGGACCACCTGCATAGCGGGATCAGGATTGTAGACAAGATGCGCGGTCTGGTACGCATAGATGTTGTTTTGCGTAGCGCCATTTTGATCAACGACATTGATAAAGTCATTTAGAGTGTGGATTACTCTGGTTGTTGTTGGTTCAGGCCACACTTGCGGATCATTCGAAAAACCCGCTAGCATATCGACGGAGCCGGGCCAGTTACCTGAATGATCGCTCCATAGCAGCCACACATAACGATTGCCGCCGTTAGCAGCCTTAATCGTCGCGCCGTCAGCCCCCATTGCGTCGAGGTCATAGGGTCGCGACCAGGCCATGCCAGCAAGAAGGTAATAGTCGGACGTGCTGATGGCTGGGCTGCCGTTGCCGGGAGTGTACCATTGCGAATATGAGAGAGTCGGAGTGTTTGTAGAAAACAAACTACGCTGAATCAGGTTGGCCCCGCCTCCCATATTGAAAGGACCGAGATTCCTCGTTCCACTACCCGACGAGGACAGTTTAAGGTTGCTTCCCATTAGCCACCGATCATACCGACGACAGCACCGCCGCCTCCAGCAGATGGCGCAGAAAAGGATGTCCAACCGGACCTGCGGCCAAAATCAAATGAGTTTGTCGCGTTGAAAGTACCGCCGCCAGTGACGGCAATTTCATACACACCTCCCCAATCAAGTGAACTTGTGCCACTTGCTATGCTGATAGTCGGGGCACCGCCGGAGCTAGGGTTGTCAGAAAATAAATTGATCGGAAGCGATGACGTACCTGTCCACGTAAAGGGATTGGAAATTGTGATTGTGGTATTTTTCGCCAGCCGGAAATTTGTGCCAGCAGCAAGAACTATGTTCGAAAACGTATTAGCCCCCACCATGTCAAACATGCCTCGGGACGTATTAGCTGACACTGTGAGAGTTCCGTAGGTTTTACCCGCACCTGTAAAAGTTTTTGTCGTAGTCGTATTAGCAGTAAACGTGTAATTCGCAGCAAAATTGGAGGTGCCGTCAATATTTGAACCCGACAAGAACCAGAGAAAACCGCCCGTCCCCGTGAATGTAAACGTTCCAGATCCCATCAGGTATTTGCGGACGCCGCTGCCAGAAGCATTAAAGCCAGTAGTGCTGGTTAACGTGATGTTCGGATTGTTGACGCTGAAATCCAGCGTGCCAGTGAATGCGCCCGACGTGATATCAGCCAGAGACAGATTGTTGATCGTAGTGTCCGCCGTCACCGTTCCGCCACCAGATGAAGCGTCGAACGTCACACTGTCTCCGGTTGTGGGCGCGCTTGCTCCACCAGCCCCTCCAGTTGTTGCCGACCAGTGCGTGGTAGTCGAAGCGTCCCACGGTCCCGTGCCGCCCACCCAAAAGCGTGCTGCCATTGCTTACCTATAATGCAAGTTGACGACATAAGTGCTTGAGGTCTGAACGGCTGTCGTATCGCTGTCGATCAGATTGGCGGTGAAGGTATAAGCCAAGCCAGTGCTGTATGTGTCGCTGAGTTCAACCGTGGAGATGAAGCCGTTGGTCGGCACAGGATATCGGTTGAACACCAAGGACGATCCAACAGTCGGAGCACTGGAAAGATTATACATCTTGAGAAATCCAGGCGTGGTCGAGAGATTAAAACATTCGACCTTGCAGAGCTGTCTCGGTGTTGAGCTTACTAGCGTGGCATTGGTGGTCGTTGATATGATCACGGACGAAATCGTCAGGCCAACTGTCGTGGACAGAGACACGCTCATCACGCTGGATGGCGTTATCGTCCCAGAGGTGACGTAGATAGCAAACGGGCTTTGGTTGCTCGAAATCACCACGGGAGATGAATTCGAAGACGGTTGCTGCCCGTTCGGATTCACGCTCAGTGGCGATATCTGCACAACAATGGCGGCGTCTGCTGAAGAGGCCAGCGTGTTGCCAGCCTTAACGGCCGCCACAGTGCCAGCATTGCCAATGCCTACGATGCCGGATGTAAGAGATACAAGGGTTCCGAGAGTGCCGGATGTAACATTAACCGTGCCAGAACTTAGCGAAACAACCGTTCCTATGGTGCCAGAAGTAACATTAACGGTACCGGAACTGAGACTGGTGACCGACGGGAGAACGGTTGCCGAAGAAATATATGATAGGGCGGTTACAACGCCGGTCATCGATGAAGTTATGGTCGAAGATGGACCAACAAGGCTGGCGATTACCGGGGCCGACGTGCTGCCATTCGAGATCGGCGAACCGACAATGATCAACTGGTTGATCGTCGCGACGGTGCCCGTACCGCTTGAAGGGACACCGGAGGTAACGCCGACTGATGTAAGGTCTGCCATCTCTTAAAATCCCACGTATGGATAGGTCGGCACGAAGGCAGCAGCCGCACTGCTGGTCACCGTAATGCTAAACGAACCGTTGATAGTCGAAACTCCCGTGTCGCTCGCTCGAACCGTGATTGGATCGATGCCTGCTGTCAGACCCGCAGCGACCGCCAGCGTCGAACCACCTACAGAAAACAGACCGCCTGGATTGCTCGTGAGGGTAAACGTGTATGCCCTCGTCGAACCACCCGAGACGGAGAAATTGCCGACGACAGTGCCGACGCTCGAAACATCGGTGACCGTCGCGTTCGAGAGAAGGATCGATCCGCCAACGCCACCACCGCTGCTCGGATTGCTCTGGATGATATAATCCGGAACAGTTTGAGCGATGTAGGCGACGAAGTTTGGTTTCTGAAATGACACCTCACCAACCAGCTCCCTGAAGCGCTCTCAGCGTTAGTGAACTACTCGAAACGGCAGACGCCGAAAGGCGCAGTGCCGCGATCGGCTAGGCAAAAC
>VFSW01016450.1_pt1 | contig 10092 bp, 8 predicted proteins | sample 5358111 | NCBI WGS metagenome assembly VFSW01 (sample SAMN11554181, study PRJNA540505) | mine drainage metagenome | isolation source: sediment from site ElyBrook_90M | place: USA: Ely Copper Mine, Vershire, VT | collected 2017
CACCGAATGTTCCGACGACGTACACCGACAGCAACAACATTACCGACGGTGACACTTACTGCTACCAGGTGACTGCAGTGAACGGAAGCGGCGAGGAGAGCTCAGACTCGAATATGGCAACCGCCATCATTCCCGCGCCGTAGGAATGATTCCTGCGAAGTGCGGGGATGCTCCGCCCCATGAGCACGCTTCGGCGCGGGAGGTTCGCGCGTGCTCCCCACCCACGCCTCCATTACGGCCGCGGATTGAAAACAATGGACTTATTGGGTTCGTTTCGTAATCGCCTCCCTTCCTCATCGTTGGTCGGGGATTCGGCTGCCCCGATGCCGGAGCAACCGAGTCCGCGACTCCGGGATCGGCCTGAAAGGCAACATCCACAGCGACAGCGGGAAGCAATGTTTTCAGTTTCCCGCTTCCACATCGACGGGCGGTCGCTTGCCCGTCTAGCTGCAGGGATCGCGCTGTCCAGCGGCTCAGTGCGACGGCATGCGGACTTTCGATCCTCTCTTCTCCAGCCAGGCGTTGAATTCTTCGATCATCTTCGGCGTCCACTTTGCGTCGATCTGTCCTGGAGTGTACCTTCCCTCGCGCAACATCATGTGTCCCCATTCGTCAATCAGGTGATCCAGTTCTGTTTCGTCGGCGAGTTTTTCAGATAACTGCGGAGGAACGAACGTAACTCCCTCGGGATCACCAATGGCAATGTCGCCGGGCATGACCGTTGCGTCTCCGATCCGAATGGGGACGTTAATTCCGGTCAGCATGACATTCTCGAGCGCGGAAGGATCGACACCGCGCGCGTAGACCTGAAAACCCGGAATCTCTTGAATGCCCGTGACGTCGCGAATCGCTCCATTCACGATCAGGCCGTTGTGGCTCTTCGAATAGATTGCCGTCGCGAGATTGTCTCCTATGATGGTTCCGTAGCGGCTTTTTCCGAAAAGGTCGACGACCAGGACATCGCCCGGCTTGAGAATGTCAATGATCCAGGAGTTTTCGTCGCCAATCCGACTCTCTTTTTTCCCGTTTTCTCGAATGACAGAATCCACATCCGGACGCAAGGGCATGAACACAGCCGTCACGACGCGCCCAACCAGTCGTTGTCCGGAACTGATCACCCTCCAGCCGCCTTCAAACTGGTTGCGATAGCCGGCTTCCTGCAGAACGTCCCACGCTTCATCCGCAGTAACGTCTCTCAGACGAGTAAGGACAGAGTCCGGAACGTTCGGACGCCCATCCGGAAACCGCTCGCCATGCCAATCCGGCGTGAACTCAATTCTCTGCTCTTTGGAGAAAAGATCGAGTTGGGCGTTTCCGGGAATGGCCAAGGCGAGCACGCCCAGCAGAACAACGGTTGCACCACGCGCCTTCAACTTCGTCATCGGGTACGATCCAAACTGTGGCAAAGCAAGATTGATTACAAACCGCAGGCGAAGGTATCACACGCTAATAAGCGAAAACAATCGGTTATCTCCACGCCCGCAACCTGTCCCTCGCGCCGGGCCATCGCCCGAGACGTTATGCCCTGCCTCACGCAGAGAAGCACGAGAGCGCCGGTACGCTCCTCAAGCACATCAAAAACATTCTCTGTACCTTAATCCACAAACCAAAATGCTCCGATTTGCGATTCACGTCCATTTTCGGCATGGACTATTCCTATTTTCTTTGGTAGCAGCCAATGTCTATGTTTCCGGACTTGACTCGCGGTGAGCCTTCAAGATCCAGGTCCCCAACCGGTAATCTGTCAGTCTTGCCAGCGGCAATCGCAGGAGAATCCGAGCGCACATGAAAATCCTTGGTGGCGTCAACAAAATGCGGATCCAGAAAACGGGAATGACGGTCATTCCCCGTGGACTGAACATAGTTGTCGAATCCGGTCACGTGGGCAGAAGATTCTTCCCATGTGCTCGCCTCCGCTCCGGAAGCACAGTAATAAAGGTTGTGGTCGATCGTGACGGGCGGATGGTTTTTGTCGACTTGCGATTTGTTCACCGCGATGAGACAGCGAGACCCCGCGTAGACGATGTTGTTCGCAAAAGTGTCGTCCGCCATGTTCCACTGCATCTGGAACTCACCGGACCCGGTATTCGATGTGTCGTTTTCGTAGAGCGTATTGTTGACCACCGTGCTGTGATCGGTGTGCCCCCGCTCCGGCGCATAGCCCCCGATGGAAACACCCGCGGTATGGCAGTGATAGATAAGGTTATTTCGCGCGGTGATATAGCTGGTCGCGCGGTCCTTGTGCTCACTGGCCAGCTCGATTCCAAAGTCCACATCATGCATCACGTTCTGCTCGATCAGAATCCTGGTGCCGCCGTCCACGTAAATACCATCGGAATTTACATCATCGCCGTAGGCCGGATTGCCCTTCGATGTAATGTTGTAAACCAGATTGCCGCTGACTACTCCGTCGCGGGCCTGGTCGACGGCAGGGTCGGGAGCGGTGCGCTCGAAACCAATGACATCGATTCCGATGTTGTTGTTGTCGTGGACAACATTGTGGGTAATGCGGAAGTTGGTAACGTTCCCGTTCACGACTAGCGACTCGCTCGAACCGGTTTGGAGATGATGCACTTCGTTACCGTCAATCACCAGTTCGCTGATCGGAGTCTTGGCGTCAGTACCGTATACAGCGATGCCAAACCCGTTGGCACCATGTCCCGGACCATCGCGTCCGTTAAACGTCTGCTCAATATGATGCACGTTGTTCTTGAGCAGCTCAATATGGGAGCCTGACCCCATAATGCTTATGCCCAGTGGAGTAAGCCGATGCTCGGCGGTGCGAAAGTTGCGAATTTCAAAACCTTCAATCCTCACGTAACTCTTGTCATGAATGGTCAGTATGCCGCTTCTGCCGTTCGGAACAATATGCCCTGCATCGAGAACCGCCGTCTCGCCTGGATAGCTTCGAAAGGTAATGTAACCATCCGCCGCGTTGCCGGATGTCTTGATGCTGACGAGCTCTTCGTAGACTCCCCCCCGCACGTTGACGGTGCCGCCCGCATGCACAGTGTCCGCGGCATGTTGAACGGTGCGCCAAGGCGCCGTTTCGGTGCCGGGATTCGAATCGTTCCCAGCCGTCGACACGTAGAAGGAGGACTTGGATTGGCCAAACGCTCCGGAGACGCAAGCAAGTAATAGAACGAGGGTCGAAACTTTCACACTCATCACTCCCAGGGCGGCAACGGTCGCCTCATGCCTGATTATCGAATCATTTCTCTTTATATCGTTTTCTTTCATTTGTCCAGCACAAAAAAGACCGGCAAACCCGGAAAACGAAAATCCCCCTGCAGCGGTTCAAAGATTGTGAAATGGACTTCGACACTTTAGTTCAGTAAAGTCAATGCCGGGGATGCTCAAGCGAGTCGCAGAGGAGAATCATGCCGACATTGGACGTGTGCGTGGTTGGTGAAATCAACCTGGACCTGATCCTCTATGGTCTGCCGAAAGAGCTCGTGTTGGACAGGGAACTGCTGGCCAACGGCCTCGCGCTAACCCTGGGCAGTTCGTCCGCAATTTTTGCTCATAACTTAGCCACGCTTGGGAACAAGGTCGGTTTCGTCTCGAAAACGGGTTGCGACGCTCTCGGGAAGATGGCTCTCGAGAGACTGTCAGTTGCGGGTGTGGATGTAGGCCGGGTCAAGCACGCAGTCGGCAAGACGGCGACGGGGCTTACCGTCATTTTGCCTTATTTGAATCAACGTTACATCCTCACCTATCCCGGCACGATGTTTGAACTCCAATATACTGACATCGACTTGGGATACGTGAAGTCCGCACGGCATTTGCACGTTTCATCTTTCTTCCTGCATCGCGCGCTGCGTCCAAGAATCGGGGATCTATTCCGTCAAGCGAAGGCGGCAGGCCTGTCGACTTCTCTCGATACGAACGACGATCCCGAGGGCAAATGGGATCGGGATTTGCTGGACGTTCTCAAGCACGTAGATGTTTTTCTCCCCAATGATCGTGAGGCGAAGAAGGCGGCCCGCACTGAGGACCTTTCGCAAGCGATCAACGTGCTTGCAGGACTGGCGAAAATTGTAGTCGTGAAACGCGGCGCTTCCGCGGCCATTTGCCGGTCAGGGCAGGAGCAGGTGAGCCTCATGCCTCCAAGCGTGAAACCTGTGGACGATGTTGGCGCCGGAGATAGTTTCGCCGCCGGCTTCATCCACAAATTCTTGACAGGAGCCAAACTGGAAGACTGTTTGGCCTTCGCAAACGTCGCCGGGGCCTATTCCACCACAAAAGAGGGTGGCACTGAGGCGTTTCGCGATCGCACCGCTCTTAACAACTTTGCCCGGCAGCACGGGAGCGGCAAGGCAGGGAGCTAGTTCTGCCAGGAGATCAATAATACTTAGTCATTGCGGCTGCACTTCCACCAGCAGATTTCCGTCAAACTCAACCGGCAGATGTGCATTGTGTCCGGACACCGTCCCCAGGTTTTTTCCTGAGACGTAGTCCACGACACTGTAGCTGCGGTCTTCGAGGCCGCGCAGTTCGACTGGCCCCTTCCACCGTTTTGCAAAAAAGGCGTAGTACATGGTCTTGTCCTTGCGGATCACATGAGTCTCCGGCACATCGAAGCCGATGTCATAGAGCTGCCCGAGGTATTGTCCCTTTGACAGCATCTTTTCCCGATAGATGCGAAGCCACTTTTCAAATTCCTTCTCCCGCTCCGGAGTCAGATCAGATTTGCCGTGCTTTGTGACTAACGACGGAAGAACAAACTGCGTGCCCACGACCCCGCCCACGCCTAGTGTGGACGCAAAATCATTCGCGCCATCGCTCAGTTCGACGTGATCGCCGAAGAACGGAATTGTGTCGCCCATCAGAGCTTTTAACGTCTTCGCCTTGGAACGAATTTGAAAGGAACCCCTCGGGTCGGAAGCCACCGACATATTGAAGTGCGGCATGGTGAAAAAGGAGAACGCCGTACCGCAAGGGCAGAATTCCACCAGCGTCCCAGGTTTTACAGCCTGTGCGGTGTCGTAGATCGCCTTGAAGAAATCCGGCAGAGCTTCGACCGACTCCTCGGGCTGCGCGTGATGGTGAGCCGGGTTGTAGCAGGCTGGAACTCCGTTCATGTCCTGGCCGTCGAGCTTCAGCCCGTCAAACCCCCAATCCACCAGGATTCTTCGCACCAATGCCTTGTGGTACTCAACAACGCGGCGGTCCGCCGGGCACAGATAATAGGAATCCCACCAGGAAACTTTTCTTGTCGAACCATCTTGGTTCAATAACTCGTAGTCGGGATGATCCCGGAGCAGCTTCGAGTCCGGTACCGCGCTGAGTGGCGACCACCAGAGCTGGGCCTTGAATCCCTCCTGGTGAATGCGGTCGACCAGGGCCTTCATGTCAGCGTCGCCGTTGGGAAATTTCTTGGGATCAAGTTGCCAATCGCCCACATTATTCTGCCAGCCGTCGTCCAGCGTAACCCACTTGAATCCCAGTCGCTTCGCCGTAGGAAGGGAGTCATACACCTGCTTCGGCTGGACCTTTCTTCCATATCCCCATGCGCACCAGATGGCGCCGAAGGCGTCATCTGGAGCTGTGGCCATTTCGAAACCTTGCTTCGTCATAAAGCGCCGATAGTCGGCGAGCGCGCGGAAGTAGTCTCCTTGGTGGACGGCGACGAAGGTGCGAAAAGTATGGAAACTTTCGCCGGGATTTAATGACATGTCTTTGGTGAAGCGTACCGCGATTTTGGCGTGGGCGATATCGGGCATGGATACGGGCAGGGAAACCAGCTTTGGCCGGGGCTCGACGTGTCCCACCGCCATGCCAACGTCACGCCTCCAGACGTCGATAATCGGCGTGCCGCCGCCGTAATCGTCGGCATTCATGCCTTGATAATTCTCTTGCTGAAAGTGAGTGTGTAGCGGCAGGATCCAGTTGGGACGTTTCTCGTAGGAGCCGCTCTGGTAAGACCAGAAAGCCGGCGCGCCCGCTCCGCGTTGTGCGTTCACCGTGTATGCATTGTTAGTCCAACTTTTAATGGTGAGCTTGGACGTCCCGGTATTGGTGTACCGGACAGCCAAGAACGCCATCGCCGGAAAATCGTCGTATACCGTGACGGTGACCGTCTTTGTGAGCGTCCCCGCCTTTCCTTCGACGGTGAGCTGCTCACCCTCCCCAAAAGTGTCTTTTGTGCGCTCATGTTTTTGCGAGGTCAGGAGAAATTCGGTCCATGGCTTGTCGGAGGTTGTCACAGTCTCAGAGGCAGTGAACGGTCCCATCACAGTTTCCGTCTTGTCGAAGCGGGCAACCACGCGGCTGCGTTGGTGGTTATCAAATTCAATGCGGAGATTGCCGCCTTGAATCTGAGGCTTGCCGGTAGGGACGCCCGCCGCGGACGCGGGCGACCCAGACACAAACGCAATGCTGAGGGCTACCCAAAGGCAGATCGTAGTCGCGGCTTTTAGTTTTCGAATCTTTTTGCTGAGGGAGTGTGTCATGTTGCGTATGCTTTCGAAACCTATTGTATACTTTCCATTCCACCTCGACACTAATACCGTCCGTTTGCAGAAGCTATTTTGCCTTCAAGTTGGAGTTCTAGCTCCCTGGCAGAAGTTCAAATGAATGGTGAGGAGGACATGCTCCGATGCAACGTAGAGACTTTCTGAAAAATACGGTCGCGGTTGCTGTAGCCGCGGAACTTGGAATGGGGAAAGCGCACGCCAAGGTGTCCTCTCACAACTGGGGAAACTTCGATTACGGCTCGGGCCCTCAGGTGAAAGATCGGCTCAATCAGGGTCCGTTCCCGCAATATCCGCCAGATGCAGTGATTCCCACTGACGATGTGGTGATGACAACCACCGCCTCAGAAGACCCCGTACCGCACTATGGCAAGGGACTGGTCACCTATGTCACAGCAGATAGTGGCACCGAGGAAATCAAGTCCGACAATATTCCGCAAGCGATTGAGGACCTGGTTCGCTTTCCGTTAGGACAGCAGCTTTACATCCGCCCGACGTGGAGAGAAGTGCAGCCGCGGCCCGGCCGCCTGGAGTTGCCCGATTACGTAAAGATGGTTTTTGATTTGGCCAAGAAAAACGACAAGCGGGTCGGATTGCGAATTCAGATGTGCGCCCCAGATTACAAGCACGAAGCCGCATTGCCAGATTTTGTCCTCGAAAAGGTGCCCAAAGTTGATCTTGCGGCGCCTAGCGATCAAGGGGACATCGCTGCCGGAAAAAGATTCTTAGCCCACCCGCACTCGCGTTATCAGCCCCGGTACGACCACCCGTTTTTTCAGCAGGCATTCCAAGACTTGGTTGGCCAGTTGGCGGCGGAATTCGACGGCAATCCGCTCGTCGAGTTTATTGACACCTTCATGTACGGTTTCTGGGGTGAAGGGCACACCTGGCCATTTCCCAATAATCCTTTTCCTGACTACCTGACCGCAGAGCGCACCTGGATGAATATGTTGGAGGTGCAGCTCGAAAACTTTAAGAAGACTCCTCTGCTGACCAACACGCAACCGGATTTCAGCCGCGTTGGCAATGCAGAAATGTTGGACCGCACGGTCCGCAGCAACAATTGGATTCGCAGCGACACCATCTTTATCGAGAACGAGCAGATTGAAGCGCTCAGCAACCGCCCGCCCTGGATCGCGGCATTGCTCGAACAGGGGCTACCCGGCAAGCCTCCCGATCCGGGCGCCTCGCAGGAAGGGATATCGCCGGCAGAGAACATGATCGATCATGTGATCGATATTGGGGCGAATTACTGGTCGCTCTGGAATTTTCACCAGATCAGCGCGAAAAATCTGACGAACTACTACCAGGCTTATCCGGCCGCGTTCGACCGCATCAACCGCCGAATTGGCTATCGCGTGAGGCCGTCTTTCATCTGGAGCTATAAGGACGGCAGTTACCTGGGGCTGATCATTGGCTTCGCAAATGACGGCATCGCGGGCGTTCCGGGCCTGTTGAGGGTGACCGTGGAGAGCCAGGACGGAAAAGTACTCACCAGCGGTTGCCTGGATGCAGGATACCCGTTGCCGGGCAAGATTCGCCAGGCCCAGTTCGTGCTTCCGAACACCACTGATTGGAAAGGATTGAAACTTAAAGCCGAGATTGAGGTAAAGGGTATGCACTATCCCGTGAGGTGGGCTTGTCATCAGAAGCTGAACGATGACGGCTCGCTCACGCTGCGTCCCAACCTCCGTCAGCAGGCTTAGCTGCTATTTTCGAGTTTGCTGGCCACATCGGGTGGGATACCCCAGCGATCGAAAAATTCTGCCTGCTTCTTTTGACTCGCCAGACGACTGGCGTCAAAATTCAGGTGGGGATCCCGAAGTCTGGCCGAAGTCCCCTTGAAATGGGACGCTCTGCAAACACAGCGACCGCAGGTCCGGCGACGCTGATGTTGCCAATGTTTCCCCTACAATCAAAATACACGGAGACGGCAAGATCGGTGCGCGATCAAGCAACCCGAGGGTGGTGCGGTATACCCGTTCTTCAGGACTAGACACCTTCGATATGATGGCACAAGGAGTAGATCTGCTCAACCCCGCTCGACTTAGATGCTTGGCAACGGCGCCATACTCGCCAGGCATGTACACCACAACGGTGGTGCGACTGTTCACCAGTCGATGCCAGTCCGAATCGTCCTTCCCACGCCCGCGGTGAGCACTGACGACGAGGAGTTGATCTGCAGTCCTGTGATCGGTCAGAGAGACCTGGGCCTTGGCCGCAGCGGCGAGGGCGGCAGTAACGCCAGGTACGATCTCCACTTCAATGCCTGCCTTCTGTAAAACATCCAGTTCCTCTCCTGCTCGACCGAAAATCAACGGATCACCACTCTTCAGACGCACGACCACCTCTCCAGACGAACTGAACCGCAGCAGTAAACCGTTAATTTCGTCTTGTGTGATGCTCTTTCGTCCACATCGTTTCCCGACGTTCATGATGCGAGCGCGCGGAGAAACGAGTGCGAGCACTTCAGGAGACACCAAGGCATCATGCAACACGACATCGGCGAGGGCAAGCGTGCGCACAGCCCTGACAGTCAGCAAGTCCGGATCGCCCGGTCCTGCGCCAACGAGATAGACCCCAGCTTTTCCTGGTTGCAATGACCGGCTGAACAAGACTTCCTCTATCTTGAGTGCTGTCAGGCCAGATACCCACACGCGGAACGTGCTGCAGATCGAGGTGGACCTGCCCCCACAGTTCATACATATAGCGTCCGTGGAGAATAGGGAAATTGAAATTATCGATCCCTCGCATCAAGTTGTGCGCTTGCGACGTACCGATTGAAGGAGTCAGCCCGGTATTTGGACATCTGTTGGCTCCTTCGAATCCTTTGGTTGCGGCATACACCTCAGCGGCTGGCTTCTGCGAAAAGCACAGAGTCCCGAATACTCTTTTGCACCGACATTTCTGCCGCCGCAAACCCTCGTGGGTGCACGGATATTTCACCTAGGCATTGGGAATCATGTGAACATTTCTTGGCTCTGGGCACGCATCTCATCGGCACGGGTACTTAGATCTGCGGATACCTGAATGGAGACCCCAACATCTCCCACGAGTGGCGAGATGCTTTTCACAATCTTCTTGTATCCATTTTTTTTCTGGTTCGCTTTCATCTGGAGGCTTTTCCTGGGATTGCCACCCTCAACAAAAGTCTTGTCTTAGCTCTTCGAGGTCAAAGGAAAGTTTCGGTTGAACACTGCTCTCTGTCGTTTTATACTGATTCTCATCCGATAATCATGCGCCTCAGCCATGAACAGTTCCGTGAGCTGGCCGCGAAGCACGGTTTGGCGGTCACGCACCAGCGTCAGGTGGTCTATGAGGCCGTCATCGCTTCCTACGGACACTATTCCCCGGAAGACGTTTACGACGCGGTCCGGCGCCGCATTCCATCTATTTCTTTGGCCACGGTCTACAACAATCTGCGGCTTTTCATCGAGTGCGGGTTGCTGCGGGAGGTCACTCCGCATGCGACCACATTGCGCGTGGACGGCAATCTGAAACCTCATCATCACCTGGTCTGTTCGCGCTGCAAATCGGTGCAGGATATCGAAGGAGAGTTCATCGATTTCAAACGGCTGTCCCGGCACGCGCCGGACGGCTTTGATCTGACGCAGCC
>VFSW01016451.1_pt1 | contig 10092 bp, 8 predicted proteins | sample 5358111 | NCBI WGS metagenome assembly VFSW01 (sample SAMN11554181, study PRJNA540505) | mine drainage metagenome | isolation source: sediment from site ElyBrook_90M | place: USA: Ely Copper Mine, Vershire, VT | collected 2017
AATGTGCTTACGACGGCAAACTCTGCCGCGTCACCCAGGACAGGCTGATCGAGACCGGCGGCAAGGAAAGCGTACGCGATGTCGTGCGCCACAACGGAATCGCGGTGATTCTGGCCGTCGACAGCGCACAAAATAAAAAAGACCCCTGGATCGTGATGGAGCGACAGTACCGCCACGCCGCCAATCGCTTCCTGTGGGAATTGCCTGCAGGCAAACTTGAGCCCGGCGAAGATGCGCTGGCCGGCGCACAACTCGAACTTGAAGAAGAGACCGGCTACCGGGCAAAAAAATGGCGGGTCCTGGTCGAGTATTTCGCCAGTCCGGGTTTCCTCGCTGAGACGATGAAGGTCTTTCTAGCCGAAGGCCTGATGGCCGGCGAAGCCCGCCCCGAAGACGACGAAGACATCGAACTTCGCCTTGTGAAACTTTCTGAAGTTTTGAAAAGCATAGAAAGAGGCGAGATCGCCGACGGCAAAACGCTCTCCAGCGTCCTGTTTTACGCACGCCTGGTGGGCAAAAAGCGCGGAAGATAGGCTCGGGCACTTCCGCGCAGTCCCCACTGAAAGCTTTGAGACCGATCTCACTGTCTCACCTTGTGGAAGCTGAAGCCGGATTTTGAATCAACCTTTCCTGATCTTTCCTCGTCATAGCAGGTAGCAGCGTACGTTTCCCAATTTTTCATACACTCGTTCGCTGTTACCTCTGAAGTGTAAGGAAGGCGGGAGCCTGTGGCTCAGTACAAAGGGAAGGTCAAGTGGTTTAACAACGCCAAGGGCTACGGATTCATCGGGCGTGAAGACGGGCCAGACGTGTTCGTTCATTATTCAGCAATCCAGCTGGACGGATACAAAACTCTGAAAGAAGGCGATGACGTGGAGTTCGACATTGTCCAGGGGCAGAAGGGCCCACAGGCTGATGCGGTCATTCGGCTCAGGGATGCCGCTCATAACGCAGCCTGAGACGTGGCGTCCGCAGAAGCCAGCAACAATGAAGCCTTGAACGGATCGATTACCTGCGTTGTGCCCGCATAATTTCGGGTATTGAACAGCCATAAAAACAAATTCCCCAGGGATTGCTAAAATCCCTGGGGCGTTGTTTGCAATTACGGCCCTCCACGCTGCGGCAGTGAAGCAAGCCCTGCATTTCTTCCCCATCTCGCTTCGACCAGGCTTCGATATTTGACAGAAGTCTCGTTTACGCGCGGTTCGCTCATGGCAGATACTGTTCGCGGAGCCCCTCAAATGGACAACGCGACAATGGCCCGACTGCTGGAGCAAACCGCCGATTTGCTGGAAATTGACGGTGCAGACCGGTACCGATACCTGAGTTATCGCCGCGCGGCTGAGGCGGCCGGACAGACCACTGTCGACTTAATGGCAGCGGCTTCCGACACCGCACGCCTGCTGGAGATCCCCGGCATCGGCAAGAGCATGGCTGCGAATATCCAGGCCATCGCCCAGACAGGTAGCATGCCGCTGCGGGACGCGCTTCTGGCGAAATACGGCTCCGGCATCATTGAGTTGTTGAAGCTGCCTGGGATGGGTCCCAAAACCGTGGCTCTGTTTTGGGCCGCGGCAAAAGTCTCGAATATTGATGAACTTGCGGGTGCGATCGACACCGGCCGATTGGCCGAATTGCCGCGCATGGGCCAGAAACAAATCGACAAAATTCGCAAGGGCATCGATGACTACCGTCGCAGCGCTGGACGCTTCCGCATCGATCAGGCCGACGACGCAGCGCGCCGCATCGAGCTATACCTGCTGGCGTTTTCCGGATTTGAAAAAGTCACCGCAGCCGGCTCGTTGCGCCGCGGACGCGAAACCGCAGGCGATCTCGATCTGCTCGTAACCGGCCCGGCCTGCTCTCCCGGCCTGACCGCCACCGCCGTAGACTATGTAGCCGCCTTTCCCGGCATAAACGACCTGATCGTCAAGGGCGAAAATAAGGTCAGCTTCCATCTCGCCGATGGCATGCAGGTCGACGTCCGACTGCTTCCGTCGGCATCGTATGGAGCTGCGCTGCAATACTTTACCGGGTCCAGGGCGCACAACGTTTCCCTGAGGCAGCGGGCTCTCAAAATGGGCTACACCTTGAGCGAGTGGTCCCTGGCGCGACTCGACGACGATTCAACGGTTGCCGCTGCCACAGAGGAAGAGATTTACGCCGCACTGGATATGGACTGGATGGCGCCCGAACTGCGCGAAAACCTGGGCGAAATCGAGGCCGCCGTGCAGCGATCCTTGCCGCGTCTGATCGAGCCCTCCGACCTTCGCGGCGACTTACACATGCACACCCACGCCACTGACGGCCGTAATTCCATCCGCGAAATGGCTGAAGCCGCACTGGCACTCGGGCTTAGCTACATCGCTATCACCGACCACTCCAAAAACCTTTCCATGACGAACGGACTCGACGAAATGCGAGCTCTCGAACACCTGCAACGCATCCGCGAAGTAGACCGCGAGATGGAAGGCAAAATCCGCGTCTTCACAGGCATCGAAGTGGATATTCTCAGCGACGGAGTTCTGGATCTGGACGACGAGGTGCTGGCGCAGATGGATATCGTCATCGCCAGCGTCCACTCCCGCTTCGACCAGAGCCGCGACGAAATGACAGCTCGCCTGCTGCGAGCCCTCGAGAACCCCCACGTGAGAATTCTGGGCCACCCCACTGGCCGCCAGATCCTGCGCCGTGAGCCTTATGCCCTTGATTTGGCTGCGGTTCTGCACCGGGCTTCAGAGCGGGGCGTGGCCGTGGAACATAACGCTTCCCCCGAGCGCCTCGACCTATGCGACCGCGACCTGCGCCTGGCAAAGGAAATGGGTTGCAGGATCGTCGTCAATTCCGACGCCCACGACACGCGTCACGTGGGTGAGTTCCGCTACGGAATCCGGCAGTTGCGCCGCGCGTGGCTCGGTGCGCACGACGTTCTGAATACCCTCGGGCCTCAAGAGTTCATAGCCGCTCTTCGGCCCCGTCCCGTTGTTGCCAGTTAAATCGATCGATCCCTTCGATCGTCCGCCTACTGCGACAATAAGTTAAGTGGAATCATTCATTTACCGAATATAGACAGCAACCCGGGCGGTAAACAACTTCCCGTGCCCCCGGGGGCATCACATCGGTGGCCGCCCTACGGCAGCGAACGATGTGCAGAGCGGCTTTTTCGAGGAGAAGTTCGATGACGAATAACTCTGAATCACGCCAAAGCAACAAAGGGACCCAACAAAACCAATCCGGGAGCAATGACGAGAAGCAGATGAAGCCCCGCAACCAGCCAGGGAGCACCACTCAGATGAGCGGTAGCCAGCGGGGAAAGGAAAGCGGCGGCAATATGAGCGGAAACTCCACGGGCCGGCCCAGTGACAACCCAAGAAACGAGTCTGGCGGTTCGGGAGCCGGCGGTGGCGCTCAACATTCCAACGCCGGCAACACCGGATTCAGCAGCGGCCAAATTTCTCCCCGGTCGAGTACTTCGGGTCAGAATTCGGGCACCGGAAAGCCCTCAGAACCCAGCCATGCCGGGAAATCTTCCGGATAGGACAGGGATAACTAATCTCTTTTCAACGATTTTCCTTTAAACCCACCGTTGCTCCAAATGAGAATGGCGCGCAGCCGAAGTGAAGGAAAAATGTCCTGAAGAAACAGACCCATGCCGGGTTGCGGGTATGGGTCTTATTTACAAATCTAAGTGCTCTTTCCCTCAACTTGCGCTCTCCAATGACTGTCGTTCCTGCGAAACCGGAAAAAATGCCCTGCTGACTCATTTCTTGGCGATTATTGAGCTGATAAATGAGACAGAATTCAGATCGAATATGCTTCGTGGCTGCTTCGGGGTTAAGATTAGGGCGCTATGAGTCTTTTAGAGCAGGGTACCCGCGAAAAGGATAACGCCGCTGAAGGCGAGGAATTAACCAAGGGCTCCGGAAACGCGCTTCTTGCCGCAGTGGTTGCGGCCGTGGTCGTTAGCGTTGCCATCTTCGTCTACGTAAAAATGGGCCAAAAGCCCCCCGCCGCGACCGGAGAAGTAAGCAACCTGGTGGCGCACATGATTCACCGGGAAACTTCAGGCCTCGATGCCGCCGGTGCTCCGATGCCCAAAGAGGTCTTCGACCAGGTTTTGATCTTTGCGCACGTGAAGCTTCATAACCAAAGCAAGCAGCCGCTGTTCCTGCACCAGATCATGGCCAATGCCACCCTCAATGACGGCATTCACACCAGCTATGCGGCCTCGCCAACCGATTATGAGCGCATCTTTCAGGGATACCCGGAGCTGGCAGCCCTCCACGGTAAGCCAATCGCCTCCGAGACCACCATCGAGGCCGGCCAGACCCTTGAAGGAGACTTCGTCTCTGCCCTGCGCCTCAGTAAGGCCGAATGGGACGCGCGCAAGAGTCTGGACTTCACCTTCGGTTTCAGATACCAGCCGAACCTGGTGGTGACACCGGCTTCCCCTGTCAGTGACCAGTAGGCGGAGCCGCCGCACCCTTGGGCGTTGAAAGATAGCCGGCGATCTGGTTCTTCGAGTTGATCGAGTTCACCACGATCTCATAAAGAGCTGGGTCTTTACCGCTGTAGAACTGCAACGGCTCGTTTACGTTGCGGTCCTTCTTCTCGTAGCGCTTATCGTCGGCATAGACCACAACCGTAAACTTGTTCTTCTTTGCGTCAGTCTTCTTCAACTCGAGGCTGACTGTACCCACCGGCTTCTTTTCGCCCTTGTTCAAAGTGAACTCGTAGTACGTCCGATCGCCCTTGTGCTTGAGGATCTCGAGTTCGTCGTGATTGCGGGCTATCAGGCTGCTATGGTCGCTCAAGTCGCCCTTCATCGATTGCAACTGGGTGACGGCGGTCGCCAGATCGGTCTGCGTCTTGGCAACGTCGGTCTTCACCCCGCCCACGTCGGTCTTCACGTTCGAAACATCGCTCGCCACAGCCGTGACCTGTTGCGCCGTCTCTTTCTGTGCGCTTTCAAGTCTTCGGCTGTCTAGCTGTTCGCGGGCGATGATCTGCTGGGCACGGGCGTCCATCTGCTTTTGCGTCAGGCCCAGCGATTTGCCCAGTTCATCCGCCGTAACCTTCAGGCGGGCATCGGTCTCCCGCAACTGGGCAGCCAAAGCTGAATTCTGCTTGTTAGCCTCAGCCAGCGCCGCGTCCTGTTGCGCCAGCCTGCCGGTGATCGAGTAGGTCCAGATCAAACCGCCAATCGCGCATAAGAGCGCCAGGGCTATCACCGCCAGCAGCGCGCCGGAATAAGTTCTGGGGGTCTCGTCAATCTCACTCATGGTTTGCCTTTCTTCTCCTTCATGCCCGTTTTTCAGATCCTCGTCCGGGATTGTCTGCGTATCCGTTAGACGGTGCACGCCTCAATTTCTCACTGTGGCGCCCCGCATGACCAACTGAGGAACCGGTCCTGCCGGGATGCTCTTCCGGGGAAACTACAGCTTACCTAATGTGGTCGCACTTTGCGTCGAAAAACCGTCAACCGTTTAAATTCAACGCAGTTTGCCCTCTCTTTGCGTCCCCTTCTTTCCTACCGTGCCGTGACAACCCATCAATCGCTACGCTATAAAGGACTTTGCTCCAATTTCCGGCGTCCGGCGCACTAACGCTGGGCCAGACTGCCGCCGCAACAATCAGATTCACACAAAAAAGGAGATCCGAAGAGATATGTCCACTGTAGTCGCGGGTAAGGGTCTGGAAGGCATCGTTGCGGCGAACTCCGGGATTTGCTGGATCGATGGAGATGCAGGTGTTCTCGCATATCGTGGAATCGATATCCACGAGTTGGCCGAGAACTCGACCTTTGAGGAGACAACCTATCTTCTCTGGAATGGCCGCCTGCCCAACCAGTTCGCCCTGCGCGAATTTACTGCACAACTTGCCCTGGCGCGTTCGCTCGACAAGCGCATCATCGACATGTTGCGCAGTTTCCCGACCTCGGCGACGCCGATGGAAGTGCTGCGCACGGCGGTTTCAGCGCTCAGCTTCTATGATGCCGACGAGAAAGACAACTCCCACGACGCCAACGTGCGCAAGAGCTACAACCTGACCGCGCAGATCGCCATGATTGTGGCCGTCTACGACCGTCTGCGCAAAGGCCTTGAGATCGTCCCGCCCGACCGCTCGCTCAGCCACGCTGCCAACTTCCTGTGGATGCTCAACGGCGTCAAGCCCTCTGAAACGGCCACCCGCACACTCGACATCGCTCTCATCCTGCATGCCGACCACGAGTTGAACGCCTCCACTTTCGCCGCCCGCGTCATTGCCGCCACCCTTTCTGACATTCACTCGGCAATTACAGGCGCCATCGGCGCCCTGAAAGGTCCGCTCCACGGCGGCGCCAATGAGGGCGTCATGCGCCTGCTCTACGCCATCGACAAGGCCGGAGCCGATCCCGTCGAATACGTTAAGAACATGCTCGCCGCCAAGCAGAAGATCTCTGGCTTCGGCCATCGCGTCTACAAGACCGAAGATCCCCGCGCAACCCATCTGCGCCGCATGAGCGAGCAACTCGGCCGCGATGCCGGACAGCCCAAGTGGTTCGAGATGTCGCGCGCCATCGAGCTTTACATCAAGCAAGACAAGAAGCTCAACGCCAATGTCGACTTTTACTCGGCCTCGACATACGCCACCCTGGGCATCGATATCGACCTCTACACGCCCATCTTTGCCGTGAGCCGCATGGCGGGCTGGGGTGCTCACGTCATCGAGCAGTTAGACGATAACCGCCTCATTCGTCCGCGCGCCGAGTACATCGGGCCCGAGTATCCCACGCACTGGGTTCCCGTCGAAGAGCGCGCCTAGCTCTTGACGCTCAAATCCTCGATTTTGCCGGGCCTGGATAATTTTCCAGGCCCGCTGATTGCGACCTGACTGACCAGAACTATTCGCGCGCCTTCCGCATCAGGTAAAGTGCCCAGGCGGCCATCGTGCAGCCGTCGTTGATCTCGCCGTTAAGCATCATTTGCTCAAACTCAGCAAGCGAAAAATCGCGCACCGCGAGGTCATGCTCTTCCGGATCACGGTCGTGACTTACCTGCGTCAGCCCGCTCGCGAGATAGATGTGCTGCTTCTGCCGTGTGAAGCCATACCCGATCCATTGAAAACCCAGGCATGTCATGCTTGCTGCAACAAGGCCTGTCTCCTCGCGAAGTTCACCGCGAGCCAGTTCTTCCGGATTGGCGACTTCCCTCTCCCAGCCGCCTTGGGGCAGCTCCCACACCCGTTGCTGGATGGTGTAGCGGAATTGCTCCACCAGCCAGATGCGGCCGCCCTCGATGGGAATGACAATCGCGGCTTCGTCTTTATCGACCACGCCATAGATGCCGCGCTGCCCGTTTGACCGCAGGATCTCATCCTCGCGTAGACGCATCCACGCATTGCGGTAGATTTCTCGGCTCGCCAGCGTGGTAATGGACGGTGCTAAAGACGTCGCCTGGGGCTTTTTGGTGTCTTTTTCGTTCACACCTACAGTGTGGCACGGTGTCCGGGACCTGGTGTAGAGACCGGATTAACGGAATAGGCTCAGCTTCCCCTAGAATCCAAATCAACGGGAGTGTGACCATGAATCGTCGAGACCTGCTGAAAAACGCGGGAATGGTGGCGGGGCTGGCAGCAACAGGCGTTTCGGCCCAGGAGGCCGCAATCGCGCCGGCGCACAAATGGAAATTCGTTGTGGTCGGAGGACATCCCGGCGATCCCGAATATGGCTGCGGCGGCGCCATCGCCCGCCTCACCGCCCTCGGCCACGAAGTGGCACTCCTTTATCTCAACAACGGCGAGTGGGAAACTTCAGCCGCGGTGCGCATGGCCGAAGCCAAAAAGGCCTGCGAAATCCTTCGTGCGCGCCCCCTTTATGCCGACCAGAAGAACGGGCACCCCGTAGTCGACGATGCTCACTACGATTCCTTCCAAAAACTTTTAGGCAGCGAGAATCCCGACGCGGTGCTCAACCAATGGCCCATCGACAACCACCCCGACCATCGGGCGATCTTCAACCTGACTTATGAAACGTGGAAACGCTCCAAACACCGCTTCGCCATGTACTACTACGAAGTCTCCGATGGCGAAGACACTCTTCAGTACCCCGCCCCCACCCACTACATCGACATCACGACGGTGGCCGATATAAAGAAGGCGGCCTGCTACGCGCATGCCAGCCAAAGTCCCGACTTCTTCTATGGGGTGCAGGATGCGGTGGCGGTTTTTCGCGGCATGACCAGTGGAAGCAAGCGTGCCGAAGCTTATGTACTTCAGACAGGCAGCCCGCGCGATGTGCTTTCGATGGCAGGGTTATAAGCGGCACTCCGGTCCGGGGAGTCGCAGTCGGCTCAATCGCGACCAGTCATTCAGCCGTTTCGCAGGCGATACTGGCGCAGGCGGCCTAGCAGCGATGCCGGACCCGTTACCGACAAGTGAACCAGGTTGCCCTCATACGAACGGCTGTGGATGACCATGCCACCCTCGATTGACGCCAGCACCGCGCCCTCGTGCTGCGGCACCCGCAGCTCCGCGTCAATCACCGGGTCAGACCGCAGCGCATCGTCAATGGCCTGAAAGAGCGCGTCGAGGCCCTCCCCGGTCCGTGCGGAGACAGGCACTTCGCGTGTTACCAATGAAGCTTCGCTGCCCGGTTGCGGTTTTTCCCTTCCGGCGGAAATGCCGTTTCGGGGAATCTCCCCGCTGTGCCTTGCCGTCAGCCCTTCGCGCTCATGGCTATTGAGCAGGTCAATCTTGTTGAGGACCTCAATACGCGGTTTGGCGAGCACCCCGAGTTCCCCCAGCACCTTTTCTACCTGGGCCTTCTGCTCATCTCCATAAGTCGAAGCCGCGTCACGAACATGAAGCAGTACCTCCGCCTGCTCCACTTCTTCCAAAGTGGCGCGAAAGCTCGTCACCAGCGTGTGCGGCAGGTTGCGAATGAAACCCACTGTGTCAGAAAGAAGCACCTTACGTTTGCTGGGCAGTTCGATTGCGCGCAGTTTGGGGTCAAGCGTGGCAAACATGCGCGACGATTGCAGCACCTGGGCTCCCGTTATGCGGTTAAAGAGTGTGCTCTTGCCCGCATTTGTATAGCCCACCAGCGCAACCGTGGGCACCGCTACCGCCTCGCGGCGCTGGCGCTGCTGGCATCTGACCCGGCGGACGCCATCCAGGTCCGATTTGAGCTGGTCGATGCGGCGCTGAATGCGTCTGCGGTCTGTTTCAAGTTGTGTCTCGCCCGGCCCGCGCGTCCCGATACCGCCGCCAAGCTGCGACATGGACTTGCCACGCCCCGTCAACCTCGGAAGCATGTATTCAAGCTGCGCCAGTTCCACCTGCAGCTGCCACTCGCGCGTCCGTGCATGGCGTGCAAAAATGTCCAGGATCAGCTGCGTGCGGTCCAAAACCCGGCAGGGCAGCGCCGCTTCGAGATTGCGCAACTGCGTGGGTGAAAGATCGTGATCGAAAAGGACAAGGTTGGCTTCGGTAGAAGCCACTATCCCTGCTATCTCCTCAACCTTGCCCGAACCGATAAGTGTCGCCGGATCAGCCCGCGAACGATGCTGCATCACCTCGCCTGCGATCTCAGCGCCGGCGCTCGATACGAGTTCGCGAAATTCCTCCAGCGACTCGTCGGCATCCAGCGATGTTGAAACCGGTCTGGCAGCTTCCTCCGACGTCACTTCTACTGAAGTCTCGGGGTCGTCCGGCGTACCTTTGCCCAGACGCAACGCCGCCCGCGCACCTTCCAGGCCAGCCCGAGAGGTACGCGAGCGAACGCCGAGATCCACCCCTACAAGGACAGCACGTTCCGGCTTGCCGCCGAAGGTGCCGTTCCCGCGTTGTTCAACTTCCAATCGTGACCGCTCCTCGCGGATTGTCGCCAGTCCCGCTGGACGAGACTGAAGACGGTGTACCCACTGCAGATGGGCCCAGACCTGTGTGCATCGAGGCCGGACGGTGCTCGCTATGAAGCACGCTTCGGTTGCTGACCACGGTCGAGATAGCGTGCTTGAAAATCAACTGCTCCTGGCTGTTGTTCTCAAGCAGTACGGAGTATTTGTCGAAGGACCGGATCTTTCCGGTGAGCTTGACGCCGCTGACCAGATA
>VFSW01016452.1_pt1 | contig 10091 bp, 7 predicted proteins | sample 5358111 | NCBI WGS metagenome assembly VFSW01 (sample SAMN11554181, study PRJNA540505) | mine drainage metagenome | isolation source: sediment from site ElyBrook_90M | place: USA: Ely Copper Mine, Vershire, VT | collected 2017
CCGGAACGCAACGCAGCCGACCTGGTGCACCGTTTCCCGTTAGCGTCGAAATCGGGACCTATTTCGGGGATGGTTCGCCTTCCCGGAGAAATCATGGAAGTTCAACTCGAGAACTAATTTGTTTGGTTTTCGTCCCCCTGCGGTCCGAACATTTCGGACCGACAGGGGGATTTTTTTTTGGAAGCTGCCCCGCAGCGTTAAGAGTCCCTCTTCTCCCCTTGAGCAGTCCCGTTAGGGACGAAAGATTGTGCGGCCGGGGACATATCTGACATTTTAGACCGGGCACATTCCCGACACTTTTGGCTCCTTTGCTTCGAGGGGGTGGGGTGCATGAATTCAGCGGGCCCAGCCCTGTAGGGGCGGCGGCAAAGGGCGCCCCCCCAATGTGCCGCCCCTACGGGGCTGGAAACGGGATCGCACTGTACCCACCGTTGAAACGGTGGGCTACGTTGTATCGTCCCTCCGAGACTATGAGCGGCACGGAAGCAGGCCGCTGCGCGTCCATCGCTGTCGAAATTTTTCGGAGGACGGACCCTTAGCGTTTTCCTGGATCTTCGCCGAATAAATTTATGAAGTCGATTTTCCATGGAGCAGGATTCAGATGGAGAAGCGCGACCGTTACCGGCAAATCGAAACGCCGCGGGCCCGCGCTGCCCGGATTGAGGAACAAGACGCCGCCGCGTTCCGTGCGAGCCGGCTTGTGCGAATGGCCGCTTACGACGATTTGAAAACCCGCGGCGTCGGGATCGAGATCGAGCGCGTGAACGTCGTGCAGGACGTAAATCGTCGCGGAAACCGTTTCGACGACTTCGGTTTCGGGAAGAGCCAGCGCCCACGGGTCCGTGTCCACATTTCCCCGCACGGCAAAAACCGGGGCGAGAGTTTTTAGCGCTTTGAGAATTTCCGGATCGCCCACGTCCCCCGCATGAACGATCAGGTCCGAGCCTTCGAGGGCGCGCAGAGCCTGCGGACGCAATAATCCATGCGTGTCCGAGATCAGGCCAATCGTTTTGGGATTTCGGATCATGATTCCATCTTTTGCAGGCAGCTCGATTGCGCCCTGCCCGCGCGCATTTTCCTAATCCCTCATGCTAGTGGCTGGACTCGCTTTTTGCCAAGATGCGTTCACACATTCCGAATTGCGGAGGAGAAGCCGGGGCAACGAAAAGCCGGTGAACGGAACGATGAACAAGACTGGCCGGAACGGGGGATTCTGGAGTACGATTCACGGATTCAAGGCTGCGAGGGCCGCGGACCGAACTTCGATTTTTTCTAATACAGCGATTTAACCGGCAACGGTGCGCCGGAAAGGAGTTGCCATGCAACAAATACCCGAACAACGGGCCCCCAAACGACTGGCTCCCAAAATACTGGCATTGGCGAGCGCGATGATTTTTATTGCCGCTTTCGCGCGTGGGGCGACAATCACGGGCACGGTGAAAGGGCCGGACGGGGCGCCGTTCAAGGGAGCCTTCGTCCAGGCGCAGAATACCAAGACCAAGATTACCGTCAACGTGCTGTCTCACAAGGATGGCGGTTATCGAGTCGAGGATTTGCCGGCCGGGGAATATGTGCTGCGGATTCGCGCCGTTGGGTATCAGGCCGAGCCGCGGGCGGGCGTGACGCTGACGGCGAGTCAAACCGCGTCCATGGATTGGGCACTGAAACCGGGGACGGTGCACTGGCGCGATCTTTCGCTGTATCAGGGCGAAAAGTTGATACCCAATATCCGCGGCAAGGAGATGGTTTTCGGTCCCTTGTCCAACTTCCGCGACGCGCCCTGCCAAATCTGCCACGGCTTTCAAACGCGCATGGCTAGCGTCTCGCGCGATTTGGAGGGCGCGAAAGACCGCGTGGATTACATGCGCACGAGAATGCATTACCTCCTCGGGCCCATGGTCAACGATGAGCAAGCCGATAAGGTAGCGTCGTTTATCGCCGATGCCTTCGGCCCCGACTCCGAGTTGCCGAAGTCTCCCGCGGATTTGCCGGAATACCAGAACCTGGTGCGCACATTTGCCGACGACGCGATGAACATCGTCTACGTGGAGTACGATTTGCCCGGTCCGAACCGGATGCCTTGGAGCGCTGCGCCGGACAAGGAGGGCAATATCTGGATGCCTTACTACGGTGGCGCCAATAAGATCGGAAAGCTCGACCCGGAAACGGGAATTGTAAAAGAATACGATGTGCCCAATCCGAATGCCGTTGGAATCCATTCGGCGTATCCGGGCCCCGACGGCAACGTGTGGCTTGGAGAATTTGGGGTTAACAAGATCGGCAAATTCGATCCGAAAACGGAGAAGCTCACCGAATATGCGGATGCGTATACGCCAGGCAAGGAAGGGCTTGTCACGGGCGGCAGCAAGCACACCGTGCGAACGGGTCCGGACGAAGTAGCCTGGGCGAGTGGAACGCGAATCAGCCGCCTCGACCTCAAGACAGGGAAGTTCACGGAATTTAGCGAACCGACGTACGGCATCGTCGTGGACAAGGACGGCAACTGCTGGTTCACGGAATACAATGCGGGTGGGAAGATCGGGAAGATTGACGGGAAGACTCTCGAAGTGAAAACCTGGAATCCGCCGGGAAGCAATACGGTGTACTCACGCAGGATTCAGATCGATTCGGACGGCATCGTGTGGTTCAGCCAATCCGGCGCGGGACAAATTGGCCGGTTCGATCCCAAGACGGAGACGTTCAAGAATTACGCGTTGCCGGGACCGAACGCGAGCCCCTACGCGTTGAACTTGGACCGGAACCACGACGTTTGGTATTCCTCGGAGTATCTGGATGAAGTGGGCCGATTGAACACCACGACCGGCAAGGTGACCGAGTATCCATTTCCGCATTCCGAGATAACGTCGAGGGAATATTTTCTCGATGCGCAGGGCCGCATGTGGTACGCAACGCCTTCCAACAACAAAGTCGGATATTTCTATCTGGCCGGCCAGGGCGCCATGGCTAAAAACGACGGCCAGTAGGAGAATCGCGATGTGGATCGGCAAAAGGAAAAGAGTTGCGTTGTTGGGCGGCTTCGGGATCGTCCTCGCGCTTATTGGCGCGTTTGCTTGGACGTCTTACGGCCAATTCGGGCAATCGAAATACACGAGCCCTCCGGCGAACGTCGCGGCCGTCATCGCGGGCAAGAAGATCGCGATTGACTACTACGCGCCCTCGATGCATGGGCGAAAAATCATGGGCGGACTCGTGCCGTTTGGCGAGGTCTGGTGCACCGGCGCGAATTGGGCGACCAAGCTTACGACCGAGGCGAATTTGCAAATGGGCGGCCTGAAGCTTCCCGCCGGAAGCTATAGCCTCTGGACGCTGCCGAACGCCAACGAATGGACGCTGATCGTCAACAAGCAGACGGGGCAGTTCCATAAGGATTACGATTCATCGACCGATTTCGGACGCACGAAGATGAATTTGAAAACGCTCGCCCATCCCGTTGAAACGTTCAAAATCGAGTTGCGGGCCGATGGCGGAAACCAGGGAACGCTGGCGCTCGTTTGGGAAACGACGGAAGCGTCCATTCCGTTTACAGTCTCGCCGTAACGCTGCGAAATCCGCCGGCCTTGTAGCGCCCGCCTTCGGGCAGGCGCTACAAAACCGCTCGGACTCTAGGTTGCCACTTAGGCTGTTCTTGCCCGTGAGTTATCCGCAAGCGACGATCGGAACTTAAGGCAACGTGTAGCTGAGTCCCGTCGTGAACTGGATCGAGTTCTTCTTGAAGCCGGGCGGCGGATTATTCAGAAATGAATCGATTACATTCACGTTGAAGCCAAACCGCTTGTACACGGGAAGAGTAATCCCGACGCTGCCGTAGGTGGAGTAGGCGTTGGTATTTGTCCAGGCGGGACTCGCCGAAAATTGTTCGTTGAACGCGATCCCTTTCACGAACTTTGCGGTGTAGATTTCCGAGAAAACGGAGTTGAGAAGATTCTGATTCTGGGATGAAAGGGAGAACTGCTGTTTTTCGTAATCGAGGCTGCCTTTGAAATCCAAAGTCTCGCTTCCCTTGTGGATCGCGGTCCAGCCGATTCCTCCGCCATAAAGTTCCTGCAAATCCAGTCCTTGGGAGAAATTGTGATCGAAGGCGACGGAACCGAATCCGTACATCTGCGAAGTGAAGTACTCGTCTCGTTCCGCGTCGGCATGATAGATGGACGTTTTCACTTCGGGCGTGCCCGGCTGCGTTACATTGCCATACGAGTCGCTGAAATCGAGGGTGGTTCGGTCGCGCGGGGCCAGCCAGTTTTCCGACGGGGTCGCGCGAACGAGGCTCACTCCAGTGTTGAAGCTCACGCTGTTTTGCGTCGCCTCGACGACGGAGCTGCCAGCGGTGACTGCCCCGTTCCATCTTTGGAAAAATCCGGCGTGGCGGAATGCCTGATCGAAAGTAGCCTGATCGATGATGTCGCCAATATCGGCGACGGGAATGTTCTGCGCGGGCTGGCCGTTTCCGGGATTTACCTGAACCGTTTGGTTCGCTACCGAGATCGTTCCTTGAGGAATCTGGCCGCCCTTTCGGCCCATGGCTAGCTTTACATTTTTCCCGATTACTGCAAATTTTTGCGAGGTGTGAAACTCTTGCACTTTGCTCAAGTCGATCGTAATTTCTCCAAGAGTGTCGCTCTTGAACTTGGCCGTTCCTCCGACGAAGCTCTCGAAATGCCCGATCAGCTTCTCACCATTCGGAAAGACGACCACGTCCGGCTCGGGTTTCGAGGCCTGGGCATGCAATCCCGCCGCCGATGCCGATACGAGAAAGAGAAATACGATGGCGGTGCGCAGCGAAGCAAGCATGGTTTTTATGAGTGACCGGTCGTCCAAAATATCCTCCCTGAATTTTTCTTAGGCGAAGCGCGCAACGGTTAAATCTAATATGAAGGCCTGGAAATTGCCATACCACAAAACGGAAAAGAGAGCCTTCTCGGCCGGCGCTTGCCAAGGCCGCTCCAGGTTCGGATTAGCTACAGATGCACCGGAGCCGCGGCGGTTCCACATCATCGTGGCGGCGAGGCCGGCCTCACGACTGCAGGAGCCCGCCCCGGCTCGCTTTGACTCCCGGCGCGCTCGCGCTTACACTCACGGGAATGGGTTCGCGCTCACGATACCCCGGGTCGTTTGGTCCTCGCGTCAGTTGGGGAGGGATGCTGACGCCTGCCATTCGCAATATCGTCCTCGCGTGCACCGGCGTTTTTTTTATTCAAACGATCGTGAAGCTGATTTTCCCTCCGGAATACACGGCGCTATTCAATCACTTGTTCGGACTCGTTCCCTGGTACGTCACGCGGCGGCTGTTTGTTTGGCAACTCGGGACCTATCTTTTTTTGCATGCCACCATCTGGCATCTTTTATTCAACATGCTGTTTCTGTATTTCTTTGGAATGGACCTGGAAAGGACCTGGGGAACGCGCCGCTTTTATGAATATTATTTTTTGACCGGGATCGGCGCCGGCTGCATCAACGTCCTCATCAAAGCGATCCTCGATCCGCACGGGACCGGGCTTTCCTTTACGATTCCGACGATTGGCGCCTCCGGAGCGATTTACGGCGTGTTGATCGCCGCGGGAATCATGTTTCCCGACCGCCAGGTCTGGCTTTTTCCTCTGCCCATCTCGATTCCGATGAAGCTGCTCGTGGCGGGATCGATCGTCATTGAGTTCTTTCTCTCCCTGGACGTCGGCGGGGACAACATCAGCCACGTGACGCATCTGGGCGGCGCCTTGGTGGGGTATCTGTATCTCCGGCGGGGCTTATTTCTTTACCGATTCCGCAACGATTATCTGGACTGGAAACGCCGCCGCGCCCGGCGAAAATTTGATGTCTACCTTCGCGATCACAACAACGAGCCGCCGCACGAATCCGACGCCCGCTGGGTTAACTAGGGTTAGTAGTAGCACAGGCTTCAGCCTGTGGATTTTGGATTCGCCCGACGAGAAAAATCCACAGGCTGAAGCCTGTACTACTAAATCCGCGATCCTCATCGGCCGGCGCGTCGGATTTTCTCTTCGTCGGATCCAATAACGTGAAATTTCATGAAGTTGGTTGTGCCGCCGACGAAAAGCGGAGTCCCCGCCACGATCCCCACCACGTCCCCCGGCTGGACGAGATGCTCTTCGAGCAGCCGCTTTTCCGTGGTCCGGACCAGTTCTTCAATGTTGTGCACCATGCTCATCGTGCGCGGGAAGACGCCCCAGTAGAGCGAGAGGCGGCGGCGCGTTTCCTGAATCGTGGAGAAGGCGATAATCGGGCGGCGAGGGCGATGTTTGGAAACCAAACGCGCCGTGAAACCGGACTCGGTAAATACGGCAATCACTTTCATTTGCAATTCTTCCGAGGCGTGGCAAATCAGTTCGGAGGCGGTTTCGGCAATGTTGAATTGCGCGGGCTGCGGGCGAAGGATGTGCGGATTATTGGCTTCCGCTTCCCGGATGATGCGATCCATCATCTGCACGGCCTCCAGCGGATACGCTCCCGACGCGGTTTCGGCGGACAGCATCAGTGCGTCGCTGCCGTCGAAGACGGCGTTGGCCACGTCGGAGGCTTCGGCGCGCGTGGGACGCGGGTTTTGCGTCATGGATTCGAGCATTTGCGTCGCGGTGATCACCGGGCGGCGCGCTTCGCAGGCCCTGGCGATAATCTGCTTTTGCACGACGGGCACTTTTTCCGGACTCATCTCCACGCCCAGATCGCCGCGAGCCACCATCACCGCATCGGACGCGTTGATTATTTCGTCCAGATTGTCAATCGCCTCGGGTTTTTCCAGCTTGGCAATGACGGGGACATCCTGCTTTTGGCGTGAAATGGCCTTCTTGGCCTGCAATACGTCCTTGGCGCTGCGGACAAAACTCACCGCAACGAAATTCGCGCCTTGCTCCAATGCGAACACCAAATCCGCGTGATCTTTTGGCGTGACGGCGGGGATCTTCAATTTTACGCCGGGCAAATTGATGCCCTTATGCTCGCCGAGGATCCCACCGTTGACGACCTTACATAGCACGGTGGTCGATGTGGTCGAAAGCACTTGCAGTTCGATCAGGCCGTCACCCAGCAGGATGCGGTCGCCGCGCGAGACGTCGCGAGCCATGCGTTTATAGGTTGTGCTTACGCCCGCGCTTGTTCCCTCCACCGGACGGATGGAAATCGTAAAGCGCTGCCCCGTCACCAATTGCACCGGCTGCCTGTTCTTCAGCGTGCCCGTGCGGATTTTCGGTCCCTGCAAATCGGCCAGAATCCCGATCGGCTTGGAGAGGCGCGCGGAAGCTTCGCGCAACCGCTTGATCGTCCGCGCATGATCCTCGTGGGTGCCGTGCGAGAAGTTGAGACGCGCCACGTCCATTCCGGCGTCCATCAGACGCACAATCATTTCGGAGGAGTCGCTGGCGGGTCCAAGAGTGCATACAATTTTTGCGCTGCGAAAATTCATGGTTGTTTGTCCGAGCCCATTCTGCCTGGAAGGGTTTCGAGGGTTCTTCGGCCTACTTCGTGGAGGCGAAGTCGCTCACCACATGATATAGGAAGACGACCCCTTTGTGGAAACTCTCGACAGGAATTCGTTCGTCGTCGCCATGCACGCGCGAGCTATCGTTTTCGATCATGGGAAACGGCTCGAGGCCGTACGCTTGCACTTTATGCAGGCGCAAGGTCGCGGAGTCCGTGGCGCCAGTTCCCAGCAGGGGCACCGTGATGGCGCCGGGAAATTCCAGAGGCGTGAGGCGCTCGATGGTCCGATACAAGGGAGTCGTTAGCTCGGAAGGAGGGGCGTTTTCGCCGGAATCGGGCGCGAGCTGGAAGCGGATTTGCGGGTCATTCACGATTTTTACGAACTGTCCCATTAATTCCTCGATGGAATGGCCGGGAAGCATTCTCACGTTCAAGTTGGCGGTCGCTTCCGAGGGAACCACGTTGACGCGCACGCCGGCTTGCAACATGGTTGGCGCAATCGTGTCGCGCAGCATCGAGTTCCACATCGGGCTTTCCTCGCCGAGATGCTTGACGGCGAGGTCGGCGCGCTCCGGCTGTTCGAGCGCGCGCATCCATTTGGCGATATCGTCGTCCTCAATCTTTGCGAGCTGCTCGAAATAGCGCAGGGTGATCGTGCTGGGTTGTGCCGGAACTTGATACGTTCCCAATTTTTCGACGGCGGCCGCTAAGTGGACGACCGCGTTGTCCGGCCGGGGCAGGGAGCCGTGACCGGAGGGTCCTGTCGCGGTTACCGTGACGTTGTAGGCTACTTTTTCGCTGGCTTGAACCCCGACGTATTGCACCTTGCCGTCTTTCATCATTACGCGGCCGCCCTCGTTCAGGGCGTAGGCGCAAGCGATCTTTTCCCAATATTTCTGAATGGCCATCTTGATGCTGGCCGAGCCGCCCTGCTCTTCATCCGCCGTGGCCAGAAACAGAACGTCGCGGGAGAGGCGCGCGCCGGTGCGCTTGAGTTCGACCATCGTGGCGATATTGGCGGCGAGCATGGCCTTGTCGTCGATCGAGCCGCGGCCATATAGGTACCCGTCGCGAATGGACGCCGCGAAGGGATCCACGGTCCATTTTTTTACATCGACGCCGACCGTATCCTGGTGCGCGACGAGGAGCAGCGCGCTGGAGGGTTCGGGAAGCGGGCCGGCTTGCAAGCGCGCGACCACAATGCTGCGGCCCGGGGCCATTTCGATTACTTCGTTCGAGATGCCTTCCTTTTGAAATATGGCCGAAATATATTTTGCGGCCGCGGCCTCATTGCCCGGAGGATTTACCGTATTGATGCGGACTAAATCGCCGAGCCAGACCTGGGCTTCATCGGCCAGCTTGCCGAGATCGGGCTTTGCCATGGGCGCTTGCGCCCGGGCGCTCACCGCGGCAAACACGGCCCACGCCACGGTGAAGACGATCCGGCCTGCACGATGCAACATTGCGCATTCCTCCGAACGAAAAATTCAATCACAATCGTACCGATTTCATCGTACCATGCACGCCGGTGAAGCAAGCCCGAGCATGCGGGCGCGTGTGCCGCGAAGAAAAACCATGACGGGTGCGGGCGCTGGATAATTACCCTGAATCTGGAAGAGGATCGCGCCGAAACACCGCTTGTGCGCCTAAGTATTTGAACATCCCGGGGCTTCGTGGCAGCATCGAAGCAACAGGGAATCGGTTTGAGCTAGGTCCGGGGACTGGGGGAATGGGTGCGCCGGTCTCGGGAGAAGGCAGCGTTTCCGTGAGGTTCAACAGGCTATGCAAACTTTTTTAATGCGAAGACTCGTCCTGAGCGCGCTTATGTTCACGCTCCTCGTTCCGCCCGGCGAACTCTCCGCCTGGGCGCAGGACAAGGGCCAGCCAGCGCCGCAATCGCAGACGGGGCCGGGATTTTCGATCTCCGTCACCGTTCCCGTGGTGAGCGTGGACGTCGTGGTCACGGACGGCAACGGCAATTATTTGAAGGACCTCAAGAAGGAAAATTTCCGGATCAGCGAGGACGGCACGGTACAAACGATTACAAATTTCGCGCCCTCCGAAGCGCCCATCACGATCGTGCTGCTGTTGGAGTTCAGCCAACTGGGTTATGAGGTGTTTTCCTACAACGCGGTCAACTGGGCCGCTGGATTTTTAGGGACTCTGAAGCCCAGCGATTGGGTCGCGCTGGAAACGTTCAATATGCGCCCCAGTGTCGAAGTGGATTTCACGCACAATCGCGACGAAATCATGCAAGGACTATCCACTCTTTACTATCCTCCATTCCACGAGTCGAATCTTTTCGACGCGGTTGCCGACGTTCTGGACCGCATCAAGGACGTCAAGGGAAAGAAGGCCGTCCTCGTGCTCGCGTCCGGGATGGACACCTTTAGCCGGCTCACTCTGGATAAAGTCATGCAGCGGATTCGAGAGACGGACGCGACAATTTTTACTGTCGGAGTCGGCGAGCAGCTCTTCATCTGGGCGGAGGCGACCGCCGGAATGGGCAGCGGCTTCGGACAACAGTTGAATTACCTGCAAGCGGAAAATCAGCTCAAAACATTTGCCACGATGTCGGGTGGCCGGTCGTGGCTCCCGCGCTTCGATGGTGAAATTCCGGGCATCATGCAGGATATAGC